>Ga0123355_10001247_pt1 | contig 35480 bp, 20 predicted proteins | sample TergutEmb28metaG_3_FD_89872 | JGI IMG/M metagenome (GOLD analysis project Ga0123355, IMG submission 89872) | Embiratermes neotenicus P1 segment gut microbial communities from Petit-Saut dam, French Guiana - Emb289 P1 | ecosystem: Host-associated > Arthropoda: Insects > Digestive system > Gut ...
AAAAAAAAAAAACTTGATGACAGCTCGCGTCTCGATGTTGTTGAAATCGCGCGCGTCCCTGACATGCTTCCGAGCTTGTTTCCTTCCTGGTCGGGCTACGGACTTATCAGCACCCGGTATATTCAGCCACACCACCATCGTATTAACCACACATCGATGCATTTTAATGGACTATTTTAACAACTGTAACTTTAGTAAGCACAAATTAATGCGATCCCTGATGATGGTGTAACTGTAACGTCGAAACATGCCGGAGCTGTTTTAATGAAAATTTTAATGTAAATTTTAATATTGAATTTTAAAGACAACCCACTAGTGCGTCAGTTGGTGAATAAAAAAAAACTGATATCAAGATGCACGGTACGAATGTGGAAATCTCTATAACACTTAACCGATTGTGGTTAAAATATCTTACTTTTGAAAATTTTTCAAAAACATTTGACAACGTGAACGCATTTCTAGGGCTCCTCTCAGGGCCTTGGAAGGGGCTCGTGCAAGTGAGGGGTCCTGAAGCAAGCTTTATTAGCTTCATGGTAAATCCGCCCCTGAGGTCCGGTCTAAGTGTTTTATCTCCGGATGTATTTAAAGTGTTATTGAGATTATGCACTAAACGTTTAAGATACTTTTAGAGTGAGTTGTGGCGGTAAAATAAGACCTCTACTTTTAAGTGAAATTTAAGTGTAAATTCTTATAATAAAACCAACTAGATGCACTAATTTCTCAAATTCATTTTTGGATCAGGACGGAACTCCAGTTCCGTCCTGAGCCAGCTCGCAAGCTATCAGCAAACCTCTGTGACATATACCATTGCTGTGTGTACAGTGAAAAGCTCCTGATGATGGACAGAGGAACTGTCCGAAACATGTAGAGTTTTATTCCAAAAATAAATTTGAAAAATTAGTGCATCTAGTTGGTTTTATTATAAGAATCTATCACCATGCAGGTCACCTGAGCGTCAAATTAAGCGTAAATGTAGGTTTATGTACTTCTCGAAGGTGTGCTGGTTATTTTCTCCCTTTTATCGAAAGTCCTTCGGTTCTGCTGACAAAAAGCAATGAACTTAAACAATGCATTTTCTTTCATCCGAATTAAAAAAAAAAGTTCAGACGAAACTTCAGGCACATCACAATATACTGATGACGTTTTGCTTTAAAATAAATAAACAAATAATTTGCCAAATCAGCCAAAATAAAAACTACAGAAATCGCGCGGCGTTAAATCGGACCAATTGCCCGTGATACTTACGCTTTTATGTCAGCGAAGTCCAGTGCACTGCAATCCTGTAGTAGGGTATTTTTCTATAACACGCAAAGTTCCACTAACACACCCCAATTATGTCCAAAAGTTATCGCATAAGGGCAGATTTGTCAGTTCCTGATTTATTTTAAAAATCATCACTTCACATCACACACAAGCACCAATAAACACACACGATTTTCCATCTCGGCTTGTTGTCAGTATGTTCCCAGCTGGTGCATGTTTCGAACTGTTCTTATTCACTCCCGCATTGAAGTCTCCTCCACCAGTCAAACTACCGTACAGCCATCTAGCGTAAAACTGGCGAAACTGGTTCCCCTCTCTTCCACGGAACCACAACCTTGTGGCTAACAAATCTTACAGAAAAAAGAAAGAAAGAGATTTAACTAGTCTCAGGAATGTTGGATGATAGCATCTAACGTGGCTGAAGCCAAAGAACGCTATGCAACAAGTAAGTAAAAAGTCTTTGTAATGGTTGGTGCATTTTGCGGTTCCGAGGGACGACTTGGGAAATTTTTCACAACTGATGTTAAATGCGTTCATGACTAGTAAATTATACATAATTAAGAATAGTCTTCATCCAGATTTCCGCCGCACATTCATGCTTTTATGGGGCTTGCAGAGCTCAGTAGCGGTGTCTCACAAAATTCCGTTCGGGACGCCAAATGCTCCGGATTTTTCCAGCTCGTCCAAAGTAGACAGTTCTGCCAATGCTTGAGAACGTAAATTAACTACGCGATTGTTGTCAGTAGGACCTGAAAATCCACTAAATTTTAAGTTTGACTTTTCGCGGTTGTGAAAAACGAGTATAGGTGGTGGACAACCGTCAATCAGCCACCGACAGGAAGGAACTGGAGTGGGAGAGAAAGATGTAGAGGGAAGTGATTATGAAGTCTTGACTGTTACTGCAAAGGATACGGAAGGGCTGTATCAAGAAAGGTCAGCAAGGGAATTCAGTGCCTGAGATTATTATTATTACTATTATTCTCATCATCAACATTAATCTGTGCTTCGATATTTGTCTCTTACCTTTCAAAGGACTAATTTATTATTACTTATTAAACTAATATGTGTCACGTTTGTAGCCTAATATAAACTCCACTAGCGAAAAAAAAAATCGCATATTGCAAAGTAAGATAATTGGATTTTTAAACTTTTATAATAAAGGTGCCTGATGATGGTCCTAATGGACCGAAAAATGTAGCACATGGATGTATAACATTAACCCTTTAAACTCCGAGTCAAATCCCATCTGCTGACATTATAAGCTCACCATATTCTCCACATTAGCAGGATAAGGGTTAAAGTGGTGTGTCTGACTGCATACTTGTGGGTCTTCTACCAGTTTGTATTTTTAACACAAATGATCGCGTTAAGAAATAGAACTGTTTACCCAGCAAAGTGACATGTTCCTGTGTACAGCTGAAGCTGTGGAACCGCTACTTACCGGTGCTTTCCTAGCTTCAGAGAGGTAGTTGGTACCGCAGACTAGACACCGGTTTCCAATACCGAAGGATCAAACACCTACTTTCATCAGTGTTACAGTAGGTGGCAAGACGGTGGTTTCACTGATACAGGCGAGTTTAATGCGGGAGTTGAATACGAACTCTCTGAAACATGCAGCAACTGAAAACCTACTGACAGACCCACGGATGCCCTGAATGCAATGAAGATGAATGTTATGATATTTCTCATTAGGATGTGCTCATATCTGCAAGATACGTCAACGTTAAGACACACATCATATTGCATGCAGGCAGACGCAAGGTCATCACGCAACAAATTCCATGTGCCAGTCGAGTGTGACCACAACGCACGCACGTGAGCACATAACCTCCCCTCTGATACACCGGGACTGCCACACATAAATAGTTGGTTTTAGCACCCCCATTCATCACGATAGGATTACATTGATTCCAGAACACAGTGGTGAACGTGACAACATAGAGCTCTCTCCATACAGAGCTGCTTTTTTTGGCAGCTATAATACATCCGAATATTTGGAAATAAACGCACAGACTTATTCGACAAGCTCACAAATAGGTATTTGGCTACGTTCAACACCTACTTCACCGAAACCCACACTTTCTCTCCCACGTTCTCACACCGCCAACAGATCACAGCGCCCCCGTCTTGCTACTAGAATACTTCTACCAAAAAAGTGAACTCTATCGGCAGAATCTGGAATCTCTACAAGTTTAAATGACCGGAACAGGATACTTCTCTCTCCACGCTTACTATTCCAAAATTCTACGCAGTGCCCACAGACAGAATTTAGAACATTCACCTCAAAATGTCTAACGCGAACCCAGATTCATACATACGTCAAATAATTATGTCCTCCTTTGTTGCAGATGACAAGTTGGGAAATTAAATGCCAGTAGTGATGATTTGTTAAAAATACGAATTAAATTTACGATTTAAAGCAAAACACTGATAATTATGCGTACTTTAAATGTGTAAAATTTTACACAAGCACCAAGTAACTGTTGAAATAATCTTTGAATCTACCTGCATTCAGAAACCACAATCCTCATTTCTAACAATGTTGGATATGGATTTATTTACACAGTTGATGACATTTCTTTATGTACATCATAAAAGTATAAATATTATACCTTCAAAACAGATTCCACTAAATGTTTAAAATTTAAACACAATCAGTCTCTGGAACTTACATTCTCTAGAAGTGACATTCAGGAGCAGATCAACATCTTGTGGGGCCTGAAACTTATATAATTTTTGGGGCCCTATTTAACAAAAAGAATAAAAAAATAGGCACAAAAGTGAACATTTATTTAGAATGATAAAAGAAATCAGAACAAGTTAAGAATTTTAAAAGACTGAGAAATACCATAAACATAAAAAATCCAGAAATATAACACAATATTTTTATTAATTAACTGCATGACAAACCCTCTAATAAAATACCTTTTTTCCCCCATTTTTTTTGGCTGCATACTCGATAGCCTCTTCATACGACAATTTTATATCATTTTATACAGAGAACAGAAAGATAATTCAGTCTTCCCACTAGTACGGTTGATTGAAATTTGTTTTTTATTACTGACAGTTTAGAAAAGCTTCTTTCAGCTTCACATCTCTTTATTGTCAATGCCATATCAATTTTTGGGATTGTCAAATGTGACAAACCTATCAAGCTTCTTCCATATATGAGATGCAATACTTCAGGGCATTTCTAGGACAATGTTAGGGCCCCTTCCAGGGCCTTGTAAGTGAGAGGCCCTGAAGCTATAGCTTCTTTAGCTACACAGTAAATTGCCCCTGCTCACTACAAAAAATTAGGGCTCAGCTTTTTTTTACAAAATTGCAGACAACTCCTTAAAGTTCATTTATTCTGTTTCCAAAAACATGCAGTTTTCTAAGGATGCAGCATCATATCCTAGAAGAAAGAGTGCTCAGCTGCACCACCATGAAAACCTCAAGAAATATATTTTCTTCATGAATTCTTACCATTAAATCAGCTGGATCATAACAGCAACTGGTAATTCAATTATCTGAAGCCTGTGTTTTCATTATGTATCTTTCCCTTGGTGTTAATTCTTTATCCAGAAAAGCCTGGGACATCTGACACCTCCAGAACTAAATGGCTGCCAAATTATCATAATAGGTGCTGGTTGGTGTCAGTCAAGGGAACAGTAAAATCTAATGAGTCTCTTAGTCAATTTATAGTCAATAGATATTACTGGATCATCCAGTTCCAGACATCACATCTTTTACTGTATTGAATTTCATTTCATTGTATGAGAGGGAGAAACAGTATGATGAGATCTGTGCTCTTTTGGGATTTTACACAGCATACAATAGTATCTTACTGACGTTTTGGGACAACCTATCATTCCTGTCTTCGAGGGTTAAGCACACCGTTTGACCCTGGAAGATGGGAACAATAGGCTGTCCCAAAACATCCTTAAGTAACTACTATTCTACACTGCATTAAATTCCAAAAGAGTGAAGATCTTATTTAGACCATAGCAGAAGCCTGAAATCAAGCGACATTATGGCACTGGTATGCATTTCTATAGGACAGATACTAACTGTAAAGTATGTACAAGGTCGCATCCTAAAGTGCCTAAGACAATGCATGGTGTCCCAGTCATAACTCTTGGAAGTGGTGGCTGCTTGTCTGTGGATTTGGACTTACCTTGAATGTGCAAAAACCTATTATAAGTTATTAAAAACCAGACATGACAAGTGACATAACACATTCCTCACTGAACCCATGAACAGTAAGTGTGCTGACTGTGCTGCATTGTCTTCAATTACAAGTGAGCAGTGTGCCATCAGTTTGCTCCATATGTGCAGAGTGATAAGTTATCAGTCTGCACTTGTAACAAGTGATAACTAATATTTCAATTCACAGACAGTGAAATGGCTCTGTAAGGCTTCAGTCATAAATGGCCACAAAAATGAGGTCCTGACATCTGTCCACTTAGACCAGCCTGTACTAGTTTTGTGTTCGTAAATGAGATTGCATCCCTTCTCACCAGACACAGCTCACTGTGACTGATTTTCAGTTCTCAAGGATACACAGCTTTGAAAGGTAGAGAGTTTGGTATGTGGAGACAAGAGAATACAACAGAGCAGCTTTGGCAGTTCAAAAATTGAGATAGCACAATACTTTTACGTACAGCAGAAACAGTGGAATAACTGTGTATGTGCAAAAGGTGCTCATTTTGAAGTGGATTAACCGTCCACTCCTGTAACTACAGTACGCAAAATTTTTAACCAGCAGTTCCAAACAGAACTAATATAGCCTATTTGCCTACTACACAGACATCTAGTTCTATATGTCTGTTGTTACGGTTTCATTTTATTTTTGTGAAGAATTTATTGGTTGAGTATAGATTCTGTAGACATTAAATTATAGAATATAATATCAATGTTCTGGCTCATTCCATGTTTGAAATGTATACTTACACACAATATTTCCTATATGATATGTAGATACATTACAGTCATCTCTGTACCATATTTCACATGCCTGTTTCCCATAGCTCATCAGGCACTGCCATGGAATTGAAGGCTAAGACAAATTTATTGCAGCTAGGTTGTTATTTTACATTTTCATGAAAACATTATCTTATTAAAAGTTGCATATTTCTCCAAGAGCAAATATCATACATCACTACAGGGCCCATGCAAGTGGTGCTAGTGTCATTCCTTCACATGTTTGCACATCTGCCATGTTATTGGTGACCATACGGAATGAAGAAGAAAGCCAATGGGGTTTCCTCAAATGGCACAACCTTCAATACAGCTTCATGAAAATCTGAAATGTGAAGGGACATGCACACAGAGAGACAGATAGGGTGTCCCTGCTGTCTGTCTCTGTCTATTTGTGTGCAAGCCTACTTTCCTCCTTTTCAGGACAAAGTAGGCCAAAAATTCAGTCTAGCTATTTCTTTATCAGGCCTTGTATATCCCACAAAAATCAATAACAAGCCACAGAGCATTTTCTAAGATGATAATAATAAATTCTAAAACTACAAAATGACATCAACAGTAACTCTTCTCCTTCCACAAACATGGTGACAAATGCTATGGCAATATGATATCTATAGTTTTAAAACAACATAAAAGTTTAAAATTCTGTAAAATTAGCAGCCTACTAGCTACGTTTTTGTGCAAAATGTTCACTGGTCTGTTCATATAAGGCCTAAACATCACCTGAGAGAGGCAGATGGTTCAAGATATGTCAGTTACATAGCAGAATCTACACACTGCTCCATACATTTGGTATACACTAGAAAAATGACAGTTCAAATACAATTTTCATATACAGAGAGCTGACAATGAAAGCAAATTTACATTTAATTTCAAATTGGTCCCAAGAGAATCAGTAACAAAATTTATCTTTTTTATCCTTAATTAAAAGTACTTTGTAATAGCCTTTCACTAAACATTTCTTTTAGATATTTCATTCCATTATAATAAAACTTAAAACAATGGATAAACACAAGTCTAATGTAACCAGATCAAGATAATAACTCCCAACTCTAAAAAATACATGTCATGCCATACTTCTTGTCTACTCTACACTTATTTGCATGAATCTAAGACAACTAACATCTTTATACATTTTATGAGTACAGTGAAACCCCCACTTACAGTTTCTTTGGGAATCTGTATATCTGAACACCAAAGTAGGAAAAATCGAACATTGAGGAAATTTAACATTGAGACTTAAGATCACTAAAATTCAGTGCTGAAAGAGGGACAATCTTAAACTGACGAATATTAAATGAGGGATCCACTGTAATAACATTCAGTGTTCTTTTTGACAGCACACTTCGATGACCATCACATTATTGAAACTCAAGGTACAAATATTTGAAAATCATGATCAACACATATCTTCTCAAAACCGTGGGTTACATAGTGCATAATGGAAAAAAGGTCCAAGATCCAAGCAAATTAAAACTGCCTTCAATTCCTAAAACTGTATAGTGATAACAGTGACTTCCAATTAACAGAACTGAAATCATAAATCCAAAACATACTCTGTCCCCCATAAACCCAAGCTGTCACAGCAGCAAAGCAAGATTTGTAAACTCTTTCAGAAGGTTTTCACATGTACCATACAGAAATTAAGTGATGTCGTTTTGAGTACTAATGAAACCAAATCATCAATACAGTATTCAGTACAGGTGAGTAATGGTGCTGCCCATTCCAAAGTGAAGCAATGATCCAGTGAATACTCCTGTATTATTTTCTGGTAAGTTACATTCAAGAACATTGTTGGGTCCTAATGTGTGGCATGCTAGCCAGAATGTACCCACCTGAAGATAGATTTTCACCACACAGTGTCTTGTCTATCATCACAAACCAGTTACATAGCATTATTCATAATACACAGAAAAATTTGCAACATAACTTCTACTGAATCTGGGGAATCTTCTTTTACTACCAAGCCTCCTTTTGTATATCCGAAACTTCTGGTTTGGAGTTCGAGCCATAATTTTTAAAGCTGTGTTTCGGAAACAATTAAGCTTGAGCAAACTCTAATACAGAAAGTAACAAAAACTAAATGTATTAATACAGGGAATATGACTTTAAGAGATCAATGTCCTAACAAAATCAACAATACTGAAAAATGGCTGCATCCTTCTACTCCTTCTGCCAAACATTCCCTCTTGCTAAAAACCATGAAGTGTTAATGCAGTTTTAAATATCAGTGTGTACAAAAATGTTAAACATAGGTAAATTTTATCAAACACAGTTTAATACTTGAGCTGTCATCTTAGAAGGTGTGAATATAACAATCCTAAACTTAGAGCTACATTGTATAAAATCAAATAATGGAAATATGTTTACTTACTATTACAACATGTAAGTAATACCTATTATACAAACTGTCACAATGCATCACAAAATTTAAAAATATTTCACAATATCAAAGCAAAATCTACATTCTACACAATCAGTTACACTCTTTCATTCCTATTACACACAATCAAATTAGAACCTATTCTGAAGCTTCATATCAGCACAGGCTACTGAATATAGCCAGCATGTGATATCACTGTAGTGAAACATTCTTAGAGCACAGGTAATGTTAACCTCCACTTTGAGAAAAGAGGGATAACAGGAGAGTTACAGAAGATGAAACAGTTGACAGTGATCTGCCCCACAAAACATCACAGACATAATTATGCATGACAGGCACATGATGATATTACTGCTTCATATTATTTTGATTCATACATAGATTACAGCTTGTCAGGTCATGACTAGTAATTTTGGAAAACACAAATTTTAATGGAGGCATCTGAAGTTCATTATAATTTCCATTCTAATGCCAATGTTGAAATTCCAATATTATTGTCAAGCTCCAATTTTGTATAACTTTCATAATGATAACGAAGTTGAATATTTTAGTATCCACATTCAAGGAAGCCATGTTGAGCCGAAGCTTTGCATGTATTTTTCAGAATCATTCCTGTTAATGATCCCATATGCTATTCAACACTGCTGGAAGCTTTCCTGGCATGGATCCACAATATATCACATACTGGAACATTACTTCAGATATATTTCACCTATTTTTATCTCCAAATGCAGAAATTATCCATTTGCTGGAAACAACTTACAGACCGAACTCTTTAATGCACTACATATGAACACTGCACAACAATTTTCCCTAAAAGCCCCTTTAGAGGGGCACAATAATGCTAAACTCTCTGGATCTTGTCCTTAACTATGTCCATACTCCAGTACCAATTTATTCCACTGGTGCCAACTAATAAAGAAGTATAGAAAGTACTTTAATACAATGTTGTAAAATATTGTCATGAATTGAGTATTTGTGTTGTAGTGCCAAATAGGCTTAAGATAAACAATTGCAAGTGCTGGAAATCCCAGCAGAGAAGCCAATAAAACAATGACAGTAAGGTGTGACCTCTACAGACATGCAAAATGCAATGGCTGCAGGAAAAATACCTCACAATTTAGTATTTACAATAGGCCATAGAAACTAGAAGATAAAACCACATCTATTAAAACAGAAAAGTCTTCTTTGGAAAAAAATGATATGACAAAAAAACAGTTGTTCAAAAATATCACTCAAATGACATCAGATTTGCAGGCAACGGTTTCTCCCTGATGCCACACGATGCTTGTTGCAGGTGACGACACCATTGCTCTGCTGCTGCCTTGCTGCCAGCTCGGTACTTGTACACATTCCCTGCCGTGACCACACAAAATATTTTAAGTTTTCAGTAATTACAACCACTACATGAGAGATACAGTAGAATCACAATTGAAATGTATTCTGTAATTTCTGAACATCATATCTCAGGAGCCTGTGACAGCTCAATATGCCTGCATACTGTCTGACAATGTCTTACAAAACACATATGGAAATTTGCCATAACTATCAAGAAAAATTACATATATGAAGTAACCAAGTAATTCAAGTACCTTCTAAATACCATAATTGAACACAGTACAACTGATGTTTTATTTATAACTGGTGTTGTGTGCTGATCTTATAAGCCATCTATGAGAAATCCACAGACCACATTCTTTGTATCATGTCATCATGAAGACATGCATTTAGATTATGGCACTCTGGTTATGACACTGCACAATCTAATATGTGTGTTACCAACGTTCAATATAGCAAGTAGCTCCCTCTAAAACACTGGCAGCCACCTGTGTGACTACCCACAAGACAATCTAAATCACTTAAAAGCCTCCACTCTCATATAAACTGCCATGCGTAAGGTCTCGTAAGGCATGTTTCATGCATCTAATGCAATCAAATGCATATTCAGGGTAAGATCTCTAGCACTCCTTCAACAGCTGAACTTATGTGACAGACCAATTTCACTTCATCTTCGTATATTTCTAGGCTTTTGCGGCAGCGCAGCTGAGCTCTCCATTCAACTGACACTCCGTGCTTTGTCATTGGATAAGTAGTGAATGACATTTTGAGACAGCATGGTGATCCCATCTTCAAGGGTCACATGTCTTCATTGCACAACTGATCTTTGAAGACTGGACCACCATGCTGTCCTGAAACATCAGCCACCAGACATCCAGTGACACAGTGCAATATCCCAGCAGAAAAGAATATTCAACAACTTGCTCCTTCTACTTCCGTCACAAGCTGTCACACAAGTTAGCTACCTGTATTTACACTGAGAGAAGTTACAGTCCCTTAACAGCAAGTTTATCAACATTGTTACAGACCCTTACAAGCAAGTGGATTGAAATGCATCCCTTACTATATTGCCAACTGGTTGGCCCTGTAATTACATACCCCAGTTCCTGGACAGTTTACACACTCAAATGTTCAACCCCTCTATATATTCTTACTTAAGATTTGACTGTATAGATGATACCCCTGAACCCAGTACTGAAGACGACATATACAGGGAGTCTAGTAGTGCCTAACTGAGTGGTATTTCTCAAAACAAGACACTTTGTGAAGCAGAACAATGCAGAATTTACAAATGTATCTAGTTTCACTTTGCTTTGTACGTGCAACACACACTTTACAATCGCTTACAGGATAATTCTTCTTGCCCTCTTCACCAGCAACAATTTTGTCCTATTTGTGATTGTTGAAATCCCTGTAGAGTGTCTGGGGAGAGGGGGCGTGCACGTTTAGGCCCCAGTGGTGGTGGTTGCTTCTCTGGCCATTGCAATTCATTAAAACTGAACTCATTTGGATTCTGGACTTCTGATATCCAGGACCTTGCTACCTCATGCAGGAAGTTGTTGTACTTTACTTTTTGGTTTGTCTTTAGCGTTTTGAACACAAAAATGCATTGAAAAGAGCAACAGTTCAACAGATACATTCAACTGTTTGAAAGTTTTCCTCATAACTGAGTAATAACTGAGTAATGGTCTGCTGTATGTATGCCCTTCATGCTCTTACTGTACTGGAAACCAATATCAGGGTTCTGTTTTTCTGTTTCCCCCCCCCCTTTACTGTGTTTATTATTGTTGCAACATGGATCATGCTTATGATTTGCACAAGTCTTTTGTCCTTCCACACTTGGATTATTATGTCACCTGGAACACTGACTGCCCTTATTTCAAGTGGTTAGTTTCATATTCTATGGCAGGTGGAATGCCCCTTGTTAGCACTCCTAGTCCCACAAAATCTTGCCTTTCTGCCCAGCAATGTTACAGCTACTCTCACCCTAATCTAGAAATTCTCTAGATAGATGTGATGATTCTGGCCCAAGTTTCTAACTAAAAGCGATAGTACTTTGTCCTCCAAGTTCTCCCTCCTGGCTGCATATATCTCCATGTTACAGATATAACCTGATACTGCCTGGCACACCATTCTCACCAGCTCTCCATACTGTTATTTTCCTTGGCTTGCAAGTCCTAAATTTCAGGTGACCCCACCATGATATTGTGGTTTCATCTAGAGACAGTTCTTGCTTTGGGCTGTAAAATGACCTACATTTCTGTGGAATATATTCATACACATGCCATATTTTGAACAGCCTCCTTGCAGCTCGTGTATCTTGGCTTCTTTGATCCTCAGAACTATCCGGTTCACTACTTTCTTCCTCTTACTGTACTTGTGTTGCTCTCACTAATCAAAACTAAGAGACAAGGTCATGATTGCTTACATGGAGGAGTTGTGGGGACGACACTATCACTCTCCAAAATTTCAGTTTCACAATCATCAGACACATCAGAATATGTATCCACATATAACTCACACAAACTACTGTCAAATTTCATAACACAAAAAGCCATGATTTCTAAGGAAGGAAGTTATAATAGAAAATACAGAGGGTATCTGAATCTGAGGTCACTTTCTTGCAGTCATATGTTTCTGAGAATGTGGGGTCAAGAAGGGTGTGTGTGTAACCTGAAACCCATATATTCTGCAACAAAATAACCATGATGCAATAAGTCAATCAGAACAGCTAACACATTTACAGGATGTCGTGTACAAAAATGCTGAAATATACGACCCATCAACAACACATGGCATAGCAATCATGTCATTATACGTGACCCAACAGCAAAGTGTTCATAGGAAGAGTATGAATAGTGTCAACAGTGTTAACAGTCCCTTAACAGGAAGTGTATCAACATTACTGTTCCTATACAGTAAGTGTACCAACAGTGTTATTGTTCCTTAACAGCAAATGTATTGAAGACTTGACAGTACTGAAATAATTACATGTACAAGAATCTGCTGGAAACGAATGTCATTATTTGTTTAGTATTAGTGTTCATTGTCATTACACTTTCACTAAATATTAAATATATTAAAGCCATCAAATACAATACATTTATTGAAGATTCAGGTACTGTGTGTTGCTGGGTGAGGGGATAATCATGTTTCAAAGGAATGCAGTGCTGTCTTCTTCAAGGGTCGGCCAGTCAAAGATCATTCTTCTTGAACTGCCTGACTCCAGCAGATAAAGCTATTAATCTCTGCCAAAATGTCAGAAAGCATTCATCCAGCCACACAGTGTCATGCCTCAGAAGACCTGAATCCTCATCCACACTGCTATAAGAACCTCAAAACTTATAATCTTCATTTACATTCTTCACATTTTGGCCTACTCTGACCATTTTCAGGGATTCAAAAGTTAAGTCACTTAATGTTCATTGCAAAATTTTATTTTTACAGTAGTCACTTAACTTGTTAATTAAACATAAAGTGACAATTAATTATATTCATTTTAATTAACTATTATACACATAAGTTGCATCAATTAAATTTTAATGTGTTCATGGCAAAAAAATAACTTTTAATAACAGTACAGTAATCCTAGAAATATGGCTAAAGAAGGCAATAACATGTAGGATGAAAATAATGTGTTGAATTTAGGGGTGCTGATGTGGCAAATATCAAACTTCACTCTTACAGCCACATTTATGAGTTCTTTCAAACAGTTTCTTGATATTTGGTCTGATACATCAATCAAACCCAGCAGTATGTCCCAGAGTACTTCAGTCATGAAGGACACAGACTACACATTTCTCTCTCTGTCTCTTGGTAGAATTTCTTTCACAACTGTAATTTCTGCCTGAAAATTACAGTTAAATCATAACACTATATCTAGACGCCTTATCACAGCATCACTGGCTAACGTATAGAAAGTCGTTACATTTCTTTACTCCTGTACAAAGTCTTATACATGCACACACTGAGCATAACAATTACATGTATTAATGTATGCTGTTTATATGTACCTCTGTTTGGATCTGTAAGCTGAAATAAATCTGGCTGAAATGGATTTTCGCCAAGAACAACAGACCATCCACCCACAGGCACCGTTTTGCAAGGCTCTTGTTTAAAGTCTGACCTTTCACTCCTGTAATTTGCAATAAATTAGTAAGAGGAAATGAACTTTCATTGCAAGTCAAGAAGGAAACAAAACCATTGTGTTCTGTGGGGTACAAGGGCTAAAAGACAGGTTTCCAGACAGAATGGCAAAAATTATAAGAAGAAACTGTCAGTTTATAAAATTTCTACATGCTGTTTTCTCCTACCAACTTGGATTAAATTTCCTAGTTTAATTATAACTCGGGATTTAGAGAATTTAAAATCTTCAATGGAAATTTCACCTTTATAAAGATGTTGTTTGGAAATGTTGTGGTGTATGTATCTTGTTTTCTAAATTCAACAGCTCCAAAGATAATCATTTCCTTTATAGTTCATATTTTATATTTTATACATTGCTGAGAATGAAATGAGAACCTGGAAGCAATGTTATTCTGCATGAAATTATATATCAGGGTGTTATCACTTCTTAATTCATTTATACATGTCTATACCTAGCTTTAACACGTTCACTTTTGGCATTTTCTTTCACTTTATACAGACTCTCTTATTTTCTTATTATTTTTTAAGCTATCTCATTGTAGATGTCTGTCTGCCTGTCTGTCTGACTTGGAAAGTACTCTATGGGCCATTTGAAATCTATCATAAAGCCACCCATATTCAAAGTTCAGGACCACAGTCATGCCTAAGTAAAAGAAGCTTCTCGGCATTGCATTTTGCTCTGCTTTCCTTAACACAGAATTCAAAACTGCTCTCACTGTGCAAACACAAACACATATATATAGGAGACAAGAACATGCATACAAGAAACACAACCTTTTAAAGTGACACAAATCGAGGCCTCTCCCTTATCGTTGAGCAAACGGCTGTTTTTATGAACAATGAAGTAAGAAGTAAGAGGCCTGATTTCCTGAATCCCTCACATCAAAATAACAACAAATGCATAAGATCAGTCTCATGCAATGGGAGTAGGTACATCTTTTTAGTGGAGAAGAATGAAAATTCTAAGTTTGACCTGAAAGTCAAGGCCAGAGTGAAATAGACAAGCTAAAGTATACATGGGTCTTGAACACTTTCAACAGATGCACTGATACTTGCCCTTTGAAAGACTTTGGTGGATAATAAACAAGGTAGGTGGCCCACAGCTGTACCCAGTAGCGCTGCCATGATGAGACGGCTGGTTTTCTTCCATCTTTGAGCACGGTTTTTCTCCTGAGACATCCCTGCAGTACACACTGCATTCCCATATCTTCACTAAACTCATCTGTATCTGTTAAGAGTGAAGATCTGCAAAATGATTCAGTATCTCTTATGTAAAATATGAAACCAAATTTTGCATACAGATTCAACAGCATGGGTCAGAAGCTGCATGGAAACAGCAGCAACCAGAAACCTATAAGAGTTTAATTTGACATCTGGTTTGCACTCATGGAGTACTGAATACATCATGTTAGATGAATGCAAATCACAAGTTACATTAAGATGTTTAACATTACTGCTCTGCCATAAAAGTAATCTTTCCAATGGCTGAATTCCAGGTATTTACAATACAATTAAAATAAGGAAACCTGCCAACAGCACATGAAAACATGTGGTGCAAAAATAATTTGCACTTTTAGTGTACTAATCTTACACCAAGAAAATATTATAAAATGTGTATCTGCAGTACCCTCACATACTGAATTTACAAGGCACTGAAAAAGTTTCAACTATGAAATGTTATTTACTAATACAAACACACATACACACACACACACACACACACACACACACACACACACATATATATATATATATATACACACACACACACACAAACACACACACATTTCAAAAATCCATAATTATGACACAAGGCAGTAGGACACGGAACAAGTCATAAATAAACAAATATACACAATTTTTACAGTGTAAAATACTACAAAAATTGTACAAAAACAGTATTATAAATCATCTTTACAAATACAAAATTCATCTACAGAGTAAAAGGAGCATGTTATTTAGGTATTTTCTTAAGGCTGCTCTACATTTTGTTTTGTCATTCTTGAGGACTGTCACACTAGGTGGTACTGTTTAAAATTTTCATGCCAGCACAAAGAGTACTTTTTTGAAAACAAGATGGGTTGGTATTTGGTCTATGAAGATGAAGCTTATTCCTTCTATTAATATTGTGTATAGATGACTTTGTTTCACACTTTTCCTGATTATTGATAATGAAGTTCATTAACGAAAGTACATATCGGCACAATGTAATGGGTAGAATTTCTAATTTTTTAAACAGACTTCTACATGAGGTTCTGTGATATGCACTAGCCATAATTCTTGTCAACCAAGAAATTTTATGTTTACCATCTCTGTTATATTTTTTTTATAACCAATACGAAATATAAAATGTGATTAATTCTTGTTATGAATTTCATTACATTCATTTTATCTAACAGAACTAACTTATTAGCAGCAAACCATTTAATCACACAAGAGAAAACTAAAATTGACACAGAACATAAATCTTTTAAATTTCTGCTTGAAATTATGACATTAGTGTGGAATAAAGGATTTATATGCATCCCACAGCTGATTTCATCATAACAGCAATGTGTGAGTGGAGTTACTAGCCCTCATTGACAAAGTGTTAAAGAACGATGTAATTAATGTCACATTTATCTGAATCTCCCACAAATTTCAGATAAATAAAAATGGGGCTCACAGTGAGAAGTGGATACAGAGTTTTGGTTAGAAACCTAAAGAAAAAGGACTTTTTAGAAAACAATGTCATTGATAAGAGATTAATATTAAAAGAGACCTTACAGAAATAGAATGCTAGGGCGTGGAATTGCACCGTCTGGCTCAGGATACAGATATGGGCTGAATTCCTGTGAAAACAGTAACAAATCTTTGTTTTCCATAAAATTTTAAGGACCTTCGTGACTAGCAGATGACCTATTGGTTCCAAAAGGACTCTGCTCTATGGATTTCGCTATTTAGCTTACATAGAAACACTGCCATGCCCAATTATTCCCAATTAATACCTGCCCTACTGAGGAACTGAAAATATTACAGGCATTGATTTACCCATGTCTTGTGAGAAGTTGCTCCCCCTCTTCATCACCAGATCCCTCATCATGTATGTGTCTGCCATTGGGAGACTCTGGATTGTGATGTATCAACTGCCGCTGCTGCTGCTGCTGCTGCTGCTGTTCCTCCAGCAGAGAATCATCTAACAAATGTTTCTCTCTCAGCTGCGGTACTGAAGTTGTCTCACTGTACGTAATGGGTGACTTGTTGAAAATGCTGTCACACACAAACAATATCTCTCTGTTTAAAGAAGTTTAAGACAAACCGTTATCACTGTTTACTATGCCATAACTGCTTTATTCCATAAAGGAAACTGATAACAATGCAGGAACATGTAGAGCATATTAATCCATTCCCATAACAAAACACACTCTTATATGTGAAGCATGTTTTACCCATGTTCCCATACAAACAACCTATTATATGGAAAGCAATCAGTGCTTTTATGTTTTCCATAAACAAATATGCAGATAATTCACTTATTCTTTACACAGCAACAAATTCTATGAGGCTAAATTATCTGTTAAGTATTCTTTTAACCCAAATGTGAAAAATCAGAATCTGTTTTCCCTCTTATACTAAGGAAGTACACTCCATGTACAAAATATAATTTCCTTGTATTCATCTCTATGTGCCTGCAATCTTTTAACTACTAAGTGATATAATCATAATTTAGCATGCCTACATAGCATGTTCCTAATTTATCAGATATTTCCATTAACACTGCAAGTACAAAATAATAAATGAAATACAAATGTGTGCATGTGTGTATACATGTGCATGCATGCCTGTGTCACACAAACTTAATTTGTATTAGAAGCTATATAGCTAAAGAAATAAAAAACAAACACCCATATGCAGTAAACTTAACTAATGCAACACCACAAACAGTAGATATGTTCAACGATAAAATTTATAGGATCAGGTCTAAAGTAAAAGATATCCTATACACAACTATTAAATTGTTTGAATTTTATGGTATTTCTGTTGACAGAAATATGTCACATTTATTTTGTGCAGTAGTGTAACTGTTGCACAGTGTTAACAGTAAAACCCTATCCAAGACATGGAGTCAGCTTTTCAGTTCTATTTCAAAATACAGCACAAGGTACGAAACACGGCCTCAGAAATTACTGGGATCAAATAAATCTGACATTCTTATATGAGAAGGGTGGAAGCAAAAAACAGTACTTTTGTAATGATGGAACATATTTATCACAATTCCAAATCTTTGATTAACAGTCAACCATACTGCATTCACTTAATTTCTCTCAGGTGATACATGAACAATTCTGTGGGCATTTCTTGTATGGCTTTCAAGTAGTTACTAGTTCTGGAATTGTACTACTTTGATGAACACATACAAACATGCTCACATACAGTATTTAAAAATAATGTGACTGATAGATAACAAACTACAACAAACTTCCAAGTACCTCACTGTACACAAGAGGCATGTAAATAAAGTAGTTATTAAAACAAATGCATGTTGCATGTGTATGCTTAATTATGTGATGTGTGCAAAGAATGGGGGATGTATCATGGCCCAAATTATCGATAGACCACTATGGTCTAATTCAATCCCAATGCAGTTCACACTGAATTTACGTCACTGTGTTCACTGCAGCTCTGTCTTTTTTGACCACTGTGATATGGACACAAACTGCCTACATCTGATAACCCTCTAGCAGATGTAACAGCATAATGCTGGATTTAGCTGTACTGCAGCATTGGAACTATGTCATTCATTCATATATACTCTTGCAGGGCATTTTTCTCTATCAATGGTTCAGCAAAGCCTTATTATTTTCATTCAGACTTATGATTATTTAACTGTGATAAGTTGTTTTTTTGTTGTTGTAGTAGTAGAATCCAGATATCACATTTCAATCCTTTGTTTGATTTCCCCTCAGACATATAATATTACCTTCAATTGTGACCATGCCATGGAACACTGATGACTAAAAAAAAGTTTTCAACACGTCAGAGAACGCATGGAATTATGGAACAAATTGGGGGTTATGCTGACCATTATTCAAATATGAATATTTGTACTACATGCAAGCAGAAAAATGGATTTACTCCCACTCTCTACTATTATAGTCAAAACAGTACAGATTATCACAACGAGGTGAAATCACTGCAATACGACAAATGGCTGGACGAAAAGTTAATTCCAAATCTCCAGTCAAACTCAGTAACTGTTTTTGTCCAAGCACCATTCCACAAGGTAAACATAGAAAAGGAACCATATTAAATCAGCAGGAAGAATGATTTAACTGACTTCATAAATACAAAATCCTATATTCTGATGAAATGCTGCAAAAACAGTTACACAAATTCACTATAATTGATAAACCCTATCCACTCATGTGATACGCTTCAGTTAAGGACACAATTCTCATCACTGACTCCCTATTAAAATAACTTAAATCACATGGAATAGAAATTTGGCACAGTTGAGGTTTACAGTGGTGTTAACATGCAAAACAGAGAATGTGAAAACTGTGTGAAGATTAGTTTAGTAGAATGGCAATAAATAAGTGGCAATCTATACATAAATGTGTAGAAGGGCATGCTTGGAAAACGAAGCTTTGCCTGAACTAAAAGTAAAGAAATTGATAATTCAACGAGAGAGGTGAAGCAGAGTTTCCAGTACTGCAACAATGGACAGGGAACAAGACCAATGGACTTTCAGTGACTAAAAATTTGTAACTCACATGTTTCAGTTGGATGTTGCAGCAACATTATGTTTGTAAAACACAGATTACTGTTTCTGACACCATACACACTGCACAGGAATATTCTACCACCTTCCTTAGAACTTCCCCTTATATTTGACAAGAATCACTGGCAGAGCTACACTGAATGTGATGTAAATTTGTCCCTGGGAAACTGTACGATGGAGCAGAAGTAAAGCTCCATAAAATCTTAACCTCAGCACTACACACAGTTGAATGTGTGGTTATGTTCCAGCTCTGGCCACTTTTTTTTTAGGAAAGAACCCCAGCACCCATTTAATAGGAGGCTGATTAGAACACAGCACTTGGTTACAAGGTTATTTGTGGGAACAAGCAGAGAAATTTGCAACCCCCCCCCCCACAAAAAAAAATCACCCCAGTCATTCAACCTGTAGCCAGTCAATTTACTGAATGAGTTATCATGGCATCTTCCAGATAGAGCTGAACTTGGTTATAACATCATGAAAGGGACTGAATATTTTGTATCATAATAAACGAATGATGTTATAACTGAGGAATATAATGTTATGGTGCACAATGGGGAATTCAATGGTACCACAGAATATCTTATGCTATAGACAAGGTGTCACATAAACCATTGTTATAATAACTGGGTTCAACTTATTAGAGTGTGCTGATAATCCTTGTATAGAAGCACTATGGTGGGGATCAGAATACCAAACAGAAAGCTTCTTGCTTTCAACGTCTCCCATCCTGAGACTCTTCCTTGCATTATTATATCAATGTTATCTGAATACACACACACATATATACACACACAATCATCCTTACCTGACTACTATATTAATTTATACAAAAAGAACTGAAATGGCACTAACTTTATGGTCCTCAACATACAACTGCACCAAGAACACCAAAATCGGAGCACTCGTGGTGATTTAATAACAATAATTCTGAAATAGGATGGACAGCATATTAACAAGTGCATGCCATAAATATAAGAACACAGGCACATACACATATTACGTATTTGAACATGCCATGCAACAGTTGATGACTATGAGGGAGATTCATGCTGTAATGGAGGCATATCACATCTGTGGAATACCAATTTAGGGACTCACCCACTGGGTACCCAAACAGGTTGATGGGAATACCCTTGATGATGGTGAACTTGTTTATGGAAGTTGCGAGGAAGACTTGTACTACGAAATCTGAGAAACAGATCAAATACGTAACTGTTGCACACCTCGCTACATGTTAGTGTGAAAAAGAAGTAACGCAAATATTAATTTCCAACTATAATGACCAAATGTCATCACCATTCCCACTGCCAAAAATGTTAGTTTATGGAATATAATGAATAACACTCAACTTGTGACACCTGTGCACAGATGGGAGGACAATATTAATGTGGGTATTAAAGAAAGGGAGTGTGCGATGTGAAACGGGTTAATCTAATGGAAGAGAGGGACCACTGGTATGCTCTGGGTACCATGGAAATTAACAATAAATTTCCATAAAAGGTGTGTTTCTTGACAAGTTAATGACTGCTGGCTTGTAAAAATGGAACCTGCTTCAACAAGTTGGTATCTTAGAATGCATCATCAAGTTTAGGTCACTATGACCTCTGCCACACAGCCCATTTGCACTTGATCTTATGTGTTTTTTTTGTCACGAGATGAAAATATGCATTCAGAATTATGTCCTGAAATGATATGCTCAAAGTGTATGGTCTTTGAATAGGTTTCCAACTTACAATCAAACTTCAAACTTTGGAAATAATACGTTACTCATTATACACAGAGTATTAAGTGTTACTGGAAAAATGAAAGACAAAGATAATAAGTATAAAATACCAGATAGAGAAAATGAAGAAACATGCCATGGAATCCATGTTTCTTTCAAAACACAAGCGTAGAAAAGATCTGGAAAAACTAGAGAAGCAAATGTTATAAAAAACTCTCTGTTAAAAGTACTAAATAAAGTGTTAAGGTGACGGTGGTGGTACGCTGACTGAAATAGCATTATAATTTCATATAAAAATTGTTTTTCTGCACTGATATGTGTTCCTGTTTGGTATCTTCTTTATTACACAATGCATACAAAACCTAAGTTGATCACCAGTACATTCCATCTACAACCACTCTGATGGCTGCTAAAAATTTCATCCATGTACATTAGCCCATTGGCTGAAACAGGACATTTATAGTTTCAGTTCTTTCTTTTAACAAAAACAGTTCCTACTTTTATTTATGTTACAATGAAGATAAGACAGAAACCAGTTCAATAAATTCTGAAATAGCAGTCACTCTCGTATAAAAAGAGAAAATGTCTGTCTGTGGATTCACAATCAGATCATAAAAATGTAGACACTTTAGAATTTACTAAGATGTACAATTACACATAATATGCTTTTGCTGCACTGTTTACAAGTAACAGATGCTAGGATTTTGTAGACAGGGGTTACTTCTTTCAATATTTAGGCCTTCACAGTTGTGCAATTGAGGATAAGGTGTCAAGTCACTGGATGACTGGTAGCTAACATTTGTGTAGTGGTCTCATCTTCAGGGGTTGAAATGTACAATGGACACTGGACATTCTGACCCTTGAAAATGAGACCACCACATGCTGTCTCAAAGCACTGGGGCACCAAATTACCCAGTCATATGGCATGATATCTGATATCTGAGAGGAACTGAAACTTCAGGAGTTACACATTATCTTGAAAAAGACTGCAGCTTCGAGAATGTGGTGCAATATTGTCTGTTAGGTCATAACTGGTTGCTATACAGGAAATGGAAGTTGGCATTATGAAAAACTATCCTGCTTCTACAAAATCAAAAGCTTCACTATGCCAGAGTTATGTAACCTTTGAAGCAGTTAACAAAATAATTAAAAGAGCATAAAATGTTTTCTAACATAACTTTCTGTCAGGGAAAGTTTGTAAGAGAGAGATGATAACTAACTGGGGCAAAACAAGGCAAGTGGAACATAAGAATGCAGGAATGTAACAGTTCCTTCACATTCTTGATTTTGTAAGACAAATTGTGGTCTGACACATAAAAATATTTCTACTCAAATACAATGAACATAACATATTCAGATACTACCTGCAGCACAATAATTTTGGTGGCTCAAAATTTTCTCCATCTTTGAGAGTCAGTATGCAAGTTTCAAAACCTACTTGGTGGAGATTTGTAAACCATATGTACACCAGGCCTACAGTATCAGGAAAATAAATAATGGAATATATGATGTCCAACTTGAAAAAGTGAGATTACTTATATGTAAAATGAAACATGTTAGAAGAGTTGTATTCTTTCTTTTGGGCGATTCCCCGGTGTCTGAATTTTATGTGCCGATATTTAGGAACACTCTATCTGTCCCATCTTCATAAGTCGTGTGAACAAGAAGAATAACTGGGACGAGATTGCTGGGTATTTATACTGGCAAACGTTTGGCTCAAAAGAAGTCTGGACCAGTCAGAAGGAGAAGGAATGGGAAAGGGGCATGTCCTAGTAGAGGAACGGGCTGTGGAGGACAGCGGCCCCAAGTGGAGGCCTGTAGTAAGACAAGTGTGTAAGGGAGAAATGGCCCCATCCCCCCTCCTCTGATTGATCCAGGTTACTTTTGAGCCAAACCTCTACCTGTACAAACACCCTAGCAATCTCACCCCAGTTGTTCTTTTTGCTCACAAGACCTATGAAGATGAAACAGAGTGTTCCAAAATGTCGGCACATGAAATTCAGACACTGGGGAATAACCCAAAAAAAAAGAAAACAATATTCACAACATAACAAAAGTTTGAAATCAAGAATGTTAGAAGAGTTCCACCACCTAATCACAAGCAATAAACTTGAGTTAATATACAGACTGGTTAAGACTGAACCCAGAGACATATTAAGTGTTAGAGTTTTGCATCCCTACGACATTCTGATGTCAACAAGGTCATGCTAATATAAAAGAACAAACTGAAGAAGCAAACAACAGACTGCAGGGTTGAAAGTTCAGTATTAGTAATAGGATGTGGTTGATAGTTCATGAAACCTAACACTGTGGCATGGTACTCACTTGGTTCCTAAGCTACGGCACTTCCTATGGGTTGGCACAAACTTTGCAGCTCCTGCTGCTGTTGCTTGGAGACGGAGAGAACCTGACGACAGACCCTTAGCAGGAGAAAGATTCAGTGACGCTACTGAAGTCACAGTGTCACTTACTGATTCTTTTGAGCTGGAAGAGCTTGGAGCAGGTGAGGGGGGCTCCAGCTTTAGAGACAGTCTGCAACCATATTAAGACAGTATCAGTAATAAAGATTTGACAATTTTGTTGCTAAAATAAAGTATATGAAATATATATATCACCATTTCAAAAGCCCAGAAACCTTCAAATGCAATTTCTCATCCTTTCCTGTCATTTTGTACGACCTCATAATTTCTCCATTAATTGTACATGAGATCTCTCAATAAGTTCTGAACCACCTCTTTGAAATAAGGCCATGTCATCCTGTCATATTAAATTTATAATACTCTGGCCCGTAGTACATGGTGGTGTTCATACCAATGTGGATGCAATATTAATATTTTCACATAAAGGGTCATTCATTGTTATACAGTGTTATACCACTGACAAATATTAATTTTTGTTATCATTAGTTCTGTGAAAGCCCTCTATAAACCAAACATCTGCCTCTTAATTTCACGGTAAGTCCTCAAAAGCAGCAACTAGCACAGTTCTGTGTAGTGACATCATAAAACACAAATGTGAGATGAAACATTTCCTCGAGTCTAAGAGCAAAAATTCTCTGGGATGGGGTGCTGCATCACTGGGTAATTGGTGTCCACCAAGTCAAGACAACCTAGCAGTCTCACCTTGAGACTCCAGACAGTTGGGTATCAAAAATTAAAAAAACAAAAAGAAAGTTCATTTTAGCAGTCTCGCCTAGAAGGGTCAACAATCCAAGACGATATGCTGCTTTGATTGCGTTACCCTTCAAGGCAATGGCACTATGTTCCCTCGAAACATCAGGACTGACTCACCCACTGACAGAGTCTTACAACCCTAAGAACTGAATCCTCAAATATACCAATGCGAGAGCTTCAAACTGTATGTAGTATGAATCTTGACTGTGGAAGACTATTTTGAAAAGTGGGATGGGGACAAAAAAACTCACTTAAATCAATTACTTCAGGAAAAAGATTAACACAAGCCATTAAACATACATGTGGCATTGTGATGGCATCATCTGATAAGACTGTCACATGAAATTTTATATTATAATACTGCAATACAGTTAACTGCACTTGGTCATTAATCACTTCAATAACATGTAAAATAATAAAAATAGATAAAATATTTGCTGTTCAATAAACGCAAAACAGTTCCGGGTTAATGTATGTTTTTGTCATCATGTATACTATATCCTTGTTACAGGGCAAAGGGTATCACACTACTGTAACTCCAAAGAAAGGAAAATCACTATACTGGCTGGCACGAAATGATTTTACGACTGTCTTCAATTTTAAAATCCAGTAATTAAAGTGTTAAAATGTCCCCAATTACATAATTTACATGACACAAGAAAAAAAATACGAAACAAACATGCTTAATAAACAATAATGTGATCCATGAGATAACATAAACAACAAAACAACAACAAAAAAGACGGGAAAGAAATAATATGGAAGATTCTGATTTTGTGCAATGCGTAACTGATGAAGTGGGCCTAATATCTGGTGCAGCTTACTTGTATTGGTCATCTTCAACAAACTTTTGAAGTTCTTCAATATACCGTACATTACGCAGATAGTTTTGTATGTGGGGCAAATGAACTAGATGGGAATAATCAGACTGTTGGTAATCTGAGATCACTCGGAGAATGTTGTTCATTTTGTGCCGACGCTGCTCTGATTCGAGACCACCAGAATGAGGATGAGCCATGTCAATGTATGTGAGATCCGTCAGGAACAAACCTGTGCATAAAAACTGCCATCACTCTGTAGCAATAAATAAGATGCAAGGATAGTTATGTACAGTGAATTGGGAAAAATGGCAGATAAAGCAGCAATTGTAAATTTCTAGGCACTTTCATGGGATTCACCTAGAAAGAGCAAAATCAACCGTTGGTGGCATATCCAAAGTTGCCACAAGGTATCTCTTGAATACAAGCCACATGCACTACTGCTTTTACAATCTGTTAAGTCCATGTGATATTGTGCAAATAACAACAATAATTTTTGCCGATCTGACATACAAGATGAAGTACTAATGCTCAAGCTGCTTTATCTGAATCACCATCCTTTATTCTTTTACAGTAACACAATTATTTCCTTTGCAAAAAGGAATTTGTTAATTTGAGGGGGTAGTTTACCATTAAATGCTAAGCACTGGGCTTAATGTATGATATGACATTCATATTTTGTGGGGTGTAGATCCAGCTTCCTTTACACAGCAACATGCTTGAACATACAAAGGTGTGGAAACGGTGAAGCACCATATCATCCCCCTGGGAAGTGCACATATACTATAAGCCAGTATAAGGCAGTCAATACTATGACACAACCCAGAAGTCTCACATCAGATAAGCTTTTAAATGCGTAAAAATAAGCGGCAACATTTGCAAACAAACTACTGAACATACAATTCTTTGAAATTAATTTGAAATGATGCACTAATGTATAAGGAATTTCACATTGTCCCAAGTGGAAACAGTTACTTGTAAGCAGTACACTCAATTGCTCAAACAAAAAAGATCCTTTTAAAATAAGAGCTATGGTCTTCAATGACCATAAAGAGTTCACATTACTTTACATATTTCAGCAACATAATGTATAAAAATTAGGTCCAATAATACAAGGCGTTGTTTTATGCCCTAGTTGTGTTTTGGAAAAAGTGGGTGTAAATCAAAAGGTGTAATTCAAAAATGATATTCCTGTAAGGAAAAAAGACTTATGTAAATGGAAATAAAACCAGTCAACAAGCATTAAACCAAAAATTAAAGGGCATAAATAGGAAGTGGTGTAAAGCGGCAAGGGGCATTAAAGTACAAAGGTGTAAAACAAACGTGCATAAAATAAGGCCTTGACGTATTTAGTGTTCACATCAAGCCAAGTGAATTGCTATGCAAAATCACGGTGTGCTGATACAAAACTGCAATTACAAAGAAATGGCACAAGAATTAATGCTGCATAATATAATTACAGTATACAACAATAGCAAAGAAAATGTAACCACACACGTGGAGGATGGGAGGGGGTGAAATAACACAGGATTGGAAAGTAACAGTACTAAGTTTCTTTAAAAAAATATGATCAATAAACCAATGAAAAATTTAACATAATCAAAATTTATGATAATAGTACACAGATTGCTCATACAGTTTAGTCAAAATATCAGAATAAATAGGTAAACTTACTAATTTTAGAGATGACATCCATTGCGTTATCATAACTTCATTACTCCATAAATAATGCAGTACTGGATTGTTTCATTGTTTATGGATTAACTGAGTAAAGTAACTTATTTACAAAATATCCAAAGGAAACTTATTTCTATAATTACATAATATTCAAATGTGTTACGTACGCAAGTTCAATCAACACAAACCTAAATATGGAACACAGGGCAGTTTTAGACTTTCCATGTGATCACGAAGATTACGCCAGTTATTTCTGTCAGAGAACACTTCAGCCAGTCTGTCAAACATTTGTTTTTCCTTCTTTGATAAATATGCCCATGTTTTACTCAACCTAGACAACACAAACATGTAAATGGTAAATTAACGGAACATGTTACTGCAGTTCTACTGCCAAAATAAATACAAGAATAGAAACATATCAATACTGACCTGTACACAGAAGCACTTTGTAATGCAGAAACTATTGCAAAAAGAGAATGAAGATTATTTAAATCATACAGTTTCTTTGCAATTCGAATGAAGTGGCCCAATATTTCTGCTCGGTGCTTTACTGAAGAACCATTTAGAATTTCCTGTACGGTCCAGAAACTGACCTGAAAACATTCAGTTTGTACAAACAATCACACTGAGCAATGACCAGTCAAGAGGACAAATGAATACAACACCTGTACACACAGTGTGATTCTTACTGAAATATTCACAGCACCACTGTAAAAATTACACAAGGATGCTTCAAAATGTAAGTATATAAACAAGGGGTGGTGGGGAGGAGGTTCCACATAAAATACACAGTCTGACAATTATATAATGAGACTGATTTTATTTTGACCAAGATACAAGTGCTATCTATGAAGCAATGCATGCCATCCATGTGACCAACCTTCATCTGTAATCTGGCAACAACGCAACGCCCCACGCTGAGCATGACGGGAAATATGGCACCATGTTGTGCAGGTAGTGAGAGGATGTGGTCACAGTAGCGGCATGGAGCAGAAAGCGAACATTAAATTCTGTTTTAAACTTGGGAAAACTGCAGCAGAGACTGTGGAATTGATGAGACAAGTATATGGGGATAATTGTTTATCTTGTGCACAGATATCCAGGTGGTATGCACGATTCAAAAGTGGTGTGGAAATGATTGGAGATGAAGCCAGGCCTGGGCGTCCATTTTCTGTTCATAACGAGGGACATACCGCGAAAGTGAGAAAACAAATACAAGAAGAACATTGTGTAACTGTGCGAATGATGGCTGATGAGTTTGGTGTTAACAGGGAGATGATTCGTCAAATCTTAGTGGAAGACTTGGGCAAGAGAAAGGCCGCTTCCTGGTTTGTGCCGCATGCATTGTCTGATGATCAAAGACTGCTTGTAGAAATAAAAATTTCTTGAATTCGAGTGCAGCAGAGAATGAAACTTGGTGTTTTCGCTATGATCCCACAACTAAACGCCAAAGTGCTGAATGGAAGTCACCAGCATCACCAAAAGGCAAAAAAGTTCGTCTTCAAAAGCCAAAGTGAAGACAATGCTTGTGTCTGTCACTGTAAGTTTTTATTTGAGTGTTCTGAAATGCCTATGGAAGAGGATTCGCCGTGTCCAGCCCGAGTACTCAGCACCAGGCAGTTGATTTCTTCTTCACGACAATGCACCGGTTCACCGGGCAGTTGCTGTACAAGAATTTTTAGCCCGAAAACAAGTGTGTGTGCTCCATCATCCGCCCTACTCCCCTGACTTATCCCCCTGTGATTATTTTCTGTTCCCCAAATTGAAGTTACCATTGAAAGGGCGCCTGTTTGAAGATGTTCAAGACATCCAAGCAGCTGTGACATTGAGTCTTCGGGCCATACCACAAGAAGACGTGCAGAGGTCCTTCCAGTCTTTGCTAGATCGTGCCACTCGCTGTATCGATGCAGAATAAATAAAATACAGATAGTACTCAAGTCTTTTGTTCCAGTTTTATTCTTAAACCTCATTCTCATTACATAATTGTCAGACTGTGTAAATAGGAAACTACGTAGTAAAAGAGTCCGCTATGCATTTTGGAAATTGTAATAATCCTGCCTACTTTGCTAAGCGACAGAATTCAGGATAGGTACCATCTGGTTCCCAACAAAATCAGTGATGCCAGGTACAATTGCCTATCTTCATGTTTTAACAATCACTTCTTTCAGACATAACAGTTTTGTTGTTTCTATGCTCTGTTGCCCAGTTCAGCCCAACTTCTACATAGGTTAGAACATTCTGTAATATGTCTATGAGAAGTATTTACTCTTCTCTAACACCTGTAAATCTTCCTCTTGCCTTCTCCACTCATGTATGTATTATTTTCTTGGGTACAGGGAGACCAAAATATTTTTTTACTCCTCCATTACCATGCATGCTCTTTCACACAATTTATCACATTTAATCTAAATCATACAGAATACAAAATCTTTATTACACATCCCATTAGGAGAACCAGTTTATTTTCAATAGACTATCACTTCAAGCTAATGAAAACCTAATGCAAGGAACAATAAAACTTTGTTTTTCTGCCTCCAAGTACCAGGGGTGTAATAACCACAATTAACCAGTGAACACTAAAATCTTAGTTGTACTGGCACTCCTTTGCACCATAAAGTGCAACAGGGTTGCAGGCAGCATTTTCCTGCAAGAAGCACATATTATGGCCCAGAAAACATCATAGTTAGTTACACCTATATTGTTAAGAGCTTCTTATTAAGGAATATTTTAGGCAGCTAAGATCTGAAATAATTACTGGAAAATGTTTGCAATACAATGTATTTATAAAGCCTTAGTATGTAGGTGAAAATGACAGCACAAAATTAAACTGAATCACTCAGAAATAGGAAGGACGAGTGCGGACTGGATTCACGTGTTGTCCCCTAGAGTGAGAGACCATGTTTTACACACACACACATATAGTTAAATCACTTTTACTCACATGATTAAACCTTCGCGTGAATGCCACAACATTGGGAGCAACAGTCAGCTTATGTTTCTTGTTCCAGCCACAGCTCACCAACTCTTCAGGCATGATTCCTCTAAATGCTGGCAAGTCAAGCAATGTCAACTGACTTGCAAAATCCTCTGGAGCCACCCTCAGAGGATCAAACACAACTGAATCATAACTCTTGATTGAAGTGTTACTTGGGAGGCTTTGTGACTTGCTGTGAGGTGCAGCACAGAGTGGAAGGGAGCTGAAATCAGAGTGGTAACAGTCATTTTCTTGAATAACACATTATTGGACTGTAAGGGCACAGCTGCTTATATTATGTTGAACTACAAATATTGAATGCTGTGTGAGGTACGTTCAGATACTACACATTAAGCATTCATTTCTATTAAAGACTCCTCAAACAAATGAAATGTTGAGAAAGGCAAATTAAAAGTTGCAGACTGAGTTTAAACCCCAGATAACATTTATTCTCCACACAAATAACAACATTCTGTTTCAGAATATTTACGGGAAAATCCATTTCTCTGTACTTGTATCCCCATTACAGACTACAGCAGCATGCCCACAAATACGTAGTTTTATGCATTCTTTGCCAAAACAGAATAAAGTTACTAGAGAATCCAAGATTCTCATCTCACAAATCTGCTGATGGAGGCAGGATGTGATGCTGCATAGTCTAATACAAAAGTACTGTTTTGGAAAAAGGTTATACCAGACTATATGGTATTACATCCCAAAAGACAGTAATCATCAATATAAAATTAATGTATAATGGGGACATTGTATCTGTATATTTCACATATTGCAACTACAGAACAAATTTGTATGGGACTTGGTGTCAGGGGTCCATATACTAATAGCTGTGTGGCAGGTTTACTTTTGGTTCCTTATCAGGCCAATAAAACATTTTGAGCTAAAACTCAAGCTCATCAGTTTTCTCAAAAATACACCAGAAAAGAAACTAACATGTAATATGAAATACAAGAAAAACAATTTATCTGTTTACAGTCAGCTGACTATAAGACCTGTAAATCACAATCTGAATTTAAAATTTCAGTGCTCACATTTTCACATTTGAAAATTTACCCTGAAGATATACAAAGCAGGGTCCTCTGAAACACTGTTAATTTCTACCAGACTGCAAGATGGCACATCCCAGACGCACACACTTTTAAAAATCCAAAAGCCACATCAAAGTTAAAGGTGCCACAAGAGTGACATGAAGCAAGTTTCCTACTTCCACAAACATTAAGTGCCACCATACAAAATTTAGTCACCCTGGCAACCTGGCAACTTAATTTCTAAGCTGAGGGTTCACTTTTATGTTACTGTACCAAGGAACATTTTATATAAATGAAAGCAACAATTATGATCTCTGGAACACATAACAACTTTGTACTCATACCCATAATTATCATAGCATGGAGGGTTTACTGGTTTCCTGACAGGATGGTGTGAAATTTTCTTGCTTATGTCTCCAGTTGACAGTGCAGTGGGGTCCTTTGGTCTAATATAGGACTTCCGATGTTTGTTATCTGTTGCTACAGTTTCTTTCTTCTTTAGTAGGGGAAAATCGTTCCCATTGAATGCTGGAACTGCCGCTTCAACGTCGCTAAGTGGCGATTTATCCCAATGCCGACCATCAACACTTTCCTCATGATTCTGCAGTAATTAAAAGATTTAATTTATAAATGCTTAACTGTAAGCTACCTTGAGAGGATGTTAATGAAAAGTCAGAACAACATAAAACAAGATACACCAGTTCCCCTTGCTATAGTGAGAAACAGGTTACTATTTGCATGTTGTATTACACGTACACAACATCGGACATGACTGCCTGCAAAACATTTTACTTACATACAGTTTCAAAGCTTAATGTCAACAGCTCTCTGTATAAGTTTCATTCTGAAAATTAAGTAAACAGAACTTATGTGACTGTTAAAAATAATCCATTCTAAGCAACCCAATAAAGAAGGGTAGTGCTAAAACACTTCTTTCTTACCCTTTAAAGTTATTCTGTTCCTTACTTGCCTTGACATTTCAGTAACATGAGGAAAGCAAACAAGATGGTGGAGTCAGCACTCCTATGAAACCTGAGCAACAAAAAAACCTTCCACTTGCTTTAAATGAGCAGAAAATAAACAATTTGAAGATGATGACCAGTACATTCTTCATCTATAGTGTGTTACATTACATTATGTTATACTCATATTATATTATGTTATATTAATACAGTACATACAGTAAAAAACTAACCATACATAGTAAATGAGAATATTGCTTGTTCAGTTGATATAAAATATACTGGAGCAAGAATACAACTCCTTAAATATGAAAAACACGTGTCTGACGTACTGCTGCAAGTTCCTGCAGCTGAAAGTTCTATCAGCAAGCGATTGTGAATGTGTACAGGCATGTAGAGAGAATGACATACATTTGAATGAAAAAATAGGATTATGTGCAAAGAAGTTCTAAATGGCTTGGAGAAGAGATCAATCAGTCCATCCCACATTTCATTATGCTGCATCACTATCAATTACCATAAGCTTAATAACAAAAACACAAAGGAATGAATGAACAAAGAAACAAACAAGAAACATGAGGAAACGTGAAGAATGGAGCAAGGTAACTAAGGAGCCAGTCTAAGAGTGTGTCATAGTTTTATGTGCATGCATGTACACTAGTTACAAAGCAGTTCTTATTGTGCATAAACCTGCTTATTTTTTTCTCTTATTAACTTATTTTTCTCTTCTTATTCACTTACCACCGAAAACTATTTTTTTTTTTTTTTGCTTCCTCTCTCTGAAATCTTTCCTTTCTGCCTTCTTCAGTGCCACTTAAATGTGGGATTGAAGACAAATGACAGTAAATATGTGGAGCAAAATTTGCACCATCTTCCTAGAGCACATGCATAGAAAAGAAGCTACTTATAAAGTAGGTGTACTTGAACCGAGAGCTACTGTTATCAGGCGCTCTTACGAAGTATAAAAGGATCATCTTACGGAGATACTACATTTGTTTGTCTATGACCTAGTTATACTGACTAAACGGTTGCCCAGATTTGCATGAAATGTGGCATAAAAAGTTCTTTAAAACACTGCAGGGCAAAATCGGCTTAGAAACATCCACACTTCACATAGGAGCCTAATGGATTTATACCCATACTTTTCGTATTTCTTGATGGACTTCTGTGAAATTCAATATACACGTAGATGTCCAAACAATGTCATTGCGCTAATTTGTGGTGCATGAAATTCAGTGCAGTGAAAGCCACACTTCACCTAAGGGGATGAATAAAATTTTGCCCTGTTATAAATGTTTTTAGTATGATATGGAGAAATTCTGGCAAAGATGTGACTGAGTTTCGTGAAAGTCAGCGAAATGGCAACCGCACTTTACTTACGAGTGTAAACGTATTTACATCCATACATTCCACATTTACTGTGCGACCTGGGTGAAATTTGTAAGAGATCTGCATGTGATGCTCCTGCAGAGTTGCAAGTTTTGTTAAATCTGAGGCAGGGGAGGCCGTACTTTATCTATGAGCGTAAATAAAATTACATTTATGTGTAATCCGTAAACATATGTGATATTCTGAAAGGGAAAAACATCTCGATGCTCAAGTGTAATCTGTCATGGAGAAAACTCTTGAAATCTTGTCGCGATCTGATATGGGGTGTAAGAATTCACACAAATAATCTGCATGTCTTCCATGCAAAATGTGTAGGTAGGGTGTTCGACAATAGGGTACTTGGGAAGATAATATTTGGGCCTAAGAGGGACAAAGTAACAGGGCAATGGAGAATAATAAAAAACTACTGGCTGTATGATCTGTACTCCCAACCAATTATTATTTGGCTGATCAAATGAAGAATGGGATGGACAGGGCATGTAGCACGTATAAGCGAGAGGAGAGATGCATACAGAGTTTTGGCATGGAGACATGAGGGCAAGAGACCACTTGGAAGACCTACGTGTAGATGGGACGGTAATATTAAAATGGATCTTCAAGAAGTGGGATGGGGGTTCAGCTAGGTGCATTGGTCTGGCTCAGGATAGGGACCGGTGGCAGGCTCTTGTGAATGCGGTGATGAACTTTTGGATTTCATAAATTGAGGGGAAAATCCTGACTAGCTCAGGACTTGTCAGCTTTTATAGGACTCTGCTCCGTGGAGTGAGTGAGTGAGTGGGTGAGTGAGTGAGTTAGCTAGTCAGCAGAAGAAGGGGTACACTTGTATCTACTTAAACTACTAAACAGATATAAAAGATACCTGTCCTACACTACAAACTGCCAGGAGAATTTCGTTTCAGTTCCCGCTGGTCCACATTAACTCCCACAAAAAATTCGCTCAAGACACACACACAAATTTTTCAAAACTAGAAGCCACCTCAAAATTTTAGGCGCCGGAAGGGTGACACAAAGCAAGCTCCATACCGAAGACGCAAAATATTAGGCGCCACAGTACAAAATTCAGTAGCGCGGGTGACCTGGCGCCCGGGACTTTAGCGCCCCTTTATATATGTAAATATATATACATATATATATTTAAATACACACGCACACAAACATACATAGATATATATGTATACATAGGTATAACTGAGATCTATTACCTTAATTTCAATTCTGGAGTACATTGTTTTCACTCTTCCTGCCAGCAATGTACTCATATGCAAGCATACGATACGATGCTTCCAAATGCAAACATTCCAACATGAATTCAGTGTCAGAAGAAGTTAATTAAACACAAATTCCATGCACAATTACTAACATCTGCTTAATGAGTAAGAGTCGTTCCAATAAAATCCACTTAATAACAGACGATCGCAAGGCTGTGTGTGACACACAACAGTCGACAGTCTGAGAAACAGAACAAGCAGTCCCGGCATGCTCACAGGTGTCACTGTGTAGCGAAACAATGCCTGCCCCCACGTGGCTGTGCAGTTCGGGATCCCATTTCCTAAGTTAATACAGGCAATGCACGTATAAACATTAACATTAAGGCACATTCGCGCAACCAATGTTGACGTGGAAAAGCAATGAGTAATATCTATTCCACTGTGTCAGTGGCCATTGTTATCCGGCATGCAAAGTGCATGCGCCGTATTATATTGTCATCTGTGGCCTGTCTGACTCTACCATATTGTCCCACGGCATGATTTTTCGGGGGGGGGGGGGGGTAAACAGTTTTTTTTTTTTTTTCCTTAAAATTTTGTTTCAAAAAGTTTTTCTTTTAAAAAAAAATTTTCGAAAATTTTTAAAATTAAAAAGGAACCTAA
>Ga0123355_10001248_pt1 | contig 35478 bp, 38 predicted proteins | sample TergutEmb28metaG_3_FD_89872 | JGI IMG/M metagenome (GOLD analysis project Ga0123355, IMG submission 89872) | Embiratermes neotenicus P1 segment gut microbial communities from Petit-Saut dam, French Guiana - Emb289 P1 | ecosystem: Host-associated > Arthropoda: Insects > Digestive system > Gut ...
GCTCTATGAAAAGCATAGCTTCGCTGTGGATTGTAGTTATTGCGCTCAATAGCCGTCTTGAAGCAGTGAGGATTTTTGTCGCCGCACATGAATTAGTGCTTCATTATTAGAGGAAGCATCAGTCAAGAAATAGGGCATTTTGCCAACTGCTTTGCGCTGCAAAATGGCTGCAAATAACCTTTATCAAAAATGGAAAAACCCCAAATCCCGGCGTTTTTTGCATGCCTACGATACATGTTGGATATATATGTAAATTCAACGACTTGTAATATATGATTGCGAGTCTGTATATTTGCGATGCGGGATTTGACTCTACTCATGCAGATTTTAAACCGACACATTGTCAATTGTTGCTGCGAGCGAAAAATGCATCCGGCCTTTGTCTAGGCATTGCAAAAAACTAATCCAAATGCCGTATTGCATTTACATGGCCAAGTGCAACATAGCTTAATAGCGCACATGCAGGCTATGTTTTCATATAGCCTTACATGCGGTAGGGCAGCGGAAGCGGGTTGGAGGCTTTTTTCGCACGCTGTGGAGGCATGAGGCAGACCTAGGCTATTGGAAAAACGCGATTTCATCGGATGACCAATCCGAATGGGGGCACCGGCAAGAAGGCCGGACGCCCGTAGGGCGGCTTTTGCGCAGCAAAAGTGCTGAAATGGCATTTTTCCTAGCCTGGGGCTGTCTCATATAAGCCGGAACATGTGCGAAAAAAGCCTCCAACCCGCTTCCGCGGTTGTCGCCGCTGTAAGTCTCCTATGCAACCAGCCCCGCGTGACATATGTATCATTGACAACAACCCCAGCATAGAATATAGTACGGGAAAGCAGTTGTATATTTCAGCTAAAATAACTGAGCAGGCGATAAACCTTTACAGGTTTGTGGGGCCGGGCCGCCATGGCGGCAGTAGATGAGCATATGCGCGTCTATGGGACAGTAATGTCTCGTAGGTGCGCCTTTTTATTTGCGGGCATATTCCCAGTTTTGATATACAGCCACAGGCAAACCGTGGAGCCACGCGTTTTGGCTCGTCCTCAGCCTATTTCAAATCGAAACGCCTTAACTAGGGGGAAATCTTATGAAAAAGTCAAACGAACAAGTTGCATTATCGGCAGCGCGCAACAGCATTATTATTAATATAGTCTTATCAGCTTTTAAGCTATTTGCGGGGATTTTTGCAAACTCCGCCGCAATGGTTTCGGACGCGGTTCATTCATTTACAGACCTTATTAGCACTGTAATCGCCATCATTGGTGTAAAGCTGGCAAATAAAAAGCCCGATAAGGAGCATCCCTACGGGCACGAGCGGTTTGAATGTGTTGCTACCTTGGTGCTGGCTTTGCTTGTTTTTTCTGTGGGTATCGGTATCGGCTGGGCGGGAGTTCAGAGGATTATCTCCGGCGACTTTGCCGAACTAGCCATCCCAGGCATACTTGCGCTTATAGCTGCTGTGGTTTCCATCGGTGTAAAGGAAGCCGTCTATTGGTATATGCGAGCCGCCGCAAAGAAAATCGACTCAAGCGCGCTTATGGCGGATGCATGGCATAGCCGTATCGATGGTATTTCGTCTATTGGCAGCTTTATTGGCATACTTGGGGCAAGGCTGGGTTTTCCTGTGCTTGACTCTGTTGCCGCAATAGTTATATGTCTGTTTATCATTAAAACCGCAATCAGCATAATGCAAGATGCCCTTGGTCGAATGACAGACCGCGCCTGCGACGACGAAACCATAGCCGCAATGGGCGAGGTCATCTTAGCGCAGACATCCGTAGACGGGATAGACCAGCTACGGACGCGGATTTTCGGCAGCAGAATTTATGTAGATGTGGATATTTCAGTAGCACCTTCTTTTACAATAGGCGAGGGCCATAATATAGCCCAGCAAGTTCATGATGCTATTGAAAGCAGCTTTCCAAAGGTGAAGCATTGCATGGTGCATGTAAATCCGTCTGAACATGCAAACCCGCCGGGGCATGTACTCACAGCAGGGCAAGCGAACTCATCAGAAAATATCAGTTTTGAGCCAGCTGCAACATATCAATAGTAATATGCCTGGTAAAGGGGTTAATTGTACGGTTAATTAACTCCAGCGCCTCTTCGGCGCTTGGGACGTCGTACCAACGGGTAGTTCTCATACTTGTGACAGGATAGTTGTATGCTATTAATGATATATCCCCAAGGACAAACTGCTCGCCAAACCAAAGCAGGTTCCTAAGAGGTAAATCCGTGTTTATATGGTCACGATAAGCACGGATTAACTGGGGTATGCGTACAACGGTAACTGGGGTCAATAATTCTTGAATCATTGCGTCAATAAACTGGTGCTGATGCTCCATCCGCTGATGGTTGGATATCGCCGCGCGCCGCCCATAGTGGTATCTAAAGCGGACAAAGCCAAGGGCATCTTCGCCATCAAGACGTTGACGCCCTTCCGGGATATTTATATAAAGGTCTTGAAAGGGGTCGCTGTAATGCATATGAAACGGGACGTCAATATACACGCCTCCAACCGCGTCAACAAGCACAACAAAGACATCTTCTTCGATACTTACATAGAAATCCGGCCTAAAGCCGATAATCGTCTGCACCTCGCGCTTTAGCTGGTCTACCCCTCCTTCATGTCCGCCCCCATGCAGCCGCCCGGCCGGATATGCAGAGTTAATGCGGCGCACATTGCGCTGTACATCTACCTGGGTATCACGGGGGATACTGATTATGTATGCCCGCTGAGCGGCAACATCGTAGGCCGCCACCATTATGGTGTCGGTGTTTAAGCCCTCGTCGTAGCCAAAGATAAGAAAAGTAAAAAAGTCCGGCCTGCGATCTCATCGGTAAAAACAATGGGCGAGTCCATGTTAATAAGCGCGTCCTCCGGGTGAGGATCTACAATATCAAATGCCGGCTCCTCGTAAGTTTCGTCATCGTGGTTGCTGCTTGTTGTAGGATTTGCAGGTAGGCAGGCCATTGTCGGCACCGTTGGCGGCTGCACAAAGCTACGCCAGCCAAGCATAGCACCGCCTGCAAACATTAGTGTAAGGACTAATGTAATAGAAAACGACCTTATAAATATATATCGAGTTTGTTTGTTTTTTAGCATGTGTTACCTTCTTCCATTGGAGAAATGGGCTGTGGTCCCATTGTGACAGGATTAACAGTGGTTTTCAAGTATCTACAGATTATTACAATAAAGCGATGTTGATAAAAAATGTATAGCTACAATAGTAGGGTTTTAGATTTTGTAAGGTTAACATCACTATGCTATACTCAGCAAAAATTCAGATAAAGGTGGGCGACTAAATGAAGCGTAAGTTAGTGCTGCTTATTTCAATATTACTTATTGTTGGCTTAGTTACTATAACTTTTACGGCTTGCGGCAATAATGCCGACAGCTACGATAACGCAGACGACCCAGATAATGCCGAAGCTGCCGAAATATATGTTCAAGATGACGCAGCACCAGAGTATATAATAATAAGCGGCGAAGAGTTTTGTGTATCCCTAACTGAGTTGCATCTGCGAGACAGAAACTTGTCGGATACGGACATTACGTCACTAAGACATATGACAAACCTGGAAAGGTTAGATTTAAGAGACAATCAAATCAGCGACATCTCGCCCTTGGCATACTTAACAAATCTTAGACGATTGAACCTAAGGGGAAACCAAATCGATGATATTGAGGTACTGGCAGGCTTGCCCAATTTAGGAAGGCTAAACCTACGGGAAAATCAAGTCAGCGATATCTCGCCCCTTGCAGATTTGACAGAACTATGGAGATTAAACTTACGCGATAACGAAATAAGCGACATTTCGCCACTGGCATCCCTTACAAACCTCGCAAACTTAAACCTAAGGCAAAATCTAATACGCGATACCTCGCCACTGGCAGGTCTGCCATACCTAGATGAGCTGGATGTGCGAGGTAATCCACTGTCGTAAGCTATATGCTTCCCACCAACAGGGCGTGTTCCCACACCCTAAATATGGTTACACCCTAGATAAAAAACAAAAATACAACAATCAAAGCCAGCGCAAAAATATAATACAGTGCAAAATATTTTAGTTTTGCCTTTTTTATAATTGTAAGCATAATATTTATTGCAAAGTATCCGATTATCGCCGCTGTCAAAAATCCGGCAATAAGATTTGGGAAGTTTAGGCCCTCTATCAGTGCTGGGTCGCGGACAATGCGGCTTATCCTAAAAGCCACTGCCCCAAATGCCGCGGGAACAGACATTAGAAAAGAAAATGTGGCGGCACTTTCCCGATTTACGCCCCGTGCCATCGTAGCCGAGATTGTACTGCCCGACCGGGATATCCCAGGAAACACAGCAATAGCCTGGGCAAGGCCTATAAGCGTGGCATCAATAAAGCGGATACCCGATATATCTTTATCGTTTTTTTGCAGCCTATCCGAAAGCAGCAAAACAACGCCGGTTATCACAAACCCAATAGGCAAGAAATATATCGCATGAAACATTGACTCGATAAAGTCCTCAAACAGCAGCGTAACAATAATTAGCGGGATTGTTGCGATTACTAATAAGGCCGTCATCTTCTGGAAGGGGTTTTTTATAAGTTCCCAGATATCTTTACGGAAGACATACAAAAGCGGAACCAAACTGCCCATGTTAAGCACAATAATAAATGTAAGATTATCCTCTGCATATATGCCAAATATATGGTGAAACACCAATAAGTGCCCCGAGCTTGATACAGGCAGAAACTCTGATACGCCCTGTATCAGCCCTAAAATTATTGCTTCAAGTAAACTCATAAGTAATCCCCGTTCAGCTTATTGCTAATTAATTAAAAATCAGCTTATGGCTATATATAAGCCCCTGTCTTCTCTCTTTATGCGAAAAGGCAGGGGCTTTTCGTTGTGTATATTGATGTTGTGTGTGTATTGAGGTTGTGTGTGTGTATTGAGGTTGTGCGTTCATTAGTGCTACATGTTGTTTATTGATGCTGCGCTTATTTTGCTGCGACGCAAGGTATAGCGAAATAATTCGATATGCCACGAGGATATCCAGATGCGTCATCTTCGTATAAAACAAGCCGCTGGAAGTTCGGATGACTGGTGTAATCAAGTGCGCTGCCATCAATGCCTATTACCGTAAACTCCTCGTCATTGATAGTAATCACATCTGGGATTTCTGTATGGGTGGCATCAGCATCTCTGCCTATAACCGTGGCGGTTTCTTCTTCGATATCAATAAAGTAGTGAATGCCGTCAACTGTGACATTCATCCCTGTTATTTCAAAAGCAGGGGCAAGATGCGCGCCCATTAAAACGGTAATAAGGGCAAAGTAGATAAACAGCCCAGAAATATCCTTGATAGACGTAATAACAGGCGCGGAACCCGCAGCCTGGTCAACTTTTAGCTTCATCAAGGTAAAGGGAACAAGGAAGCCCAAAAGTGCCGCAAGGGTCATTGTCGCAACAAGCGCGATACCAACAGCAAGCCCAAGCATTGGCATGCCCAGCCATAGGGTTATTATCCCACCGGCTACCACGCCTACCATCGCGCCCATTGTAAGGCCAACGCCAAGCTCCTTAAGAAACGGACGCAAGAACTGCTTGATATTAATATGCCCAAGCACGACACCACGGGCAAAAACCGTTGACGACTGTGTGCCAACATTGCCCCCCATGTCCATAATTAGCGGGATAAAAAATGCCACAATTACAACGCTTTCAAGTATTTCTTCAAAGCCCTCGATAATAAGGCCGGCAGCCATACCGGCGGCCAATGTTATAACAAGAAACGGAAGGCGTACCGCCCATATCCGCCATATGCTACCCTTTGTTAGTATCTCGCTACGGTCGGCTTCCTTTACCGCGATATCAGAAAAACCGGCGGCATCAAGGATGTCCTCAGTTGCTTCTTCTTCCAAAATATCCACGGCGTCGTCAATGGTTACGATACCAACAAGACGGTTTTCATTATCAACAACCGGGACAGCAAGCCAGTCAAGCTTTTGCAAAAGCTTTGCAACTTCTTCTTGGTCTGTCTCGGTGGACACCTTGGCGATAATATCATCCATGACATCCTCAACCTTTTTGGTTGGGTCTGCGATTATAAGGTCCCTAAGGGTGATGATACCCTCAAGCTTCCGGGCATCATCGGTTATATAGATGGTGTAAATCGTTTCTTTTTCCCGTGCGTTTTCTTTTACTTTTTCAAGGGCTTCGTAGACGGTCATGTTGCGGCTGATGCGTACATATTCTGGGGTCATGATATGGCCCGCTGTTTGATCTTTATAGCCCATGAGCAAATTGGTCATTTCGCGCTCTTCCGGCGAAAGCGCGGATAGCATCTTCTTTGTGAATGTTGCGGGCATTTCGTCAAAAAGGCGGACGCGCTCGTCCGGCTCAAGGGCAGTGATAATCTCAACAGCCGATTCCTCAGTAAAAGAACGGATAAGCTTTTGCTGGTCGTATATGTCTAGGCGTTCGAAAACGAAAAGGGCAGTATCTTTAGATAGTAAGCGGTATACAATCGCCTGGTTTTCCACAGATAACTCTTGAATCATATCCAGTACATCCACTTCGTTGGCGTTGTTTAGCAACGTTTTTAGGGCATTCATGTCTTTTGACTTAATTAGTGACATAACATCACTTATGAAGTTTGTGATTCTTTCTTCATTGTTCATGGGCTTATACCTCCATTTTCTAGGGTTGTAATGCTTCCAATTCCACTCGTTTTGCCCCTTTGTAACAGTGTTTCCTAAAGTGCACGAAAAAGAACATAAAAAAACCACCGTCACAACTTGCACGATGGTTATAGCGAATCAAATGAGAAACAGTCCCCGGCCGAGCCGAAAACGCTCGGCAGTAGGCGCGTTCTTCGGCGACAGACGGGACTGATTTCGAATTAATTCGCTGTAACGAGATTATCTATTTGCACACAAAACTAGAAGGCGGCTGTCTTTGTGCTGCATGAAGCTGTCGCAAGCGTCACATCGCAAAAACAGAAAAAAGCATCTTTTCTTGCAGGCAATTTCTCATTGAAACCATCGCTGGGGCATCGTCTACTACCATCTGGGTCCACAGTACCACCTCCAAGAAATATAAACAGAAACATAAGCAGAAACTTAAGTGAAATAAAAAAACCTCTGCCACCATTCCAAACGGTGACAGAGGATAACCTCCAGCAAAATAACGTTTCAAGACATTTGTACAAAGTCCTTTGGGTTCTAATCAAGGTTCTAATCAAGATTCTTACTCAAAATCACCTATTCAAAGACCGCGGAAACGCATTCCATTCACCGTTCAAGCTTCAACTCTATAGGGCAAAGAACTTTTACAACGAAAAGCGGCTTTCGCCACCGGATCCTCCCGGCTCTAATGAAGTTGCGTTATTCCATGCCTTGGATTCGACATGGACTGTTGACCAGCTTGTTGTGTCTCCACAACTTCGCGGCAGCAACCCGTATCCCTATAGTAGCCTCACCTACCGAAATGGCTAGCTATATATTTTTAACTTCGTGACTATACTCGACTATTTTTATGTTGTCAACCTTTTGAAATCATTCTTCCATGTGAATCTAATTTGTTATAGGCCTTCGGTGGCGAGACCGGGTCAGCGGGTTGGAGGCTGCTATACGCGCAATGCTTCCATTAAAATCATAGCTTCGTAATGTATTGTAGGCATTACGCCCCAAGGCTGTCTTGATGCGGTGAGGATATTTGTAGCGCACAAGACTTAGTGCTTCTTTTAATAGGAAATATAAGTTAAGGAGCGCGGCATTTTGCCAACTGCTATGCGCTGCAAATGACTACAAATAACCTTTGTCAAAAATGGAAAAACCCCAAATTTCGACGTTTTGTGTATGGCGATGATGAATGCTGGATATATATACTAAATCAGCAGTGGCAACTCTACTATACAAAAACACTCCCTTGCCTTAGAGATAGCAACAATACAAGGCGTTACATTATATGTTCTGGCGAAAATGACATCCGAGAGATGCTACCCAACACAACCTACCAAGCCACGCGCACGGCTAGAAGCAGGCCGCCCCGCAAGGCATTATTCCGTGATTTTCCCAACGTGTACAACCCCATCACTTCAGCATACGTTTTAATTCATCATAGAAATTTTCACGAGTGCCAGCAAGAATGACAACTGTTAGCTGATTGTTTTCTTCATAAATCCGATATGCCAATTCGTAGTTGGTGCCGCCATGCTTTACAGTATATCCAAAGACACATCGTAAATCACCGACTTTTTGTGTGCCGATATAAGGGTCTACTTTCAGCTTATCAATCGCCGCTTTAAATGCCGCCAGTAAGTGCTTGTCTTTGATTTTCTTCAAATATTTTTCAGCGGCTCTGGAATAACTGACTTCATACATCTGCTATTCCTCCCCAAAAATATCCTTTGTAGTAGCCCCTTTGCGCCTGCCGTCAGCCATTTCATCTGCTTCGTCAATAAGCAAGCCAACCGCCTTTTTGATATTGCTCCGTTGCTCCGCAAACTGATTAAGTAGTTCATCACCGCTTAAACCTTGCGAAACTAAGTCTTTCAATATTTCCATAGTAAATCCATCATCAGAGTGCGATAATGGACGTAATACAATGGAATCGTCAGTTAAAAAACACTCAACCTCTTTGCCAAAGCTAAGTCTTTCGTAGAATTTCAAAGGTATTGTAACTTGCCGTTTGCCTGTCACTTTGATTATTTTCCGCTCCATAGCAACACTCTTTGCATCATACATATTTTTCACCCTCTCATAGTATATACAGAATTAAATTAAACATTCCTATTATCCTTGATTTATGCTATATCAAGGATAATAGGAAATATCAATAGCGAATATTTGTGGTTTTCCTAACGTGTACAGCTCCATCATTATTGTAGTTTTCTTACATCTACTTAAGTGTGTAGCGTTCGCTCCTTAGGGGCGGGATGCATTTCCTTACATGTGACTCCACCGCAAAGCTTGTCATATCAACGTACTGTATAAAGCCCTTGTCGCTATCAATAAGGAAACGGACTCCCCGTGCAGTGATTATTTTTTCGATCACAGCACGGGGAGTCCGTTTCCTATATTGCGCAGTTACAACTTACACAGCGCGTGAAATTTCAAAGTTATAGGTGATACGCATCAGAAAGTACAATTGCGAAATATATACAATCCAGCGAAATCACATAGTAGTCAACAAAAACTACTGACGCACATTAGCAGGAAGGCGCGTACTATCGCCATCGCGGAATGCCTGCAAGCGTTGGTCAATAATTGTCTGATAACCAGCAGCAAGATAAGCAGCTTCAAACTCGTCATAAAGCGCGTCAAAATCCGCTGGTGCTACGCGCACAAGACGGCTGAACCACTCTTGCAGCAAGCCGTGAAGTGTACTAACATACTCAGACTCTGCGGGTATTGGCACTGAGAAGAAGATATCCGGATAAATACGGCCGGCGTTGGCAGCTTCGCGGATAAAGCGATAGTTTGCAAGCATTTCCGCTTCAAAGCACTGTGGAAGGCCTTGAGGCGCATGGCGTGCAATAATCTCTTCCGCGGTGCCTCTTACTTCTGATGCCATAACGATCATCCAAATGTCAACGTTATTATTATGATGCAGCCTTGTTAGGCCTTCATATTCAACGTGACGGATGATATTGCCGTCTTCGTCATACTCCCAGTTAATGCCTTCGTAGCCAAGTTGCAGCACGTCAAGGATTTCTGGTTGAAGCATCCATTCCATATACATCCATGCCGCGCGAAGCTGATCTTCGCTTGCAAGGGATGAGAAACCAACGATTGCGCCAAATGGGTTATCGCTTCTTGCTTGGTGGTCGTAGAAAACAGGAGCAACTGCAAGCTCTGCATCTGGGTTCATTTCAAAGAAAGCGTTAAGCCATGGGGTATGGGCACTGACAAAGCCGCCATGTGCCATTAGGCGACCTGCGATGAAATCAGCTTCGTCGTCTGGACCGCTACGAAGTTCGAACTCTTCGGAGAAATGTCCCAAATGGAACTCTTCGTTGATGTTTCTAAGCCATTCGCGGGTTGGGGCCCAGTTTACCGGTGTGGTCATAAGGGATGAGTGCATTGCCCATTCTTCTTCGCTTACTGGGAAGTCGCGCATTCCCCAGCCGCCTGTCATACCGGCAAAACGTTCTGCTGGTACTACAAAGCCTGCTGGTGGGATGTCTGTGAGGCCGGCTTCAATGATTGCGTCTCTTGCAGCATTCATTGTGTCACGGTCTCTTGGTACTGTGTCAAAACCTACTTCGCGCAGCCAGTCCATACGGATGAAGGTGTAGTGGAATAGCGGTGTGTTGTAGAAAGGACGCTCTGAAAGGATAAGGTGGGTGTTACCGCCGATATCTGTGTAGATAAGTTGACCGCGGTCTACCATGCCTTGGAAATAGTTTGGCGCGTAGAACGCAAAGTCGTCCAGGTCGATGACGGCAAGCGCACCGTCATATGCCCATTGTGAAAGAATCGGATAGTCGTATTCCATCATGATAACGGGAAGGTCTTGTGCCGCCATAAGCAAGTTATAGTGCATGATAACTTCGCCACGTGGGATTGGCACAAATTGTACGTCTACGTTCCATACATCACCAAACTCGCGCTGGATCCAGTCTGTCCAATAGTGGTTGGCCACGTCTGGGAAACCTTCTCTGTTACGCTCGTATACCGGTACTGTAAGGAGTACACGGTTTTCGAATGGTACCCAACCTTCGATACCGGGTACTCTTTCGCCTGGTTCAGCTGGCTCTGGGTCTGGCTCCGGGTCTGGATCGGGTGCAGGGTCGTCTGCTGGTGGTTGAGTGTCCTCAACATCTGGATCTGGTGTTACTGCATCTTCTTCGTTTGAGCACGCTGTAAAAGCGAACAGTGCGAAGGCAAGTGCCGCCACCAGTAGTAATACTGAAAAACGTTTCATTTTGCTCCTCCTTTTATGGATGCTCCGTACCGCAATTAGATGTTGTGCATTGCTGAAAATATGCAACGCTTCAAGCATTTTTCAGCAATGCATACAACATCTTATGAGGAACGGTAGCTATGTCCGGGTTCGTTTACATTTGAAACCGGGATTTATTTAAAAACCTATGCCAAACTCATCGACATATGATTTTCACACATATTTATCCTTTAACCGCCCCAATCATAACGCCCTTAATCAAATATTTTTGGATAAAGGGGTAAACCATAACTATTGGGATTGTCGCAAACATAATCATTGCCGCCTGTAGCACATCTGGGGTGGTGTGAACCATAGTTGCCTCGTGTAGACGCATTTGCTCGTGACCTTCGGCTAGAATCATGTTTCTTAGGATTAGTTGCAGGGGCATTAGTGCCCGGTCTGTTACGAAAAACATCGCGTCGCCGAAGGCGTTCCAGCGGCCTACCGCGAAAAATAGCGCGATTGTTGCGAGTATCGGCTTCGAAAGAGGTAGCACAATTGATATCAGCGTGCGTATCCGGCCAGAGCCGTCAAGCTCCGCGGCTTCGTATAGGCTTTCTGGGATTGTGCTTTGGAAATAGGTGCGCATTATAAGAATATTAAATGGTGCGAAGGCCGGCGGAAGGATTAGTACCCACATTGTGTTAATTAGCCCAAGGTCTCTAAATAGCAAGAAATCCGGGATAAGGCCTGCGCCAAAAAGCATTGTAAACATGAAGATAAACGCAAACATTGTGCGGCCTCTTAGGCCTTTGATTGAAAGTGGATATGCGGCGCAAATGGTTACAAACATGCCGATAATCGTGAAGATTACTGTCATGCGAACGGTGTACCATAGGGCGTATGTCATTTGCCCGTCTCTAAAAACGGAGGTATACGCGTTAAAGGTAAGGCCGATTGGGAAGAGGTTTACCTGCCTTGCCATAACCGGCGCGTTGCTTGAAAGGCTTATTGCAAGCACGTGCATAAACGGTAGCAAGCAGCTTAGTGCCAGTATAAAGATGATAAACGCGATGATATAGTCTCCGTAGGTGGGTCTGTTTAGTCTGCTTAATGAGCCTTTTTTTGCTTTCATGCCAGTACCCTCCTATATCAAGCCGCTGCCGCCAAGGGCTTTGGCGACACGGTCTGTAATAAGCACAAGGATTAGCCCGATGGTGGACTGGAATAAACCAACGGCGGTTGCGAGGCTAAAGTTGCCGCCCTGTAGGCCTTTTTCGAAGATATAAATGGCAAGCTGGTATTGTAATGGGCGTACCATTACATTACCCATTGCTATAAGACGCTCGAAGTTTGAGCCCATTACGCGGCCTAGGTTTATTATCAGAAGTGTTACCATGGTTGCGCGGATGCCCGGTAAAGTGATATGCCACATTCTGCGGAAACGGTTGGCACCGTCTACGGTTGCGGCTTCGTAAAGCTCTGGGTCTAGGCCACTCATTGCGGCTAGGAAGATAATCGAGCCCCAGCCCATGCCTTGCCAGATATTTACTGATACATATGTGACCGCCCAGTGGCTTGGGTTTGTTAAGAAGGGTATGCCTGTTTCAATTACGCCGAGGTTATCGCGAAGGACTACGTTTACCATACCGGTAAGGGGTCTAAACATTGCGAGGGCAACACTTGCGATAATCGGCCAGGATAGGAAGTGCGGCAGGTATAGAATTGTCTGGGAAACCCGCTTGTATTTTTGGAAACGAAGCTCGTTTAGAAGAAGTGCCAGGATAATTGGCACCGGAAAGCCGAAAAAGAGGTCTGCAAAGTTGAATACAAGTGAGTTGCGTAAAGCCCTGTAGAAATCCGCGTCATTGAAGACCCTGCGGAACATATCAAAGCCTACCCAGTCGCTTCCGGCAAAGCCGCGCATTGGCCTAAAGTCCATAAAGGCCATACGCAAGCCTGGGAAGGCGGCATACCTAAAGGTGATTACAAAGAAAAGTGGCACTAATAGCAGCATATACAGCGGCCAGTCTCTTCTCATTTGCTTGGCGAAACCTCGCCAGTAACTCCTTGTCATGTTCGCGCTCCTTTTGGGCTTAGGCTGTGTCTGGTGCAAAATCAGTAATGTTACAAACATGTTACAAAACTGCGCCATCATACACCCTTGAATATAAAAATGCAACCCATGATTTGTTATTGGTAGCTATTTTTTGTCTTTTGCATGGTTTTGCTTCATAATGTCCGTTTTTTCGTGCTAATGCCAAATATTTGGAGTTGTGCGAAATAGTTCACAAAATATTAACAGATTCCATAGTTGGATTTGGTTATAGTGAAGCTTTTGTGTTTGGGATTTTTTACTTTATTGGGCAAGTCATTTGTTATTTATAAATTATATTTAATTACTGTTGACATTGTACACAGTTTGCCGGATGATATCAAATAGGATTTTATCCATGAAAATTGATTTTTTCTCCGGGGGATTGTGTGCAATTTTGGACTGGGGGCTTGATGTTTCTATATTGATAGACTACCGTTCCTCATAAGATGTAGTAAGCCTTGCTGAAAAATGCTTGAAACGTTGCATATTTTCAGCAAGACAACTACATCTAATTGCGGTACGGAGTATAGGAGGTTGCCGTGATTAATATTGTTTACAGCGGACATAATGTGCTTGAGCAGGATGCCCTTTCTATACGCCGCCTTGGCGGTAGCGGTGATTACTTGCTAATTTTGTTTCTTTCGCCATTTTACTTGCATAGCTATGAGGGTACAAGGCGGCATACAATTGAGACTTTGCCCAACGCTTGTGTTCTTTTTGCGCCGAATGAGCCGCATCACTATCAAGCGGTTGGGGCGTTTAAAAATAGTTTTGTTCATTTTACCGCTACAGAGGATTTTATCTCTAAGCTTAATATACCTCTTGGTGCGGTTATTTACCCAAAGAAATACGAGGCAATTAATTTGATTATCCGAAATATTGTTATTGAGACAATCCATAAGCCTTTGAACTATGAGCGCATGATTGATTGTTTGGTTGAGCAGGTGCTAATTTTGATTTCTAGGGAAGCCTATGACGCAGATATGTACATACCAAATTTGCGGCTTTATTCTCAGTTTGAGAAGATTCGTATGGCTTTGGTTAATAATTGCGAGGCCGAGTGGCCTATCGATAAACTATGTAGACTGGCTAATATGGAAAAAAGCCAGTTTTATAACTGTTACTCGTCTTTTTTTGAATCTACCCCCAAGACGGATTTGATTAATGCACGCATAGAAAGGGCGAAGTATCTGCTTACTAATAATGAGCTTCTGATTAGCCAGGTGGCTGAGATGTGCGGGTTTTCTGTGGTTAGCCATTTTACACGTAGCTTTAAGGCGCATTGTGGATGCACGCCTCGGGAATATGCGCGGAGTATTTAGGGGGCGTTCCACTACCGACAAAAGTTATCTTATCCACAGAAAATTGATAGGTTCTTTCGCTTCGATTATGTCAAACTCGTGGTGGTCTGATGTTAGTAGGGTGCCGTTTAGGACTTTGGTTTGTGCCAGTGCAAATGAATCTGCTAGGGAGATCTTGTAGCTTGCTTTTAGTCGTCCTGCTTCTGCAAAGATGTCGTTACTGATTTCTGCAATAACAGTGGTGGGGAATGCTTTGATTACCTCCACCATTTTGTCCGCAGACTCTTTGCCACGAAGACGATAATCGTCGTAATAAACCTCCAACAAGTTTATTATATTCACTACTACCGATGCCTTTCCAGCAGCAACTTCGTCATACACTGCCTCAACTTTTTCTGCGCCTTTTTCTTTTGTTAGGGATGCAATCAAGGCACAGGCATCTAATACATATACCTTGTTCACAGATCCAACTCCTTTTCTGCACGCTTACGCTGCAGGTAGCCATCTACGGTGAGTTTACCATCGGTGTAGTACCCTAAAAATGGGCAATTACTTGCAGGCTTGTCAATTTCTTTTAAGGGGACTAGGCGAATTTCGCCATTGTTGCCCTCGTGTACTTTCACCTTTTCTGTGCGAATGAGCCGAGATAACGATTCTGGCAATGTATTCGCTTGTAAGACTAATTCAGCCATAAATTAACTCATGCCTCCTTCGTCGGCGGAATAAATAGGTTGGTATGAAAATCCGCTTCGCGGATGTTTCACACTTAACTCATCTCCTTCGTCGGAACAAATTATTTGCCTGTTGCAATTTATATCCCGCTGGCATGACTACCGGCCGTTACCATGCTATAAACCGCGGTTAAAAACGCAAGCCCAAGGCCTTGACCCCAGCCTTGAATCCAGTCGCGGCTGATGTTTCTGTAGCCTTCCCTGTCGCGCATTACGGCGGTGCCGCCGGAGACATTTTGCACTTTGCCGTCGGGGGTGATGTTGGCAAGTACGCCGTCTAGGGCTTTGACGATATATTTGCGGTATAGGGGGTTGCCGCGGGCGGCCATTGCGGCGGCTATGCCGCAGGAGGCGGAGACTTCTTCGTAGCTGTCTGGGTCGTCAAGTAAGGTGCGCCATAGGCCGTTTTCTGTTTGCAGGAATTTTATTGAGGAGAGCTGCTCGTTTAGCGAGCCGAAGACATCCAGGGTCTGTGGGTATAGGAACCAGCCCGGTAGGGCGCGGCCTACTTGGCTCATTGTATAGGCGGCCCATGCGTTGGCACGGCCCCAGAAAAAGCCGCTCATATGGCCTTTGGTTAGGTTTTCGTAGCCGTGGTACCAGTAGCCGGTTTCTGGGTCTTGTAGATATTTTATATGCCAATAGTATTGGTTTAGTGCGTCGTTTTTAAGGTCTTCGTCTTCCAGTATTACCCCTGCGCGCAACATGAAAAATGCAGCCATGAATAGGGTGTCTGCCCATGCTTGCTCGGGGAAGTCGTTGTTGGGGCTTACTGTGTGTTGTAGTACATTGTCGCCGAATCTTAGTGCATGATTTCTTAGATAGTCTAGCTTGCTTTGGACTACGTCCCAGTATCGCTGGTCGCTTGTGGCTTGGTATAGGGTAATCATACAGTGGCCCATTGCACAGGTGTTTACAGACCATGGGGGTAGGCCCAGCTCTAGGTATTCGTCTACGCGATCTTTTAGTAATGTGAGATATTCTTCATTGCCTGTTACACGGTAGGCTTCGGAGATGCCGTAGTAAGCTACGCCGCATGGCCAGTCCCAGGTTAAATCCATGCGCATTGTGCGCTTTACTACTGCGTCTATTACTTGTAGTAGCGAGTTTGGGTCTGCTATTGGGGTTTTCATTTTAATCGCTCCTTTTTGGGATGTGTGTTGCGTTGGTGGCTTTGGTGGAATTTGGGGATGCTTGGTGGGTGGAGAAAGGTTTTTCCAAAACGACAAAAGGTTGGGGGGTGGCGAAAGCTTTACCAAAAACGACAAAAGGTTGAGGTTGGTGAAAGGTTTGTCAAAAATGACATCAATGGCGAATACCGGCTTTCACCAAATCATCCGAATGGCATATTCCTAGTTGCCCATCACCACAGCGGCACCGGATGTGGGCAGTATTGCTGCTTTTTTGCCGCACGCACTTCTACATAGCAGCCGCATAGGCGGCACATTGCGTCAATTAGATTATCGCATGTGCGACAGTGGCCTAGCCGCTGGCTGGCCACTGTCGCGCTTGCTTTTATTTCTTCCGGTAGTGATGCAATGTGTTCTTGGATATGGGTTGCCAGGTCTTTGTCGTTAAGCTCTGATAATAGGCAGCGTTTGCAGATTCTTTCCACTGTTTTTTTCCGCTCTTTCCGTTAACGTACAGTTGCAAGCACAATGCTGTTTGGTGGTACGTTAAAGCTAAGCTTGCCGCCTTCAAGTTTCACATCTTGCAGGTCTGCCAGTTTTACGGTATTGGGTGCCTCGAAGGTATTATGCGCGCCAACCGGGCCTGTTAGTATACGGCCGGATGCGGCGTTTGCATTCATCCCGGCAACTTCGCATACAACAGGTGCCGCTTTGTGCATTGAGAGGTTTGCGGCGGTGATATTAAGCTCGCCTGCTTGGTTTACTGACGCGGATACGCTTAGGCTTGGAATATTGTATTCTTCGATTTTTTCGGCGTTTACATGGCTGTGCACCAAGGTTGCGTCGTGATGGGCTTTGTACATATCAAATACATGATAGGTGGGTGTTAGCACCATTTTCGCGCCTTCTGTTAGTATTACGGCTTGCAGTACGTTAACGGTTTGGGCGATATTGGCCATAACCACGCGGTCGCTGTATTGGTTGAAGATATTGAGAGTAACGGCGGCAACCATTGCGTCGCGCATTGTGTTTTGCTGGTAGAGGAAGCCTGGGTTTGTGCCGGGTTCTACGTCAAACCAGGTGCCCCATTCGTCTACTATTAGGCCTACCCTATGCTCTGGGTCATATTTGTTCATGATTTGTGTGTGGTTGGAGATTAGCTCGTCCATTTTAAGGCAGTTGACCATTGTGCTGTAGTATTCGGCGTCTTCGAAGCCGGTTGCTACGCCTTTTTTCTGCCAGTTGCCTGTTGGAAGGGTGTAGTGATGCAAGGTGATTGCGTCCATGTAGCGGCCTGCGATTTTCATCACTTGCTCTGTCCAGTTATAGTCGAAACCGTTGGCACCGCAGCCGATTTTATATACTTTGTTGCCGCTAAAATTGCGTACATATGTGGCAAATTGGCGGTATAGGTCTGCATAAAACTCCGGACGCATATTGCCGCCGCAGCCCCAGTTTTCGTTGCCTACGCCAAAATATTTCATGCGCCATGGCTTCTCTTGCCCGTTTTCTTGACGAAGTTGAGACATTGGTGAAAGCCCGTCGAATGTCATGTACTCTACCCATTCGGCCATTTCTTGAACTGTGCCGCTGCCTACGTTTCCGTTGATATATGGCTCGCAGCCAATTTGTTGGCATAGCTCGTAAAACTCATGTGTACCGAAGGAGTTGTCTTCAACCACGCCGCCCCAGTGGGTGTTGACCATTTTTTTGCGGTTTTCCTTGGGGCCTATGCCATCTTTCCAGTGATATTCGTCTGCAAAGCAGCCGCCGGGCCAGCGAAGGACTGGGATTTTGATATTGCGAAGGGCCTCGGCAACGTCGTTACGGATGCCCTTGGTGTTTGGGATTGGCGAATCTTCGCCTACAAATATCCCTTCATAGATACAGCGGCCAAGGTGTTCGGCAAAATGACCATAGATGTTGCGGTTGATGGTGCTTTTTGTTTCCTTTGTGTTGACATACAGGTTGTACATGGCTTTCACTCCTATATATTTATTGGTATAGTCGTTTCTATCGAAAATGGGCGTGAGATGGCGCGGATTTTTGTGCGACCGCAAGGAGGTGCTGACGCGGCTTGCCCATTAGGCAAGCAAGGAGGTGCTGACGCGGCAGTCGTGCAAAAATACCGCCAGCTCGCGACCGTTTTCGGTAGAAATGACTATTGAACATACAAAAAAAGGCGAGGTCAACATATCACTCGCCTTGTTAAATGTCAATGTGGATTCTATCTTAAAATTATGACGAAACTTATGTGTTAATTTGCGTACTGCTTATGCGCTGCGTAATATTTCTCAAGTGCCTTGCGTTCGTCTGGGTCAAGTTCCAGCATATCCATTGATTCTATTTTTTCGATGTTGTTTTTGGTCATTCTGGCTACGTCTTCCGGGCTTACATTAATCACTATCGAGTAGCCATGCTTGCGCAGTCTTTCAGCATATGGATTTTTACGCCCTTTTGCAAAATCTTCCGCTGTCATTTCTCTGATGTCTGATGTATCAATCATATTGCACCTCCATATAAATCTTCCTCCGAGCGGGTTGCCTTTCTTGCTGATATAATTCGTATAACTGCGTCATCATCACGATAGCAATGACATACCATCAATAGCTTAAGCGTTTCGCTAAGCCCAATGACATTAAATCTTTCTTCGTACTGAGAATGATCAGTGTCATCAAGTAGTGTGGCTTCAGGGTCAAGGAATACAGTTGCAGCTTCCTTAAATGGCACACCATGCTTTTCAATATTGGAGAGGTTTTTATCTGTATCCCAATTAAATAGATGATCTCGCAACTCATATGACTCTGTTGGCATATACATTCCCCTCCCTTTTCGCAATATCATTATAAGCCACGCAGCCCATATTATCAACAAATGCGCAAAACAGCTACTCTACTATATCACCATTTGATTTTATCGCACAAAAAACATATTATACTACCCAATATAATACAAACCCGAAAGGAGAAAAACATGCTAATCCCAACAATCCATTTTGCAGGCAACTGCGACGAGGTAATCCAGTTTTACAAGCAAACAATTGGTGCTGAGGTTATGCAAATCGCATACGCAAAGGACGCACCGCCGGAGGTTGCGGCCCAAATGCCTCCAAACTTTGTAATGCACTCAGAAATAAAGATTTTTGGCACGGTGGTAGCACTTACTGATGGATGTGAAAAGCCGCCAACAGAGAACAACCACACCTTCACTGTTTTTTTTGACACTGTCGAAGAAGTGACAGATGTCTTTAACCGGCTGGTTGAAGGCGGGAAGGTAATCGAGCCGCTGTCAAAGCAGTTTTGGGCAACCATGAGCGGAATGCTTACAGACCGCTTTGGCGTTAACTGGAATGTGCTAACACATTCCATGTAATATAGCTATTTTGCCCTAAGACAAAACAAAAGCCGTACTCGATAATGATTGCATCCAGTACGGCTTTGTTTATTTAGTTTATAAACTCTTGCTGCACTTTGGAATTTTACGGAGGAATTATCGAATGATTGACAGAGGCATAATTATTGACAAGCTAACCGAAGCATTAAAACCCTTACCATTCATTAACGCCTTTTGGCTAGAGGGCGCGGATGCAAATGGCACAGTAGACAACTACAGTGATATTGACTTTTGGCTAGACTTTAACGATGATTTTGAAGAATCGGCATATGAGGCGGTAGAAACTGCTTTGGCAAGCATTTCAGCAATTGACTACAAGTATATTATGAGCCACGGGCACCCAAAGATAAGACAGCGCATATATCACCTTGAAAATACAAGCCAATACCTAATGATAGATTTCTGTTGGCAGTTTAGCAGCCGACCACGAGAAGAATTTATTTATGTGAAAGATGACAGCGTAGAGGCTGTTAAGGTGCTTTTCGATAAAAACAATGTTATACGCTACAAGCCGTTAAGCCTCTTGGATTATTCTCAGCACAATGATAAGCGGCTGAAAGAAGCGAAATACCGAAGAGCGCAACACATGAGGGCTGAAAAGTATGTCCGCCGTGGCCAATATTTAGAGGCATATGCCTATTATAATCGGTATGTGCTAGAGCCTGTAATAGACTTGCTTAGGCTGATTTATACGCCTGCCAATGCAGATTATTATTTAGTGCATATTTCGCAACATATCCCAATAGCAGAAAGGGAACAACTTGAGTATTTTGCACAGATTAGTTCCCTTGAGGATATCGCGGTAAAGATTCCGCTTGCAGGTGAATGGTTTGATAGACTTGTCGAGGGGCTGCAATTGTGATAACAAGACCCTTTAATATGTTTTCCTATATGCTTCGCTTGAAAATATTTACGATTTCGATTTTATTTTCAATAATCTGCCCATCTTGCAAATCCTCGCTTGCAATATAATCGCAGTCGCTTAACAATGCAGCGGCAAGAATAAGGCTATCGTAATACGAATAGCCGTAAACATCTTTCAAGTCAAGTGCTTTTTGCACGGCTTCATGGCTAATTATGTTTATAGTGCAACGGTCATTTATGGCAGTGATAATTTGCTTAACCTCGGCTATCGGCATTTTCAACTTTTTTATCATAATATTGCTGATTTCGTTAAAAACTTGCGTACTGGTGTAACAGTCGTATTTATCAATCGCATTCAATGCAATATCCCGCTTGCCCTGTTCGCCTTTGCTTTGCGTGTACACAAACACATTAGTATCGAGGAAAACCTTACCGCTCATTGGCTTCCTCCCTGTCGAAAAGGTATTCTGCCGTATCAACGGCAAAATAAGGAAACGGTGATTTTTCCTCTTTTTCGGTTTTATCTGCCAACACAATCACTTTAATTTTTCGCGGCATTATTTTTGCATAAATATCAGGAATACGGATAAACCCGTCTTGCGTCGTGGCTTGAAATTCAAATGCTTGTTGCATTGCATTACCTCCCATTCAACCTGCGCTGTTTGCCTGTCGTGCAGATAATTATAACATGGAAAACCGGCAAGCAATAGCTAGATTGCAAAATAGCTACCGCACAGTTGTTGCAATTGATAACGATACGCACAAGGTTGTCGGCTTTATAAATGCCGTGTCGGATGGGGTGCTAACGGCCTATATCCCGCTACTTGAAGTGCTGGAAAAGTATCAAGGCATGGGCATCAGTGGCAAACTTACAAAGCTAATGCTTGAAATTTCTCCGCTCAGGCCGGTCAGGGCGTGAAAGGGTGAGTATCTAAACCTGGGCGGGTCGCTTTTATCCAAACTGGAAAAATCCCTAAAGCCCAAGTGTCCGGGTAAAAAACGCCGCAAAGCCTTTATCAATTTCGGCGCACTTATCGCGGTATTCTCTATCCAGATAATACTCTCCACTACCAATATGAACAGACAAGCTGTCCAGGGGAAAGCCCTCGACTCGCGTGGCATGTGGCTTTGTGACAATGTAAAACGGGTCGGAAGCAATATCATCGCCCATATGCTGGAAGACCTGGCCATCTGCCTTCACAAAGCATATAGCGTTTACATACCGGGCAATCATCTTCCCGCCAAACTCGGCCGCAAGCGCGGAGTAATATTCGATGACCTTACGGTCGTCCATGTAGTCGCAAGCACCGCGCACATTGATACCCGGCTGGCGCGTTTCGTCCAGGCCTTCGATATAAAGCCCGCTATCACAAGAAAACAGCGGTATTTTAAGTGCGTCAAAATAGGCCAACGCTTTTATCCGGGCATTGTCCAAAGGGCTATTACCATCCTCGACAATATGTAGCGTTGGTGCTTGTATATGCGACAAGCTAACGATTTCAATGCCAAGGTGCGCCACCCGATTTTGCATAAACGCAACCTTGCCCTTATTGGTAGTGCCGTACAACAATTTCATATGTCGCCTTCTTTCACTTATTGTCTTCTTTCACTTGTTGCCTTCTTTCACTTGTTGTCTTCTTTCACTTGAATGCTTTTGTCATTTGGAGAAAAACCCCTATTTGGGCGGGGTTGAATGCTTTTGTCTAAGGGAGAAAAACTTAAAAAGTAACGCTTTACCAACACACGAGTCAAAGCCTCAACCCTATCCCTTACCATAAAACTTAAGCGTAAAAGTAGCCCCAAATCCATCGCCCCCACCACTGACATCAATATCCCCGCCCTGCCCATGCATAATAGCAAGGGCAAGGGCGAGCCCAATGCCAATCCCCTTGCGAGACCCGCCAAACCGTTTAAACAAGTCTTTAATCTGGGTACTGGGTATGCCACTGCCGGCGTCGGTTATGGCAATCCAACTGCTGATAGGATTAGCCCCCGCACTGATTTTTATCACGCTGCCAGCGGGAGAGTGCTCTGATGCGTTTTTGATAATGTTTGTAATAGCCTCGGCAGTCCAATTTTTATCACAATAAAGCAAGACATCCCCGGCAAGGCTAACCCGCTGGTCTTTTATATCAAGGAGAATCTGCAAAGGTACGAGTGCCGTATCCACAAGCTGATTAGATTGAATATAAACAGGCACAAGCTTAGCCGTGCCAGATTCAAGCTTGGCCATCTTTAAAAGCGCGTTGGCAAGCCATTCTGTTTGGGTAAGCCCCTGCTTGATATTGGCAAGAAACTCTGCCCGCTTGTCTGGGGGTGCCGTCTCTAAGAGTTCTGTCATTACAATCATTGCAGTAAGGGGCGTCTTTAGCTGGTGGGAAATATCCGCAAGGGTATTGGCCATCGCAGCCTTTTCTTTTTGAAGATTATCTGCCTGCTCGTTAAGGCGGCCAGATAGGGTATGTATATCGTTTTTAAGCGCGGAAAGCCGCCCCTCCAGGTTATCGCGAAGGTCTACGGCCTGGCCGTCGATTATTTTACGGATATCGGCAGAAAGAGCCTCTACTTCCTTTCGGCTAACTATCATTGGCACGATACCCCATCCCCCGCACAGTCTCAATTGTCGCCGCATCCCCAAGCTTATCCCGCAACCGCTTAATATAAACAGTAAGGGTATTATCCTCAACAAAAATCCCGGCAGAATCCCAAATCTGGCTTAAAATCTGCTCTCGCCCAAGCACTTGATTTTTATTATTAACAAAAGTCAAAAGCAGCCGGTACTCCAAAGCGGTAAGCTCCAAGGCAGCACCGTCAACATAGGCCTTACCCGCCTTAGGGTCAACCAAAACCGTACCAAGGGAGAGAGAATCCACTACCCCACCCCGCCGCCGAAGCGCGGCCTTAACCCGGGCAAGCAGCTCTCCAAGCCGAAAAGGCTTAGTAACATAGTCGTCAGCCCCGCCCTCAAATGCCCGGATAATATTGCCCTCGTCGTCTACAGCAGTAAGAAATAACAGTGAAACCCCGCGCCCAGAAAGCACTTCGACTAAGTCAAAGCCACTGCCATCCGGCAAGCCAACATCAAGGATAGCAAGGTCAAACCCACTAGTGCCCGTGCCAGTACCAGTGCCGATGGCACCAATAGCACCAGCACCAATGCCGATAGCACCAATAGTGCCAGCACCAGGACGCACGTCAATACCAGTACGCGCACCAAGACGCGCCTCAATGATTGCCCGCGCAGCCGCAACATCCCGCGCATGTACAACAGTATATCCAGCCGACTCCAAGGCATAAACCAACCCAGAGGCAATGACAGCGTCATCTTCAACAAGCAATATCCTATCGCCCAGGTCAATCAACTCCATTCTCATCTCAGTTCGATGGCAAAAGCACGAAGAACCTCCATTTTATGCGGCGCGCAAGCCTCTTTATAGCGCATTTGACAAAGTTGTCAAAAAACACAATCCAGCAGCATCTCGGCAAAGCAGGAGGCAAAAGCCTTATGATATAAACAGGCTCGGCAGGCTCTTTCGCCAGCTACAATACAGCCCCTTCATAGAACCCATCAATATACCCAAGCTTGTACAAAATCCAAAGAAATGGCTCATCAACCCTAATGTCATTACGCGCCGAAACGCCAAAAAGCCCCAAGTTAGCAAATCGCCTCTTTAAAGCGTTGCGAAAATTGGGGTCAGCCCGCTGGATAAACTCATCTATTTCGTAATTAACTATATCTGTCTGGGTCATATTAAGATGGGTACGATGGGTAAACCGCGTAAAAACCGTACTCCGCGGATGGATATAATCCCCCTCGTAGCTAATAGCTTCAAGCAGGTCAGTCTTAGTAAGCACAACAGCAGTAGGAATATGGGACACCCCACCCTGCTGCTTATAAATATATTTTTCAACCATACCGCTAAGCACCTCAGCCGGGTCCTGTGTAGTAGCAACATTTGCCTGGTTCAAATTCTGCAACCGAAGCCCGATAGCACGAAACTGTGCCGGCTCGACAAGAAACATAACCCCGGAAGAGTTGCGTACATACGATGCAAAAATCTCCATATTGGCATTATCAGTAACCCCGTCGGCAGTAACATCAAAAAAAGCAATGCTAAGCTCAGGCTTAGTCCCATCCGCAAAAGAAAAAGTAAAAACAAAAGGCTCCTGCTGCCGAGAAATCTGAGCATGGCCGAGTATCTGCCCCGTCTCAATAAAAGGGTCTTCACACTCAAACTTAAACTTCCGCCCCATTTCACCGGAAAGAGGCGCGCAAAACACATCAAAATTATGGGAAGTAACAGACTTTATAGTATGAATCAAGCTAGTAAGAAAAACCGACTTACCCGACTGACTAGCCCCAACAATTGATATAACCGTACTAGGCGCAAACCCGGCACTAGCAGAGATATCATTATGGCAATAAGGGCATATCCGCTGAGACGTAACATCCCCATAAGCGTCCTTCAAAGAAGAAAGTATCCCCCGAAGATGCCCCTTACTTGCCTCGCCAAAATCCTCCGGGTCAAGTGCAGGCGGCATATCACCAAGAGAACCCATATAAAACCGAGCCCGATAGTCATCCAGCGGATAGTCCGGCATATCTTCATACCCTCTGTCATCCAAAGACGCCTTTGCACGAAACTTTACCTGATCATGATTAAAACTTCGAAAGCAGTACAAACATACAATTTCATGAGTCTTCTCTATCTTGGCCTTCTGGATTGCGGCCTTTTTCTTTGCAAGTAATCCCATCAAGTTCTCCTTAGAGTGTGTGTCCACTATAAAGCGGGCAAATTTTTCATCGCTTGTTCTTATTATACCATTTATGCGTTATATCTTACCATGCGCGCTGGTTTATTTTACGGGTTTTATCGGCGAAAGGTCCGCAGTCGCGGGGTGGTACCGCTTTTCTCCGCACTCCGGCTTATGTAGAGTAAGCCTTGAGCGAGGAAAAATGCGATTTATTACGGATTGCCATCCGCATAAATCGCGTTTTTCCAATCGCCCAAGTCTCACTCTACGCCTACGTCTACCGGAGAAAAGCGGTACCACCCCGCGACTGCTGCATTGCGCTGATTAAAGCTTGCAAAACAAAAAGGCAAAGCACGCGATATATCGTCATACTATACCGCTGGCAAGGGCTGTAAAATAAAACGGCATAGCGTGCGATATATTTTATGCCATACCGATTACAAGCGGATTTTAAAACACTATAATGTTTTTAATATAGTTTGCGCGCGGTAAGGGCTTCCGGGCGGGTAAGACCCTCTTTCTTGCACCTGTGCAGGCGTTGCGAAGATTTTGGCGATGGGAAAACGCCGTATGCGCGGATGACAATCCGCACGCAGACGGCATTTTCCCCGCCAAAAGCTTTGCAACATCAGCCGGAACATGTGCAAGAAAGAGGGTCTTACCCGCCCGGACGCCGCGTGCCGCGTGCTATGTAGTCTAAAGTCGCATATAGCTCCGTATAAATATACAAACAAATTTATCGGAGGAACGAAATGAAAAAAAGATTACTTGCAGGGCTGCTTGCATTGTGCATCGCACTGGTACTTCTTGCCGGTTGCAGTAGCGGCGACGGCCTAAGGGGGCCTGCCGACGCAGAAGAAATAAGCGCGTTTGAGCAAATACAGCGGATGCTATTTGACATGCAAAGCTACCGCGCCATCGCAACGGTGGAGTTTAGGTCAAACAAGGGGGTAAATGTCTACGAGACTGTTCAGCATGCCCGTATTACTGGCGAGTACCGTATTGAGGTAACAGCCCCGGAGGCCGTTGCCGGTAGCGTTACTGCCAATGATGGTCGGCAGATTTTGCAGTTTAATAACCGTGTAAATGGTCGGGTAAGCTTGCAGGTGCAGGAAACGCCAGAACGTAGCGAATTGTTTTTAACCAGTTTTATACACAATTATCGGCAAAGCCAGGAAGTAAGCGTGTCTGTTGCCGATATGGACGAGGGGGTACGCACTGTTCTTGAGGCAGAAGTCCCGGGGAATCACCCCTATTTATCCCTTGCTAGGCTATGGGTAGACAACACTACACTACTTCCTGTAAAATTAATTATATTCGATGCGGATGGGGCCGAAAGGGTAGTAGTCACGTATCATGTTTTCGAGTATAATGTTGTCCTTGAAGATGGATTGTTTTCGGTGTAAAATAGGTGTAATATAGTGTCACCTGTACATAAGGGAGCAACTGAATGGCATACAAAAGAGCTTGGGCTGAGATAAACTTGGATAATCTTGCCCATAATTTTAAAGTGATTCGCGATAATATCCCAGCCCACACAGGGGTTATGGGCATTGTTAAGGCAGATGCATATGGGCATGGCGCGGTGGAAGTTGCCGACGTTTTGCTTAGTGCCGGTGCGGATGCCTTGGGCGTTGCTATATGTGAAGAGGGTTTGGAACTTAGAGAAGCTGGTATACATGCGCCTATTTTGGTAATGGGCTTTACCCCCCCTCAGCTTTTGCCACTAATTGTTAAACATGGGCTTATTCAAACTATTTTTGACCGTGAAGGCGCTAAAACCCTAAGCGATACTGCTGCCCGACACAACAAGAGGGCAGCAATACATATTGAAGTTGACACAGGCATGAGCCGCCTTGGCTTTTTGCCAAACGAGGCAGGTATTGCCGCAATTTGTGAAATAGCCGAAGACCCCAATCTTTATATACAGGGAATATATACACATTTTGCCACAAGCGACCAACTAGACCATGGATTTATGTACCAGCAGGAAGAATGCTTTAACTACGTGCTTGACGAACTTACCGCCCGTGGCGTGCATATAATGAAGCGGCATAGGGCAAACTCGGGTGCTGTGGCGCAGGTACTTCGGAAGTCTATGGACGATAGTCTTTATACAGATATAGCAAGGGTTGGCATCATGCTTTACGGCCTGCCCCCTTCCGCGGAAATGGGCCCTGCCATAGCGCATCTTGGCCTTAAGCCTGTAATGCGACTTATGGCACAGGTAAGCATGGTAAAATGCCTTGAAGCCGGGGTTGGCATTAGCTATAGCCATATATATAAGACTAACCGCAAGACCACTATTGCCGTGCTTCCTATAGGCTATGCAGATGGTTACCCGCGCCGCCTTTCAAATGGCGGGCATGTGCTTGTTGGCGGCAAGCTCGCGCCTATTGCTGGCGCAATTTGTATGGATCAGTGTATGATTGATATAACAGATATCCCCAATGTAAGCCCTGGCGACCCAGTGGTGCTTCTTGGCAACCAAGACGAAGGTATTTCTGCCGATGATTTGGCCAATATTGTTGGTACAATCAGCTATGAAGTTGTCTGCGGCATTGGCAAGCGCATCCCCCGTCAATATACAAAATCAAATGATACATAGTGTATAGAACCGCATAATTAAGGTAAGAATCTAGCCACGGATTAACGATGCACAATGCGCAATGAAGCAAAGCAAAGACAAAGCAAAAGCTTGGCTTAAACTAAGCAAAACAAAACGTGGCAAATTTGAGGTGAATGTATGCAACAAGTTCGACGAGGCGACATCTTTTATGCGGACTTAAGCCCTGTAATCGGGTCAGAGCAGGGCGGTGTGCGCCCGGTTTTAATCATTCAAAATGATATTGGTAATAAGTACAGCCCAACGGTTATCTGCGCGGCAATCACGTCCCAGATAAACAAGGCAAAACTTCCGACTCATATTGAGATAGACTCTGTATCTTCGACATTGGTCAAGGACTCTGTAATTTTACTAGAGCAAATTCGCACAATTGACAAAAAACGCCTGCGGGAGAAAATCTGCTGGCTGGACGAAAATCTAATGCGCAAGGCCGATAGGGCAATCATGGTTAGCTTGGGGTTGATACATAACAACAACGCCAATGCCAATTAAAACCACTGGAAGAAGATGTGTCCCTAGGCTTTTGCAGCCGGGGGATATCAATGAGTTTTTGAGTTTTATTGCGGGTACCTTTTGGGTATCCGTTTTTTTATGCGAAAATTTTACTATAATATGAACCAACTAACACATCACGACTATTACAAGGTGAAGGGGTACTGCTACACCGATGGTCGATAGTTGGTAGTCAGTACGAAAGGAGGCAAAAGTGGAACTAATGCGCGCAATTAGAACCAGCCATAACACATTATATGCCAGCACGCCAACTGCTTCGCAGCTAGTAGATATGTATGGCGAAAAAGTCTATAAATTCTGCCGTAGCTTGACATATAACAAGGAAGACGCAGACGATTTGTTTCAAGAGACTTATCTTATGGCCTGCGAGCAATTGCACAAGGCTTACGATAATCCCCAAGGGTTTTTGTTTAGGACGGCATTGTATATTTGGAAGAGCCAGAAGCGTAAATTTGCCCGCCGCAATAGGCTTGTGCCAACATCGCCACTGATGCCCTCGGATGAGAAGGCTGCAAGTGATATAGATATTGAAGGTGATTTTGCCGGGCAGGAGGATATTCGGCTTGTTCGGGATTTGGTTGAGGCGTTGCCCGAGAGATATAAGCTGCCAACTGTTTTGTTTTATAGTGCCCAGCTTGGGGTTAGTGATATCGCTTCGGCTTTGAAACTGCCTGTTGGCACGGTAAAAAGTCGGCTGTATAAGGCCAGAAAACTTATTGAGGAAGGATTGGTTAAGAATGGATACTAAAAATACCCCCTCCGTAGACGCTCTTCTCCAAAAAGCCCTGGGAAGTGTGGATGCACCAGATATCGCGCTGATTAGGAAAGTTAAATATGATTTAGCTCATAAGGAGGACATATATTTGAATAAGCCAAGATTTAGACGCCCCCTGCGTAGGATTGCCGCAGTAATTGCCGCATCTTTTGCGCTTACTACCACGGTTTTTGCCGCCGGGGTTTATACGGGAAGTTTTGATAGGTTACGTGACATTGTTGGTTTGCAGCGTGCCGATGTGCTTCAGCCGGTGGAGATTGCCACTATATTTGAATATGAACCGGACGAGGCGGGGCAGGCCTTGCAGGTTGATGGAAATGATGGCTATCCAGCCGCAAATGGCGCGGCTTGCGCGCTTACCGACACAGAGAACGGCGCGACTTATGATACCGCCGCAAATGGGGCAAATACCCCAAACAATCTTGCCGCCCAAGGCATACGTGCCGAAGTTGTTGCTGCTGGTGTTTTTGACAATGTTGTTGATTTGTATATCACTTTGCAAGATTTAGTCGGAAATCGCCTGGATGATCATTTCCAAGTAGGGCACTTTCTTGCCCCTGCATGCGACCCAAGTATTTCTGCTCTTAGCCTTACACCGGAGATTATAAACCGTACAGATTGCGGCATTGTTACTATCCGCAGCCGTGAGATTTTTTCCAGGTCTGTTGCTGGGATGAGACTTGACTATCATTTGCGTGGGATTTTTTATAATATCGCGTATTCGTGTAACACGCCGCGTTTTCGCCCACTTGATATTGATTTTACAGAGGCAACCCTTCAGCCGACGGTAATTTTTGCGCCTGGGCATAGTATTGCGTGGGGCGGCGGCAGCCGAGGCCTAGAAGGCAGGGCGCATTTCGACGCGTTTGGAGCGCAGCTTGAAGGCGATGGCGTCCCGGTTTTGCAGCCGCATTTGCATGACATTGAAGTGTATGTTGGTGGCGGGCAGACTATAATTATCTCAAGCTACGGTATCATTGATGACCGGTTGCATGTGCAAATTTATCGCCCAAACCCAGAAGATATGTCAGCACATTTTATGCTTTACGATTATGCAAACCTTGGTGCGGTCACAATGTCTTTCGGCTTTACCACAGATGCATATGGCAATCCTGTGTTTGAAAAAGCTGACGAGTACGGCAATGAAGTCGTTAGATATCGCGAGTTTATATTCTTTTATGTAGACCTCGAGCGGCTTGCAGACTACAGAATGCGCGGCGCGGCCCCAGGCCCCGGTGCAGATCATTTGCCCCTTGATTGGAGTGTTTCCATTGAAGTTGCCGCAAACGACGCGCAACTTGTTCAAACCGGGCTGAATGTTGTGTACGGCTCTGCTACAATCACGGAGATACGTGTTACGCCGTTTTTAATCCAGATGGTGCTGGATGGCGAGGCCGAAGCTGGGCTTGGCGCGCCGGATATCGTGATCAATACAGTTGACGGTGAGATTGTTCGCCCGGCACAGGGTATGGCGTTTACCGGTGACCATGTGGGTAACTTCTTCTTTGATATGGGTGAAAGCCCCCTTAACTTGAATGATATTGCTTCAATTGAGGTTGGAGTTGAAGTGGTTTCTTTTAGCTAACGATATAGGGCTGAAACCTTTCCCCAAAATGGAAAAACCCCGTTTTCTGCGGCCTAAGATGCTTTTACCCAAGTAAGAAAAGCCTGTAAGGTAACGAAAGTATAACCCACCAATATGTAAATCGCCCCAACAAAGTTTGTTGGGGCGATTAATCTTTAAAACGTTTAGTGAAAAAAAGTGCTTAATGGATAAATGTGCTTAATGAATAAGTGTGCTTAGTAAAAAACCACCAAGCCTAAGTAACAATCCCAGACATCATAGTAACTTCAACCCCAGACTCTGCCCATTTGCGTGCAATGGCGTTAAGCCCGAGAGAGTCACTGGACATATGTCCGGCAACTACTACATTGCCAATTTTCTGCTCTTTTACGGCTTTGACATCCTTTTCGGGGATGTGCATCAGTATAAGTGTACCAACGCCAGCTTCAAAGTAGGCTTTGGTAATGTCGGGGCCCGGCCCTGTAAGCCCGGACATTAGTACATAAATCTTACCTGCATAACTTTCCTTGCCGCCTACGCGGATTACTGGTTTGCGTACAGAATTTTTGTATTCTGTAAGTTCTTCCAGCGCGTCGCAGATTTCACCTACTTTGGTGTCGGGCTTGTTTGCGAACTTGTCATCCAGTAGTTTTTGCACCATGGCTTCGCCGATTTTGTCGGCTGGGGTGTGGATGCTCATAAATGGCATGCCCATAAGCTTTGCCGCACTTGCACTGCGCCTGGAGTTGGACACATGCATACCATAGCTAAGCTCTTCTCGCCTTTCGGCTAGCAGTTTCTGCCCTTTGTTTCTGGGCATCCCCAGTGCTTCAAGTTTGAGGATATGCCCGTCTAAGACCTTAAGCATGTCCACATTGGTGTTTCTTGGGTGATGGGTTACAACACAGTCATAGCCCAGCTGTTTTGCCAGCATAAGCTCTGCTGTATCCATGTCTACACCCATTAATACCTTTTTGATGTTTTCGCCTTCTACGGAGATACCGCAGTCTTCAGGCATTTCGCTTAGGCCTGCAAGAGCCAACGCGCTGTCCATCAATTGCTTGGTATTCATGTGCTTCCTCCTCGACCATCCCGCCGCCGAACGGGCTGGCTATATTTGTTGGCGATTTCGTTTGAAATTGAGCTTCGTCTGTCACAAGTAACGCGTCTACTTCCGCGCGTTTTGGCTCGTCCTCAACTCATTTCAAATCGAAACGCCTATCAACCTAAAGCATTGTATCATACATTTCCAGTTGATGTAAGCGGGCTTATTAAATTGAGTGAAACTATCTAAGAATAATCTCAAGCAAATCTGATAGTTTGGTCAAATTGTAATCCCCCTTGCCGCAGTTGACCGCGTCACTGATGGCAGCGCAGGCCATGCCTGCCGCAATTGCCGCATCAACGCCGCTTTCGGCGTCCTCTACAACCAGGCAAACAGCCGGGTCTACGCCTAGAAAGTCGGCCGCTTTAAGAAATACTTCTGGGTGCGGTTTTGAATTGCTGATATGGGTGCCGTCTGCTATTTGGTCAAACATGTCTGTGAGGCCAATCTGCTTTAGGATAAACTGAGCGTTTTTGCTGGAGGAACCTATTGCCAGTTTTAGGCCTGATGATTTTAATTCTTTTAGCGTTTTTAGTACATCGTCATCAACATCTGTTGGGGTAAGGTTTTCTAGAAGCTGGACGTAGATATCGTTCTTTTTGCTTGCCCACTTTACTTTGTCTTCGGGGCTCATGTCGCCGTCGTATCTTTCCAACACAATATCAAAGCTTTCCATACGGCTTACGCCTCTTAGCCGGTTGTTTATCACCTCGTCGAAGTATATGCCAAGTTCGTCGGCTACGGCCTTCCAGCCTTGGTAGTGGTATTTGTCTGTGTGGCAGATTACGCCGTCAAGGTCAAAGATTACTGCGGTATACTTGCCCATTGTGGCCTCCTTATTTTGTGTTACTTTACTGGTTTTGTCGGAAATGACATCCTCTTGCGTTACTTTACCGGTTGTGTCAGAAATGACATCCTCTTGCGTGGGCTGGGATTAGCACTTTGCGCCTGTTGCTATACACAAAATAAGTCACAAAGCCAAAAATCGCAAGTCCTGACGCAAATTAAGCCTACCACAAGCCGTTTATCCAGATAATTAGCTTTAGGTAGGCTTTGATTTTGTCGATATACTCAAGAGATATTTTAATAAAATCTTGCATAATGTAAGCAGCTCTCCTTTCCCGCGGTGATTTTATTATATGGCAACATCGCGCAACATCATTAAAAACGTCGAGACGGCAGTTATAGAGCATGATAGCATAAAGACACTTGGCGAAGAAAAAGGAGTCAACGCATTGGACTATACCCTTGTAATCTGGGCAACCATCGTTTATGTAGAAAGCCGCATACAAACAAAAATCCAATACCCTACCATGGCAGAGGAAATTGGATTCTCGGTGTCCCATTTGCGGGCTATTTTCATGAATCAAACGGGGAAGTCTCTTGCGCATTATATTTTAGAGAGGAAGGTATCACGAGCTGCATTTGATATCGTCCATACCAACGACAATCTTAGTGCCATCGCTCAAAGATACTGTTTTACAAATCCAGATACTTTCACAAGAGCCTTTAGGCGTATTGTCGGGCTAAACCCAAGTGATTTCCGCAGGCTTAGGCCGCCTATTAAGCGCATAAAGCTATGCGCAGGGGTTTTTGGGTTTGACGTACCAAAGCATATTGGAATTACAATTTAAATTATCATAGGAAGAGTTGATTGCAAATGGAAAACAAACAAATACAAAAACATTCGTCCGATGGCAGCGTCGTACTGTACGGTGTTCCGAAGGTTCACTACGGGGCATTTGGCGTAACCCCGCTTCCAATAACAATGAAAGCGGCCGCTAATTTTATGGGAATGGAACTTGAATATGAAGATGCAATAGTCTACTGTGGCGCGGCATTTCGTATAACATGGAACGAAACCTGCTGGGATGGAGGCAATGTAGGTGATATTCTCGCATTCGATGAGCCTACAAAAGTGTTCCGCTTAGCACTAGAATCACTGGGCTGCGAATACAATCTTATCGAACGCACACAAACAACAAAAAAATCCGACTTTGCGGATTTTATTAAATCAAAGATTGATATCGGTATCCCGGTAATGGCGCGGGGCATAATCGGCCCACCGGAGATGGGGATAGTCGCAGGATACCGAGATAATGGCGATACGCTGCTAGGCTGGAATGTTTTTCAAGAGTATCAAGATGTCGCAAAGAACGTCAGTTTCGACGAATCGGGGTATTATATTACAGGCCACTGGTGGGAGAACCCAGACACATGCGCGCTAATGTCCTTTGGCGAAGTCAAGAACGAAGGGTTTACAGTTAAAACAATTGTTGAAAATGCCATTGAGGTAATGACCCCGCGAAGGCATGGAGACTACGCCAAGGCCGGATATGCCTATGACGCATGGAAAAAGTCTATATTAAACGAAGGCGAGTTTTCTAAGAACATGATCTCCCCTCTACTGGTAGAGCGCCTAATGTGCCAAGGCGATGCAATGGATTGCATTGCGGATGGACGTTACAACGCGCAAAAGTTTTTCAGCAAACTAGCTGAAAGAGAGCCTTCGCAGCCGCTGTATGGGCAGATAGCCAATCAGTTTGCCGCAGTTTCTAAAAGCGTGCATAAAATGTTTGAAACATTGGGCGGATGGGAACGGGGCGAAGCGCAGATGAAGGCCTTTGCAACACCCGAAACCCGCCAGAAGCTGGGCATACTCATTGACGAATGCAAGGCATCTGATGAGAAGGCACTTGCACTACTAATTAAGCTGACCGGAGAGCTTGCAACAACGGGCAAGTTGATACATCAGCGTAAGGGGTTGTCACGGTAAAAAAATGAATATAGCATGTCGTGTTAAGGTTCTAATTTCTGAAGAAAATGATTATTAGGGATTGTATGTTTCAATAGAATTTTCATCATTAACATCTATTCCATAGACTTCGCGTTGTACTCTCACAAAATTATGTGGACGAAAGCTTATATACGATTGTTCCTTAACAGATAACGAATTAAACCATTCAAACCACTCAGCTTCATATTCAACTATATCTTCATCAAGGTTATTATCGGTGAGGTTGTTCTCAGGTAGTGGAAACACAGGCACAGGGCTTTCATTTTGTGGAGTTGTGGGTGCATTATTACCGCTCGATATTGTGTTGCTGTTGCAAGCCGTTAAAATAAGTATCAGCACACTTGCCAAAATAAGTGTTGTTAATTTTTTCATATAAATAGTTCTCCTTCATTGTCCAAAACATAAATTTTCTTTGAAAATCCTCACAGCAATTGTAGCATGTCTCCCTACATTAGCACCCCCTTTAAAAAGAGTATTGGGTGTGATTGTACCAACGCCATCAATCAAACGCCCGTGTTGACTATAACTTTGATACAATTGCCAACAGCCTCGAAACGCTCGATTTCAGAGCTTTTTGGAATATTAGAGCTTCATATTAGGCGAAAATCTGTGGGGAAACATGTCATGTTAGCAAAAACAAGCTCTTTTTGCTTGCGCCCCTGAAGCAAACATAAACACGAAACTAAACCTTAACACGATTCACTTAGGTTTCGTGTTAAGGTTCTGCTATCTAAATAAAATGGTTATGATATATGAAGTTACTGCTTACGCCCGATATAAATTGCGTGACTGCACATTTCTACAATTGAAGGGTCGGAAGCTGTTTTACTTATTAACTCCATTACCACCTCAAATTTTTCGGGTTCTTCATCACGCAACTTTAATATTTGTTCTTCACGGTTGTAACCCCATCCTCTAATAGAGCGCATAAGCATCTTGGAAAAACCATTGTCACC
>Ga0123355_10001249_pt1 | contig 35457 bp, 30 predicted proteins | sample TergutEmb28metaG_3_FD_89872 | JGI IMG/M metagenome (GOLD analysis project Ga0123355, IMG submission 89872) | Embiratermes neotenicus P1 segment gut microbial communities from Petit-Saut dam, French Guiana - Emb289 P1 | ecosystem: Host-associated > Arthropoda: Insects > Digestive system > Gut ...
GACGACGGCTTCATCAAGAACCGCTACGTCGCGCGGACCTTCATCCAGCCCGGCCAGCAGCTTCGCCGCCACGGCCTGCGGCTGAAGTTCAACCCGCTGCCCGAGGTCGTCGCCGGCAAGCGCCTGGTGGTCGTCGACGATTCGATCGTCCGCGGCAACACCACCCGGCAGATCGTGCAGATGCTGCGCGAGGCCGGCGCGCGCGAGATCCACCTGCGGATCTCGGCGCCGCCGATCAAGCATCCGTGCCACTACGGGATCGACATGTCGACTCGCGAGGAGATGATCGCGCACGGCCGCACGGTCGATGAGATCGCCGAGGAGCTCGGGGTCGACTCACTGCACTACCTGTCGCTCGAGGGCGTCTACGAGGCGGTCGGCGGCGACCGCGGCTCGCACTGCGACGCCTGCTTCAGCGGCCAGTATCCGCTGGCGGGGACCGAGGAGGCGAACGGGAAGTACGCCCTCGAGCGGGTCGAGCTGCCGCTGGTCTCGTGAGCTCTGGGGGGCGGGGCCCGCTGAGGGTCGCAGTGCTCGCCTCCGGAGCCGGCACCAACCTGCAGGCGCTGCTCGACACGGCCCATGGCCGCGACGGCGTCGAGATCGTCGCGGTTGCCTCGGACAACCCGGGGGCTCCCGCTCTGGAGCGGGCCCGCCGGGCGGGGATCCCGGTGCGGGCCTTTCGCCGGGTCGAACACGGGGGCGACCGGGCGGCGCGCGACGGCGCGATCGCCGACTGGCTGGTGGACCGTCAGGTCGGGCTGGTCGTCCTGGCCGGGTACACGCAGCTCGTCGACCGGGACTTCCTGGCCCGGTTCCCGGACGCGGTGATCAACATCCACCCGGCGCTGCTGCCCGCTTTCCCGGGGATGCACGCGGTCGCCCAGGCCCTCGCCTACGGGGTCAAGGTGTTCGGCGTCACGGTCCACTTCGTCGACGAGGGGATGGACACCGGCCCGGTGATCCTGCAGCGGGCGATCGAGCTGCCCGACGCCCGCGAGCCCGACGACGTGCTGCCGCGGATCCACGCGGTCGAGCACGAACTGCTGCCGCAGGCGGTGCGGCTGATCGCTCGGGGCGAGGTGCGGATCGACCCGGGGGATCGTCGGCGGGTCCTTGTTGGTCCCCTCGCGGGGGCGCTGGATGTGTAGAGTCGGGGGCGGATGACGGGGACTGAGTGCCGTGGGTCGTGAATTCGCACGCAGTCTGGGCGCGTCTGGACGCCCTTGGCGGGAGGCGACGCCCCCGCCGTACCACCAGTACGACTTGGGGCATCGCCTCCCGCCAGTGACGCCCAGCCATCACCCATCCTGCATCCGACTTCATGACCCAAGGCACTAAGGCCGCCGCGCAGTCGCTGCAGGAGGCTGCACCGGGTGATGTGCAGGTCGGACGGGCGCTGCTGTCGGTCTCAGACAAGACCGGGATCGTCGAGTTCGCCCGCGGGCTGGCGGAGCTCGGAATCGAGCTCGTGTCGACGGGAGGGACCGCCCGGGAGCTGTCTGAGGCGGGCCTGGCCGTGCGGACCGTCACCGACCTGACGGGGTTCCCGGAGATCATGGACGGGCGGGTCAAGACCCTGCATCCGAAGCTGTACGCCGGCCTGCTCGCGGTTCGCAGCGACCCGGCGCATGTCGAGGCGGCTGCCGCCCACGAGGTCGAGCCGGTCGACCTCGTGTGCGTGAACCTGTACCCGTTCGAGCGGACCGCGGCGACGCGCGGCGTGTCCGACGCCGAGGTGATCGAGAACATCGACATCGGCGGGCCGACGATGATCCGCGCGGCCGCCAAGAACCACGCGTTCTCGGTCCCGGTCGTCCGCCCCGAGAGCTACGACGCGGTGCTGGAGGAGTTGCGGGTGTCGGACCGGCGGTTGTCACTGAAGACCCGCGAGAACCTGGCGGCCGAGGCGTTCGCCTACACGGCGCGGTACGACAGCGCGATCGCGCGCTGGTTCCAGGAGCGTGAGGAGGACTTCCCGCCGCTGCTCGTGCGGGCCTACGAACGGGCGCTGGAGCTGCCCTACGGCGAGAACCCGCACCAGCGGGCGGCCTACTACACGCAGGTCGGCGCCCGGATGCACGTGCTGTCGCGGGTCGGGCAGCTGCACGGCAAGGAGCTGTCGTTCAACAACCTGCTGGACCTCGACGCGGCGCGCCAGCTGCTGGCCGAGTTCATGGTGCCCGCGTGCGTGATCATCAAGCACAACAACCCGTGCGGGGTGGCGGTCGGCACTGGCGGGCTCGAGGCGTACACGAATGCGTTCGCATGCGACCCGATGTCTGCGTTCGGCGGCGTGATCGCGGTCAACAAGCGGGTCGACCGGGAGCTGGCCGAGGCGATGGACCAGCAGTTCATCGAGGTGCTGATCGCGCCCGGCTACGACGACGACGCGCTCGAGGTGCTGATGAGCAAGAAGAACCGGCGGATCCTCGACGACCAGGAACGGCGCCTGAAGAATCGCCACGACCCGGAGCTGCGGCAGGTCGCCGGCGGGATGCTGGTGCAGGACCGTGACTCCGACATCGAGGACCGCTCCGAGATGCAGGTCGTGTCCGCGCGGCGCCCGAGCGAGGCCGAATGGCTGGCGATGATCTTCTCGTGGAAGGTCTGCAAGCACGTGCGCTCGAACGCGATCGTGCTGGCGCGCGAGGACGCGACGATCGGGGTCGGCGCCGGTCAGATGAGCCGCGTCGACTCGGTCCGGCTGGCGCTCGAGAAGGCCCAGTCCGACGTCGCCGGGTGCGTGATGGCCTCGGACGCCTACTTCCCGTTTCCCGACGGCCCGCAGATGGCGCTCGACGCGGGTATCACCGCCGTGATCCAGCCGGGCGGCTCGGTTCGCGACCCGCAGGTGGTGGAGGCCGTCAACGCCGCCGGCGCGGCGATGGTGTTCACCAGCCGTCGCCACTTCCGGCATTGACTTGACGTCTGGCGACGACGATCCGGGTGCGGCGATCGCGCGGTTGGGCGGCGATCCGCCGTCGCCGTATGAAGGGCAGTTCTCCTTCAGCCGGATCGTGTCCGCCGGGGGGTTCGTCCTGATCGGCGGGACGACCTCGGTCGATCCCTGCGGGTACGTGCTCGGCGAGACGCCGTACGAGCAGGCGATCGAGGTCCTGCGCAAGCTCGCCCACGAGCTGTCCCGCGGGGGGGCAGAGTTGCGCGACGTCGTCCAGCTGCGGGTCTACGTAACCGACATCTCGCGGGCCGAGGAGGTCGGCCGGGCGGTCGGCGAAACCTTCGGCGAGGTCCGCCCGCTGATGACGATGGTCGAGGTCTCGGGGCTGATCGACCCGCGGATGCTGGTCGAGATCGAGCTGGTCGCCTATCGCGGCGGTTGATCGCCGCGGCCTGGCGTATTCATTGTGTGTCCGCGGGCGTGTTGTGGCCGTCGAGGATCTGCGCGAGCTCGCGTGCCGCCGCGGCGCGCTCGGTGGCTCGCTCGACCTCGTCGCGATCCTTAGCAATCGCTTCCAGGTAGCCGGCCTCGCGCTGCTCGTTGCGCTCCGCCGCCCACGCCTGCAGCTCGGTCAGGAACTCCGCGCTGGATGCCACCGCGTCAGGTCCCGTCGCGTCGAAGTCGCGGTGCGCGAGCTCCTCGACCCGAAGGTGCTGGCCGTCAAACCAGCGCTCGTAGAGAACCACCCGCACGACCCCGTCGTCGCGCTGTTCGGTGTTCACAAAGCAACCGAAGGTCCCTTCGTTGGCGTGCGCCGCGGCCCGCTCCAGCTGGCCGGCGTACGCCTCCAGCTCGGCCAGCTCACCCATCGGCCGGAATGTGCGATGTGCCAGCACAAGCGCGTCGCCGTCCCGTCTATGCAGCAGACCGTGCTGGCCCCGGAACCGAACCAACGCCACGTCCACGTGGCCGGGTCCGGCCGAGTCGCGAACGACGCTGTAGTGGTATCCGGGCTTGTGATCGGACATCGCCGAACCAACTCCATCATTTCATCTACGGCGCCGGCGAGAGGTGGTTCGTTTGCGGCGGGCGCCGATGCGCCATCATCCGGGGTCGAGCCGCCGTAGCTCAGTTGGTAGAGCAGCGGACTTTTAATCCGAAGCGCCTGGGTTCGAGTCCCAGCGGCGGCACTGGGAAGCATCGGGTTCGAGAGGAGGAGGCGGTTGAAGGCACACCCTGTCGACACGATCAGCGTCGAGGTGGCTGCGGCTGAGGCCGCCCAGCTGGGCGAGGCACCGGTTTGGGACCACGCCGCCTCGAGGCTGGTCTGGGTCGACATCGCCGGTCGTCTCGTGCACTTCTATGACCCGCTGAGCCGTGCGGACACGTGTGTCGCCGTCCCGGAGACTCCCGGCGTGGCCATCCCCCGCCAGGCGGGTGGGCTCGTGCTCGCGGCTGGTCATGGCTTCGGCTTCCTCGATCAGGACCAACGGTTCGAGGAGGTCGCCCAGATTCCACAGAGGCAGGTGTTGGCGCGGATGAACGACGGCAACTGCGACTCGGCGGGAAGGTTCTGGGCGGGGACGGCGGGACTGAACGAGGAGCCACAAGCCGGGGCGTTGTACCGGCTTGACCCTGATCTGACGGTGACGCGCGTGCTCGATCACGTCGGTGAATCCAATGGGATTGACTGGAGCCCCGACGACCGGATCATGTACTACGTCGATAGCCTCGAGAGGCGGGTCGACGCGTTCGACTTCGATCTCAGCACCGGTGTCATCTCCAACCGTCGTCCGTTCGTGGTCATCGACGAGGGAGAGGCCGTTCCCGATGGACTCACGGTCGACGCCGACGGGGGGGTCTGGGTCGCGGTGTGGGGCGGCTCGCAGCTGCGACGGTTTGCGCCCGACGGCTCGTTGGATCGCGTGATCAGGCTGCCCACTCGCCAGATCACAAGCTGTGCGTTCGGTGGCCCCGATCTCGAGGATCTCTATGTGACATCGGCGCGGGAGGGGCTTTCTCCGGAAGTGCTTTTGCAAGAGCCGGATGCCGGCTCGGTCTTCGTCTGCAAGCCCGGTGTTCGAGGCCGCCCTCAGCGAACATTCGCAGGCTGAGGCTCGTTGAGAGCGTTGCCTTATCGCGCCGCCACTCCGGCGGACAACCCGCCGTCGACGATGAATGGCTGCGCCGTGCAGAAGGAGGATTCGTCCGAGCACAGGAACAGTGCCATCGCCGCTAACTCCTCGGGACGGCCGATGCGCCCGAGTGCGTGCATCCGAGCGGCGTCCGCCCGCGCTTTTTCGGGGTCGGGCTGCACCTCGAAGTAGCGCTGCGCCATACCGGTGTCGATGTAACCGGGGCAGATGCAGTTGCATCGGATGCCGTCCTTGCCGAAGTCGAGCGCAATCGAGCGAGTGAGATTGATCACCCCCCCTTTTGCCGCGCAGTAGGCGCCGAGCTGCGGCTCAACCCAGAAGCCGTTGACTGAAGCCATGTTCACAATCGAGCCGCCCCCGAGCCGGCGCATGCATGGAATCGCCGCCCGCGCGCACAGGTACACCCCCTTGAGGTTTACACCGAGCACACGGTCCCAATCATCGGGGGGCGTGTCCTCGATCGTACGCTCATACTGGATTGCGGCGTTCGAGACGAGGGCATGCGGACCGCCGTGCGCCTCCGCCGCCGCAATTAGCCGATCGACGTCGCGGGGGTCTGAGACGTCGCAGCGGTGAGCCTCGGCTGCGCCGCCGCGCGCGACGATGCCTCCGGTCACCTCCTCCAGTACATCGAGGTCGAGGTCCGCGCACACCGTGTGTGCGCCCGCGCCGGCCAGGCGCTCAGCGACGGCGCGCCCCACGCCTCGCGCGGCGCCGGTGACCACCGCAACTTTGCCGTCCATTCGCACAGCTCCACCCTCCTGATCGGGTTTGCTTGCCTCGCCAGGAGGCATATACTGGCGACTTTATCGTTCAAGACCCCTGGGGTGTCCGTGTCAGTGACGAAGCCGAAACGGAGGCGGAGACCGACCATGCGGGACGTGGCGGCTCGCGCTGACGTGTCGGTCCAGACGGTGTCAAACATCGTCAACGCACGCTTCCATCTGATGGGCGACGAGACGCGGACGCGGGTGGAGCGCGCGATGTCCGAGCTCGGCTATCACCCCAACATCGCTGCCCGCACGTTGCGACTGGCGCGGTCGCAGACTGTCTGTTTCTTACTGCTCGATGAGGACAACCAGTTCCTCGCGGATCCGATGACGGCCCTGGTGATCGCCGGCCTCGGCGACGTCGCCCGCGAACGCGGTTACGGCCTGCTGATCCGAGCGGCGCTTCCCGACCAGCCCGATCCCTCGGTGCTCAAGTCGTTGCTCGAGAATCGTGCCGACGGCGCCCTGCTGTTCCTATCAGGGGAGCCGGAGTTGCGTCGCTGGTACGTGTCGAATCTCGCAGAGCTCGGCTTTCCCTTCATCCTGCTGGAGACCTGGAACCAGCCCGGGGTGATGACGGTGACCGCGGCAGACCGCGACGGCGCCCGCGAGCTCACCGATCACCTGATCAGGGCTGGTCATGAGCGAATCGCCTTCGTGACAACCGCGGTCCCGTGGCCGATGCTCGAGCAGCGCCTGCTGGGCTATCGCGACGCTCTCGAGGCGGCCCGGCTCGAGCCGGCGGTGTTCACCGGTGGCACCTGGACACCGGCGTCAGGAGAGGCCCTTGTCTCGGTGATTCTTGATGGGCGCCAACCCCCGACGGCGATCATGTGTGGGAACGACCTGTTGGCTCTTGGCGCCATCCGGAGCGTGCGCCAGCGCGGGCTCAGGATTCCTGAAGATGTCGCGGTGACTGGCTTCAACAATTTTGACTTTGCCGAATTCACCGATCCCCCATTAACGACGGTGCGTGTCCCCGGCTATGACATCGGCCGAGCCGCGGGGGAGGCCCTCGTCGACGTGCTCGAGGGCGAATCCCCACGGCGCTCGCATATGGTGCTTCCTGTCGAACTCAAGCTGCGCGCGTCCGGATGACACTGCCCGGCGTGTCCGCCCTCTGCTAGCGGTGGGTTGTCGCTTCGACCCGGATTGGCATCATCACGGGCTCAGGTGCCTGCGAATCGAGAACGAGCACGTGGCGATCGACGTGCTACCAGAGCTGGGGGCCAAGATCCATCGGTTCGTGGATAAGGCACGCGACCACGATGTCCTGTGGCATTCGCCACGCGTGGCTCCCCACGTTGCGCCGATTCAAGCCAATTTTGATGACCATTGGTCTGGGGGCTGGGACGAGGCATTCCCAGGAGGGGCGGCCTCGCGCAACCGGTACGGCGACGAACTGCCCTATATGGGCGAGTTGTGGACACAGCCGGCGCAGTGGCGACTCGAGGCGTGCGGGAGCGATCGCGTGACGGTCGCCTTCACGATCACCACACCGATCACGCCCGCGCGGTGGGAGCGGCGACTCACCGTCCGCACGGGCTCACCGGCCGTTCAGCTCTCCTACCGCATCGAGAACGTCGGCTTTCGGTCGTTCGATTTCAACTGGGGCCTGCACCCGGTACAGGCGATTTCGCCGGCGCATCGTTTCGACGTGCCGGCGCGGCGTGGCGAGGTGGACGAGCACGGAGGCGGAGTCCTCGGGAGGAAGGGCGAGTTCTACGATTGGCCTCGATTGCGCGAACACGACGTGCGCCACGCGCTCGATCCCGAGGTCGACGATTTCGCGCTGCATTATCTGACCGAACTTGAGAGCGGATGGGTCGCCTGCACTGATACATCCGCGGCGCGTGGGTTCGGGCTGGTGTTCGATCACCTGCTTTTCACGGTCGTGTGGATGTGGCTGGTGTACGGCGGGTGGCGGGGCTATTACCACGCGATCATGGAGCCGTGGACGGGATACCCCAGTCCGCTGGCCGCGGCGGTCGAGGCGGGCCGGGCGCGGACACTTCCACCCGCAGGCGTGCTCGAGACGGAGTTGGTGGCGGTTGTCTACGGCGGCGTGCAGTCGGTCTCGTCGCTCGCTGCCGATGGCTCTGTGGCGCCGTGACACTGTGACATCGTGACGCGCTCGGGCAACGGATCCCTGCGGAGCTCCCGTTGGTTTGCGGAGCACGATCTGGCCGGCTTCCTGCACCGCTCCTCGATTCAGGCCGAAGGGATCTCGCGCCAGGCTTTACTGGGCCGCCCGGTGGTGGGGATCTGCAACTCGTGGTCGGAGCTCGTCAATTGCAACGTCCACTTCCGCTCACTGGCAGAGGCGGTGAAACGTGGCGTGCTCCGAGCGGGTGGACTGCCGCTCGAATTCCCCACCATCTCGCTCGGCGAGAACCTGATGAAACCGACGGCGATGCTGTATCGCAACCTGATGGCGATGGACGTCGAAGAGTCGATCCGGTCCTACCCGCTCGACGCCGTTGTGCTGTTGGGGGGATGTGACAAGACTATCCCAGCACAGCTGATGGGTGCCGCAAGCGCCGATGTGCCAGCCGTCATGCTCACCGGGGGGCCGTCTCAGCCGGCCGTCTTCCGGGGTCGCGAGCTCGGGGCGGGCACCGATATCTGGCTCTACGTGGACGAGCTTCGTGCGGGCAGGATGACTCAGGAGGAGTTCGACCAGCTCGAGGCGGCCGCAACACCCTCCTACGGACACTGCAACGAGCTCGGAACAGCGTCGACGATGAGTGCGCTGGCGGAGGCACTCGGCATGTCGCTGCCGGGAACTGCGGCGATTCCCGCCGTCGACGCTCGCCGCCGCGCGGCTGCCGAGGCGACCGGGGTGAGAGCGGTCGAGCTGGCACGCGAGGACCTTCGCCCGAGTGCGATCCTGACCGGCGAAGCTTTCGAGAACGCGATTGCGCTCCTGATGGCAATCGGTGGTTCCACGAACGCCGTAATTCATCTGCTCGCACTCGCGGGTCGCGTCGGAGTGGCACTGTCGCTCGAGCGATTCGATCAGGTGTCGCGCCGGACGCCGCTGATCGCCAACCTGCGCCCTTCCGGACGCCACCTGGTCGAACGGCTCTTTCGAGCGGGTGGGGTGCCGGCGGTGCTGCGCGAGCTGGCGCCATTGCTACACGGTGAGGCGCAGACCGTGACGGGCCGCCCGCTGGCGGACGGATTCGCGGCCGCGGAGGTGCTCGACCGTGACGTAATCGCCACTCTGAGCGAACCATTCGGCTCGCATGGCGCGCTCGCGGTGGTGCGCGGAACCCTGGCGCCGGACGGCGCGATCATCAAGCGCAGCGCCGCCTCGGAGAGGCTGCTGCGTCATCGCGGCCCAGCAGTCGTGTTTGAGGACATCGACGACGTCGCGGCGCGGGTCGACGACCCTGAGCTCGAGGTGACGCCCGATTCGGTGCTGGTGCTCCGCAACGCCGGCCCGAAAGGTGCCCCCGGGATGCCGGAGTGGGGGATGATCCCGATCCCGTCCAAGCTGCTGCGCAGTGGCGTAACCGACATGGTGCGGATCTCAGATGCGCGGATGAGCGGCACGGCGTTCGGCACAGTGGTCGTGCATGTTGCGCCCGAGGCGGCTGCGGGTGGCCCGCTGCGGGCGGTGCGCACCGGGGATCCAATCGTGCTCGACACAGATGCGCGTAGGCTCGATCTCGACCTGCCGGCGGTGGAGATCGCGCGGCGGCTCGATGCGATGGAGCCACCTGCCCCGCGCTATCGCCGCGGGTACGGCCAGCTGTTCATCGACCACGTGTTGCAGGCGAACGAGGGTTGCGACCTCGACTTCTTGCGACACCTTGATGGAGTCGAGGACCGGAGAGAGCCCTACGGGCTCGTCGGCGGCTGGATTGGGGGCTGGTGAGTTTCCGATTCGCGTCGACGAGACGGATCGCGCTCACGGGTCGGGATCGCGCGTGAGGCCGTTGCCCCTGGTTGCGGGCAGCTTGATCGTTCAAATTTGACAAGGAAACCGCGGCCTGCTTATGCTCTGTAACGTTCAAGTTGGGAGGTGGCCTATGGCCAACGGCGGGAGTCTGGGGACCGAGCGATGAAGGCGGATGCCGCGCTCTTGCGCTTTGGGCTAGACGTTGCCGCCGATGGTCGCCCAGCTCCGGCAGGGTCGTGCTTTCCTGACGGAGCCGCATTCCGGGTCGAGATCCCCAGCGTCGAAGGTCCGCAGGTCCTCGAAGAGGTGGTTCGCTGCGCCCGCGACGAGGGGGTGACCGTCAATCGCGTTTCGCAAGGCTCGGGTGCGATGCTTCTGCGCGAATCCGAGCTCCGAGCGATGGCAGAGCTCGGCGCCGAAGCGGGTATCGAGGTCTCGCTCTTCGTCGGACCGCGTGAAGGTTTTGACGTCGGTGCTCACGCACGTACGCCTGACGGCGCCGCGCACTTTGGCCAGCTTCGTGGATCCCGTGGCCTCAGGTACGCAGCGGAAGACATCGCTCGCGCGGTGGACTGCGGCATCCGGAGCTTCCTGATCGCCGATATCGGCCTGCTGAAGCTCGTCACGGATATGCAGAGCGTGGCGGAGTTGCCCAGTGACCTCGTGTGGAAGGTGTCGGTCATGATGGCGCCCTCGAACCCGATCTCGCTCCAACTCCTCCAGAGCCTGGGGGCGACGACCGCGAACATCCCGTCAGACGTAACCGTCGCGCAGCTTCGGGAGCTGCGTGCCGTCACGGTGCTACCGCTCGACCTGTACGTCGAATCGCCGGACTCACTCGGCGGCGTCGTCCGCGGTAACGAGCTGGGGGACCTGGTGGCTGCAGGCGCCCCGCTGTATGCCAAGTTCGGGCTGCGCAACTCGCGCGCCCTGTACCCCGCGGGACATCACCTCTTGGACGAGGCCTGCGCGATTGCGCGCGAAAAGGTTCACCGAGCGGCCACAGCTCTGGAGTGGCTCGCGCGCCTGCATCCCGAGCTCGCCCAATCGGAGCCGGGAGCGACCGGCCTCGGCGTCCCACGACCGCCCGAGGTGATGCTGATGGAGGAGATGGCAGCCCGAGCGACCAACCGCTGAGCCTCGAGTCCACGCAATTGCACTTGTTCATCGTATTGACATCTGAGGGGAGAGGGGAATGCGACCCAGAAAGACGCTGAGGTCGGTCTCATTGATCGCCGTGGCGGCTGTTACTGTCGCTCTGGCTGCGGCGAGTGGCAGCAGCGCCGCGGGCGGCAGCCAGGTCACACTGACGCTGTGGCACAACTACGGCACTGAGGGCAACGCCACCGCAACGGTAAACCTTGTCAAGGCGTTCGAGAAACTACATCCGGATATCAAGATCAATGTCGTGAGCCAGCCGGCGTCCAATTACTTTGCGCTGTTGCAGGCCTCGCAGATCTCGCACACGGGGCCCGACCTCGCGGTCATGTGGACTGGCCTGTACGACCTGAAATACCAGAACCTGCTGGTGAACCTGAAGCCCTACTTCTCGGCATCGGCCCAGTCGAAGCTGAACGGTTTGAACTGGACCGCCCCGAACTTCAACCTCGCCAAGGGCTTCTACGTGATGCCGCTGGAGAACCAGTTCTACATGGGCTTCTACAACAAAGCCGTCTTCAAAAAGGCGGGTATCTCCAGCCCGCCGCAGGATTGGTCTCAGCTGTACGCCGCCTGTTCAAAGCTGTCAAAGGTCGGCGTCGCTCCGATCGTATACGGTGCCGACCCGCAGGCGATCAGCTCGGAGCCCTATCCGTTTTACGACCTCAGCTACACGATGGCCGGCCTGTATCCGCCGAGTCAGTGGGGCGGCCTGTACTCAGGGAAGATATCGTGGACGTCGCCCGCCATCGAGACGCAGGTTGGTCGCTGGGCGGCGCTCCCAAAGAAGGGATGCACCAACAGCGATGTCTTGACAAAGACGGACATTCTGGGTGCCTTCATGAAGGGCCAAGCCGCAATGATCATCGACGGCAATTGGGACACGAAGACGCTTCAGAACGGAATGGGCTCCAAGGTGGCTCCATTCTTGCCACCGTTCACGAGCAAGCCGCAAACCGGGGTGGTCCAGTACTCGGGGGATGGCTTCTCCGTCATGAAGAGCTCGGCACATGTCAAGCAGGCGGTCGAGTTCTTGAAGTTCATGATGACGCCACAAGCCTCGCGAATCATCGCGGCGGCCGGACTGATCCCGGATATCAAGGGCTCGACGACGTCCAATCCGCTGTCAAATGAGATGCTTGCCTTCGCGGCCAAGGACCACAAGACGCCGGTCCCGATGATCGATAACGTGATCCAGACTGCGGTCGTGACGACCGGGATGAAACAGCTTGATGCTGCGCTCGGCGGAGACATCTCAGCAGCCAGCGCCCTGGGCAGCATGAAGAGCACCCTCGGCTCGCTACCCGCCAGCCAGAGAGGATCGACGTATCGCTAGGAAGTACTCAGCGCTCGGTGCCTGACCGGGTCGGAGGCGTGCAACAACGACACTCCGGCCTGGCCGGCACCGGTGCCGAGGCAGTGGCATCGGCGGACGCGGTCCCCGCAGTTCTTAGCTCGAGACGGCCGAAACGGCGTCACAAGGGCGGTCGGCTGAACGCCCAGCGGCGCCGGGCGGGCCTGCTGTTCACACTTCCGGTGCTCGCACTGCTGGGGCCTCTGCTGTTGCTGCCCATCGGGCAGACCTTCTATTACAGCTTCACGACGTGGGATGGGATCACGTCGCACTGGGTCGGCGTCGGCACCTACAAGCAGCTGTTCCAGAATCCCGAGTTCATCAGCGTGCTGGAGAACAACGCGATGATTCTCCTCGCGATCCCGGTCGCGATCCTCCTTCCACTCGCGGTGGCCTTCGTAATCAACAGCCATGTCCGCGGCTGGCGCATCTTCCGATCCATCTTCTTCCTGCCAACGGCCGTGTCGTGGGTGGTCATCGGCTTCATCGCCGTTCGGTTCTTCTCCAATCAGGGCATATTGCAAGGGCTCCTCAACGATGTAGGACTGGGGTTTCTTCACCCGAACCTGTTGTCAGGAGAGCGCACCGCCCTCATCGCGGTGATGATCACGTTCATCTGGTCAATGTTCGGGACGAACATGATCATCTTCCTCGCGGGTATGGCAACGATCGATCAGGAGATCTATGACGCCGCGCGAGTCGACGGCGCCGGCGCTATCGGAATCATGTTTCGGATCACGATTCCGCTTCTGAGGCGCTTCGTCCAGTTCGCTTTCATCATCAGCCTGATCACCGCCTTTGGCGCCCTGTTCAGCCTGATCTTCGTCATGACGGGCGGCGGCCCGGGCTATGGCACGACGACGCTCGAATTCTTCATCTATCAGCAGGCGTTCTCGACGGGAGACTTCGGGACCGGTGCTACCGCTGGAGTAGTCCTATTCGTCGTCGTCTTCGCGATCAGCATGCTGCAACTGCGTCTATTCCGCAGCGACGATTGAAGTGACCGCGCTCAGCTTTGGCAACAGGTCCGAAGTGTCCAAGTGGCGGCGCCGCGGAGGCCGGCTCCTGATCTACGCCGCTCTGCTGGCGACGGCGGTCGTCATGCTCTACCCATTCTGGTCAATGGGCATCACGTCTTTCCGCTCCCTCACTCAGTACTACGCAGGAAGCGGATTCTCGCTCGCCAGCTGGCACGAGCTGTTCCAGTCCCTGCCGGTGTTGCACGAAATGCTCAACTCGATCATTCTCACCGTGGGTGGAATTGCGGTGATCGTTGCGGTCAGCAGCACTGCAGGGTACGCCTTCGGTGTGCTGCACTACCGGTTCTCGGCGGTGATCTTTCTTGTGGTCATCAGCTCGATGATGATCCCGATGCAGTCGATGATCATTCCCGAGTTCGTGAATCTGGCGAAGCTGGGGTTTGTCAACCACCTCTATGGCGCGATTCTTGTGTACGCCGCCCTCGGCGCCCCGTTCGCGACCTTCTTGATGACCACCTATCTGCGGCGCCTGCCCGAGGAACTGATCGAGGCTGCGCTGATCGACGGACTGGGCTACACGAGGATCTTCGTTCGCATCATGCTGCCGCTCGCGCTGCCCGCCATCGTTGTCATCGCCGTCCTGCAATTCATCCAGATCTGGGATGACCTGCTTGTCGGGCTCCTGTTTCTGCAGACACCCGCTCAGCGCCCGATCACCGTGGGACTCGCCACGATCCCGTCGCAGCACCTGCTGAACGTGCCGGTGCTGATGGCCGGCTCGTTGATCAGCGCGGTACCGGCGATCCTGGTCTACCTGGTCTTCCAGCGCTATCTGGTCACCGGTCTGACTATGGGGATTGCGAAATAGCGCATGGCGGAGATCTACCTGGACAAGGTGTCGAAGGTGTATCCAGACGGCACGCCGGCCGTCAAGGAACTGGACCTGGACGTTGGCGACGGCGAGTTCGTCGTGATGGTCGGACCGTCGGGCTGCGGGAAGACGACTGCGCTGCGGATGGTGGCGGGGCTGGAGGAGGTCACGGCCGGCACGATCCGCATCGGCGGGCGCGTCGTCAACGACTTGCTCCCGAAGGAGCGCGATATTGCTTTCGTGTTCCAGAACTATGCGCTCTACCCGCACATGAGCGTCTACGACAACATGGCGTTTGGTCTGCGGTACCACCGGGTCGCGAAATCGGAGATCGAGCAGCGGGTGATCGCAACAGCTCGGACACTCGGCCTTGAGGACAGCCTCCAGAAGCGGCCTCGGCTGCTGTCCGGAGGGCAGCGCCAGCGCGTCGCGATGGGGCGCGCGATCGTGCGCGAGCCCCAGGTGTTCCTGATGGACGAGCCGCTCTCGAATTTGGACGCAAAGCTCCGGGTCGATATGCGCGCCGAGATACAGCGAATCCAGCGCACGCTCTCGGTGACGACCATCTACGTCACCCACGATCAGACTGAGGCGATGACGATGGGTGACCGTGTAGCGGTGATGCGCAACGGAGTACTCCAACAGGTGGACCCGCCCCAGCGCTTATACGACCACCCGGGGAACTTGTTCGTCGCTGAGTTCATCGGTTCACCGGCGATGAACTTGGTAAACGCGCAACTCGAGGCCCGCGACGGGCTGATCAATGTGCGTTTCGGGCCTCACGCCCTACGCGTAGGCGCAAGGCGCGCCGCGGCATCCCCGGACCTCGCGAAATACAAAGAACGCGACGTGATCCTCGGGTTCCGGCCGGAGAACATGGAGGACGCTGCTTTGATCAGCGCTGCCCCGCCGGACCAGACGCTGTCCGTTGTGACCACCCTTCGCGAGGACATGGGTGCTGAGGTATACGTGCGCTTCTCACTTGGCGTACCAGCAATCCGTCGCCGCGAGGTTGATGATGCGCTTCGCGCGGAAGAACAGGCTACGACGCAGGAGGAGGACTCCGATCGTTTTATCGCCCGCCTCGGCCGCGAAACGGACGCGAGGGAAGGGAACCGACTCGAAGTCTCCGTCGACACGGATCGCCTCTACTTCTTCGACCCTACAACTGGCCGTGCGGTGTAGGCGTCCAGCAGCTCGCTAGGTGCGCCGCGGACATCTTCATCGGAAACAGTCAACGGATGGAGGTCGCATGAGTCAGGGTGGACGCGTTCGCGATGACGGTCGGGATCAGGCGGTGATCGATCGACTCGATTCGCTGTATGTAGCTGTCGTGTCCGACTGCCTCGACCGCGTCGGCTTGCGCGACAACGTCTTGGCGCCGCACATCCGACCGCTGTTTCCCTGCCGAACGGCCGGGTTCGCACTGACCGTGCAGGCTGTTGCCGTTGAAGCTGTCCCGTCGGACCGGAGCCGGTGGTACGCGGGCGAGATCGCCGCCGTGGACGCCCAGCAGCCCGGCGACGTGATGGTCGTGTCGACGTGTCCTGGGTCGTACTGGGGCGAGCTACTCGCGACGGCCAGCCGGGCGCGCGGAGCGCGGGGAATCGTCGCCGACTGCTACACGCGCGACATCCGTGCGCTTCAGGAGATGCAATACCCGACGTTCGTCGCTGGCGTGAGCGCACAGGACTCGCTTGGGCGGATCGACGTCGTCGATCTCGGCGGTCGAATCCGCTGCGGCGGCGTCAACGTCTCACGCGGCGATCTCGTCTTAGCCGATGAGGATGGGATCGCAATCGTTCCAGCTGACATCGCCGACGAGGTGCTGGCGCTCGCCGAGGAGAAGGTCGCCTCCGAGAACACCGTGCGCGAGGAGCTCGCGGCAGGTCACTCGGTCCGCGAGGTGTTCGCAAGCCACGGCGTATTGTGATCGGGCCCGTCACAGCGGCTGGTAATCAGTGCGCTGTGCGCGAGTGCGTCGCCCCGGCTCGTCGCTGCCTTCTCTTTCGCTGTCGCTGTCGCGGTGCTGCGCCTCCAGGGTCCTAACGGAGCAGGCGGGCGAACTCGCTGCGGTGCGACCCGAGATTGTCGAACACGTCATCTGAGTCGGTGTGGATCCAGAGTGGGCGCTCGTCTGGGGAGCGCAGGTAGGCGGCGCGGGCGATGCGTAGCGACCGCGGCTGATCTCGTGGCCAGCGACGCTCGTCGGCGAGAGCGGCTAGATCGGTGTCCCATCGTTGGTTTCGTTCAAGTAGGGCACCGAGGTGGTCTGGGCCGGCGAGCGTTGCGCGTTTGCTGTTGTTGCAGCGGTGACAGGCGGCGACGAGGTTGTCTAGGCCATCGTCGCCGCTGTAGCTCCAGGGTACGAAGTGGTCGATCTCACGCCGACGGGCGATGCTCGCGTCGCAGTAGAAGCAGCGGCCATGCTGGAGGTCAAGTAGTCCTTCGGCGACGCGCTCAAGCGCAACTCGGTCTCGGCCGAACAGGAAGTCCTCGAACTCGAGCATCGACCGGGCATCCTCCACGTCCGGGTTGAGCTGGGCTGCCTTCTCTGTCCACCAGCGGGTGATGAACGGGCGCAGGAGCGGCCCGAGTGCGGTGAGTCCCTCTCCGACCCCGGGGAACAGCGTGATCGTTCGCTCGCCTGCGCGATATCGACGGACCGACCACCCGCCAGATTCTGCCCAGTCCCAGGGGAACTCGTACAGGAACGGCACAAACGGACGCTGAAGGCGAGGAATCGGCCATTCCGCGAGCGTCTCCTCGACGCGATTGACAAGTGCCGTCCACTCGGCACCGGCGCGCACGCTCTCGGGGAGAGCCCGAGCGCTCGTACCGTGCTGGTGCCGCAGAGACTCGATCTCGGCGACTACCGTGGCGCGCCCACGGGTCTGGCTCTGGTTGAGCACCCTTCCGGTCGTCTGGTACGGGAGCGTTTGCGGCCAGTACAGCTCGATTACCCGCTCGGCAAGGATCCGCACCGGCAGACTGGGTTGATCGACGTATTCCTGGGCCCGATCGATCAACGCGAGCAGCAGTGCCGGCTTGTATGTCGTCGTTCGGGCGGACTCGTCCAGCAGCGAGAGAAGCTTTTCGCCCAACGCCAGAGCGTCGGTCACGGTCGGCTCCAGTAGTCGGCCTTGTCTGGGATGACATGCCGAACCCCGCCCCGGGGATCGGGGACGTCACCTTGACGTCGTGGGATGACGTGAACATGGGCGTGCTCGATCGTCTGACCGGCCGCCTCGCCGCTGTTGACGCCGACGTTCAGACCGTCGACGCCCGGCCGTGCGGCAACCTCCTGGCAGATCCGATAAACGAGCGCGAACAGGTCTTCCCACTCTTCAGTGGTCAGAGTCTCTAGCCGCTCGATGTGTCGCCGCGGGACGACGAGCATATGCCCATCGCTAACCGGGAACGCGTCCGGAAACGCGACCACGGCCGCAGTTCCGGCCTCGGGCGCCGTCGTGGCGATGCGTGTTCAGAACGGGCAGTCGGCCACGAAGTGCAGTATCTCCTGAGCATGTCTGCGACGGGGCTTGACGACTCGCTTGACCAGCTTGGGATTCGCTGGAGCAGACCCGTCGGATTGGAGGCGGCTGTGGTCGGTCAGGGCGTGCCGCCCGAACCAGGGCTCTACCGGATCCGTCGCGTTGGTCTTCGGTGGTGGGATTACATCGGCCAGACCGGAGCGGGCCAGATGACGCTGCAGAAACGCATGGCGATGCTGCGAGGCGTATATGGGGCCGAGATGCCCTACCGCGACCCGCACACCGCTGGGCCAGGGCTCTGGGCCTTGCGCCAGTCGAACCCGGAGCCGTTCGAGGCGGAGTTCTGCCCAGTGGAGGGAACGACACCGTGGCGCAAAGGACTCGAAGTCGCCGCGGTCGCAGTCCATCGACAAGCGCATCAACGATCGCCGACGCTCAACTTCGGGCGAATGCCGTCCGGGTTTCGGATGTCCTCTGCCAACAACGCAAGGCTCGTAGCGGCGGGAAAGCGGTTCCGCGGAGGACCTGACGACACCGTCAGGGAATCCCACGAAGCCGGCATCAGCCCCGTCGGAGCACTCGACCCGGAGGTTACGGGCGCGCGATGGGCTGGTCACACCTGGACCGAGTGGATGACGATGGACACCGCGGTTCTGCAGTCCCTCGCTCCGGAGGATGGCCTCTACCGCATCCGCGGGAGCAATGGGCGCCTCGTCTACATCGGCGAGGGGGCGATCCGTTCCCGACTCCTCGCCCACCTAGCCAAGCTCAACGCCTCCACCCCACAAGGAGCGGCGCTACGAGCGGCCGCCCCGCTCACCTTCTCGGCGGTCGCGAACTCGAGCTGGCGGCGCCATCAGCGCCTGGAGCTCGAGGCCGACCTCATTGGCGCCTATGTGCTCGCGACACACGAACCGCCGGCCGCACAATTCACTGGGTAGCGCATCGAGCGTCCATTGCCCAGCGTGCGTCGTCGGCCAGCGACGTCGGCGCCTCCCTGGTCGCCAACTCGATCGCCCGCGGTTAGCGGCGCGGACGGCGAATGCGATGTCGCGCTAGTGCTGAATCTTGCTGGTCGGTTGCGTGTTCGCAGCTGAGTCCCCGGGGGCAGGACATCCCCACTTGACAGGGTCTCGGGGGGCTTAGTATGTTCATTTACGAAAGTAAGCCCCCCGAGTTGAGGTAAACGCCCGCCCGGTGACGGAGGAGAGAGTTGATCGAGATAGATCGCACGGATCCGGGCCTGGCGACGGCCGGCGAGGCAGAGCTGCGGCGAGGCTCGCGAGCACTGCTGCGCGACCTGAACAGCAGTCTGCTGATCGAGCTGGTCCGTGCCTCTGGCCCGATCTCGCGGGCTGACCTGGCGCGCCAGAGCGGGCTCAGCGCCCCGACCGTGTCGACGATCGTCGGCATGTTGCTCGAACGCGGAATCCTCGTCGAGGTCGCCACGGCACGGGCGAACGGCGGGCGCCCGCCGGTTCTGCTCGACATAGACGCCACCGGCGGCTATGTGGTCGGCATCAAATTGCGTGGCGATGGGCTGACGACCGTCGTCTGCGATCTCGACACGCAGGTGGTGGCGACGATGGAGGCCAACGTTTCGCTGGTCGGCGACCCCGCCGCGGCGATCCACGCGATCCAGCAGGAATCCCGACGAGCGCTGCGGGCGGCGGCGGTTCCCCGCGCGAAGGTCCTTGGCGTTGGGATCGGACTGTCGGGCGTGATCGACTCGCGAGCAGGCGTGTGCAGGTTCTCGCACCTGCTCCAGTGGCGGGACGCCGAGCTCGCCAAACCGCTGCGCCGAGGCCTGCGGCTGCCGGTCTGGGTCGACAACGACATGAACACGCTGGCGGTTGCCGAGAAGTGGGCCGGCGACGCCCTCGCGTGCCGTGATTTTGTGACGCTCAGCGTGGGCCGTGGCATCGGCCTCGGGATCGTGATCGGCCGCGCGCCCTACCGCGGTGCCACCGGCGCGAGCGGCGAGTTCGGTCACATGATCGTCGAACCTGGCGGGCCTCGATGCGAGTGCGGCCGATTCGGCTGTCTCGAGGCGCTGGTCGGGGAGGACGCGCTGCGGCGCCGCGTCGGCGAGCGGCTCGGCCGCGAGGTACCGCGCGAGGAACTGATCGCGCTCGCAGCTGACGGTGACCCGGTGACGGTCGAGGTGCTGGAGAGCGCCGGGCGCAAGCTCGGTCTCGCGGTCGCGAACATGATCACCTTGCTGAACCCCGAGCTGCTGATCATCAGCGGCGAGGGGACCCAGCTCGGCCGGCCGTATCTCGATCCCGTCGTCGACGCCATTCGCAACCAGACCTTCGCCGACCAGGGTCGCCAGGTTCAGGTAAAGGTCCAGAGCTGGGGCGATGAGGCGTGGGCAGTCGGCGCGGCTACCCTAGTCCTGCGGGAGTCGTTCAGCCTCCCGGCCCCACATGGGGCCGGCAACGCGATCTGGCATCGACCGGGTCCCGAGCGTTGAGGCGCGGATGACGACTCACAGCGCCTTCGACGGGCAGCGCGACGCCGGCACGGTCGGATCCGTGTCTGCGAGCGTCGCGTCGATCCTTCGTCACCAAGAGCGCAACGGCGCAATCGTTGCCTCGCGGGACTTCGCGACCTACCACTACTGCTGGCTGAGAGACGGGTCGTTCATCGCGTTCGCCCTCGATCGTGCCGGCGAGCACGATGCCGCCGGTCGCTACCACCGCTGGGTCAACGGAGCGATCGACGGGATCGCGTCGCTGATCGACGACGCGGTCGAGCGTTCCGAGCGCGGCGATGGGTTGAACCACGCGCACATGCCGCCGGCCCGCTTCGCGCTGGACGGCTCCGCGGTTGCCGACGATTGGCCCAACTTCCAGATCGACGGATACGGGACGTGGCTGTGGTCGCTGGAAAAGCATCTGCGAGCGACCGGCCGCCGGACACTGCCCGACGAGCTTCGGGAATCGGTCGAGCGGGTCGCACGGTATATCGACGCGCTCGCGCTGACGAACTGCTTCGACGTCTGGGAGGAGAGCGGTAGCGCTCGGCACGGCTCGACGCTCGCATGCGTCTACGGCGGCCTGACCGCCGCCGTGCGGCTGCTCGACGCCGGTCACTTGACGGCCCGGGCCGAGGATGTCCGGCGTGCGGCGACGGACGGCTCGGCGACGCTCGGCCGCTACGCGAAGTCGAGCCGGTCTGACGACGTCGACGCGAGCCTGTTGTGGCTGTCGACGCCGTTCGGGATCGTGGCGCCAGACGATCCGGCGTTCGTGGCGACCGTTCGCACGATCGAACAGCGCCTGACCTTCGACGGTGGACTGCGGCGGTATCGAGCGGACAGCTACTACGGAAGCGGCGCATGGCCGGTGCTGACCGCGTCACTCGGCTGGCACTACGCGGCGACCGGCGATCACGCAGCCGCGCAGCGGTGCCTCGATTGGATCGACGAGCATTTCGACGAGGAAGGAAGGCTCGCCGAGCAATACGGTGGCGAGCTGCGCGACCCCGACCATTACCGGGAATGGGTCGCGAGATGGGGAACACCGGCGGTCGATCTTGCGTGGTCACACGCGATGCACGTCGTTTTGTGCACTGAATTGCAGTTCTCACAGCGACCAACCGGGTCGCGGCAATGAGCTCAGCTCCAGATCGCGATCGCAAGCAGGTACCCGGGTCCGCAGGCCCGGGTGAACATCAACGAGGGAGGTCCACAATGGCACGGCCACAGCTACGGCGGTGGTTGACCGCCGCGGCCGCAAAGCGGCTCGCGGCCGTTGCAGTAATCGGAGTAGCCGGCTCACTTGCCGGCCTGACCGCATCAGCCGCGTCGGCGTCGGGGAGGTCGACGGTCACGCTCCAGTTCTGGAGCACCTACAACACTGCGGACAAGGAAGCGTCGACGTTTGACAACGTGGTGATCAAGCGGTTCGAGAAGGAGAATCCTGGAATCAAGGTGAAGGCGACGGTCTACCCGTACGCCGACCTGCTCAACAAGTATCTCGCCGCGGCCGCCGCGGGCAACCCACCGGACCTGCTGCGTTCCGACATCCAGTGGGTGCCGCAGCTGGCCGCACAGGGAGTCGTCGTCAATGTCGGGAAGCTGTCGGCGTTCGCGGCGATCAAGAACAACACGCTGCCCGGCCCGCTCGCCACAACGCATACACATGGCGGGTACTACGCGTTCCCAGACGACACAAACACCCAGGCGCTGTTCTGGAACAAGACGGACTTCGCCGCGGCAGGACTCAGCGGACCGCCGAAGACGCTCAGCGAGATGTACGCCGATGCGGCGAAACTGACGAACTCCTCGAAGCAGCAGTACGGCCTCGGGGTCGACGGCGCGGACATCTGGAATATGGCTCCGTACATTTGGAGCGCGGGTGGCACGTTCACGAACAGCAGCTACACCTCGGCGACCGGTCATATGAACGGCGTCAACACGGTCGCTGCAGTCACCCAGCTTGCCAATCTGTACAAGGCGGGTGACATCGGCAGCGACTTCGCCGGTGGCGCCAGCGCGGTCTCAGGCGAGCAGGGATTCCCCAAGGGACAGTACGCGATGTACATCGATGGGCCCTGGGCGGTGCCTACGTTTGCCACTGACACCCCGGCTCCGAGCTATGGGATCGCACCGTTTCCGACGGGACCACGTGGATCGATCTCGACGGTCGGCGGCGAGGACATCGTGATCGCCCGCGGCGGTCAGCACATCACCGACTCAGAGAAGTTCGCGGAATTCCTCGATTCATCGTTCGCCCAAGGTGCCATGGCAGCCCAGGGCGACATGTCTACGGAAATCTCCGACTCGCGCGCAGAGGTCGCAAGGACGCCGTACTACAGGGTGTTTGCGAAGCAGTTGAAGACAGCGCAGGTCCGCCCGGTCAGCCAGGGGTACAGCAAGCTGGACAGCTTCTGGTCGAACGCGATCGGCGAGATCCTCGCCGGCAAGACCGGCGTTTCGGCAGGTCTGACGGCCGCCGCTCAGCAGGCGAACGGGGCCCTGCAGGGCGGGTAGGCGAGGAGGTGGTCAGCACGGATAGCGCGGCTCGGCGCCCGGTGGTGGTCCCACCGGGCGCCGTGCTCCGTGCAGGCAGACGCGTCGGCAGGGTCACTACTCCGTACGCCCTGCTGCTCCCGGCGGCGGCGTTGTACGCGATCTTCATCGTCTATCCGATCTATCGCCAGTTCAACATCAGCTTCTACAACTGGCACATCTTTCCCGGCGCCGCGAATCCCGGTGTCGGGTTCGCGAACTACACGGCAGCGTTCAACGATCCAACCGTTCGGACGGCGGCGCTCAACACGCTCCTGTTCACGGTCATCACCGTTCCGATTCAGATGGTGCTGGGCCTGGTAGCAGCAGCAATCCTCACCGACCGGCTGCCGGGGCGAGGGCTCCTGCGAGGACTGATCTTTCTCCCGGTGGTCACGTCCTGGGTGGTCGTCTCCTACATCTTCGCGTACATCTTCGCCCAGCAGGGCGGCCTCGCCAACGCCGTCCTGTCCGTATTCGAGGGCCACACCGTGCGGATCGATTGGCTTGCCCAGACCTGGACCGGAAACGCGGTGATCTGGATCGTCAGCATCTGGAAGGGCATCGGTTGGTCCTTCATCATGTTCCTCGCGGCGCTCGACGGCGTGCCCCGGACACTTGTTGAGGCCTGCCGGGTCGACGGCGCGACCGAGCGACACGTGTGGCGACACGTCGTGCTTCCCAGCATCCGACCGACCATGGTGTTCGTACTGGTGTTGTTGGTGATCGGCGCAAGCCAGGTATTCACCCAGGTTTATCTGCTCACGCAGGGCGGTCCGTATGACTCGACCCACGTGCTGCTCAGCTACGCCTACAAGCAGGCGTTCACGTTCTTTGATTTCAGCTACGCGGCCGCGATCGCGTCGATGATGGCCGTCGTCGTGCTGGCGCTGAGCATCCTCCAGATTCGGCTGCGCGGCCGGGTGGAAGTCGCATGACCAGCTCGAGACTCGCGGTCGATTCGGGCTACCGAACCGGTCGCGGACCGCTGCGACCGCTGCGAGGGCGACGTCGATGGAGCAGCGAGCCCGGCCTGTTCGGCGTGCGGAGTTGGCCAAGACTCCGGTTTGCCGCCGCCTGCCTGTTCGCAGCCGTCGCCTTGTTCCCGCTGCTCTACATGATCTCGTTGTCGTTTCAGCCGACGAGCGACATCCTCACCTCGCACCCGACCTTGGTGCCGTCTAACCCGACGCTGCTCAACTACACGCAGGCGTGGTCGGAGAACAGCTTCGGTCACTACTTCCTCAACAGCCTGTTGGTGGCGCTCGCGACGGTTGTTGTCACCATCGTCCTTGCCTCGCTGGCGGCGTTCGCGTTCGCCCGATACCGGTTCCCGTTCAAAGAACTGATCTTCTACCTGTTCCTCGCGAGCCTGGCTGTGCCGAGCGTGGATCTCATCATCCCCCAGTACATCCTGATGTCGCGTCTACACCTGACCGATTCGCTCGAGGGGCTGGTCCTGATCTACGCGAGCGAGAACCTGCCGTTCGCGATCTTCCTGCTGCGCGGGTTCTTCGAGGCGATCCCGAAAGAGCTCGAGGAGTCCTTCCGGCTCGACGGAGCCCGCACGATCCGCGTGCTCACCCGGCTGATCGCACCGCTGTCAGCGCCGGCGCTGGCGGTTGTCGCCGTGTTCACTTTCAACTTCGCGTGGGAAGAGTTCGTGATCGCACTGACCCTGATCAACAACTCGAGCCGATGGACCCTCCCGATCGGGCTGAACTTCTTCATCGGCGAGCACACGACCCAATGGGGGCCGCTGTTCGCCGGTTCAATGATCGCGACCGTTCCGAGCATCATCGTCTACGTGATTGCGCAGCGGTGGTTCTCGCGCGGCGTTTCGCTCGGGGGATTCAGGTGAGTGACGCGTTGTCAGATCTCCGCTGCGCCTATCTCGCAGGCGAGGAGGTCACGACCGAGCGGCTCGTGCCGGACGCGGGATCGGTCTCCGTTCGTACCGGGTTTGGCGACACCGTGGCGGGACGGGTGCGCGGCGGTGAGGCGCGGATTGCGGCGGTGCCCGTCGGGACGCACGCCGTCGAGCTGCGGTCCGCGCGGGGAGAGTTGCTCGCCGAGGAGCTCATCAGCGTCAGCACTGCTCCCGGAGACGATCCGATCGTCGCCTTCGCGACCTCGTTCGAAGCGGCGGCGGTCCCATCGACGCTCCGCTGGCTACAGCGGTTGCGGTGCACGGTCGTGCAGATCTACGACTGGATGCAGAGCTACTCGCTGCCGCTCGGACCACCGGGCGAGTACCGCGACCGGCTCGGGCGGACGATCGACCGCGACGCACTCGAGACCCTGATCGCCGGAATCCGGAGCCTGGGTGCCGTCGCCCAGGCGTATGCGCCGATCTGCGCCGCCGATCCTGGATCCCATCCCGACTGGGGACTGCACCGAAACGATGGACGCCCCGAGTCGCTGGGAGACCTGCTCGAGATCATGGACCCGGGAAGCGCTGCCTGGCAGGCCGACTGGCTCGGGCACTACGGGCATGCCGCCGACGTGCTCGGCTTCGCCGGCTTTCACCTCGACACCTACGGCCATCCCCGCGCCCCGGTCGACGGCAGAGGCGAGCCGGTGCGGATCGAGGAGGGCTACCGGGCATTCGTGCGGGCGGTGCGTGCCGCGCGACCCCGCGACGTGCTCAGCTTCAATCAGGTCAACGGCGTTCCAGCCGGCTTCGAGCCGCCTCCGCCCCCCGCGTTTCGGTACACCGAGGTCTGGCCTCCGAACGATCGCTGGCGCCACCTCGAAGGACTGATGGCGCGAAGCGCCGGCGGCGCCGATCGACGTGGCGACACCCTGGCGATCTACCCTCCGGTGTGGGACGGCGACCGCGGCAGCGGCCTTCGAACAGTGGTTCTCAGCGAAGCGATAGCGACCGCACTCGGGATCGGCGCGCTGATCTGGGGCGACGACTCCGGAGCCCTTCGTCATCCCTACTACGTCGATCACGAGCGCCTGCGGCCCGAGGAGGCGGAGACCGCGCTCGCGTGGCATCGGTTCGGCCTGCGCTGCCGTGACCTGTTCCGCGGAGGCGAGGACACCAGCTGGTACGAACTCGGCGACGAGAACGCGGCGGTGACGGTCAGATCGCGGCCGTCCGCCAGCCCGGAGCCGACCGGGGGAACGCTGTTCGTGCGCGTCGTCCAGCATTCGCGGGCGATCGCCGTCAGCCTGATCGACCTGTCGGGCAGCTCCAGCGGCTCGTGGTTCGAGCCGACCGAACCCGGCGCCTGCAGGAGCGCCGAGGTATCGGCGCTGGTAGCAAAGCCGGAGCGCTGGACCGCGCACGCAGCGGTGCTCGGCCGCCAAGCAGGACGGTTCACTCCTGTCGAGATGGGTGTCGCCTCGCACCGAGAGGGGCAGGCGATCACCTGTCGGGTACCGCTCGTCGACGGTTGGACGGTCGTGCGGTTTCTGAACAAGGAGGGGTGAGGGAGATGGCGTCGATCAGCCTGGAGGGAGTGTCGAAGGTCTATCCGAACGGCTTCGTCGCGGTGCATGATCTCGACCTCGAGATCGCTGACGGGGAGCTCATGGTCGTCGTCGGGCCATCGGGTTGCGGCAAAACGACCGTGCTGCGGATGATCGCGGGCCTCGAACAGATCAGCGCCGGAACGATCCGTATCGGCGACCAGGTCGTCAACGACGTTGCCGAGCGTAACCGCGACGTGGCGATGGTTTTCCAGAACTACGCCCTGTATCCGCAGATGAACGTCGCCGACAACATCGGGTTCGCACTGCGGATGCGGAAGCTGTCCAAGCAGGAGACGGCCGCGCGCGTCAGGGAGGCCGCGCGGGCGCTGGGGCTGAGTGAGGTCCTCGATCGGCGGCCGGGGCAGCTGTCCGGCGGCCAGCGCCAGCGCGTCGCGATGGGCCGGGCGATCGTGCGTGAGCCCAACATCTTCCTGATGGACGAGCCGCTGTCCAACCTCGACGCAAAGCTCCGCGTCCAGATGCGCGCTGAGGTCGCCCGCGTCCAGCGCCGGATCGGCGTCGCGACAATCTACGTAACACACGATCAGACCGAGGCGATGACACTCGGCGACCGAGTCTCGGTAATGCGCCACGGGGTGCTTCAGCAGTGCGACACCCCGCAGGTGCTCTACGACCGGCCCGTGAACATGTTCGTCGCCGGCTTCATCGGTTCGCCCGCGATGAACCTGCTCGAGGGCACCCTCGCAAACGACCTTGATTCGGTGATGGTTGGGTCACAACAGCTGCAGTTGTCCGCCGAGCTGCGCCGGTCTCGCCCGGGGTTGATCCGGCACCGGGGAGGTCCGGTCGTACTCGGGATCCGCCCCGAGGACCTGCCCGCGGTCAACGGCGATCGGCCCGTCGCCGTCCTGTACGGGGAGGTAGAGCTGGTCGAGGCGCTTGGGCCGGAGCAGCTCGTACACTTCCGCACCGACGCGAGGATCGTCCGCCTGGACGAGCGGGATCTCAACGCGGATGCGGGTTCGACTGCCGAGCTCGACGAAGAGATCAACGTCGCGCGGGTCGCGCCGCGCCACCGCATCGGCGTCGGTGACCGAGTCGCGTTTGCGGTCTCGCCCGACCGCCTCGAGTTCTTCGATTCTGACAGCGGCGACGCGATCCGGGAGTGAGCCGCTACCCCTGGTGCGACTGGCCAGCCCGGGTCGCCAGCGCACCCAGACCGGGATCGCATAGTGCCCATTGGGAGCGAGGATCGGTGATCGCAGGAGCCCGGGTCAGGTCGACCGCGCCTCCACTGAGGGCGCCCGGCCAGGCGACTGCGATTTGGTGTCGCTGATGTCGCCGAGGCGGACGATTCCTTTCATCAGGCGGCTGCTGAATCCCGCCAGTGCTTCGGCGACGTCGCGATCGTGCGCATCCCCGCCGTCCGGATCGGCGCACCGAAGCGTGGCCCAGGTATGCCCCGGAAGCGCCTGGGTTCCAGTCCCAGCGGCGGCACTGAGGAGGCCTCGGGCCCCGCTGACCGTCCCATGCTGTCAATGATCGCTACCGGCCTTGAGTGGTCACGATCACTCTCCTTTTTAGTGGTGGTTGGCGGTCGTGGGCGGCACCAACGTGTGGGGTGCGGGCGCGGTCGGGTTAGGGGGCGGCGGGTTCGGGCACCGCCTCGAGGGCCTGGTGGGCGGACTGTTCGCCGCGGGTGTTGGTGGCCCTTAGCGCAATGAACGCGGCCGCGACGAGGAAGATGGCGCCGATGAACAGCGCGTGCTGGAATCCTGAGACGAGCGCGTGCGACGGGGAGCTGTGCGCGGCGAGTTGATGGTGGGTCTGGCTGGTGGCGACCGCGGTCAGAATCGCCAGTCCGAGGGCGCCGCCGAGTTGTTGGGAGGCGTTCAGCAGCGATGCCGCGAGTCCGGCCTTGTCGGCCGGCACTCCGGCGTTGGCGGCGGTGGCGACGGCGACGAACATCGGGGTGATCCCGAGTCCGACCAGCAGCATCCCGGGGAGTAGGTCTGACACGTAGGACCCGTGCACCGGGATTCGGGACAGCCAGAAGATCCCGCCGGCGGTGATCAGCGCGCCGACGAACATCAGCGGTCGGGTCCCGACCCGGTTCAGCGCCTGCGAGCCAACTCCGGCTCCAACGATGGCGACCAGCGTCAGCGGCAGGTAGGCCAGGCCGGTGTGGAGCGCCGAGTATCCCAGCACGTTCTGCATGTACAGCGTCAGGAAGAAGAAGATCGCCAAGAATCCGACGAACCCGATCAGCTGGGTGGCGTCGGCGAACCCGAGCCCGTTGATGCGGAAGATCGACAGCGGCGCGAGCGGGTTCTTGACACGCAGCTCGTTGACGACGAACGCGACCAGCAGCGCGGCCGCCCCGGCCAGCTCCGCGATCGTCCGGGTCTTGCCCCAGCCGACGTCGGGCGCCTTGACCAGCGCGTAGACGAGCAGCAGCATGCCGGCAGTCACCAGCACCGCGCCGCCGACGTCGAGGTTCTGAACCCTGGGGCGCGGGCCCTCGCGGCCGATCAGACGGAAGATCCCGACGAGGACGAGCGGAACTGCGACCGGGTTGACGAACATCACCCAGCGCCACCCCGGGCCGGCGGTCAGAACGCCGCCGAGCAGAACCCCGGCGGCGGAGGCGAGCCCGCCGACCGCGCCCCACGCTCCGAGCGCGGCGTTGCGGTCCTTGCCTTCGCTGAACGTCGTGGTCAGGATCGACAGCGCGGCCGGCAGCGACAGCGCGGCGCCGACGCCCTGCGCCAGGCGGGCCCCGATCAGCACGCCCGAGGTCTGCGCGAACCCGCCGATCAACGAAGCCACGCCGATGACAACGACGCCGGCGAGAAGTACGCGCCGGCGCCCGAACAGGTCCGCCGCCCGGCCGCCGAGGAGCATCAACCCGCCATAGGTCAAAAGGTAGGCGCTCGGCACCCACTGCAGGCCCTGGACCGAGAAGTGCAGAGCGTGACGAATCGACGGAAGCGCCACGTTGACGATCGGCCCGTCGACGAAATCAAGGAACGCGACGGCCGCCAGCAGCGCTAGCGTCAGCTTGCCACGTCGTGTCGCGAGGACCGAGGGTTGAGAGGTGAGGGTCGACATATGATGGCCTTTCAGATGGACGGTTTCTCTGCCTGGAACCCATATAGTACGCAAACCATAGCATACGGATTCGAGAATAGATGGAGTCCGTAACACCTGAACGCGCCGAGGCGATCCGCCGCCGGCAGCAGTCGACCGCCGAGATCCGAGACGCGCTGCGCGAGCTCCGCCTCCAGCTGGCGCTGCTCAACTACCGCGTTGGCTCACAGCTCGACCTGAAGGACGTCGACCTCGACTGCTTGGATGTCCTCGACGCCCACGGTCCACTCGGCCCCAGCGAGCTCGCGCGCCGTGCCGGCCTGCACCCGGCGACGATGACGGGGATCCTCGACCGACTCGAACGTGGCGGCTGGATCGCCCGCGAACGCGACCCGTCAGACCGCCGCGCGATCCTTGTGCGGGCGGTGCGCGACCGCTATCCCCAGCTGCTCAGTCTGTACTCGGTTCTCAGCCGGTCGATGAACAAGCTCCTCGCCGACTACGCCGACGCCGAGCTCGAGCTGATCGCCGACTTCATGCGCCGCTGCGTCGACGCAAGCCGAAACGCGAACGACGAGTTCCCGGGAGAACCGGGAAGCTGACCCGGCTCCGCTTTCCCGCGCCAGGTCCAGTCCACGGCTAACCTATTCCGGGCTGATCGCCGGACCTGGCTGGAGATCTCGAGCGCTGACCGGCCGAGGGGGCCATCGCCGCCAACGCCGACTGCATCCCCTCACTACGTCTGCGGCTCGGAGGACGACCTTGTACCACGTCTACCGCGACACCGACAACCCGTTGCAGCTGCTGCTGCCCGTGATCCCGCTGGAGTGACGCGCAAGACACCTCCGTTCCGCGCCGACCACGTCGGCAGCTTGCTGCGGCCCCCGGAGCTGCTGGACGCGCGGGCGCGGTACGACGCCGGCACGCTAACCGACGGCGAGCTGCGTGCGGTCGAGGACGGAGCGATCGCCGACGCGGTTCGCATGCAGGAGCAGGTGGGCTTGCAATCGGTGACCGACGGGGAGCTGCGGCGCGGCTCGTGGCACATGGACTTCATCCGGCGGCTGGATGGCATCGCGATGGGCGAGGATCGGCTGCGGGTCGCGTTCGAGAGCGACGCCGGGCCGGTCGAGTTCACGCCGGCCACGCCCTACGTGGTGGGCAAGGTCGGTCTGGGCGAGACAATCTTCGCCGAAGACTTTCGGAGGCTTTGCTCAATGGTCAGGAGGGCCACGCCGAAGATGACGATCCCGTCGCCGAGCATGGTCCACTACGGGACCGGACGTGGGCGCATCGACCGATCGGTGTATCCCGATCTCGACGAGCTGTGGAGCGATCTCGCTGCCGCCTACGCGGCCGAGGTGCGTGGTCTGTGGCAGCTCGGGTGCAGGTACTTGCAGTTCGACGACACGACGCTGGCGTATTTCTGTGATCCGCGGCAGCGCCGGTTCATTGCCGAGCTGGGTGGTGACCCCGTCCGCCAGCACGAGATCTACATCGACACGATCAACCGGGCCCTCGCGAACCGGCCGCCGGGCATGGTTGTGACTTCCCACATGTGCCGGGGCAACTACCGCTCGGCCTGGCGGGCGGCGGGCGGCTATGAATACGTGGCCGAGGTGCTGTTCGGCGGGCTCGAGGTAGACGGGTTCTTCCTCGAGTACGACGACCCTCGCTCGGGCGGCTTTGAGCCGCTCCGGTACGTCCCCAAGGACCGGATGGTTGTGCTCGGTCTGGTCAGCACCAAGCGGCCGGGGCTCGAGGCCAAGGACGAGCTCAAGCGTCGGATCGATGCGGCGAGCCGGTACGTCGACGTCGATCAGCTGTGCCTGTCGCCGCAATGTGGCTTCTCCTCCACGGTGGAGGGCAACGACCTGACGATCGCCGAGCAGATGGCCAAGCTGGCGCTCGTGGTCGAAACCGCTGAGGAGATATGGGGCTGAGCGCCCTGATCAGGCCGGGTGAAGCGAGCGGACGCCTCCGGCTGGACGCGTGTGTCAGAACGGGTCGTTCCCACGGTTCGAGGCGAGGTCGATCGCCGCGTGGAGGCTGACGCTTCACGAGGCGTGCGCGCTTCGCCCGTCTTTGTGGGCCGAGCCTCGGAGCTCGGCGCACTGAAGGCGATCGTCGAAGCGGCGCGGGGGCCGCGGGCGTCAGGCGTCCTCGTTCGTGGGGCCCCCGGTGTCGGCAAGACTCGGCTTGTGCAGGAGGCGGTGAGCGGATCGACCGGACAGGGTGTGCGGGTCGCTCACTGTGGTTGTCTGCCGCTGACGACGTCGTTGCCGTTTGATCCTGTGCTGGAGCTCCTGCGGTCACTTGGCGAAGCGCTCCCGGCCGAGGCGACCGAGTCGCCGCGCGAGTTGTTCGGGATGGTCGTCGACAGGTTGGAGCGCGCGACGGTCGATGGACCCCTGGTGCTGTGTCTGGACGACCTGCAGTGGGGTGATACGGGCACCGTCGATCTGGTGCACTACTGCTTGTCGCGGCTCGTCGATCTGCCGATCGCCTGGCTTCTGGCCGCACGGGCCATGCCCGCGGTCGACCGGCTTGCGCACCGCCTGGTGCGAGGCGAGGTACTGGAGATCCTTGAGCTCGAGGCGTTGTCGAGCGGGGAGGTCCGGCGGCTGGCTGAGGGGGTCCTGGGCGAGGATCAGGTAAGCGATCGGCTGGCGTCTGAGTTGTACGCGCGCACCCGCGGCAATCCGTTCCTGTGCGAGGAGCTCTTGCGGGCGGTGGGCGAAGTCGCGGCGCGAGACGCCCTCAACGGCGATGGGGTAAGGGAGATCGATCGACTGGTCCCACGCTCCGTCAGCCAGGCGATCGAGGAGCGCGCCTCAGGTTTGCCGCGAGGTGCCCGGGAGGCGCTCGACTGGGCGGCGGTGCTGCCCGAGCCGTTCACGTTCGAGGAGCTTCAGGCGGTTGGCGGCCACGAGTTGGGAGACGCGCCGGAGTCGCTGGCAGCCGCAAGCTTCCTGACCGGGGATGCGCGCGGGCGGTGGAGCTTTGTGCATTCGATCGTGCGCGATGCCGTCTACCACCGACTACCGGAGCGTGAGCGAGTGCGCCGTCACGGGGTGGTTGCCGACTTGCTGGTGGACGGTCCGCTGGAGCGGCGGGCGCCGCAATTGGCCACGGCGCGCCGCTGGCGTGAGGCGGCGACGACCTATCTACGTCTGGCTCGTGCCGCCTTGGACCGCGGCAGGGGCGCAGACGCGGTTGAGCTCTACCGTCGCGCGGGCGAGTTGGCTGCGGAGGGTGGCGATGAGCGTTTATGCCGGGACGTGCAGGCGGGCGAGGTGCTGGCGCTGGTGTGCGCGGGCGAGATGGATGACGCTGACGAGCTGGCCGTCGCCGTGCAAGCCTTGCTACACGTTCGCGGCGAGCCCTTGGAGCGGCTCCGTTTCCTGAGCCGTTACGCGACCGCGCTGGTTGACGAAGGTAGGGATCTCGATCGAGCGCGGCGGGCGCTGAGCGACGCCGAGCCACTGATACCACAGGCCGACGGTCCGGTGCTTGCCGAGGCGCTGGCGGTGCGCGCTTTCGTCCGAATCCGTCAGGATGACCGTGCGCGCGCGCTTCCGGATGCTGAGCAGGCCGCCCAGCTGGCGGAGGCAACCGATGATCCCGCGCTACTGGCCCGGGCGCTGAACACCCTCGGGATTGTTGTCGGGGTCGCGCGCAGCGTCCGACAGGGGATGGTGATCCTGGAGCGAGCGGTGACGGTCGCGCACGCGGCTCACCTGCATGCGCAGGAGGCACGGGCCCGGCTGAACCTTTCGTTCCTCGCCGGGAGCGCGGGCGACGTCGAGGCGCTTGAGGCCCACGCGCGTCGCGGGCTCGAGCTGGACGGGGTGCCCGCAAGCTTGATCACGGTGCTCCGCGCCAACGTCGGCTTCGCGCGGTTGTGGCTCGGCGAGTTTGATGCTGCGCTCGCCCACGAGCTCGCCGCACTTCGCGAGGCGGCGCGGATTGGACCGCAGGCCGAGGCTCCGGTCGCGGTGTTGCTGAGCAACGTGTACCTCGAGCGAGGCGACCTGCCGGCGGCACGGCGGCTACTCGAGGACCACACGGCCGCGTTCGACGGCAGCGATACCCGACGCGCAGCGAAGTTATGGGGGACGCTGTTCGAGGAAGAGGGCACGCCGGCACGGGCGCTCGCAAGCTTCCAGGCGGGGGCCGGGCGCGAGCGCGACGCGACTGCCGCGTGGTGCCTGGCCGGAACGGCACGCACCGCGGTCGCGCTCCACGAATTGAACGTTGCGCGCGACGCGGTTGACCGGCTCGAGTTTCTCACCGACGGTTTGCGGATAGGGGAGTGGCTGCGCGACGAGGCCCGAGCCTGGGTCGCAGTCTGCGAGAACCGCCCCGCAGACGCGGCGTCGGCGTTCGGCGCGGCGGCGACTGCGTGCACCCGCTCCTACGACGCCGCTCGCCTGACTCTGGAAGCTGCGCGGCTCGACCGCGACCGCGAGCAGATTCTGGCGGCCATCGACGCGTTCGACCGGATGGGCGCCGCTCGCGCCGCCGACCGCGCTCGCGCCGTCGCGCGCTCGCTGGGGATGCGCCCCGGGCGCCGGCGTGCCCACGCAGGCGCGCTCACCGCCCGCGAGCAGGAGATCGCGCAGCTCGTCGCGGCTGGGCAGACGAACGTCGAGATCGCGGCTGCGCTGTACCTCAGCCCGCGTACCGTCGAGCACCACGTCAGCAACATCCTCACCAAGCTGGGCTACCGCTCCCGGGTGCAGGTCGCCAGCGAGGCCGCCGCCGGGCGCCTACCCGGGAGCCCGAACACGGTTCCGAGCGGCGTCCGACCGGCGGCGCAGGCGGCGCACACCGGCCGGCCCTAAGTTCCCCCACAGGGGATTCGTACCCGCTTGCGCCCGGGGGTGGAGGCCAGCCGGAAACCCCATTGGAGGAGCGCCGAAGGGTCGGCATCTTGGCGTAAAGATGGGTGATCTTCCCCATGAACACCGCGTCCGATCGACCTAATCTCAGCGGCTGTCTTGCGTCGGCCCAATAGCGGCTGGACGTGACGAATCGCGTAACGCAACACAACTCAACGGGGGGACCGCAATGTCCGTCACAGACCGAGGCCGTCGCCTGCGCCAGATCGTCGGTCGGCATTTCCGCAAGGTCACTGGCGCGCTCGCCGACGCCGACGCTGCTGCGATCCCCGCACCGGGGGCTTCCGCCGCTACACCGTGGCCTCGCTGGTGGTATCTGCAGGTGGCGGTCGCAGCGATCGTGCTGGCAATCGCGCTGCCCGCATCCGCGACGTACGCCTCGGGCGCCAGCACGCGGCCGCTGCGCCCCAGCGAGCCGACCCTCGCGTCTGTGCTCCGGCCGCTGACCCCCGGGGAGCGCCGGTATGTGCTGGGGATCATGTCGTTGACTCCTCTCAAGCTATGGGCCGCGTTCGGCACCAGTCCGACGCCGCCCTCGAGTGCTCGATAAGTCGGTCCGCCACGGGGAGAGTTGTGCCCTGCGGGGTCCTCGGTTGGTGTAGGAATTGACAGATTGGGTACCTCGCGTCGCGGGGTCCACGCAAACGGAGGAAAGGAGTTGCCATGGAGCATCTACTCGGCTCTCGCCGGTCGCGGCGCGGTGCCTGTTTCGTGGCTTTGCTTGCCGCGGCAGCCCTCGCGGGCGTGCTCGCGATCGGCTCGGGCGCCGGGGCGAGCGCCCGGTCGTCGGAGTCGCTGACGGGACTCTCGAGCCGGTTGGCGTCGGTCAGTCCGACGATCCCGGCCCAGCAGAGCTGCTCATCGATCGCCAACCTCGTCTCGCTGGCGGGCGATCCGCAGTACCCGACCTCGATCACCTCGACCACGGTCGTGCCGGCCTCGTCCTCGGGTGCGAACCCGAATCCTGAGTACTGCGACGTGAAGGGCATGATCGCGCCGCAGACGCACTTCGACCTGCAGCTCCCGGTCAGCACCTGGCAGGGGCGGTATTTGCAGAACGGCTGCGGGGGCTATTGCGGCAGCGTCTCGAATCAGACGTTCCCGACGTGTGACGCGCAGCTCGGCGGCGATTTCGCGATGGCGACGGACGACGAGGGTCACACCACCGCCGGCGGACTAGGCGGCGCGGGCCTGTTCGCGTTCAACGATCAGCAACTCCGCCGGGAATACGGCTACCTGTCCGAGCAGGCGCTGTACGTCATCGCCAACAAGATCATCACCTACTACTACGGCGTCGGCGCCAACTACAAGTACTTCGACGGCTGCTCCGACGGCGGCCGCGAGGCGATGGCAATGGCCGAGCGCTTTCCCGACGACTTCAACGGGATCGTCGCCGGAGCGCCGGAGATC
>Ga0123355_10001250_pt1 | contig 35441 bp, 32 predicted proteins | sample TergutEmb28metaG_3_FD_89872 | JGI IMG/M metagenome (GOLD analysis project Ga0123355, IMG submission 89872) | Embiratermes neotenicus P1 segment gut microbial communities from Petit-Saut dam, French Guiana - Emb289 P1 | ecosystem: Host-associated > Arthropoda: Insects > Digestive system > Gut ...
GATACAGAACTAGGCAAAATTGCAGGCTATCTAGCAAGAGAAAAAGCGCCTACCACTCCCCTTACCCGTGCTATTTCCAGAACCACTAAAATGATAGCCGCTGTCGTAGGTGTTGTAGCTGCATTTATTTTTTTGAGCCGTGCATTATGGCCCAGCGGATTAGGAAACGGCTTTTTGAATACCGACGGAGTAACGGGCAACAGATGGATTGAGAGTATGCTTATCACTGTGGCAATTGCTGTTTGCGCCATTCCGGAAGCTATTCCTATTTGCGTAAACATAACTATGGCACTAGGCGTTCAGAGAATGTCTAAACGAAAAGCTATAGTCAAAAATTTACCTGCTGTTGAAACTTTAGGCGGCACCCAAATAATTTGCAGTGATAAAACAGGCACTATTACTCTTAATAAAATGACAGTGCAAGAGGTTTATCCTAAAAAATGCCTGTGTGAGGATGATAAGCAGTTGATGCGTTATTGTATGCTGCTGTGCAATGATACTCATGTAACCTATGAAGAAAACGGCTCATTGATAACGCTTGGTGACCCGACAGAAGTTGCCATGGTCAACTATGCCCACATTTTTGGTTTTGATAAAAACGAGGTGGACAAAAAGTATCCTAGGATTGCAGAATTGCCTTTTGACTCAAACCGCAAAATGATGTCCACTGTTCATCAAAAGCCCGAAGGCACTGTTATGTATGCTAAAGGCGCTTTAGACAATCTTTTATCCCATTGCACTCAAATTCTTGACGAAGGCAAGGTGCGGTCTATTACGCAAGAGGACAAGGACAGAGTGTATGCCGCATCTAAAGAGTTTGCTCAAAAAGCCTTGAGGGTGTTAGGTTATGCGTATAAACCGTTTAAGTTTGCCGACGGGCAAAAAATTACACACGAAGATGAAAATGATTTGATATTGATTGGCTTTAGCGGTCTTATTGACCCCCCTAGGGAAGAAGTAATTGAAAGTGTAAGGATTTGCAAGGAAGCGGGAATTACTACTATTATGATAACAGGTGACCACTATGACACAGCGTTTGCTATTGCTAAGACAGTAGGAATAGCAGATGATGAAAGCCAAGTAGTGACGGGTGCAGTGCTGCAAAAGATGTCCGATGAGGAATTAAAAGAAAAGGTGCTTGATTTTAGAGTGTATGCGAGAGTTAATCCTGAGCATAAGCTGCGCATAGTTAAAGCTATTAAATCACTGAATATGATAGTAGCAATGACAGGAGACGGAGTTAATGACGCGCCCAGTATAAAGGCGGCAGACATCGGCATAGGTATGGGCATATCGGGAACTGAAGTAACAAAAGGCGCCGCCGATGTAATTTTAACGGATGATAATTTTGCTACGATTGTATCCGCCGTTGAAGAGGGACGAAGGACATATGCCAACATACTAAAAATTATCATCTATTTAGTGGGCTTGTCCTTAGCTGAATTAGTGCTGTTTACCGGCATACTTGCCGTTGCCAACCTCCCCTTTTTCAGTCCCATGCTAATTTTATGGATTAATGTAGTAAACGACACCATGCCGGCTATCGCTTTAGGCAGCCTGCCTGCCGAAAAAGGCATAATGAAACATAAACCTAACCCGTCAGGCAAAAGTTTGTTCAGCGGAGTTACGGGTCGGTCAATAATTGTTTATACATTTAATATGATTGTAGCAACATTGCCTGTTTACCTTATCTCTATGTTTGTGTTTGGATACAACCAACCGCACTTTTTATATGAATACAACTATTTGGGTGAGCTTGTAAGAGTAGTAGGAGAAAACGGAAGATATTTAATGAATCCAAACAGCTATCGTATTGCAATAACAATGACATATCTAGCCTTTGCCGTAACTGAAATTGTTCATCCGTTTTGTCTTATGGATAAAAGAGAATCAATGTTTAAAACAAATCCGTTTAGATCAAGGTTTTTAAATTTTGCGATATTCGGCACTTTAATTTTAGTAATTTCAAGTATGTATATACCGTTTTTGAATAGAGTGCTTTTGACTGTCCCGCTTACAGATTGGCGTCAATTGGCACTTGGTATCGGTTTAGGTTTAATGGTTGTGCCGCTTTATGAATTGTATAAACTTATTGTAAGAATTTACGAGAATAAAAAAGCGAAAAATATTATCATTGAAACAGAAACTGTTATTGAATAAGGAGCTGATTAATATGACATCAAACAAAACTAACAATTCAAAACAAGGTATATTTGTCGTCATCGCCGCAATGTTTATTCAACTCACACTAGGCATCGCTTACCTATGGACATTATTCCAAACAGGAATAACTTACCATCTTTTTGGCGGAGCAAACGGTCCGGCATCTTTAATTTTCTCGATTTTGTTATTCCTATTAACCATAGGCAGCGTATTTGGCGGTATGTTGGCAAGAAAACTAAACTCTACACGCATTGTTGTATTCATCGGCGGCGTCATCTTGAGTCTAGGATTTTTGCTTTCTTCATTCGTAACTGCCAACTCACCATGGCTTTTATTGCTTACTTACGGTCTTATGGGCGGTGTGGGTATGGGCTTTACTTACTCTACTACCATAGCTTGTGCGCAAAAATGGTATCCGCATAAAAAAGGCTTAATATCCGGCATTATTGTATCAGCATTAGGCTTTGGCGGAGTAGTTTTTATGCCTATAATTATGTTGATTTTGCGGGCATTTGGTGAGCCGAATATAAATATTTACCGCTATCCCTATACAGGCGGTGAGCAGACTACTTTTTGGATATTAAGCATTGTGTTTTTGGTAGTTTGCAGCGTGGGTAGTTTGTTTTTGAAACATCCGCCTGTTGCAATGCAGAATGAAAGCAAGGATAATCTGGCAGAAGATGGAGAAGTTGCAATAGATGAGTCTGAAAACAAAAATATAGAGGCGAACTATATTCACCCGCTTAATGAATCTACACTAACTGACGAATCTACACAAAAAAAACCTCCGTTTAGCCCTCCAATAGACTATTCAGCCATTCAAATGCTTAAAAGCGTCAAATTTTATCTAATCATGTTCACCTTCTTTATGGCAGTCATTGGCGGACAAATGATAATTACCTTCATAAGTCCGATAGAAAGACTTGCCGGCTTTGACAATATGAATTTGGGGGCTTTAGCCTTATCTATCGGGGTACTGGTTATATCAGCATGCAACTCCGGCGGGCGACTTTTGTGGGGTATCGTGTGCGATAAAATCGGCAGAATAAACACTCTTATAATTTTATTGGCAAGCAGCGTAGTATTGTTTTTACTTGTGGGACTTACTATAGGGACATGGACAATTTTTATTGTAGCAGCATTGATTGGATTGATGTACGGCGGAATATTAAGCGTTTTTCCTACATTAACAGCTGATGCCTTCGGCTCTAAAAACTTGGCCACAAACTATGGTTTTGTACTGTTAGGATTTGGCGCCGGAGCATTTGCCTCAACTCAAATTGCAAGCCCTTTTCAAGATATGGCCGAATACTCTGGCAATGCAGGGGATATTTATCCTGCCTTTATTATTGGTGCTGCCTGTGCTGCCGTTGGGGTCGGTTTAATGGTGATATTGAAATTTGTTGTAAAGAAAAAATCCTATCCTCAAACATTACAAGAATCAATAGAAGATAATAACGAAACAATCCAGACCTCAATTGAACAACCTTCTGAATAATATTTATTTTTTTACACTTCAGCTATCGTCATTGTGAGAGAAGCAAAGTCCGATAAAACAATTATGAAAGCATTTAAAAAAGAATACTAATTGAAATTTCTGAATGCTTTCTTGTCAACATTTAAGGGAAATGCTTTTAAATAAAAAAGCATTTCCCTTGTTTTTTAGTAGACAAGCTAAATTAAATAGGTTATACTACTGCCGTAATGCTTAATGAAATCCTTGAGAAAATTCTGTTTATTGAAAAAGAGGCATCGGCTAAAGCCAGTGCTATCCGTTTATCAATCGATGAGCAAAAATCTTTACTGCAAAATAAACTTAAATCCGAAGAACAAAAAAAACTAAATAAGAAGCAAAAAGACATTGAAATTAAAGCAGATAAAGAATACACCGCTATATTGGAAGAAGCAAACATGACGGCAAGAAAAATTACTGCTGCCGCCGATAAAAAAATTCCACAAGCAGCAGACTATATCGCAAAACAATTATGGCTACTGTAAAAATGAAAAGACTTAAAATTGTTGCCCCTAAAAATGAGCAGCAATCAATTTTGCAACTGCTTACGCAAAGCGGTTGTTTTGAGATGTCTAAAGCAGAGGACATTGATGAGTTTGACGAATTGGCAATTGCAATCATTGATACTGATCAGCTAAAACAAAAACAAATAAAAATTGCAAATGCAATAGAAACATTGACTTCATTAATTGTTGAAGCAAATGAAACAAACAAAGACAACCAGCAAGAGATTTTTGAAATTGATGAACAAAGTGTCAATACTATTAAGTTTGAACTTAGCTTTGATGAATATAACAATTATCTAAAAAATGAGGCAATTTTATTAGGTCTGTGTGACCAAATTGAAGACATCAAACAAGACAAATACGATTTAAGCACCAAAATAGACGATTTAACGACTCTTAATAAAGAATTGGAAAAATACACGGGCATAAATCTCCCCTTCTCTAGATTCAAGGATACACAGACAACCGGCGTAATCCTTGTCACAAAAGAGGGAGGCGTTGCAGACAAAGAAGAACTTAAAAAATTTGATTGTTATATAGAATCTTATCCGACTGACCTTGTTGCCGTTTGGGGAATCTTATGTAAACTAGAAAAAAAGTCCAGCCTTTTAAGAAAATTAAATTCACTTAATTTCGTCCCATGCGCATTTGAATATGACGCTACCGCAACAAATTTAATTAGTGAAAACCTCACTTGTATTGAACAAGCAAAAATCCATCTCACTCAAAAAATCCACGATGGATTAAATTTTCAAACACATCTAAAATCCCTCAAAACATTATTTGATGTTTATTCACTAGAAATAGAAAAAGCAACCGCCGACACAAATATATACAAAGATGATGACCTCATCACAATAGAAGGCTGGACACCGCAAACCGCCGCACCTCAAATTGAAGCCCGCCTAAAAAATCAGATTCCTTGTGCAGATATAGAAAGCCGTACACCAAAGTTCGGCGACTCTCCTCCTTCACTGTCTATCAACTCAAAACTAGCCCGCCCATTTGAATCTGTCGCAAAAGGATATGGCTCACCAACTTACGGCGAATTAGACCCCACCCCGGTTATGTCAATTTTCTTCTTCATTTTCTTTGGCATAATGCTTGCAGACGCAGGATACGGTTTAATCATGGCGCTCGGCGGGTTGCTGCTCGGTTTATTCTCTAAAAAATTCGCACCTATGAAACGCATGATAATCATGTTTGCAATTTGCGGTATCTCAGGTATCCTTTGGGGGCTGGTCTTTGGCGGAATATTCGGTATAGAAATATTTGATAGCTATGGACAGCCGTGGGCATTGTGGTTTAATCCCATGCACGACCCCGTAACAATGCTTATATTGTCAATCGCACTCGGAATAGTGCATTTATTAGCAGGCTTTACGCTAAAAACAATTAAAACAATAAAAACTGATGTAGCGCTTACCCAAAACAAAAAATCAGGTTTTTTGAAAATACTAGACGGTATTTTTGACAGCATATTTATGTATTTATTGATTTTCGGAATACTGTTTATGCTTTTGCCTATGCTGTTTGACGGATCGAATTTCCCCTTTAACACAGTTGCAATCATTTTATTAATAACAGCAATAGCAGGTATTTTATTTACGGGCGGGCGGCGTGCCCCCGGTATCGGCGGTAAAATTGCAGGCGGTTTAGGCGGATTGTATAAATTAATCAATTTATTTTCAGATGTATTAAGCTATTCCAGACTTTTTGGTTTGGCCATCGCAAGCGGAGCAATAGCAATGGCATTTAACCAAATCGGCGCAATGTTATTCGGAATCCCTGTGGTTGGCTATGTTTTGGGTGGGATTATTTTGGTCGTACTTCACGCGTTTAACTTTGCATTAGCAGCATTAGCAGCATATGTTCATGATATAAGGTTGCAATATGTAGAATTTTTCGGAAAATTTTATGAAGGAAACGGACGGTCTTTTGAGCCGTTAGGCAGTACTGCCAGATATGTAAATTTTATAGACAATAAGGAGTTAAATTAATTATGACGATAGGAATAGTATTTGCACTGCTAGGAGCCAGCTTTGCCATCGTAGCAGCCGCCATCGGCTCATCAATAGGCGTAATGAAAATAGCCACAGCAGCAAACGCCGTTTTATCAAAAGAGCCAAAGTTGTTTTCAAAATTACTCATTTTGATTCTGCTCCCCTCTTCACAAACTATTTATGCACTAACCGTAGCATTCATGATATTTTTGAATATCGGATTAGTCGGAGACGGGGGATTTTTGGCACTATCTACAAACACAGGGCTTGTTATTTTTATGCTCTGCCTGCCCGTTGCTTTAATAGGATTGGTCAGTACAATCACGCAAGGCAATACAGGTGTAACAGCAGTGTCTCTTTTTGCCAAACAAAGCAAAACCTTTGGCAACTGTATCTTGATTATTTCAGCCAGCGAGGTTTTTGCGCTTTTCGGGTTTTTATTGAGTATGCTGGGCATCCTCTTTATTGATTTAACCGGATATTGTTATGTTGACGGCAGTTGTTGTTATCCTGAAATTTGTGCGAGATTTTATGTGCAAGCAAGTGAAACGGCAAGCTACATTTTTAATGCGTTTAGAACAGGTATAAAAGCATGAGTGATAGTTTAATAAAAAATGCTGAAGAATTTGCTGTTAATCTTGTTAAAGCGGCAGAGTACGAGCAAGAGCTTTTTTTGAATGCTTTAGAAACAGAGCTAAAGAAAGCAAATGAAACAGAGAGTGACAGAGTAGAGCAAGAAAGTGAAAATGCGATGTTAAGAAAAAAAGCAGATGCACGACTTGCCGGCTCAAAGGCAATTTTATTTGCTAAGCAAGAAATAATCGATAAGGCATTTCAAACGGCAAAGCAAAATATTTTGAAGCTATCCGATGCAAAATATTTTGAGCTTTTGTCTAAAATAATATCTAAGCACGCTAACAGCGGAGATATAATAATCTTCAATGCATCAGATAAAAAAAGAGTTCCTAAGGAATTTTTGAATAATATTAAAATTAAGCTGTCTATATCTGATTCAACACACAGTTTTTCAGGCGGTGTAGTTTTAGAAAGCAAAAGTTTTGATAGAAATTTAACGCTTGAGGCGCTTTTAGAACAAGTTAAAGAGCAACATCAAGTAGAAATCGTAAGGATGTTGTTTGGTGAGTAGCAAAAATATTTATGCAAATACAATTTCAGAATTAGAATCGACAAGGCTTTTGGGCATAGACAACCTAAAAAAAATTACCGCCTTGCCGTTTGAAGATGCCATAAAAAGATTAACACTTTATGGCTTTTTTGAAAGGTTTGACACCGATATAGACACCCTTATAGAAAAGCAACTTAATAACCTAATTGAATTTATAGACAATTATTGCCAATCTGATTATTTAAAACAATTACTAATCAATTATATTTGGCTGGATGACATCACAGCGGCTAACGACACCCCAAACCACCCGAAACAGGATATATTCAACCAAAACCTTTCGCTTGCTAATAAAATAGACAAAAAATTTGTGCAATTTATAAAGACTCAAATTGATATTGAAAATCTTCTGTTAATTCACCGGATAAAAAATACTAATTTAGAGATGCCGTTATTTGAAGGCGGAAACATTTCTACAGAAAATTTCGATGTTAAGAATACTCATTTAGAAGATCTAGACAAATTACTGCAAATAAAAAATTATGCTGAATTTAGAAAAGTTTCAAATGAACTGCTTCTTCTTAATATTCTAAAAATTAATCAGACTAATTTCTCTACATTTGCCCCGTTTGTTAAATATTTTTTTAATAAACTATTTGAAATCAAAGATATTAGATTTATATTGATTTGTCTAAAAAACGGTATCAATACCGATACTAATTACTTTTGGAGCATAAGCAATGTTTGATAAAAAATTTGCCTGCATAGGCGACACAGATACTACTCTACCTTTTAAGTCACTCGGAGCAACTATAATTACAACAGATAATACTGCAGCTACTCTTGCCGCCTTAAAAGGATTAAATGAAGAATATATTGCTGCATTCATCACACAAGAAGCCGCCGCCCCCATACTGGATGAAATCTTAAATATAAGAGCAACTTCTCACCTTGCTCTAGTTGTAATCCCCTCCTTAATTAATAATCATAACATAGATTTATTAAAAAAAGATATTGAAAAAGCAATCGGTACAGATGCAATTTTTAATAAGTGAAAATTCTCACTTTATATAACAGTTTCGTCAAAACAGCATCTAACTTATGGCATTCACTAAACAATCAAAATAAAAATTACTCAAACCGCCAATCTATATCCCCCCCCCCATCCCCCACCTCTAGGAGAAACTATGAAAGGAAAAATCATAAAAATATCAGGACCGCTCATAATCGCAGAAGGTATGGCAGACGCTAAAATGTTTGATCTTGCCTATGTGTCAAATAAAAAATTAATCGGCGAAATAATAGAACTAAAAAAAGACAAGGCATCCATTCAAGTCTATGAAGACACAAGCCTAATTAGCCCCGGCGAAGAAGTAACTTCCGCCGATATGCCGCTGTCTGCCGAATTGGGTCCCGGTCTTATGGGAGCAATTTTTGACGGGATAGGCCGCCCTTTGAAAGATTTATATACTAAATACGGCAACTATATAGAAAAGGGCGTAAAAACAAACGCACTAGATAGACAAAAAAAATGGGAATTTAATCCGTCAAAAAAAGTGGGGGACACGGTTAGAACAGGCGACATAATCGGCACTGTGCAAGAAAATGAGATCATTAAACATAGAATAATGGTGCCAAGCGGAATAATCGGAATAATAACCTCTATCCAAAAAGGCAATTATACAATTTCGGATACTGTTGCTATCATTAAAAATGATGCCGATATTGAATCAAAAATCACCATGCTATCACACTGGCCGATTAGAAAAGGCCGCCCATATGCTCAAAAACTTGCTCCGTCAACTCCCCTAATCACAGGTCAAAGAGTAATAGACACTCTCTTTCCTATAGCAAAAGGCGGTGTTGCCGCCGTCCCCGGACCGTTTGGCTCCGGCAAAACTGTCGTGCAGCACCAAATCGCAAAATGGGCGGATGCTGATATTGTAGTCTATATCGGTTGCGGTGAGAGAGGCAATGAGATTACAGATGTATTAAATGAGTTTTCTCACCTTGTTGACCCTAAAACAGGACACAGTCTTATGAAGCGCACTGTCTTAATTGCCAATACTTCTGATATGCCTGTTGCCGCAAGAGAAGCAAGCATTTATACGGGAATTACGATAGCTGAATATTTTAGGGACATGGGGTACAGCGTAGCGGTAATGGCGGACAGCACTTCAAGGTGGGCAGAGGCATTAAGAGAGATGGGGGCGCGTTTAGAGGAGATGCCAGGGGACGAGGGATACCCTGCCTATCTATCATCCCGCTTAGCAGAATTTTACGAAAGAGCAGGAGTTGTAGACCTATTAGGCAGTGAAAAAAAACAAGGAGCAATTACAGCAATCGGAGCCGTTTCTCCCCCCGGCGGAGATATGAGTGAGCCTGTTGTACAAGCTACCTTGCGCATAATAAAGGTTTTTTGGGGGCTTAGCGCCTCGTTAGCATACAAACGCCACTTCCCTGCCATTGATTGGAACACAAGCTACTCGCTCTACTCTGACCGCCTAAAAGCATGGTATGACAAAAATGTTTCAAAAGAATTTGTAGCCTTAAAAGACCAAACCTCTCACCTTTTACACGAGGAAAGCAAGCTATTAGAGATTGTCCGTTTTGTAGGAATGGACGCATTGTCGCCTAAAGATAGGTTGACAATGGAGGCGGCAAAATCAATAAGAGAAGATTTTTTACATCAAAATGCTTTTCATGATGCGGATTCATTTACTACGCTGGACGCTCAATTTAATATGCTGAAACTGATACTAGAGTATTATAAACAGGGGCAAAAAGCGATTGATAGCGGGGTGGATGTTGAAAGGATTTTGACCATGGAAGTAAGAAACAAAATCGCAAGAGCTAAGATTTTTAAAGATGTGAATGAATTTGATGAAGCGATGAAACAGTTGGCAGATGAGTTTGTGAAGTTATAATAATAAATAACCTCTGACTAGCGTTGTCAATAAATAAAGCAGAAACTTTTATAATGAAAATAATTATAATCCAAAAGAGACCCTTTATGAAAAAGAAAATTTTAATCACAATCCTATCCCTAGCATTGCTGCTTTCTGCATTTACATTTTTTGGATGCAACGGAAACGGCTATCCAAACGGCAACGGCACTGACCCTACTGACACGACCCGCCCAAACATCGGCGCACAAACTGGTACTCTGAACCGCGCTCAAGCCGAAGCCGTGCTAAACGCATGGGACACTTTTGTCCTATCAAACAATGTCGGCGCCTTTAATATGATTGAGCAAGGACAATGGAGCGAAAGAGAACTAGGGCAATTAGTGCTAATGAATGAGTGGGAATACAGAAACACCACCGACGGCACAAATTGGTATATAAATTATTCAACAAGTGAAGAATTAACTAACGGTCATCGCACCTTTTATAGCCGTGAATGGTTTCATCAAGGCAACGGCTTTGCACAAATCCGAACCTATATTTATAGCCGCGGCGGAAGAGACAGAGAATTTGAAGCTGAACAAAAATTTGTTGCATTGGGCGGCGCTCCATATGCTTCTCGTTTTTTGCCAATGGATTTTTATCTGGATGTCCGCAATACCATAGTTACAAGACACGGCAATTTTGTTAGATTTTTATTTGACTATGAATGTGATCGTTGGGATGAACATGAAATAGAGGAGCTGATTTTTGACGGCAACAACCGCCTTATATATATTGGCGGTTCATTCACCAATTTTTCCGGTGAAAATATAGATTCACAAGATTTCTGGACTACTCGCATAACATGGGGCGGAGTGGTTAATGTTCCTGCTCCACCTTCTGCTGACCTATTTCAAGCACCCCCTGCAAGCGGCATAAGCATGGCACCTATGCAAAACTGGTGGGGATTTGGAAGAGTTTTTAGAATAGGTGAAAACTTTAGTTTTAGCGGTCAGAATATTATCTCTTTCCCGCAAGACACAAACACTCATCACTCATGGTATAATTTAAGTTTTAGCATCAGCGGAAATGACGGGATAATTATTCAGCAACCTTCATTGTATTGGGATTGGTTTTGGTCGACTTCTCTTAGATTTCGTGCAATCAGAGCCGGTACTGTAACGCTCACCATTACAAGCATTGCCGACCCCTCTCTATATTGGGCTGTCCAAATTCTCGTATCTGATGAAAGCTATGTTTGTTGTTGTGATGATGGGGATTGGGATGGGGATTGGTAATTATTACTTTGCCGCCCTACCCTCTTTAGTAATTATACATTATACTATTACACATTACCTACTATCAGCTGGATTGCTTTGTCGCTGCACTCCTTACAATGACGATAAAGAACACGGAGAAATATCACTATGCAAAAAGAATATAAAACCATTACAGATGTACATGGCCCCTTAATGCTTGTTAAGGGTGTCAGTGGTATTAAATACAATGAATTGGTAGAGATTGAGCAGGCTGACGGCGAGAGACGAAAAGGAAAGGTATTAGAGGCACACAAGGATTATGCACTTGTGCAGCTTTTTGATTCTAATCGGGGTCTAAAAATTTCTACTGCGAAGGTCAAATTTTTAGGCAGAGGACAAGAATTAGATGTATCTATGGATATGCTTGGGCGGGTGTTTAACGGCATGGGAATGCCTATTGACAGCGGAGTAAATATTTTGCCTGAAAAACGAATAGACATAAACGGAAGCCCTATCAATCCGTATGCACGCGACTATCCTAACGAGTTTATTCAAACGGGAGTATCGGCAATTGACGGCTTAAATACTCTCGTCAGAGGTCAAAAGTTGCCGATTTTCTCAGCAAGCGGCTTACCACATGCAGAACTTGCCGCTCAAATTGCAAGACAAGCCACCGTCTTAAATAAAACAGATAATTTTGCGGTAGTGTTTGCGGCGGTGGGGATTACGCATGAGGAAGCGGACTTTTTTATTAGCGATTTTAATAAAACAGGAGCAATTGAACGGGCTGTTTTGTTTATCAATTTAGCAAATGACCCTGCGATTGAGAGAATTGCTACGCCTAGAATGGCACTGACAGCGGCAGAATATTTGGCTTTTGAAAAAGATATGCAAGTGTTGGTTATATTGACGGATATTACAAATTATGCCGAGGCATTGCGTGAAGTATCAGCAGCAAGAAAAGAGGTGCCGGGTCGGCGAGGCTATCCGGGATATATGTATACGGATTTAGCGTCGCTTTATGAAAGAGCCGGAAAAATCAAAGGCAAGAAAGGTTCTATAACGCAGATACCTATTTTGACTATGCCCGAGGATGATAAAACCCACCCTATCCCAGACTTAACAGGCTATATCACTGAGGGACAAATCATTTTGTCAAGACAGCTTCATCAACAAGGTGTTTCGCCGCCTATTGATGTGCTTCCGAGCTTATCTAGGTTGAAAGATAAAGGAATTGGGGATGGAAAAACCAGAGAAGACCACGCTGACACAATGAACCAATTATTTAGTGCCTATGCTACCGGAAAGGACAATAAAGAGCTGGCGGCAATACTAGGTGAGGCAGCATTGACAGATTTAGATAGAAAGTATGCAAGGTTTGCAGAAGAGTTTGAAAGAGAGTATGTGGGGCAAGGATTTAGTAAGAATCGGAATATTGAAGACACGCTAGAATTGGGGTGGAAATTGATGAGGATATTACCAAGCAGTGAGTTGAAGAGGATTAAAGAAAAATTTATAACAAAATATTATGAATAAAAACTAGGTTTTGAAATAAAGGGTATTAAGCCCTAGGGCTTGCCCTGAACCCCACATCGCCTTTGGCGATGTGTTCCGCCGCAAGCGGCTAAGGTTTCATACCTTTGACGGCGGACGCATTTTTTTATGAAATGAAAAGTAAACTTTTCGTTTTAACAAAAAATGCTTCTAGTATAAAGTTTATTGCAAGAATGATTGGAACTGTATTCACCATTGTTGTTCATTAACCTATGAATTGCCTCACACTATAACGCCATTTTTTTGAGGAACTGATTGCATATGAATATAAGCGTTAAAGGTACAAAAAACACATTGATTGGTACTGATAAAAATATCGCAACATATGCCGAAAAATTAATGAATGATGAAGAAATTTATTATAACGACCGCTTGAGTGCAAACAATACTATAAGATCCCTATACAAATTGACCGAAAAATTTGGCTTGGCAAATAAAATTTTAATTGAACTGGTATAAAAAAGGTGTCCTGCGACACTTCCCTCGCTTGCAGTTGCTCAGCTTTTTTGAACTCGATTGTTCAATTCTCACAAGTAGTTTCTCTTATACCCCAAAACAAAGTAAGAAACCATATCCCAAAGTCATTTATCCATTACACCTCTAATGCTTTTACTTTCCCCGCCTATGACAATGGTGCTTTCTTTCAAACTAACCATAATACTCCCAAACATCAATCACAAATATGCAAAGATTACAAGTAAATCCAACACGAATAGAACTTAATAGATGCAAGACCCGTCTTAAAGCGGCAATCAAAGGGCATAAGTTATTAAAAGATAAGTCGGATGAGATGATTCGACAGTTTTTGTCGTTGGCTGATGACGCTAAAAAAATTAGACAGGATTTAGACACAAAACTAAAAGAAACCACTAACCAATTTATTCTTGCTCGTGCCTTATCAAATATTTACTCATTAGAAAATGCACTTGAAACACCTCCTCTTCCAATCAAAATTAACACCAAACAGCAAAGCATCATGGGTGTGTCCGTCCCAATAATTGATATTGCTCCTATTGAAAACTCACAAGTCAACAATTCATATATAAACACTGTACCACAACTTGATGATGCACTCAGTTCATTAAAACCACTTATTTCTCTATTATTCAACCTAGCCCAAAAAGAAAAGGCGTGCAGTCTATTATCTATTGAAATAGAAAAGACACGCCGTCGTGTAAACGCACTAGAATACATTATGATTCCGCAATTAAATGAAACCATTTCTTATATTCAAATGAAACTAGATGAGAATGAAAGAAGCGCCCTAGCTCGCCTAATGCAAGTTAAGGACGCTATCGAAAATAAAGAATAAACTGCAAACTAACCAGGTACTAAATACCCGTTTGTCCTTGCCGGTGAGAAAAACACATATACTCTGCCATCAAACTCATTAGCGGTCATAGATCCCGTCATAAACCTTATCACTATCCAACCGCCTTCAACTCTGGTTGACACAAAACTTGACCCGATAGTGCCATCCTCTCTTGTCCAGTTGTTATCAGTATGGTCGCCTCTTTGCTCTAAATATCCATCTCTGACCCTTATATCCATGTGAGTTTGGTTTCCTGATTGTACAAAAACAGCACTTCTGTCGCCTGTATCAATAAACCAGTTTGCACTTGCTAGAGGCAGCGTTTCAAAAACTCTATGACCATCACCCACCCTCTGCCCGTCTATATAAATTCTGTTAACTATATATCTGCCGTCCGCAAGCTCGTCTATTCTGCAAGCACTAAACATACTAAATGATATTGTTAGCATAAACATTAGACTGAATAATCCGATAATTGTCTTTTTCATCTTTGTATTCCTTTTGTACCTTTGTTGATTACCATAAATTATAACCTATAAAAAACTAAATGTCAAATATAATGATGGCTAAATACATCTTTGGTCATTTTTTCATTCTCATCCTCTTTCAATGAATAAATAAGCACCTCATAATCAGTTTTTTCATCCAAAACCTCTACCAAAAACTCACCAAAATTTAGTATTAAAATCCTTTCTGCCTCTCTACCATCAGGAGTTTCCGTGAGGCATCTTTCTATTGTATTTCTAAATCTTTTATTATAATGATTGACAAAATTAAAGAAAATGCTATATTCTATTATTTCTTCAAATTTCAAGCCAACTGCAGCCTCAAATTCATTAGCATTATATCTATTAAGCCTATAACACTCTTTCCTTTTTTCAAAATTGATGCAATACGCACCAAAATAACTAGGCACATTATCCTGAGTTATTAAGACACATGGTTTATCCGCTTCCTTAGACAAGTCCAAAAACATCATACCATCAACGGGTAGATTATTGTCTTTCTTAAAATTCTCATCTAAATCAACAAAATTGATACCAACAATACAATTTTTACCCCGCTCTGGTTTAATTATATTAGACTGGAAGCCTTGTTTTTTACTAAACAGCACCACCTCGTAAACTGTTTTTGGATTGGTTTGATATAACTTTACCAGATTTTTAAAAGCACATGAAAGCGGCTTTGAGGTTGCCATAAAATATTTTAAGTCCTCTTCTTCTAATAACCTCAACTCATTCTCCATATCCATCACACCTTTAAATTTTACTTCTTTAGCCTTTTTAACAAGCCGTCTAATCCCTTCAATGTTGCCCATCAATTTATGTATATGCATTAAATTTGAAAAGGCAACTGCTGAATACTCTGACCTCACAAAATGTAATAAAGCCTCTTCTGCATAAACAAATGCTTTTTCAAAATCAAGATGTGCTATAAACATATTTGATATTTCCGTATAATAGACAGGATTATCATTTGCATTGTTTTTATAATGGATTTCAGCTTGCATAGCGTGTTCAATGCTACCGCTGCTATAACTTAACCGTTGATAATAATCGCCCTTAGCTTGTTCTGACTTTTCCCTATAAGATACAATATCATTCTGACTTAATCTCTTTTTTGCTGGGTTAAAGCTTCTAAAATAAAAGAATTTTTCCTTTTTAGTGGTGTCAATAATTGTGTCAGCTTTAATTATAAGTTGCCAAGCATCATCCAAAAAGCCTAATTCAATATTGCACAAAGCTAAATTAAGAATATGAATAGCTTGAAAATGGGGCGTCTGCCAAGAAAAACGGCGATTAGCTATAGCCTTTTCTAGCAGAGGCAACGCTTCACTGTATTTTTTATCATTCATTAATTTGCATTGCCTTAATACTGCAAATGTCCCAAGTCCGCTTTTATGATTAAGTATAAAAAAGATAGCTAATATTAGTATCCCTAATGAGATGACTATAGTACCTATGATAAGAATTGGCTCCATAACTGCATTGTACTACATATTCTTAAAGATGACAAACATTTTTGCCGCCTTGCCTTACATAACTTTTGATATGTCTCGCTTAAGTCTGAAGAATATCTTTTTTTCTAGGCGGGAAATGTAGGATTGGGAAATTCCCAATAGGTCAGCTACCTCTTTTTGAGTTTTTTCATCCCTCCCTGCCAGACCAAAGCGCATTTGCATAATCACCTGTTCTCTTTTGTTCAGCTTATTTATCGCCGTCCACAATAGATTGTGTTCTACTTTGTTTTCAATGTTTTTGCTCACCAAATCGGCTTCTGTACCCAAAATATCACTCATCAATAATTCATTACCCTCAAAATCTACATTGAGCGGCTCGTCCAAAGACACCTCTGCTCTAATTTTTACGATTTTTCTTAAATGCATCAAAATTTCATTTTCAATGCACCTCGACGCATAAGTGGCTAGCTTGATATTTTTGGATGCATCAAAAGACGCCACCGCTTTTATTAAGCCGATGGTGCCGATAGAAATTAAATCCTCAGGGTCTACGCCTGTGTTGTCAAATTTTTTGGCTATATACACTACCAAACGCAAATTATGTTCAATTAGCTTGCGCTTTGCGTTTTGTTTAACATCTTGGTCGCCTTCAGACAACTCTTTAATGGTCTCCGTCTCTAATTCTAAGCCCAGCGGCATAGGCAAAGCCTCTCCGCTTGTTATGTAATAAAGCAAGTTTTTATTTTTTGGAGCGAATAAGCGTTTGAAAAAATTTGTGATTTTATAAAAAATGAGTATCATAATGTTTAATTCCTTCTTTTTAATTCAGAATGTCTGAATTATTGCATGGTAATTATGTATTGTTAATTCTAAATTTGTCACAGCTGTATTATTAATTCTGATTTACTCAACAACCAACGGCGACAAAAGTGCATCTGCCTGCCCTATTTCGCTAAGGGATAAGCCAAGCATGACATCCCTATATATATTCTTGCGATTGTCCAAATATACCTTGAATTTTTTGGGCTTTATTATCAATAATTTGCTGTTTTTGCCGATTGTGCTAATGTTTAAATAACGAGCATTTTCTTCTATTTGCTCCCCTTTTTCTGCTGCAATTAAAATAAGTTGTTCTTGTGATAAAATTTTTAAAGTTAATTTAGAAGAAATTACTACTACCGGCAGTCCGCTTTTATCATCTAGCAAAAAATTTCCCGAATCTAAAAAGCCTTTGCCTTTGATTTTCTTATCAAACACCGACATCTCAAAATAGTAATAAAATTCACTGACAGAACGGAATCGGGCTACTCCCCTGATTAAAGTTTTAACCGGATAATAAATAAGCATAGGAACAAGAAATAATAAGCCTATAGGAAATTCTAAAAACGGTGAGTACAGAGCTGCGTTTGCCGAACCTAAAACGATAAACCCCAGCATGAATATTAGCCCTGCAAGTGTCGCAGTCGCAAGCAAAAAAACTATTCCGCCTTTTAGCAAGGGTGCTTTTTTATAAAACAAAATGAGTGATAAAATTACCGCTACCCCTATTCTCAATAGCAATAAAAGCAAAATATGAGCAAAAATGAACGGATAAAAAATAGCAATTGCCGTACCTGCGACGCTTGCTGTAGCCACCCTCTTTTTTGACACTGACACTCTTAATATGCGATAAGAAACCAGCGCTAATAACGCAGTGATAACAAGATTATCAATGATTACAAACTCAATGTATACATACATCGTCTAAACTTTATACACTAAAAATAAACACGAATTTTAGGATAAAACAAAAAAACCGCATTGAATTTGCGGTTTTTTTAGGTTATACAAAATCTTATTATCCTTAAAATCTCACACCTTCCGGGAAAATGACTCGAGTGGGATAATGAGTAAGACCTCCTAGATAGCCAAACGGGTCCCAGCCCCATGCCCATATTTGTCCGTCTATGTCTTTGGCTATAGTGTTCATAAGTCTACCATGGGCAATAAAGGCAAATTTAGTTCCCTCGCCAATTAAAACAGGTGTACGCCTATTAATAGTTGTTCCGTCGCCTAAAGCACCGTGTCTATTATCCCCCCATGCCCATAAATTTCCGTCTGTATCTATGGCAAAACTACTTGCACCAACTGCTGAAATAGAGCTAAATGTTGTACCTTCTTTTATTTGTACAGGTATAAGCTGTTCACCAACAATTATTTCATCACCAAGCTGACCGTCAAGATTGCTTCCCCATGCCCATAAATTATTATTTATATCAAGTGCCAGAGCATGGTTAGAACCCATGGCAACGGAAGAAAATATTGGAACTGAATTAACCTGTGCCGGCATATTTCTTATACTCATTGTCCCGTCACCATGTCTACCACTTCCCCAAGACCATAAATTGCCGTATATATCAATAGCAAAAGCAAAAGTAGTACTTGCACAAACATATCTAAATCTTGTTTCCGGTATTATTCTAGTAGGCGAAAGCACATCCAAAGAATGTTGGTTGCCGCCTGTACCTAAACCACCTTGATTTAATCCCCATCCCCATAGATTGCCGTATATATCAATAGCAAAACTGCGGTTTGTGCTTGCTTTAACAAAAATAAATCTATTTGTATGGTTTACACGGACGAAATATGGTCTATAAATGGCTGTGCCGTCACCAAGCTGACCTCTATGATTCACCCCCATTGCCCATAGATATCCTTGTGTGTCTATAGCCAAAATATGGTTGGCTCCACTACTAACAAAACTAAACTTTTTATCCCCTTCTATAATAACAGGATAGTACGGATTGAGCATCTCAACCCTGTCATCACCTACTAACATTGTACCCCATCCCCACAAATTGCCCTCTGTATCTATAGTCAAACCACCCATACCAGCATTAGCTATTGTTTTTGGTTTAACCTCATGCCACCTTGCAATAAGATAATGATCACCATGCCCTCTAACTATAGTAGAGTTTGTTATTTGTGTATCTCCATAAAACCACCCTATAAAAATATGCCCATCCTTTGTCAATCCGCTAGGCAATGACCCATATTGAGTATTAAATAATACAAAAATGGGTTCAGGTGATTCTCTGCCTCCATTCATATCAAATGATGCAACCATATGATTCATAGGAATAACCTTTGTCTCTACATGGCGCGGAGTAATTGTGCATACTCTTGTTTTTAGTCCTGTTGCTGTTGTGGTGGCCTCTCTGGTTATTTCCCATTCACCAAAAATACAATCATCACCTTGAGTATGAGTAGGTGTGTAGGGGTTTCTGTCACAAGCAGCCAAAAACACAAGCGACAAAAATAAAATTATAAATATCAACTTTGTTTGTTTTTGCATTTTATATTTCTCCTATCAAAAAATTGTAGTATAATATATAATTATACCATAAACATAATATGTATGTATATTAAAAAAATTAATCTCACTAATCAGACAAGTAAAGGTATCTACTCTAGTACCGTCATCGCGAGGATCAAAAAAACAACAACGACACAAAAAGAAACCTCTTTTTTTGAGGTTTCCTTCAATATCAAAACTAACACCCTATCCTAAAACATTATAAAAATCACATAACTGCTGCCTGTTTCTCCTACTCTAGGAATAGGGATAGTGCCATCTCCATGGGCAAATTGAATTGTAAAATATCCTTCAAGTCTCCAAGGGCAAGTAAACGCAATTTCATATTGCAAAGGGTATTGCCAAAGGTCATTTATTATACCTATTCCCCTAACAGTAATTAGACCACCTGGCATGTATACAATATGATATGTCCTTGGCAAAGATGTAAACGACCAATTGCCGATGTGGACGGTTATTCCCTCATAAACAAACGGAAGATGCGTTGGGGCAGGATTAGGATTGTCTAGTTTTATTTTAAACTGAAAAGGAACATATGACTGCACTACTCTTGCATCATATTGAGTAGACCTCCAACTATCTTCGGCATCTTGTGCAGATGCAGCTAGACTTTGTACTGACAGCATTATAGTAAATGCTATTGCAAATGTCAAAAACATTAATGACATCTTCTTAAATTTAACTTTCATATTTATTATCTCCTTTCTAAAATATGCTGTCCCATATTAAATTACATATAACAGCATAATTTAATGCAATATTATCACATATAAATATCACTGTCAATTAAATTTAAAGCATTTTTATTTTTTTTATTTAATAACTAAAAAGAGCATCTTTCATGAAAGATGCTCTTTTTAGGTTCTATTATAGTCACTTAAAACATTAATATTTTACTTTAATTTTTTCAAAAACTCAGGAATATCGTCAACATCAGATATATCAACCCTTGACGAACTTGGGTTAGGCGGTCTGTATGGGGGGATAGTATTACCCAATCCTCCGCCCGTCATACTGGTCTGCTCTTCACCAAAAATTCCTAAACGCTTGCCGCCAGCATCTCTATTAACCCCTGTAGACGGCATCGCTTTTTCTTCATTTTTGGGTGTATTAAACCCGGTCGCAATAATGGTAACCACAATCTCATCCTCTAGATCCTCACGGTTATGATGTCCCCAAATAATGTTTGCATTGGGCGACACCACATTTTTGACCAACAAATTCGCTTCATTAACTTCATCTACAATAACACCCTTGCCGATAGCCATATGCAAAATGATACTGGTAGCCCCTTCAATAGAAGTATCCAAAAGCGGGCTATATACCGCCTGCTTAACTGCCTCAACAGTCTTATTTTCACCCTTGCCGCGCCCAATCCCCATATGAGCAATGCCTTTGTTTCTCATGACAGTACTAATATCAGCAAAATCAAGATTGATGGTGGAGTGGTACATAATAACATCCGAAATGCCCTGAATACCCTGCCGTAAAACCTCATCAGCATATTTGAAAGCATCATGAAAAGTCATACTGCCTGCAATTTTAATCAGTTTTTCGTTAGGAATAACTACCATAGTATCCACGCATTTTCTTAAATTCATTATACCCTGCTCGGCTTGGTCTGACCGCACTTTGCCCTCAAATGCAAAGGGTTTCGTAACCACGCCTACAGTAAGCTTGCCCATTTCTTTGGCTAACGCCGCAATAACAGGAGCCGCACCCGTACCGGTGCCGCCGCCCATTCCGGCCGCAACAAAAACCATGTCGGCATCCTTGATTTTTTCACGGATTGCCATTTTTGATTCTTCAGCAGCTTTTTGCCCTATTGACGGATCAGCGCCTGCGCCTTTTCCTGCTGTTAATTTATCACCTATTTGCAAGCGGATAGGAGACTTTGACATACGCAAAGCTTGCAGGTCAGTATTTACGGCGATATAGTTAGCCGTTGTTATGCCTGCATCAATCATGCGGTTGACAGCATTATTTCCGCCTCCGCCTACGCCGACAACAATGATTTTTGCAGGAAGTGCTTTTGATAATTCCTGTGGTCTGTTTTGACTGTTTAAGTTATTCATGATTTAAATATATCCTTATTTAACGCATAGCGCTATAAACGCACAATGCTTTGTAATTTTATTTAATATGGTCATTAATATTTTATATGAGCTATAAAGTATTTATCCTACTAAACGCATCATTTACTCTCCTAAAAAGAAGCCTAATATCCCTCTTCTCTTAACCACAGTACTGCTAGCGTCGATTATCATATTAAGCAATCCTATGCTCGAAGAATTATGGTACTTGTCCACACTTGGCAACGGCAACTTAATTAATTCAATATCTCTTTCTAAAAACTGCCCCATTAATTCTTTAGCACCTCTCATATAGCTGATTCCGCCTCCTGTTAGATAAAAGCCGGCAGACACAGGAATATCAAACTTGCAAAGACTTATGCACTTTTGAACGGCCTTGGTTATGACTTTTAATCTTTCAAGCACAATCCTGTTTACTATAGAGGCAGAATATTCCTTACCGTTGACCTCATAAACATGGTCGCTTTCAGGCACTATAGACACAGAAACCTGCCTCTTTAATATCTCGGCATCAGCAAACGGCATAGCAAAATACTCTCTTAAATCTCCTGCAATGTAGCCGCCGCCAAGTGAAAAGCTACTTAATGCCAACAACCCGTCACCGCGCACTACAGCCACAGTAGTAGTAATATATCCAACATCAATCAACACGCTTATCCTATCCCTTTTATGCGATTCCAATAAGTACAAGCTTTGCGCCAAGGCAGCAGAAACATATTCAGCCGACTCAATTCCCAAACTCTCCATAATACTGTCAATAAATGAGGTGAAATTGCTTTCTGCCATTATATAAGAGATTAAACCTGTAAGCGTGCTTGATGATTGTCCCACAGGCTCTATCAATCTCTGCCCGTTATCAAGTGTATAGAATATAGGCTGGCGATTTATAAGCACCACATCAGACGACAAAAAGTCTTGACCCTTTATCATCAAATTCTCAACATCACTTTCAGTGAGTCTTTTGCGTTTTTGATACGAGTGCGTAATATTTTTAGTCACCACAGACGAAAACTCGCCCGGCACTCCGATGTATAGGTGGCGTATTTTTATCCCCGATGTATTTTCAGCACCTAAGATAGCCTGGTGAATTGCGTTTGTCAATAACTCCGGGCGCAACCATTCACCGTTAGAAAAACCTGCGTATTTTACCTCAGATTGTGAGGTAACCTGCACAGTGTCGTTTGGCCCACGACTACCCGTCAGCACAGAAATCCTGCCGGAGCCAAAATCTAAAATTGCAATATTTGAGCTCACTAAATTACTCCTAATTACATTTTAACACTTAATTATACAATATCCGGCAAACCCTGTCAACAAATTTTATCGCAAAATGGCGATTTGTTGAAAAATCATGATTGATATGTCCTGTATAAATTGAAATTATTTAAGCAAACAAATCCGGCAACCCCGCTTTATCCATCATTTTTTCTGCACATCATACCTTGCATAATTATAATTAGTTTTATATCTGCATTAATCTTTGCCTTAATTCAGCATAATCTCCGGGTCTTGCATGAAAAGCATTGTTTGCTATGGCAGTTATCACATCGCCTCTTCCATAATGTTCTCTTAAAAATACCGACAAACCAATTCTAAGTTTAGATAAAAAATTCTCTCTGGCATACAGCACCCTAATTATCCCGCCGCCGCGCATTCCGATATAAACATTGTTGGTGCTATACACAATATTAACAAACTCAATCAAACTAGACGCTGCCTGCTCACCTATTCCCAATGCCTCAAGACTATGCACTACACTCATCAAAAACTCACTGGTTGTCCGATTAAACATATAATCTCCCACACTTAAATTTGCATAGCTCCTAGCAGCATAAATCTGAATAAAATTATGATTGCTCTCTTCATTAATATATGTAATTCGTCCGCTTGACCTAAGCGAATAAAAGTTGCCGTCCCTATATACTCTAAAATAATTATACATCTTAACAAAGTTTATAAGCACTCTGTTAGGAAAAAGACGCTCTAAATTAACCACCTGAATTTGCGGAACGGCTTCTTCAATTTCAGCGATTATACTTTCATCATTTAATAAAAAAATGCTTCGTCCTCTAAAATTTGCCGCCTCCAAAATATTCTCTGACAAAATCCGACCCTCATCATACACATTGATATTATGTCCAAATGTAGTAATAGTGGAAACAGAAAAAATAATACTGCCGGATATGACAATAATTGTGACGGACAATAATATCGAAAATAAAATGATTAGTCGTTTGTTTCTCACTATAATAGTGTATCATACAAAAAAAAACAACGCAACTTATTTATATACCTTAAAGAAAAATCATTTTATGAGATTGCTTTTACTTAAAAAAATTACCTGCTATATAATGTTTTATCAGCCTAACCTCAACAATACAACTTCTCGATTCTTAGCAACCAAACTTGTTGCAACGGGGACTGTTCCGATAACAGAATCTCCTTCACCGCTTATCTCAAACCTTATCCCCAATTGCGTTAATAAACCTACACCGTAGTCCGCACTGCGCCCTACCAACTCAGGCATAATTATTTCAATATCTTCCGCAGCATCTCTATCCCCCTCCATCCCGCGATAACTAAAAATCCTATCTAAAACCTGCCCCACAAACGGCGCTGCCACCAAGCTTCCGTAATATAGATATCCTTCGGGTTCATCCACAATCATCTTCACCACATATCTAGGATCATCAGCCGGCGCAAAACCAATAAAGCTTGATACATACCGCCCATGCTCTACATGTCCCGTCTCCCCGTATTTTTGTGCAGTCCCTGTCTTTCCCCCAACGCTAAAACCCGGCACCCCGGCCTTTCTGCCGCTCCCGTCTCTTACAACCCCTTCTAAAATATCCCTCATTTGCATACTCGTCTCCTCGCTGATAACCCTCCGCACCGCATTAGGCTGCCGCCGATAAAACTCTATACCAGTACCCCCGCTTCTGGCGCTTTGAATAAAATGCGGCTGCATGAAATTGCCTCCGTTTACGACCGCTGCCACTGCTGCCACCATCTGCATAGGAGTAGTCGCTATCGCATGACCAAACCCAATCCTCGCTAAATCTATATTTTTCACATACCTTTGAGGCACCAGCAACCCTCCGGACTCACCCATAAAATCAATACCCGTTTTGCTTCCAAAACCAAACCCTTTAATACCCTCATAGAATCTATCAACGCCGATTGCTAAGCCCAAATCCATAAAAACACAGTTGCAACTGTTTCTCATACCCTCATGCAAATTTTGAATCCCATGCCCTCTAGACCTCCAGCATCTTATCCTTTGACCGTCCACAATCCTAAATCCTGCACACGGAAATCTGGTATTATCAGTGACAACTCCATGCTCTATCGCAAGCGCAGTAGTAAAAATTTTAAAAGTAGAACCCGGCTCAAATACATCGGTGATGAGAGTATTCCTTGACAATTGATTGAGCAAATAGATATCATCTCTAGGAACATGGTTAAGATCAAAAGACGGAGTTTGAGCGCTTGCTAAGATGCCTCCTGTGCGTGCGTCCATGATTAACATTGATGCCGATTTAGAATTAAACTGCTTGTGTGCTGAAATAACGGCCTCTGTAGCAAAAGCTTGTATATTTGCATCGATAGTAAGCGTAATATCAGCGCCGGGAATGGGCGGAACATAACGAGTTACGGCATTTTTTAATTCAACACCCCTTATATCTGTAGGAGTATAAGCAAAGCCGTTTACTCCCCGCAAAAAATGATTATAATACGCCTCTATACCTGTTTGCCCGACATTGTCTATGTTTGTAAAACCCAGCACTTGAGTCAGAAAATCGCCCTCAGGAAAATTGCGTCTTGTATCTATAGTAAAATAAACTCCGTCTAAATTTAGATTAATTAGATGGCGGCCTATGCTTTGCTCAACCTGCCTTGCTACCGTAATTTCCGATACGGGAGTACTCAACCTGTCAAATAGTCTTTGCCTATCCAATCTTAGAGCATTAGCTAGTTCAGTAGCTACCCGTTCTCTGTCAGTAACCGCACGAGGACGGACATATACAGAATAAACATTTTTGCTGTCAGCTAAGACAACCCCATTAGTGTCTAGTATGCGACCCCTGGGGGCAGCTAATGGCAAATCACGATACCATTGCTCTATACCTCTGGATTGTAAATCCCGTCCTTGAAAAATTTGGATATAAGCAAGTCGTCCAAATAAAACAGTGAATAGAAAAACAGCCGCTATAAATAAAATCACTACTCTTTTTCTTGCAATGGTTAGATTATTTGATTCATATTTTTTCATTTAAGGTTTTCCTTTTTATAGAGAATTTTCTAATTGCGTTACTGCCGCTTATGTTGACAGACAATTGCAGCATATTATATTTCTAGACTCTCAACCCTCATTAAAAAAATTGCTATCCTAACTGGACAGCAATTCATTACTTAATATACATATGTCTATTTTTGTCATTTATACCCTGCCAAACATCCTGGCAAAAAATCTAGTAAAACTGTCAAACCAATTTGTGTTCGGCTCAATCGGCATTATATGAACCAATTCAAGTAACTCAATCTCACGCATCGTTCCGGTTGCTTCCATGCCGATTTCACTAGCCAATCCTCTCAAGTATGTATCATCATGAAGCATTCTCAACTGAATATGCTGTTCATCTAAAACTTGTGTTTGATATGCCAACTCAGCATATCTTGCATCTGCGTCTGCATTTGCATTTGCCAGCAAAAAACCGGTCGTAATAACCACTACCGTCAGCACTAATGCTGCAATTAAATATGTAGCCAAAAGCACCTTGGTTTTTGACGAAGCAGATAAAGTCTGCACTCTTTCTTGTTTGGGCTTTCTTATATCGTGTAATTTTGGTTGTCTTGCTTCATTAACGACTTTTGGATTATTAGAAGAAACAGCAGCGGGTGTATTTATGACATAACTTTCCTTTTGGCGGTATGATGAAGCGTGTGTTTTAGGTGAAGTATCAGTGTATGTAGTAGAAAAAGGACGGCTTTTAGTAAAGGGTCTGTCTCCGTTTTGTGTGTCTTCCACCTCAATAACTGAATCAAAGCCACCGTAAATATCGTTTTCTGAATTTACTTTTCTCTTAAAATTTACCATGTTTCTCCTGTCGGGCGTTTGATAAACACCCCTATAATTTAAATCTTTTCTATTGCCCTTAGAGTCGCGCTTGCGCTTCTTGAATTGCTTTCTATTTCGTCTTTAGACGGCACAACTTTTTTTAACAATCTTCCCACCGGCATATGTGTACAAACGCATTGCGGAAGAGCTTTATCACAAATACAACCTGCAGATAAGTCATTAAATGCACTCTTTACAATTTTGTGTTCTAACGAATGAAATGACAATATACACAATCTGGCCCCTTGTTCTAAACAATCAAATATATCCTTTATCGCCTTGTCAAGCCCGCGCAATTCATTATTCACTTCAATCCTTATAGCTTGAAATGCCCGTTTTTCAGGATGCGCCTCATTTTTAGCGGGAATAGACCTTCTTACTAATTCAGCAAACTCTTTGGTTGTCGCTATGGGTTTACTTTCTCTCGACTTTAAAATATTTCTAACAATGTTTCTAGAAAATTTCTCATCTCCGTATTCAAACAAAATTTTTAACAACCTATCTTCAGGATAAGAATTTATTACATCAAACGCACTCAAAGGCGCGTCCTTGTCCATCCTCATATCCAATGCTCCGTCAAATCTATAGCTCATTCCCCTAGTCGGATCATCAATTTGATGAGATGAAATCCCTAAATCCAACACTGCACCGCTCAATTTTCTATCCTGCAATACATCCTTAGCATTCTTAAAATTATCTTTAATCAACTCAAACCGCCCCTCAAACTCCTTTTTATCAAACCGCCTCTCACATTCACTTATTGCGTCCATATCCCTGTCAATACCGACAAGGCGTCCGCCTGCCATTAAAATCCTCTCACTATGTCCTCCGCCTCCAAGAGTTCCGTCAAGATACAACTTGTCCTTTTGTATTTTTAGCAAATCGGTAATTTTATCAGCTAATATAGGTATATGATACATAAATTTTATTTCCTATTATTAATCTCTGTTTTTTAAAGATTTTAATGCCTCAGAAAACACTTTCGGAATAGCCCGTTTTGCTTTCAGCCTGTCCTCATCCCAAATTTGTAAATGATTTCCGCCCGTTGTCGTAACCAAATTTTTTGTCATGCCTGCATGCTCAATCAAAAGCTGCGGTATCACAATACGCCCTTTAGCATCCTCTTCACAGTGTGTCCCTGCCAATAAGCGGCTGCACAACTCAGCCAATTCATCATCAAATATATCTACCTCTTCAGCCAATCTCTCAAGTTTATCTATAAACTTTGCAGCCACAGTATTAGGGAAAACTAAAACACAGCCGTCACCATACGCAATATACGGATTAGCACCCAGCTTTTCTTTAAATTTAGCCGGTATGGTTGTCCTGCCCTTTTCATCTAAGGTATGTTGTCCCTCGCCTAAAAACATATTCTGAGTATCGTGTCTCCAAAAAAAATTTTATAAAAACATGAAGTGGTAATTACGGGAGAAGAAAACATAACTACCACTTTTTGCTTTCAATAAAAAAATACTACCATACAATAAATGATAGTGTCAAGCGATTTCCCACTGTTTCCCACAATTTCCCACAATTTTTTAAAAAATATATTTTTGTGAAAATAAGTATTTTTAGCCTTGACAAGCAAGAGTTTATTTGATATTATTTAAATATAATTTATAAAATAAGGAGTAGAGACCATTTTTGCAGTTGGATAAAAATGACCTCAAAAATCACTATGAAAAGAAGAATTATTGCGATAGAAGAAGCACCTAAAGCCATTGGACCCTATAGTCAAGGTATTGCCGTGTCGGGTCAAACAGAAACCTTTTATTTTTCGGGGGCGCTTGGGATTGACCCTAAAACAGGCAAGATTGAGGGAGATGTTACGGCACAGACTGTGCAGACCTTTAAAAATATTGACGCTTTATTAAAAGCAAACGGTTTAACTGCAGACAATGTAATTAAAACTCTTGTTTTTATCACAGACATGAGAGATTTCCCGCTTGTCAATGCTGAATACTCAAAATATTTTCCTGCAAATCCGCCCGCAAGAAGTTGCGTTGCGGTAAGACAATTACCCTTAAACGGACTGGTTGAAATTGAAGTCATAGCAATGAAATAAATAAACAAGCGGTATAGAGTAAATCCGCAAGGGGGACAGATTGTCGCCCTTTTTCTTTTTGCGATGAGTTTATAGTGATATAGTTGACCCGTAGAACGATTTGTATGAATCAGCCATTATGTATTTAATTTAAGATGTACATCTTTATAACACAAGTTGAAATATCACAATATTAAGACAGCAAATCCCGATATGCTAAAATGTGCTTTATGGCAAAATATTTTAGTCGATGAGTAAGAAGCCCTTCTTCACCAACAGCTATAGCACTTTGAAAATCATATAAAAAATCTTGAAAAAAATCAAGTGTGTCAATCATAAATCTGCCTATCTCATATATACCATAAACTAAATTATATAGCTCTCTAATGCTATCCTCAATCAAACCCGCCCTTGTATTCAATAAATAAATTGTGGCGCTATCCGTTGTTGCCCCGCTGTCCAATCTTAAATTCTGATAAATTACAAAATCAATTAGTTCAAGCGGAAAAAGCAAAATATCTCTTAGCGCCCTGTTATCCGCCCTATTATCAAACTCCCGTATCCTGCGCCTAGCAAAACCCACCGTAAACACCCCTGTATTAAATCCGTCCATCCTAGCTGCCACAATTTCAGCTTCCTCTCTATTTAAATACGCCGCCGCCGATATATAAAAAACTCCTTCATTGATTATGAATCCTGCTCCGCCGCTGTTTTTAACCTGTTGCGACAAAATCTCCGCCTGCACCAAGTTAGTAGTAGTCCCAAGTGTCAAAATATAATAATAGCGCCTTGGCAGTCTCAGTCCGACATTAGGGATAACAAAAATAAAGCTGACAGCAATCACTGCCCCCAAAAAAACAATCGCCAAAAAAACAGCAAAGGGCTTAGCCAAGCGCACTTTTCCCCTTTTGATAATATGAGGCGTGTAAAGGTCTTTAATAATCACTATTATTAATATACTATGAAATCTTAAAATTAAGAATTATGTATTCTAAAATTTATGCAATTTGCATCCATAATATCCTAAAGAAAATTTCAACAATATCTGATATTGTTAAAAATACACCCTAATTACCACCATAAACTCATCAGCAGAATCGCCTTTAAAAACACCGGTATTATGCCTGCAATGGGATTGATAGACAGATCTTTAGCATCAACAGTATTTACATCAATAACAAATCGAATAGACCCGCTGCTACCAAGATACGAAAGAGTTATTATGATAGGTTGAATCGGTATTCCTGCAGACAACATGAGCGGAGTTTCCGCAGTGTTTAAAGTTGAGTTGTCATAGTTTATAACAGGTGCAATTATAGAGCCAAAACCAGCAGCATATTAAGCACCATAAAAACGCAAATTCATATCAAACACACTGCTTGCGATAATCGGACTGCTGAATTCCTCATTTCCCTCAACCCAAATATATACATCAATGCGGGTAATTGTATCATTCATATTCATATTAGCCTGACTAGCATCAAATGCGGTAGTCCTGCCGATTTGCAACCTTTTATTACCATTAGCAAGCACAACATCACACCAAGTATAGCTATTATAAATATTAGGAACAATGTGACCCATGCCGCGAGAACCTATCAAATCGCCCCTAAAATCATCCGCATTTTTTCCGTCAAATATTCCTGTTAAGTCAGAGTTTGGTCTAAACACTGTCAACTGTGAAGGTATGCTGCCGACTGCGTGCTGATAAAAAGCTACTCTCAAAGGAAGATGCAGGATTTCTTGCGGAAAGTAATCTTGCAAATCATTTGGACTAAAACTAAAGTGTGAATACCTGTTGTTATCCCCTCTTTCTTGATTAGGATTTAGTACTAATGATATATCCCTAGGACTCGCAGATCTGAAAAAAAGCGGAAAGAAAATAAATGATGAATCCGTTGACCCGTTCGCCGTGCTTGAAACACTTATATAACGATAAAACCTACCAGCCCCGGTGTTCCATTTTACATGATACCTAATAGGGTCGCCAATGTTCCAGTCATACGCATAGGGGTTATTTATCATCATATTTCGGTATGAAGCAAAGTCCGCAGCAGTAACAGAAGGCGTTCCATACGGAATACGATAGTTCAAGAACCATCTAAAAAAAAGAGTCTCACACCATAGCATACCCACAGTTTCAAACCTAAGTCTTTCTCTATCTTCAAAGTCAGCCGGCTCCGCATCATCAAAAAGTTCAAGCTGATGTCCGGTAACATCACCAATTGACCATGCTCCAGTGGCGGTATCATAGTGTACGGAATCTCTGTTTAATGCCACGGGCGCAACAGGGCGAAAGCCATCCTCATCGATAGTCCTGGTTTGATGGTGCCTTTGCGTATCATTGATTTGCCCCCACTCTAAACTGCGGCTAAAACTAGCATCACGCCTGGTAGAAACCAATAAATCATCAGCCCCAAAAACTCCGACAATATGATAATGAGGGATGCTGTTCCTATTGCCATTTAATTCGCAAGCAACAAACAATCCCACCATAAGCGTAAAAATAAGCACAAGGCTTATAAACCCAAATATAATTTTTTTCATTAGATGAACTCCTGTATTTTGAGTATATACAACTATTTCATATATGTCAAAAAAAAAGGGGCTGAGCCCGACCCGCCCTTGCAGTGGGCGGGTTTTTTTGAGTTAGTTTTTTCTCAAACACAAACCATTTTTCCTATACTATAAAAAAAAGCCGCCCCATCTACAAAAGATGGGACGACCAAACAAATCAAAACACCCTGCTTATGCCGTGTATAACCTTATTTTAACCCGCCGTAAGGCAGGTGGGCAAGCCGTCAATAGATTCTGTCTTCCACTGCTTCCTAATCACAAGGCAAAACCCAAGATTAGAAAAATTTCTGCGGCCTGACATAAGTCTGATTAGAACTAGCAATCCCATATTTATAATGTGGTTATAAATAACAGCTATATCACGGACACTGAAGGGTCAACTGCAGTATACCCTAATTAAAATCATATGTCAAACGATTTCATAAAAAAAATAAAAAAAGTTTATAAGAAATTTTTGGCAATGCACACGGCAAAAAAAGAACCGATTTTTTCACAATTCACTAGATGAATTCTTCTAATAATAACTCCGCTTTACTTCGCCCAGCGTTTTAATTTTGGATAATGCTCTTTTGCGTACGATAGCATCTCATCTTCAGTCATGCCTGCATACTTAGCAAAATTAACACTGTCGGCAATAGCCTCTTCTACAGTTTGATAGCCTTGAAACTCACCCTTTATGAAACAATGACAGCAATAATCATCGCTTTGCCCGCCGTCAGCATTAGATCCATAATCATTTGCCTTAGTTAAAGGCATAGAACAGCTTTGACACATTTTCATATTCTTTCTACCTCCTTATTAGTTATTTTATGTAATAAAACATCATCCGTTTATGCTATCAAGCCCATTTCATTTTTATAATCAGTTCTATTATTTTTATCGAAAACATAAATACCATTTTATCTGCTGGATACCGCATATCAAACTTATAATTCCTATATATCCAACGCCATATTTCATGATAAAATTCATACATAGCCTATATGGATTAGATTTTATGTCCTGAGTAATTATTGAAAGGTGTATTCCATCATTTGTGGTTATCGTAAAATTCCTTCTGTCAAAATGAATTCAAGGACGCAAAATTTTTCCATGAGTATGTTCTATGTGCAATATAATATCTTGCAAATTTATCATCTATAGCTCCGTTATAGTTTTTTCTTACTTCACCTTTGCCGCCTTTATAAACTCTACAAACAACGGATGGGGTTTATGAGGTCTTGACTTAAACTCAGGATGAAATTGAACACCCAAATAAAACCGCTTGTCAGACAGCTCTGCCGCCTCAACAAGCCCCCCGCACGGCGATAAACCGCTAAATCTCAAGCCCAACCCCTCAAATCCCTCTTTATACTCATTATTAAATTCATACCTGTGCCTATGCCGCTCAAAAATCGTTTCACTTTTATATGCCCTAAAAAGTGCAGTCCCTTTTTCAATTTTACACTCAAACGCACCCAGCCTCATACTTGCACCCGTGTTACTCAAACCTGCCTGCCCCTCTAAAAAATCAATAACCTTATTTTGCGACTGCGGATTAAATTCCTTACTGGAAGCATCCTCTAAGCCAGCCACATTTCTGGCAAATTCAATGGTTAAAATCTGCATCCCTAAGCAAATCCCAAAATACGGAATGTCTTTAGTCCTTGCATACTGCGCCGCCTGAATCATTCCCTCAATACCCCTGTCCCCAAACCCCCCGGGTACCAACACACCGTCACAATCTCTAAGCATCTGTTCCGCGTTGCCGCTGTTAATCTCTTCCGACTCAATCCATTTTATATCAATATGCACGCCGTTCTCTATCCCTGCATGCGTCAAAGCCTCTGAAACTGACAAGTATGTGTCAAACATTTTAGTGTATTTGCCAACCAAGCCGATTCTTAGACTCCCCTTTCTTTTATCTGCCTTTTTAAGCATATTTTTCCATACTGACAAATCGCTCTCACAATCAGGCAATCCCAATTCCCTAGATACTATAGCCGTCATATTGCTTTTTTCAAGCATTATCGGCGCTTCATATAATAACTTTACATTTTTATTAGTAATTACACAGTCTTTAGAAACATTACAATATAAAGAGATTTTTCCCTTGAATTCCTCGCTCAAATCATCCAGCGTCCTAACTACAATTAGATTTGGAGAAATTCCTAACCCTTGCAAATTTTTAACTGAGTGCTGCGTAGGCTTGGTTTTTAATTCGCCCGTACTTTTTAAAAAAGGCGCTAAGGTGACATGGACAAACAAACAATTGTCTCTGCCCACTTCATTTGATACCTGTCTTATCGCTTCTATAAACGGCAAACCCTCAATGTCGCCCGTAGTTCCGCCGATTTCAGTTATCACCACATCAGCTGCCGCAGTGCTTCCTGCTGAATAAATAAACTTTTTTATTTCTCCGGTAATATGCGGTATAACCTGCACTGTCTCTCCGCTATAAACACCCTTTCTTTCATTGGACAAAACTTGCCAATAGATTTTGCCACTGGTAATATTGCTGTATTTATTTAAATCCTCGTCAATAAAGCGTTCATAATGCCCTACATCAAGATCAGTTTCAGACCCGTCCTCGGTTACAAAAACCTCTCCGTGCTGATACGGAGAAATATTGCCGGGATCCACATTTAGATAGGGATCCAGCTTTTGAGCCACTACCTTTAACCCTCTTGCTTTTAGCATCATGCCTATTGAAGCGGCCGTTATGCCTTTACCAAGACCGGATACAACACCGCCGGTAACAAAAATGTATTTTGTCATAAATCTCCTCTGAAATTATAATCTAACCACGCCTCTAAACACCTCTTCTACCGCACCCTCTACAAACACCTTTCTTTCCGCATATCTTACCGAAATCTCACCGCCCCTCATTTTTACAACAATCTCTTTGCCCTCTTCAATCAAACCGTTTTTAACCGCCGCCACCACAGCTGCCGCCGCTCCGTTTCCGCATCCGCCCGTCTCACCTATTCCATGCTCCCACACTCTTATCCTCAATCCGCCTTCATTGGATACATTCACAAACGCCGCATTTATGTTGGTCTCAAATTTTGTGCTGCTTTCAATTACTTTGCCCAGCACTTCAACATCAACATCACTTATATTCTCTACAAACATGACCGCATAAGGCGATCCTATATTCACGCATGATAACTTAAACCCGTCACCCTCATGCTCTAATAAAACATCACCGCAATCAAAACTAGGCTCACCCATGTCAACTTGCGCGCTTGCTACCAACCCGGCCCTTGTATATAATTTGACTCTGTGCTTAGAAAACTTTGTTTCCATATCAATATAATCACAGTCTTTACAACAGACTTTGTCCATATCATATAAATACTTAGCAACTCCTCTTATTGCATTTCCGCCCATAGCAACTTCAAGTCCGTCGGAACCGTATAATCTCATTCTAGCTATGCAAGATTTATCTCTTGCAGGCACTATAAACACCACTCCGTCTGCACCTACACCCTTGTCTCTATCGCATAAATTGACCGCAATAGACTCAAAATTATATAGCGTTTTGTTTAGGCAATCAATATAAATATAGTCACCGCCGCTTGCATACATTTTAACAAACTCCACAACTTGCTTGTCCGTCCTCATTTGGTTAATGTTGACAAGTTCTGTGTTGAGTTGAGAATGGCGGGATTTTAGAGATAAAGCTAAAGCGTTTGCAGTGTCTATTGAGGTAAGGCACGGGATTGCGGATGAAACGCTTTTTCTTCTTAATTTAACATCATCATCAGTAGGAATGCGACCCTTAGTAGAAGTAGAAATCATTAAATCAATTTTGCCTGTTTCTAGCAATGTGTATGTGTTCTGTTTAGGATTGTCCGACACCTTGTCCACTCTGTTTACTTCTAAACCGGCTTTTTCTAGGATAGTTGCCGTACCATGTGTTGCGTATAATTTATAACCTAAGTCACTGTATAATTTGGCAGTATGTGCAATGTCGGGTTTGTCAGC
>Ga0123355_10001251_pt1 | contig 35441 bp, 30 predicted proteins | sample TergutEmb28metaG_3_FD_89872 | JGI IMG/M metagenome (GOLD analysis project Ga0123355, IMG submission 89872) | Embiratermes neotenicus P1 segment gut microbial communities from Petit-Saut dam, French Guiana - Emb289 P1 | ecosystem: Host-associated > Arthropoda: Insects > Digestive system > Gut ...
ATTTTTCGCAAGGCGAGAAGCTGAAAACCGCCGCGCACTAGCGGTGCGCAAGGTTTTCAGCGACGAAGGATTGCGGGAAATTTACAAGTTCTATGCGAATGTTTTTAGGTGGAGCGGCTATAAATGAGAAACGGTCTCGCCCGAGCGGCACCTGAAACGCCGAGATAAGGCGTTCCAGGCGTTTTTGCCGTGACAGGCGAGACCGATTTCGAATTATTTCACTATAATGCTATAAAGCGAAGATACAGCACTTTTTCGAACTCGTATCTATATTGATAGTACCCAAGTTTTTCATGTAAGCCAAGGGAGCTTTTGTTTTCGCAGCCTGTTCCTGAACGGATCACATTTGCTCCACTTTCCTTTGCTTTTGTTTCCGCATAAGCCATCAATTTTGATGCAAGCCCCAATGCGCGGAAACCCTCCTCAATATAAATATCGTGAACATCCGCAAAGCAAAATCCGCTTTCGTTGTCTTCGTAGAATGGAACCCATAAATACCCAACAACTTCGTTTTGCTCATTATAAATAATTTCCGCTATAGTCCTTCTGTCGAGGGCGCTATCTATAAGCGCATTGAAAAAACCATCTGTTTGGCTTTTTGGCCCAAACCACTCTACGCGGTATTCATCGTATGACATTTTCCGTTTCCATGGGCAATCACATTCATAATTTATTCTGCAATGTCGCTCAAGGACATACTCGCGGTCATTTGTGAAATCTATCTTTTTGTGATGCAAATCCATATCGCAACCCCTTCGGAGACTATAAGTTTTACGCATGTACCACCGTGATGAAACTATAACAGCGTGCTGCGTGCGTGCTGTATATGCTTAGCCAGCCCAGACAATGTTTTTTCTGTTTGGTCGTCTTTAAACATTTTGCTGCTTATCACTGCGTTGTTTATGGCAAAGAAAGGGTCGTTGCTTTCATGTTGGAAAGGCACGGTGCTTTTTGCCGTTAGTTCTGTGGTGGTTATGCTACCAGATGGCATTTCTTCGCTAAAATAATAGGTGACTTCTTCGTTGTAAAACAGGGGTATTTTGGCGGTGTATATGCCGTAGTTAAGGTATTTCATAGGTAGCATGGTAAAATTTATGGCATTGTCTATGCGGTAATATAGTTTGCAATCTTTGCCAGGGGCGCTGCGGTATTCAAATGGCTGATGTTTTTCAATATACGGCACGGGCTCTGGGCGTTTTTCTTTGAAAATAGGTAGCAATATGCCCTCACGTTCCTGCATGGTGATGGATTTTTTAAGGATTTTATCGGAGTTAAATGTATTAATGCCATGTGCCAGGCATACCCCGGCAATGCCAAAGGCCAGCAGGCTGTTGTCTGGGTCTTTTTCCAAGTACCATTTTTCTAGCAGGGTTAGCATGTCGTGTTCTGGGCGGCTGTTATTGGCCAGCATTTGGAAGGTGGCGTAGTCTATAAAACGCTCCACAAGCTCCCTATGGTCAAAGCTGCCATGCAATGTCACGGCGGCCTTTTGTATGGCGGTATCCCATTGGCCAAGCCACATTGCGTATTCCAATAAATGTGCGCTGAAAGCCTCCATTGCCTCTGGGGCTTTGCTGTAGCCCTCCATGGCCAGGTACAGGGTAGAAAGCTCGGCATAGCTTGCGTCTAGGCTGGCCAGCACCAGCTCTAGCAGCTGCGGGTCGTGATAGCCCTCTAGCAGAAGCTGGTATGCAATAACCGCTAGGGGTGTTTTGTTAATGGGCAGGGGCGATAGTTGGATTACAGCCTGGTAAAGAGTTTTGCTGCCTATATGCCGGTGACGTTTTTCCAGAAGGTCTGCGGCTAGGTCAAAAGCATTGGTTTGCAAGTAGGCGTTTAGAGCCTGCTCTACAAACTCGTCGTCTAGGTGGTCTATTTGGCTATAGCATTCTAGGGCTTTTGTTAGGTTGCCGCTGTTGTAATATAGCTTGCCCAGCGCCACCAAAATACGCATAGCGTAAGAGGCATCAATCAAATTTTTGGCCTCAAGTATGGCTTCAAACACATCTATTGCAGTTTCTGGCGGCTTATCTTGCCTAAGGAAATAATTGGCCAAATAGCTAAGTACATAAAAGCGCCGGTCTCCCTTTTGGAAGAAGTATAGGAAAAGCGCTGGGTCGGCTTTTTCTACCATTCGGCGGATTTTTAGTGGTTCGTCCAGTACGGTTTTGTTGCCATGGTCCAGGCATATGCAAGAAAAGTCTGGGCTGGCGGCTTCTACTAATACTTTAAGCTGTCCTTCGCCGGGCTGATAAAGGGTCATTCCCCGTTTTTCTGGCTGGGAGATGTATATATGCCTTATTTCTGAACCGGGTTGCAATTCTATTTGGAAGACGGTCAGGTTGGCTTGCAAGAAGCGTTCTGCGGCGGCTAATTCTTCGCCGCTGCGGCCAAGCAGCCTATGCCGCGTCCATAAATGATGGTATAGGCTGGCGGCTTCCCTGCCGCCTACGCCACGGCGCAGGAGTTTTTCTGCCAGACGCAGGATTTTATTTTGCTGGGTGAAAACCATATCCTCTAGCTTTGGGGAGGTTAGCAGGGTATGGTACACGTAAAGCGCCACATCATCTTCCAGCTCGCGGGTTTTGTAGGGTATAAAAAATTCTACCATGGGGTAGTGGTTTATATTTTCGTCTTTGTTGTGGTGGGCAGCACGAACCAGCACCTCGTACAGGCCTTTGGAAAAAACCTGCCTGCTTTCGGCTTCTTTGTAATAGTTGTAGGCCTTTGGGCTAAGGTCAACCTCTTTTATTAGCTGCTGGCAGATGGTTTTTAGCAGCGGTGACCAGTTGCTGGCTTTGTATAATCTTTCTGCCGCGGTGAAATTGTTGGCAGAGGCTAGAATTGTTTCTTCATGGGCTTCTGCTATATCTATTGTTTCTGCGCCGCGGTTGGCGGCGTAGGTTAGAACGGGGATTACTATGTCGTCTTCGGGGAAATAATCTACTTCTTTATAGTATCTGTAAAGCCCTTCGTATAAAAATACGCTGCAAAAACTATTTGTCCCTATTATATATGCATCAGAGAGATATTTATAGGCTTCTGCATATTCGTTTACGGCCAGGTGCAGGAGGCCTTGCATCACTTGGTTGTGGGGGGTGCTGGGGTTGCTTCTGGAATGGTCGTTGAAAATACGCCAGCGCTTGATGGCGGATTGGATTCTGTTTTGGCATATTTCTAGGTAGGTGTACAAGAAGCAGAGGATGCTGTAGTAGAAGGGGTCGTGGCCGGCTAGGAATTTCTTGTATTCCATGGCTTTGTCCAGCATATCGTTGGCAGTGTCCAGATGGCCTGCTTCTATGTTGATAAAAATGGCTAGACAGTAGATTTTAATATCTGATGGGTTTTGCCTATGGGCGGCCATTATGGCTTGGTTGGCTTTTTGCAGGCTGTCGGCAAAATCCCCGCTTCCGCCCATGAATTTAACAGCCTGCCAGTTGCGTATTGCAAAAGTTGCGGCTGTTTGGGGGGTGGGCTTATGGGCAAGTCTTTTTTCTAGTTTGGAGATGATATTTGTTAGCATGGCTACCACCTTCCAACCGTTAGGGGAAGTTTTTTCTTAAAGGCTACACCAGATTCTGCCTCTACTTCAATTTCTGCGTGCATGTAGGGTTGCTTTAGGAAGAATTGCTGCGCCCTGGTAAAGGCCGATAGGCTTACTTCGAATGGGATTTCGCCGTAGGCTTCTATCAGGTAGCCTTTGGCGGTAAATCTTATATAACTTTCTTTGCTGAACACTTTTATGCGTAAGGCTTTGCCGCTGTTGTTTTCTATGGCGATTATGCCTTGGTCGTCGTAGGAGAGGTTGCTGTATTTTAGCTTTGCAGTGACGGCAGGCAGGCGGCGGTAGGTGATATCTACTTTTTGGCTGCCTATTTGGATTTGGCCCTGGGCGTAGGTTGCGTGGATTTTGCGCGGGCTTATAGAGAAGTTGATAGTTGCTAGTTTTTCGCTGGCGAAATCTGCTGCGGTTAGCTTGCCTATGGGTAGGTTAACCCATTCTGGCGCGGCTTGGGCTACGGCTTCTACATAGCTGTTGTTGCTGCACTGGGCTTCTATAGAACTTTCCATGGTGGTGGTGTCGTAGGGTTTTTGTGTGAAAACTATTTGGCCAGGGGTTAGGCTAATATTGTTTTTTTCTGCCAGGCCGGATAGCATGAAAAAATTGTCTATGGCGCGGTCGCGGTTGGCGTCTTCGTATAAGGCTTCGTAGACTTCTTTATAGGGGTATTTTACGGCTATAAGCAGCCGGTAAAAGTCATTGTCCCGGAAGATGCGGCGGGCGGCGTTTGGGTTTTTTAAGTAGTAACGATAAAAGTCTTGGATGTTGGCTATCAGATAACCGTCTGGGGTTTGGATTGGTACTTCTATCACTTTTACGGATATATTTATGGCTTTTTCGCCGCCGTTGGTGGTGATGTAGGCCATGCTGCGCATGCTGTGGCCTGCCTGTATGCCAGAGGCTTTAGGGTCGAAGCTGTAGGATATGGTTTGCCTGTTGCCTTCAAATTTTGCCGGGGAAAAGGTTAGCCCTGGGCAGCGCGAAACAACCCTGCCTTCTAGGGTGCTGCCGCCTTTATTGCGTAGTTTAATTTCACCTGTTACCACCCTGGTGGCTTCTAGGTTGATGCTGCCTGTATCTACGTTTAGGCGGGGGATTGGGCCTTCGAAATTAGTCATTTGGCTTCACCCCTTGGGCAGACAGGCCAATTAGCTTGTCCATATTTGCCTGCAAAGTATCATTAACAGCCTTGGCAGAGGATTGGGCGTGGATGTTTATGAAAGTGCCAAGGCCGTCGCCTATAGTTTGCGCCAAGCCTTGCAGGGTAGATTCGTATACTTCCAGCGACTGCTCTAGGGCTTGCTGGTTTTTTTCTATAAAATTGGCTTGCTGAGTTAGGGCTTTTTGCTGCAATGCAAGGTGGTCTAGGCCGTCTTTGATAGAGTTGATGGCGCTGATTAGGGTGAGAAGCTGCTGGCTTTGGGCTTCTGAATGGGCTTTCATATGGGTGGCCAGCAGGTCGCTGGCGGATTGTATGCGGCTGCTAGATTGGTCCAGCCTTGCAGCAGATTCTAATATTGCTTCGTTTAGGGGGGCGGGGTCGGTTTCGGTTGGTTCAGGCTTTAAGGCTTCTAGGGATTTAATAATGGCCTCTGTTTGGGCTGTTACGGCCTCTATCAGCTGGGTTTTTAGGTCTACTACGGCGCCTTTTGTGTTAGAGGCATAATGGCGGCCAATTTCTGTGGCTATAAAAATTTCGGCTTCTTCTGCAAGCTGATTTTTGGCCGAGGCGATGCTAAAAAATGCCGACAAAACGCGGGTTATAATAAATGCACCCACGGCGATTAACCCATAGGCATAACCATGGCTTGGGAAAACCACAGCCAGCACCAGTCCCACAAAAAGCAAGCCTGTTTCAAGGCTTTGCACCAGTGGGATAATATTTTCGTAGCGCCAGCCAAACAGGCTCATGCCCGCGATATTGCGGCTAACCATTTGCGCCAGCGGGATGCCAGACACATTACGGTCTGCCAGCTTTACATAATCTGCCGTGATTTTGCGCAGAATACGGCATTTTAGCCTGCTTATATCTTCACGTTTTTTAACTTCCCGGCGCATATCCATACGCATGGCAATAGACGTAGCCCGAAAATGCAGGTACGTAACAAGCCGCAAAAGAACGGTAAAGATGATAAGCCCCAGGAAAATGCCAACGATGGCAAGATGGTTGCCGTCTTGGTTAAGGGCTGTGGTGAGACTGGATAGAAAATTTAGCATGGGGGGAGTCCTTTGTGTATATTAAAACTGTAAGGGGGGGGGTACCTCCAAAACTTTTTTGGAAAAAGGTTTAGCAGAAAAACCCAATATTTTTTTGGAGGGGTGTTTATTATACAACAAAAGGTGCGCGGGTGGAATATGAATTGTAATTTTGCAACGAGAATCAACTTATTACAGTTTGTAATAAGTTGGTTTGGGCGGGGAGGGTTTTTTGGGGATAGTGGAATAAAAGAGAAACGGTCTCGCCCAAGCGACACCTGAAGCGCCGAGATGAGGCGTTTTATCGCGACGGGCGAGACCGATTTCGAATTATTTCACCATAACAAAAAAACGAGAGATGGTATTCTCTCGTTTTTTATGTGCTAGGAACACAAAGGCGGCGGAGCTGTGGATTTCTGTGAAATTTTATTCCGCCGCTCTCATTATTTTTTCTTTCAAACCTACACAGCCAGGGGCTTGGATAAGCAAGAAGCATTGGCCATCGTTACCTTCAATAATTTGAATGATATGGTCTTGCCCGTCTTTTGTGGGTGATACGGCAACATCCCAGCCTATAAAAGGCGCATCTGGGTACGATAAGGCGGCTTTTGTACACAGGTCTATAACCTTTTGCCAGCCTGGTATCGCGATGCCCAAAATCAATTGGCCTGTATCTGGATGAGATTTGTATCTGTTGCCCATTTTATCCACTGCCATATGTGAGATAACGCCCGTGCCAACATCAATTGCGGCCGCCAATGATTCTGCACCAAAATCATCAATTATCTTACCGCCTGTGCCTATCCGCAATGTGGCTGCTATTATTGTGACTTTGGTCCTGCTTTTATCTAGCATTGTGGAGACCCGTATTGTGTTCAACGATGTGGGGTGTAAATCATTGATTACGTCACAGGCGACCACTACTTCCTCTAACAAGATTGGCTTGCCTGCGTACATTTGGTAGTTGCCCACATTGTTGTCATCTGAAGCATCTCGTATTTTTATGCCGTCGCCGTTCATCATATTAACTGGTTTTTCAATGTAAGTGGTGTGCGAGGCGCAAAATTTGTCAAACTGTTCTTGGGTTGCTTCGGCCATATAAAGCCAATCTCTTTGGATAAAAGCGGAAAATGTTTCATTAAACATTCTTTTATTTTTTAGTTTTTGGTGAACTTCTTTGCCATTCACTTTGCGGCGATAATTCCAGCCCTCGCCCAGTGTGAAAAAGGCCCTGCGCTCGCTTTTTGTTTTATTGTAAAATTCATATAAAAAATAGTTGTTTACTCTTGTGCCGTAAACGAAGTATTCCTTCAGGCAGTCACATGCTAGCTTAAATTTTTTAAACCTGCTTAATCCGGGAAAGTGCTTGTTGCAGTATTTTTTAAACTCTTTCATAGTCGGTTTCTCCTTTTTGGCCTATGCTGCCAAGTATGCTTGTTTTATATTTACGGTTTATGGCTGAAAATTGCGGTTACCCCTGTGCGTCAATATGTTGCACAACAACTGATGGCCTTGTTATGTAATTCTTTTTTTGCTTTGTTTTGTTAGGTTTCGAGGGTGATAATAGCATGGTTGCCTGTGTGTGTCAAAGTGCGCTAAGGTATGCAGGGCAGAGGTTAGAGGCTTCGCGAGGCTGGTTAAATTCGGTTTGCGGCCGGAAAAAATGTAAAGAAAAGTTTTGGTTTGGCATTGATTTGTTAAGAAAATGGTACCGTATGGTACCGTTTTTGATGGGTTATGGTACCGTTTTTCATATAAAAAACGCATGGTTGACCCTTTTGCAATGCAAGAAAGCCGCTAAGCAAGCCGTTTTTGTGAAAATAAAGTTAATAAAATTGAAAAACACAGAAAAAATGCATATAATAATGCAAATTTTTCTGTGTTTTCCAAATTAAAAAATTAAACGATTTTGCCTAAAAGCATCACCGCAAAACTATATACAACAGAACCATATCATATCGGAAGGTGTTTTAACATTAATTCACTGCGCAGAAAGATTACTGGCTTATACTTCTGAGTGGCATCATGAAGCCGGAATAGGATAACTCAAAAGTAGACCTCTCCCAGTTAAATACGATATCCAGCAAATAAGAAGTAGTGCCAACCCATACTAGATGGTTTCTATCGCTACGAATAAAAACGTTATTCCCTCGATATGTTCGTGATCTTATAAGATCCAAAAGGACATTGTAGTTATTTGACACATTCCGCACTCCCCATTCAATAGCGGCACCTGAAACACGCACGACAGTGACGGTTCTCATATTTGGCCAATTCCCGAGGTGGGGTACTCTGCTGTTGCGCGGACTTTCAATATAATTTCTCCAAGAGATTTCATAGACATAATTTCCTTCTAGGAATGCATTCAGCAAAAATCTTTGCTCCTCAATGCTCCTTGCAACATCTCTACGCGATAGTTCTGTTTGAGGGCACAATCTTTCAAGCTGTCCACCATATGAATACTGCAACCTTCCCTGAGTTGTATAAACTGTTACAAGAGGGTCATCTAATCCAACTAATGCACTGTCAAGAAAACTATCTTGAGGGGCAGAGATGCCGTCAATCAGCATACTTGTATAACCAACAACCGCTCGACGGTTAAGTGCCGGTAGTCGGTATCTTGCATCTATGCTACTTCCAGTATCTCTATCGGAGGGCTTGGATACGCCATCAATCTCCACGGATGTATAGCCAATGATGATTTGATAATTAGTTGTCTCAGCTTGATAGAATGTGTTGTTACATTGAGATGATTGAGTGTAAGGGGTATCCGTAATTGCAAAAACAACGATTTGAATATTTAACATTAACATCATGGACAAAAGTATTCCTGCAGTTTCTTTTTCATAAATATCCTCCTTTTGACTAACCAATGGCTCTTCTGCAGCTTGCACATATATATCGCCATATAGCAAATGGTCTTCCCCAAGGGTCGTATCCCCAAAGTACGTACTCTCGAATGATAATGAAGGGATCGCAACAGTTGCCTTGAAAAGGTTGAAAAATGTCGTAACTGTTTATAGCGGCATCTAGTCGTTGTAAAAGTCCCTGAGGAGAGAAATTATTTAAATAGCTTGAATGAAGACGTCCAAGCTCTGGCATAACATCAGTCAATGCAAAAGCAACGGCCTCAAGGCCGTATTCTCGCGCAGTGTATGCTGAGTTGGCCATCAGTTGGATTCTTTGCAGGGAGCAAGCGTCCAGTGTAAAGGTTCGATAATCTTCATTGGCATTAAGCAAAGGTGACACAAACGCTGGCTTCCCGCCAATTTCGATTTCAAAATAAAGACTTGAAAGAATGAGGCCATTTAGAAAGCGGTATAAAGTATCTTCCACAGGTTCAAGCTGCGACTTGACAACGCACAACGAGCTGCAACAAGTATAGTATGTGGGAGCATATTCAGGTGCAGATGCAGTAAAGATGGCCATGTTGGCTAAAAGCATGGAAAGTGCGAGGACAATAGCGGCTATTTTCTTGGTGCTAAACAAGATTTTTTTCATGATGATTCTCCTTTTTTAAATTTTTTAGTGCGCCCAAGCGTCACTGGTAAATGTGGCGGCTTCGCTGAAGCCGTTGCGGGCGACGGCTGCGGATAGCGTTAGGCGGTACTGGTGGCCACGGGCTACGTAGTGGGCATGGCTCCATGACCATGTGCTACCCATAACGGTTAGGTTGCTCCAGGTGGCAACAGGGGTTAACGTACCGTTTGGGTTTATCCTAGACAGGATTGCGTTAACGCTTATGCGCTCTGTGCCGGCTTGGCCAATTATGTGACCTGACATGGTGGCTCTGCCGCTGCTGTTGAATGACAAAAAGGCATCGCCTCTAAATATATTTGTCCAATGGGGGCAGATTGGGATATATTGCGATTGTAATGTGACAGAAGTATTAGCAGATACTGGTAGGCCTCCAAAAGCAACGGCAACAAGGCATAAAGTTATTAGAAGTTTTTTCATAAGTACACCTCCCTTCTGTTATGTTTTTGGCGTACACATACATAACGATTTGGAGGTGTAAAGGGGGACGTTGTTTTAAGACTTTTGCTTTGCCAATTTGTGGAAGGTTGATTGGTTGTTATATTTGCCACGCAATCAGGCGGCTTGCTAATTGAACGGCAATATTAAAATCAATGTCTGAAGCTAACATGAATACTCTATCACCAAGCACCCACATTACCCCATGGGTTTCTCCGTATTTGGATTCAAAAAGATGCACTTTTATGCCGTGTAACTCTGTTGTTAAAAAATCGTTGCGCGTAGTTCCCATATAGATAGAAAGACTTTCGCTTGACATATTATAAGTGAACACTATACGATGCTCTGCATCATTTACATATTTGTAGAAGGCAGAATATGGCGTTGCGTCACGCTGTACCAAAACAAACCCTTCTGGCATGGCCTCAAGCAAATACTCTCCAATATTGCCAGCAGTGGTTGTGCTACCAGCGGGCCTAAATTGAAACGCTATGTGGTTACTGCGGATTTCTATAGCTGTGTTTAGTATAAAAACACGAGAGGCTTCAAACGACATTAGCGTGGCAGATGTAACCAATAAAAAGATAGCAAAACAAGCAGCAATTTTAACAACGCTGCGTAGGGTCTTTTTTCTTCTGTAGGCCTTTGTTTCATTTTTGATTACCGCATACACTTTTTTATCCAGGGATTCTATGCTGGGGTATAGTTTCTGTAGTTCTTCTTTGCTGGGTAGGGCGTCTATATCCTTGTTAAGGGCATCTTCTGCTGCTGCTTTTAGTAAGGCATCAAAAATTTTGTCATCGGTTGTAAGTTTTTTGTTTTCATCCATTTTTATCACCGTTTAATAACTTTCTTAATAGCTGCCTGGCCCGGAACAATCGTTTTTTTGATGCGGAGGGTGTAATGCCAAGCATTTGAGAAATTTCTTTGTGGCTGTGCCCGTTAACTATAAATAAATCAACAACATCGCGAGATTGGTCGGGCAAGACTTTGATTGCTTGCTTTAGTATATCGTAGCCTTCTTTGGCAACCAGATTATCTAATGTGCCAATTTTATAATCGGGGAGGGTTTCTATAACTTCGTCTGGAACAGCTTCGCCTTTGTATTTTTGCGCTTTTCTTAAAAGGTCTATGGAAGTTGTTCTTACTATTTTAACGATGTAACCCTTGGTTTGGTTGCTGGAAATATCTTCAAATTTTTCCATATGCTTGATTATCTTGATGAAGGATTCTGAAACAGCGTCCTCTGCCAGGGCGTGGTCTGATATTTGTGCTTTTGCGATATGTAGCATAAGGCGGCTGTATTCTTGGTAGATTTTTTCGATTTTGGCTAGGTCGTTTTTATTATTTACGCCATGTGTTGTAATTAAAACTGATATAAGCAAGGAATCCCCTCCCGAAAAGTTGCACATATTCATTGCTTGTGGTGAGTTTTGCTAGGTAATTCTTTTTGCTACATTTTGGTGAATCCTGATGGTGATAATAGCATGGATACCTGTATATGTCAAAGCATGTAAGTCAGAGGTTTAGAAGCTTCGCGAGGCAGGTTGGCTTTTGTTTGCTGCCGGAAAAAATGTGAATGAAAAATTTAATTTATAGCAAAAACGGTACCATACGGTACCATTTTTTATAAGTTGTGGTACCGTACGGTACCATTTTCGTATGAAAAACGTGTGTCTGACGCCCTCACATGCGAATAAATTCGCCAAACAAGCCGTTTTGCAAAAAATAAAATTTACAAAACAAAAAAGCACGGAAAAAAATACAAGCCTTCCCATGCCTTTCTGTCAAAAAATTTAAAGTTTTTTGCTTCTTTTTTCAAAGGTAACCCGAAAGAAATCGGGCGGCGCACAGCGCCGGGTTCGCGAAGAGAATCTTATGAAAAGAAGTGGAGGTGTGGTCGGCTGGTCGGTTGCTACGCAACCTGCTTGCCCAAGCATCCAGGGCGAAGCCTCTGACGGTTTTACCACACATCACGCGCATTTTTCCTCTTGCTCTGCGCCCTCTAGGCTAATTTTGGCACCTAGGCTTTCTAGGTCCCGTTCTATGCTTTCGTAGCCGCGTTGTATATATCCTGCATTTTGCACCACTGTTTCGCCCTTGGCCACTAGGCCTGCCAGTACCAGGGCTGCACCGCCGCGTAGGTCTTTGGCGGCTACGGTTGCGCCACGTAGGTTTTCTACGCCTTGTATTGTGAAGTTGCGGTTGTCTGTGCAAAGGGATATCTTTGCGCCCATGCGGTTTAGCTCGGCGGCGTGCTGGTGACGTTTGTCGAAGACAGTTTCTGTCACTAGGCTTTTGCCTTCGGCCACGGCCAGGGCGGCCACAAATTGCGCCTGCATATCTGTGGGGAAGCCCGGGTGTACTTTTGTGATTATCCTTGGGCAGGCCGCCAGCCGCTTTGGGGCGCGCAGGCTTATATTGCCGTCACTTACTTTTATGCGGCAGCCCATTTCTATCAGCTTAGCCAGCACCGGCAGCAAATCCGTTGGGTTTACATCTGTCACGGTGATATCGCCGCCTGTCATGGCTGCGGCTACCAGGTAAGTGCCGGCCACAATGCGGTCTGGCATTATCACATGGGGGACGGGGTTGTACAGGCGGTTTACGCCGCTTATTACTACGCGGCTTGTGCCCGCGCCGTGGATTTTGGCGCCCATTCCTATAAGAAAATCCGCCAAATCTACAATTTCTGGCTCGCAGGCGGCGTTTTCTATTACTGTTTCGCCGTGGGCCTTTACGGCTGCTATCATTATATTTTCTGTAGCGCCTACGCTGGCCGTGTGTAGCTTAATATTAGCCCCTACCAGCCGTCCGGCCTTGCAACAAATTTTATCGCCGTCTATTTTAATATCTGCGCCCATGGCAGAAAGCCCCATCAGATGCAAATCTATTGCTCGGGTGCCAAGCTCGCAGCCGCCGGGCAGCGTAAGCTCCACTTGCCCAGCCCTGGCCAGCATAGCCCCCATAAACAAAATGGAGGAGCGCATCTTACGCACGCAATCATCGGGCACAGCCGTAGCCGCCAACCCCTTAGTATTAACCACCAGAGTATCCCCAAGTAGCTTTGGCACACAGCCAATCTTTTGCAAAATTTCCATAGAAACAAAAGTATCCGCAATGCGAGGGCAATTATGAATCACACTTTCCCCATCATTCAAACAAACGGCGGCCAAAATAGGCAAAACAGAATTCTTAGCCCCGCCAACCCGGACATCACCAAAAAGCCCTGTACTCATTCCTTGTACACGGTACTGTAACATAGCCATCACATCTCCCAACGATTTGGCATTAAATGTTAAAGCTTCTACCCCGCTTTTTTAAAAACCGGGTGGAATTGTAGAGGAAAAGCCCCTACGGCCTTAATATATTTATACATTCTATGCCAAGCCAGCCCAAAATGTACCCTAGCATTTGACGCAGCCAGCCTGCACGCTTATACTGTAAGAATAAAAGTAGAAGGACTGATTCTATGATTCTGTCAGGAAAAATGATTCGCGAGAAGATTGGCAAAGAGATTGTAATCAAGCCGTTTGATGAAAAGAACATCAACCCCAACAGCTACAACCTCACCTTGCACAACGAGCTGCTAGTGTACAACGACCGCGAACTAGACATGAAGAAACCAAACGAAGCCAGCACGATAGTAATCCCGCCAGAGGGTTTGCTGCTAGAGCCGGGCAAGCTGTACCTGGGCCGCACCGCCGAGTACACAGAAACAGACAAATACGTCCCCATGCTAGAAGGCCGCAGCAGTGTAGGCCGCCTAGGGCTAAGCGTACATGTATGCGCTGGCTTTGGCGATGTAGGCTTTAAGGGCTACTGGACGCTAGAATTCCACTGTGTGCAGCCCCTGCGCATTTACGCAGGCGTGGGCATATGCCAAATCTACTACCACAAAATAGAAGGCGACTACGCCCCCTACACATCTGGCAAATACCAAAACAACAGCGGCATACAAGCCAGCCTAATGTACCGCGACTTCCAAAAATAAATACAGAAAGCGTGACGCATATGGAACTTCCTAAAACTTACGATAAATCCCGCGAGGATGAAATTTACAGCCGGTGGATAGAGAAGGGTTATTTTAGGGCAACGCCCAACCCGGACAAGAAGCCCTATACCATAATGATGCCGCCGCCTAATATTACAAACCAGCTGCATATGGGCCATGCCCTAAACAATGCGATTCAGGATATTTTGATTCGGGTTAAGCGCATGCAAGGGTACGAGGCGCTGTGGCTGCCAGGTACAGACCACGCAGCCATCGCCACGGAAACTGTGGTGGTAAAAGCGCTGGCCGCCGAGGGTATCACCAAGGAAAGTCTTGGCCGTGAGAAATTTTTAGAAAAAATGTGGGAATGGTATGATAAATACGGCAATACCATTGTTAATCAATTGAAGAAACTGGGCTCGTCCGCAGATTGGGACAAGCTACGCTTCACCATGGATGAAGGGCTTTCTAAGGCCGTGCTAGAGGTGTTTGTGCGGCTTTATGAAGGCGGCAAAATATACAAAGGCGAGCGGCTTATAAACTGGTGTACAAAATGCCAGACCAGCATTTCAGACGCGGAAGTAGAGCATGAAGACAAGGAAGGCAACCTCTACCACTTTAAATACCCGGTGGGGGATGGCTTTATCAGCTTCGCCACCACCCGCCCGGAAACCATGCTGGGCGACACTGCCATAGCCGTACATCCAGAGGATGCACGTTACGCCGCTTTGGTGGGTAAATCTGCAACATTACCCCTGATGAACCGGGAAATCCCGGTGATAGCAGATAGCTATGTAGACCCGGCATTTGGCACAGGTGTGGTAAAAATCACCCCCGGCCACGACCCTAACGACTTTGAAATAGGCGAACGCCACGGCCTGCCACGCATCAATATATTAAACGATGACGGCACCATAAACGAAAACGGCGGGCATTATCAGGGGCTAACCACAGCAGAAGCCCGCACCAAAATAATAGAAGAAATGACCAGCCTTGGCCTATATATAAAAACCGAGCCACTTTCCCATGCCGTAGGCGAGCATGACCGCTGCGGCACCGTAATAGAGCCACTGCTAAAAGAGCAATGGTTTGTAAAAATGGACGAGCTGGCCAAACCAGCCCTAGAAGCGTACACCAGCGGCAAGTTAAAATTTAACAGAGAACGCTTTGGCAAAATATATAAGCATTGGCTGGATAATATCCGTGACTGGTGTATTTCCCGCCAGCTTTGGTGGGGGCATCGCATACCCGCCTACTACTGCCCAGATGGGCATATCACGGTGCAAGCCACCGCACCAAGTAAATGTGCAACCTGCGGCAGCACCAACCTTACCCAAGACGAAGATGTGCTAGACACATGGTTCTCTTCTGCGCTGTGGCCGTTTTCTACCCTTGGCTGGCCAGACAAAACGCCAGAGCTGGATTATTTCTACCCAGGCAATACCCTTGTTACCGCCCGGGAGATTATATTCACATGGGTTATACGCATGGTGTTTAGCGGCATTGAATGCATGGGCGACATCCCCTTCACAGATGTTTTCATAAACGGCATAGTGCGAGACGACCAAGGCCGCAAAATGTCCAAATCATTGGGCAATGGCATAGACCCACTGGATATAATAAGCGAATACGGCGCAGATGTTTTGCGGCTTATGCTGGTAAGCGGCAACGCCATAGACAACGACACCCGCTTCTACTACGAACGCCTAGACCCCGCCCGCAACTCCCTAAACAAAATATGGAACGCCACCCGCTTCATTCTAATGACCTCAACCACTAGCGGAGAGCAATCCCGCTTACAAGCAGACGAGCTTCTTGCGTATGTTTCGCGGCCAGATGCACAGTTGGAAACAGAGGACAAATGGATTCTATCCAGCCTAAACACCGTGGTAAAAGATGTGACAGAAAAAATAGAAGCTCACGAGCTGGGCATGGCTACCCAAAAAATAATCGACTTCATAAAGGACGAATTCTGCGACTGGTATGTAGAAATGGTAAAACCGCGCTTGTATAGCAAAGACGAAACCGCCCGCCCGTCGCAAGAAATGGCACAAAATATCTTGCGCCATGTGTTGCTTACGGCCGTAAAGCTGTTGCACCCGGTAACACCATTTATCACAGAGGATTTATTCCTGGCGCTGCAAAACAAGGAAGAAACCATCATGTTATCTGCCTGGCCGCAACATAACCCGGCTTTAGATTTCCCCCATGCAGAAAGGGAAATTGAGAACTTGAAAGAAGCAGTGCGCGGCGTCCGGGCTGTACGCACAGAAAAACAAGTGCCGCCAGCCAAAAAAATTGCTATCTTAATCCAGCCAGACGCCGCCAACACCGCAATAACCACCGCAAAAGAAGCTCTAGGCTTCCTGGCTGGCGCATCCTCTGTAGAAACCTTAACCGACGTACCCCCCGCCGGCGCAATCTCTGTGGTAATTCCCGGCGCGACAATCTACCTGCCCATGGACTCCCTAGTAGACGCCGAAAAAGAAAAATCTCGCCTGGCCAAAGAAAAAGCCCGCCTAGAACAAGAAATAGCCAGGATAGACGGCAAACTTTCTAACCAAGGCTTCATGGCCAAAGCCCCAGAGGCATTGGTAAACGCAGAGCGAGAAAAGCGCGAGAACTTTGTGCAGATGCTGGCTAAGGTTGTGGGGGAGCTAGAGTAAGCTAAAACCGTGGGCTTTGCCCACACCCTCCCTCTTTTTTGAAAAAAAGAGGGACAAAAAACTTTAGCATTGGATTTTTTATGGGAACCCAAAAGGCTGGGAGATTGCTTGTACATGCAATCTTCCGGCTTTTGTTTTGGTGATATACATTTGGTGCTGCTGGGATTGCGATGCAAGTCAACTAATTACAATCTGTAATTAGTTGACTTTTTTCTGCCGCAGTGGCATCGTTGACCATAGTGAGATAATTCGAAAAAAGAATAAAATTAGAGTTTTGCAGATGTGGTCGGATGCTCGCTCAAGCATCCACGGCGAAGCCTCTTGCGCCTCTAAACCATTTGACAAAAAAATCCCTACCACGTAAAATCAAGAAAACAGCTAGAAAAGGGGCTTTTTATGCGGGATGTGTTTGCTAGGATTGTTGAGAATATCGAGAAGGTCGTTATCGGGCGAGGCGAGGCCGTTAGGCTGGTTGTTGTTGGGTTGCTGGCCGGGGGGCATGTGCTTTTGGAGGATGTGCCTGGGTCTGGCAAGACGCTGCTGGCCAAGGCGCTGGCGGCTTCTGTGGGTTGTAGCTTTAAGCGGATTCAGTTTACGCCAGATATGCTGCCTTCGGATATCACGGGAATTAACTACTTTAATATGAAGGTGTCGGAGTTTGAGTTTATGGCCGGGCCGGTTTTTGCCAATTTTGTACTGGCAGATGAGATTAACCGCGCCACGCCAAAAACCCAGGCCGGGTTGCTAGAATGCATGGAAGAGCGGCAAGTAACCATAGATAATGTTACCCACAAGCTTGCGCCGCCTTTTATGGTGGTTGCCACCCAAAACCCGGTGGATACCCAGGGTGTGTTCCCGCTGCCAGAGGCGCAGCTGGACAGGTTCACCTTTAGAATACCCATGCAATATACTTCCCATGAAGCTTCTGTAGAAATTTTAAGAACCCACAGGCAGGCAGCGGCACCGCTGCAGCCAGTGGCCACCGCAGATGAAATAATGGCCGCCCAGGCCGCCGTGCCAGAAATTTTTGTACATGAAGATATGATGGGCTACATAGTTAGCCTGGCAGAGGCCACCCGCGCCCATGAAGGGGTAATGCTTGGGGTAAGCGCCCGCGGCGCGCTGGTTCTAATGCGCACGGCGCAAGCCATGGCCGGTGTGGCGGGCCGCAGCTACGTGATACCGGACGATGTGAAACATGCGGCCATACCAGTGATGGCCCATAGGCTTATTTTAAAAGGCACAGAACGCATAAAAAAAGCCGCAGCAGACGAAATTATCACAGAGATTTTGAACAACACTGCCGTGCCAACAGAATTTTTGCAAAGCTGATGTATATTTGGTTTTGGGTTTTTTTGTTATTGCTGGTGGCTTATGTTGCTTATATTATTTTAAGGCGCGAAGGCTTAAAAATGCTGGCCTATAGGCGGTATTTTTCCCAGCCGGGGGTGTTTGAGGGTGAAACGGTTTTGCTGGTGGAAGAGGTGCAGAACCCTTATTTTTTGCCACTTTTTTTCGTGAATATAGACGGCTACATGTATAACGAGCTACGGCTAAAAGGCCAGCCAGAAGGCACAATGCAAGAGTTCACCAGCCGGTTTTACCTACCGCCGCGTACCCAGGTGCGCCGCTCTATACCCATAAAATGCACAAAGCGCGGTTATTATGAGCTAGAAACAGTATATGTGCAAAACAAGAGCCGCGCGGCTAAGGCTGCGTTGTTTGTGTACCCACGGGTGCTGCCCTTCCAAGAAAGCCGCAGCATGGAGAACGAAATGCAAAACTTAGCAGAATCTGACAGGCGGCTATTGCAAGACCCCTTCAGCTTTGCCGGCGTGCGGGAATACCGCCCCGGCGACCCTTTCCGTAGCATAAACTACAAAGCCACAGCCAAAACCGGCGCGCTAAAAGTAAACGAGCGGGACTATTTCTCTAGCCGCAGCTTTATGCTGTACATAGACTTCCACGTGCCAGAAGATAGCGAAAGCCACCCAGAAATAATGGAAACGGCCCTATCTTACGCCGCAGATATGGTACAAAAAGCCATAAACCAAGGCTATAACGTGGGTTTCGCCGCCAATTGCAAAAAACAGTTGGGCCGGGAAAAGCACATCCGCTACCCCATGCGCCGCGGCCAAGAACATTATGTAGAAATTCTACGCGAAATGGCCGCGATTCGCATCTCGGAAGGTTGCTCGCTAACCTGGCTAATGCAACAAGATATAGACGAACTATACAACGTAGACATATATATCATGACCGCAAACACCTACGACACAAACAGTAGCTTCAGCGGCATAGTATCCGTGCTAGAAAGTAGGGGTAATTGTGTTACGGTTATGGTGGAAAGATGAAACCGTGGGATACTTGCAGGCGCGTTTCGTATGGGTGATGCACTAACATGTGAAAAGCGAGGCAAGACTTCAACATTTTGATGGAATAAAGGAGGCAGCTATGATAAAAATCATCCGTGAGAATAAAATTGCTACTATTTTACTGCTGGCCTCGTTTGTGGCTTCGGTAGGGCTGGCGGGGGCTTTCTTTGCTACGGAAGGCACTAGCCTGCGGTTGTTTGTGCTGCTGGCGGTGGCGCTTTTGTGGCTGTATTTGCAGTTGCGCTGGTATATAAAAATCCTATCACGCTATGCTTGGGAAATGCCGGTGGCCAAGCGTGTAAAAAGCACCCTGTTTAGGCTGGTGGGGTTGGCCTTTGGTTTTATCGCAGAGCTGTTCTCGCGGTTGGCGGCTAGGGTTAGCAGCCTCACGGGCAGGCTGCCGCGGCTGCCAGGCAAGCGCAGGGGCAACCGCCTTGCCCATTATCAAGACGAGAAAATTCGCATAACATTCGAGCGGGGGCGCAACCCCTTCCGCAAAATGAAATGGAAGAACATGCAAACCAACCGCGACCGGGTGCGCTTCATATATGCCTCGTACCTGCAGCAAAAAATAAAAAAAGGCGCAAGCATAACCCCGACAGAAACCCCAAACGAACTATCCGTGAAGTTAACCACCCCCGAAGATGCTGCTGCCGCGCTATTCCCTTTGTACAATAAGGCTAGATACTCTACGGCAGAGGTGGGTAAAGATGAAATCCACCAAATCCTGCCATGCGCCCATAAGCGGTTAAAGCTATAGAGCTTATGGCGTGGCATGAAGGCCTTGTTTTAGCGGGCTAACGCAAGGCGGGCATGTGAGTGCGGCCGGGCATGTTTCAAGAAAATTGGACAAACCGTTAAAAATTTCGGCCTGGATACAACAAGAACCCTGAATTTTCAGGGTTTTTTAGGTTTGTGGGTTCAAAAAATGTACGTTTTTGCCCAAAATGTGGTACCGCACGGTACCATTTTCGGAAAAAATATCGTTTTTCGGAAAATATATCAACGCAGATTATGCCGTATCTGTTCGCGCCATGCGGCTGGCCAGCAAGCATCATCTAGACAGCCACCAAAAACTGTAGTACAATAGGGCGTAAAATTTCTGGAGGTTAACAAATGCCTATGTTCATTCGGTTACGTTAATAAGGCACACTAAGTAAAGATGGATTTGCCACCTTGCTTTAGTGCGCCTTTTTTCGTTTATTCCGAATGAGAGAGGTGTTTTTTTATGCCCAAAAATAATAAGGCGCTTTGGGTATCGCAGAATTTTTTAACCAGCAAAAGGATTATCCATGGGCTTATTGCCAAAACAAATATAACCGCCAGCGATCATATTATAGAAATAGGCCCAGGCAAGGGGCATATCACAGATATTTTGCTAGAACACTGTGCAAAAATAACCGCAATAGAACTTGACCATAAACTTTACAGCCGGCTACAACTAAAATACGACGGCCACAGCAAACTTTGCCTGCATTATCAAGACTTTATGCAGTTTAACCTGCCCGCCAGTGGCGAATATAAAATTTTTTCCAATATTCCATTTAGCCGCACCACGGATATTCTGCGAAAGCTAACAGAATGCAAAAACCCGCCCACCCAGGCATGGCTTATCATGGAAAAAGGCGCAGCAAGGCGCTTTATGGGCCACCCAAGGGAAAGCTTGCGTTCCCTGGCGATAAAGCCTATATTCGACATGAGCATCGTCCATTTTTTCAACCGGCATGATTTTCACCCCATACCCGGCGTGGACGTCGTGATGCTTCATATGAAACGAAAGCCCGCTAGGGATATCCCCGCGGGGCAAATGCGCGAGTTTCAGGCTTTTGTTAAAAATGGCTTGGCGCGAAACCAGGCGGGGCTGCTAAGCATGTTCACCAAGCGGCAGCTATCTAGGGCCTGCAACATTGCCGGGGTTAGCGACCTTCTTTCTGGCGAGATTTTGTATATCCAATGGCTATGTCTTTTCCGATGCTACAAGAATTATAGGCAAAACGGGAGATAATATAGTAGAGTTCTTCCGAAATTTCCGTAGGGGTTTTCGGAAAAGTTACAGTTTCAATCTTTATGCTATGGTAAAATATGAAAACAGCAAAGCCTTGAGCAATTTTGAAAAAAGGAGGGACAACCATGGAAACTTGGCTTTTGTTCGCCATTGGGGCGGCTTTATTTGCGGCGCTTACTACTGTGTTGGCTAAGGTTGGAGTGCGGAATGTGGATTCTCATTTGGCCACGGCTATAAGGACTGTAGTTGTGCTTTTGTTTGCTTGGGTTATGGTTTTTGTGGTGGGTTCGGCAGGGGGTATCCACGAAATTAGCCCACGCACTTGGGTTTTTTTGGTGTTGTCTGGGCTGGCTACGGGTGGGTCTTGGCTTTGTTATTTCCGGGCGCTGCAGCTTGGCAATGTGAATAAGGTTGTGCCAATTGATAAGAGCAGTACTATTCTTACCATGGTTTTGGCGTTTATTATACTTAGCGAGCCTGTGGGCGTGGTTACGGCTGTGGGCATGGTGCTGATGGCAATTGGCACATGGCTTATGATAGAGCTGAAACAAGACGCAGCAGACAAGAGCGGCCAAAGCTGGCTTATTTACGCCGTTTTGGCGGCGGTGTTTGCCAGCCTGGTGGCCATATTTGGCAGGATAGGCGTGCAAGATATGGACGCCAGCCTATGGACGGCCATACGTACCGTGGTTGTTGTGCCCCTAAGCTGGGGCATGGTTTTTATGACCGGCGGCCAAAAGAAAATAAAATCCGTAGACGCAAAGAGCTGGACATTTTTAACCCTGTCTGGTGTGGCCACTGGCGTAAGTTGGCTGTTTTTCTACCACGCCCTGCAAAACGGTAACGCCAGCCATGTTGTACCCATAGACAAGCTAAGCATACTTCTAGTGATGCTGTTCGCCCGCATCTTTCTTGCCGAAAAATTCTCCCGTCGCAGCCTGGTTGGCCTGGTTTTTTTGACGGTGGGTACGCTGTTGCCGGTGGTGGTTTAAAACCGTCAGAGGATTTGCCTCCAACACCTCCACTTCTTTTTTAGAAAAAAAGAAGCAAAAAACTTTAATATTTTCATGATAGATTTTCAAAAAAGCCTGAATTTTTAGGCTTTTTTATTTTTGAGAACAGGGAAAATGATGCCAAAAGGCATTTTTTTAGGTGAGCGAGCGATTATAATGAAATAATTCGAAAACGGTCTCGCCTGTTGCGGCAAAAACGCCTGGAACGCCTTATCTCGGCGTTTAAGATGCCGCTTGGGCGAGACAGTTTCTCATTTGTTTCAATGTATACAACTATTTTGCAGGCAAATGTGATTCAAAATGTGCATTGTACGGGTTATGTTTCAAATGTATTATGAAAGTGATATGTAGTGAAATAATCATAACATCGGGAGGGGAATCCCACATGGACAATCGTGCGCTAGAGTTTATAAAAGACAATAAGTATATCATTTTGGGTGTGTTATGCTTGCTGGCAGTTGGGGTGATTTACATAATAATGCAAGGCAGTGGCGGCAATATTGCCCCTGCGGAGCCTGTCGCGCTACAGTTACAATACACACCGCAGCCAGAATACGAGCCACAGCTCCCCACAGAAGCCCCGGAAGAAACCCCAGAGCCTATTATCGTGGCGGTGCATGTGGTGGGCGAGGTTTACCATCCCGGGTTAGTTTGGCTGCCCTATGGTTCCAGGGTGGACAAGGCCATATCCCTAGCCGGAGGCCACACCGCAAGCGCAGATATGCTGCGGGTAAACATAGCCGCAGTGGTGCATGATGCCATGCAAATTATCGTGCCGGCAGAAGGCGAAGAAATTGCCGAAGTTTTCATCTTTGCAGAGCCGCCACCACAAGCCGCCGCCGCACCCGGGGCAGCCAACAGCGGCCTGGTTAATATCAATACCGCCACCTCGCAAGAGCTGCAAACCCTACCCAACATCGGGGATGCTCTCTCCCGCGCAATAATCGACTTCCGCGAAACGCATGGCCTATTTTCTTGCATAGAAGAGCTAATAAACGTACCGCGCATAGGCGAAAGAACAATGGACAGCTTACGCCCCTTAGTTACAATATAACCGCAGGTATATTTCCCGCAATTTGCGTCAAAGCTTCAGTTATAGTGAAATAAACGAGACCGATTTCGAATTATTTCACTATACTAAGAAGGAGCTGAACATATGGGAAAAACAGAGCGAGTAATCCTAATAAAAGGCGACCATAAAAAATGGTACAACCAAGCAATATTCATAATAAACCCAGCCACAACCAAAGAACAACTCCCCACAGACCTAGTAGCCGAAGCAGAAAAAATAATAGCCAACTACATGACAAAACCACCCCCCGCCCCAAACACCGTAATATCTGCCCAACAAAACAACAAAAAAACCAAACGCCTGGACTTTGCGCTAAATATTATAATGATGCTAATATGCATCGCGATAGTGGCGGTTATTGTTTACGGGATGCGGATGGGGTAAAACCGTAAGGCCAAGGCCGTAAGAAATCCACTTTCTTACGGCCTTGGCCTTAATTTACGTTTTAATAAATAATTTAATAGAGTTCTTATGAAATTGCAAAAAACGCAATTTCATAAGGTTCTCCTGACGAACCCGGCACTTCATGCCGCCCGGTTTCTTCCGGGTTACCTCAGAAGAAGCAAAAGATTAAAATTGTAACTTCTTCCGAAATCCCCTACGGGAATTTCGGAAGAAGTCTAATGTTAAAATTTTTTGCTTCTTTTTTTCAAAAGAGAAGAGAAATCTTTATGCCACAACATACCCACCATCAGCCAATAAACTCATGGCCTTATCAAAGTCCACGGCCTTCACCAAGATATAATCCGTATCATAAGTAGATACCGCAAAAATGCTTATGCCGCCGTTGGCCAGCGTGTTGGTTATCCCAGCTAAAATGCCAACCAGGCTAAAGTCCAGCACGCCAGATACTTTTAGCCCCCGCCAGCCTGGCTCGTGGGCTATGGTATTTTGCGGGGCGTAGGCTGTTTCACATACTAGGGATATTTCATCTGCGGTTTTTGCCGCGAAAGTTATCCCCTTTGTAAAGTCTACCTGCCCCATATCTTCTAGTTTGCATATGCTAAAATCCTGCGCCAATATTTCTAGTTGCATGCTGCGCCTCCCTCGTTTTGTGTGGCAAGATTATAGTAGAGTTCTTCTGAAATTGCAAAAAACGCAATTTCAAAAGAAGCAAAAGATTGAAATGTAATTTTTCCGAAATTAAAAAACGTAATTTCGGAAGAAGTCTTGTGAAATAACTCGAAATCGGTCTCGCCTGTCGCGGCAAAAATGCCGGAAACGCCTTGTTTCAGCGTTTCAGGTGCCGCTCTGGCGAGACCGTTTCTCATTTATTTCACTGTACCATAGCCAAAATGGCAGCGCAATTTTTGCACAAAAATCAACTAATTACAAAATGTAATTAGTTGATTCGAGAATAATAGCTTGATAAGCCTCTTGAAGTTTTCCTAAATAAACCCTTTCCTATCATACATGCGCAATATCACCTTCCTGCCCAGGTCACATAATATCACCGTAGACGCCAGGGCTATTACCATCGCCAGTTCCCGCAGGCTTAGGCCGGTGGTGCGGAACACTGTGCCGCCTAGGTATATCAATAGTAGCTGCATTGCAGATACCGCCAGCATTATTGCTATAAACATTTTGTTGCGTTCAATATAAGCCAGCAGGTTTAGGCGGTAGGTGCGGGCGTTTAGGCTGTTAAATACGCCGGCAAAAATAAACAGGCCAAAGAATGCAGTTAACAGATAGTTTTCGCTATTGCGGAAGAAGTTGGCAAAGAAAGGCAGCTTGAAAAACGCCAGGCTTAGCAGTGTGGTGTATATTCCCATCACTAAAATTTGATTGAACATATATCGGTTGATTATTGGTTCTGTGCGTTTTTTCGGGGCCTCTTTCATGTATTCTGGCAAAGATGGCTCGCCTGCGTAGGCCAGGCCGGCCAGGGTGTCCATAATCATGTTAATCCACAGCATTTGAATGACCGTAACCGGCACAGGCACGCCAATAAACGGGCCTATTACAGAAATACCAACGGCGCAAAGGTTTATGCTAAGCTGGAAAATTAGAAACTTCCTTATACTTTTGAAAATAGTGCGGCCGTATAAAATAGATTTTACAATGGATACAAAATTATTATCCAGGATTACAATATCGCTGGCTTCTTTGGCAATTTCTGTGCCGCTGCCCATGCTAAAGCCTACATCGGATTTTTTTAGGGCTGGTGCATCGTTTACGCCGTCGCCAGTCATACCTGCTACTAGGTCTAGCTCTTGGGCTAGGCGCACTAGGCGGCCTTTGTCTGAGGGTAGCGCCCGGGAGATTACTCTTATTTTTGGCAGGAGTTTTTTTAGCTGGGCGTCTGTTAGGTTGTTCATGTTGCGGCTGGTTAGTACGCCGCCGCTTTCGCCGGGGGCGATTAAGCCTAGCTTGGTGGCCACGCTTGCGGCAGTGTCGCGGTTGTCGCCGGTTACCATCACCACCTGTACCCCTGCGTTCATTACCTCGGTTATGGCAGTTTTTGCCTCTGGGCGGATTTCATCCCTTATGCCCACAAAACCCACCAAAGTAAGGCCGCGGCGGGCTTGGGCGCTGGCTGTGTCTGGGGCCTCGCAAAGGGCCAGCAGGCGTATTCCGTCCTTAGATTGGGCGGCTAATATGCTACGAAGCTGCGCCGGGTGGGCGAAATCGTGACGATGGCCTTTTTCGTCCATGGCAAAGGTGCAGGCAGGTAGAAGATTCTCTGGCGCGCCTTTTAGCAGCACGGTTTTTGCCTCGCCATGGATGGCTGTTATGGACAGTTTATCTTTGGAATTAAATGGCTTGGTGAAGCCCTTCTGGCAAAGGGGCAGCCGTGCGGCGTCTTTCATCACATATTCTAGCAGGGCGCGGTCTGTGGAATTGCCGCCCACCGCCACGGTTTTCATTTTCTTGGAGGTGATTTGCGCGCCATTATTATAGAAGCAGTTTAGCGCAACATTTTTGTAGATGCCGTGGTTCTTTAGATGCCCCGCCTCCAACAGCCGCCCGCTGCCGCATATGAAGGTTGTCACCTCCAGCAGGCCACGGGTTAATGTGCCGGTTTTGTCCGTAAACAGGATATTTAGGCTGCCAGATGTTTCAATCCCAACCAGTTTACGCACCAGCACATTGCTTTTTAACATGCGGCGCATATTTGCACTTAGTACTACCGTTATCATCATGGGCAGGCCTTCTGGCACGGCCATTACAATCACAGTTATGCCAAGGGTGATGGCCATCATCACATCTGAAACCACGGCCGAGGTATTGGAAAAATACAGCGAAATCTGCTGGGCGCTAAAATTATTGGCCAGCAGAATATTGTTGAAAAGATTAGCCCCCACCACAACAATGGCCGCGCCGTAGCCAAAGCGGCTGATGGTTTTAGAAAGCTGCGTAAGCCGCGCCTTTAGCGGGCTTTCTATCTTGGCCTCTTGCACATCTAAGGCCAGCATCCCGTAAAATGTGCCGTCGCCCACACGGGTTACCAGCATCATGCCTTCTCCGGCGCAAACCACGCTGCCACGGAACAGCCCGCTGGGCGACAGGAAATCTTCCCCCCCGCCTCCTGGAGCTTTTGCAGCTTCTTTTGTCTCGCCATTTAACGCAGATTGGTCTACATCCACGGCCCCGGCAACAATTACGCCGTCTGCCGGAATCTTCTCGCCCGCACCAATATGCACCACATCCCCCACGGCCAGCTCGCCTATATCGAGCTCTACAACGCGCCCATCCCGCAACACCCTACATTTAACAAAGGCCGCTTCTTCCTGCAATTTCTCAAAAACCGATTCACTACCATATTCCGAAAGCGTAGAAATAAGCGTGGCAAGCAGCACCGCCACCCCAATCCCCACAGATTCATACCAATTAGCATCCCTAAAAAGCAGCAACAAATTAACCCCAAGGGCCAACAACAATATCTTAATAATAGGGTCCCCAAAACTAGCCAAATACCGCGTAAAAAAACCAACCCGCGCTTTCTTAGTAAGCCGATTATCCCCATGTTGCCCCTTAGAAGCCGCAGCCTGAGCCGTGCTTAGCCCCTTGAAATTATCGTCCATATAAATCGCCCTTTTCTGTTTGTCTACGTGTACAAGTTATGCTGGAAAGTGGGAGGATATTACTAGAGCCGTAGTTGTGGGCGAGGGTCACTTTTTAGAAACCCCCTACGGGAATTTCGCAAAAGTTACAATTTCAATCTTTTACTCCTTCTGAAATTGCGTTTTTTGCAAGTTCAGAAGAATTCTAACAAACATTTTCTTCCATTTACGCGAATGGACTCTTATATTTCGTGTAGATTTACAAGGAACTGATAAATATCGACAGGTGATGGGTGTATTTTCTTGGCGGTTGGGTTAGATTCTGAAGATTTTATAAATTCATTGCCCGCCTTTTTTGGATGTTATACTGTCAAAAATTTACAAAGGATGTGGGAAAAATGACAAAAGAAATACTTCAGCTTCCGGTAAACGCCATCGCGCCAAACCCGTACCAGCCGCGGCGCATTTTTAGCAGGAAAGGGTTGGACGAGCTGGCTGGGTCAATCAAGGTGTATGGCGTGCTGCAGCCAATCACCGTGCGGCTGATAAAAGACAGCCGTTACGAGCTAGTGGCCGGGGAGCGCCGCCTGCGGGCAAGCCGGATGGCTGGGCTAGAGACTATCCCCGCTATCCGGGTAGATATTAACGACCTAGACAGCGCCGTGCTGGCCATAATAGAAAACCTCCAGCGAGAAAACCTTCATTTTTTTGAAGAAGCAGAAGGCTTCCGCAACCTGATGTATGATTATTCCTTTACCCAAGAGGCCGTCGCCGTTAGGGTGGGCAAAAGCCAATCCACAGTGGCCAATAAGCTACGCCTGCTGCGCCTGCCCCGCAACATACAAAAATTTATTATAGAAAACGGCCTGACAGAGCGCCACGCCCGGGCAATCCTGCGCCTGCCCGGCGAAGAAGCCCAGCTAGCCACGCTACAACAAATAGCCGCAGAAAACCTAACAGTAAACCGCGCCGAAGAAATAATAGAAGCCCAACTAATCCCACCCCCCGGCCTAAAAAAAGCCCAACCGATCCCCTTCAAAGCCTACCTGCGCGATATAAGAATCCTAACCAACTCCATAAAAACCGACCTAGACATAATCCGCCGTAGCGGCCTAGAAGCCCAATTCGACATGACCGAAATGGATAATGGCTACAACATAAACATAACAATAAGAAACAAAAATAAAGTGGAAAAACCCGCGTAGCTTAAAAGGAGGCGATGTAAGATTGCCTCCTTTTTTCAAATCAAAACCAACTAATTACAAATTGTAATTAGTTGAAATGCCTCGCAACCACATGGCCCACAAATCACATGCCCAGAAGTGGCGGCAAAGTATCTACCTTGTAGCGTATGTGGGTGTATAGCCACAATAAGCTAAGGAGGGATATTTTGCCGCCACTGCGCTCTTCCCGCGCAAAAAAGCCAGCGAAAAGCTCTCAAACCAAATAGCGATGCCTCTCAACGGCATTACACGTTGCGGGCAACGCGCCTAGAATAGTTACAACTCCTTGACAAACATCATGCAAATGTTATTTAATTGACATCAAATTATAATATTTTAGGAGGAAACAAAATGAAGAAAAAGATTTTAGGCCTTATTATGCTTGCTGCAGTAGTATTTGCCCTTGCGGCATGTGGCGGCGGCAACGGCGATGACGCTGTAACAGGCGCATCAGACGACGCAGACTGGGTTATTGGTATCATCACCGGTACAGTATCACAAGGTGAAGAAGAATACCTAGCAGCAGCAAGAATGCAAGAGCGTTTTGGCAGTGACAGAATCGTGCGGGCTACATACCCCGACGCATTTGGTGCAGAAATGGAAACAACAATAGCCCAAGTGCAATGGTTGGTAGACCAAGGCGCGCGCGCAATCGTATTCGTTCAAGCAGTACCTGGTACTATCCCAGCAATCCAGCTTGTACGTGAAACAGTTGACGAAAATATTCTGCTTTTCGCAGGTACAGTTCATGACCCACCAAGAGATATCGCACAACATGCAGATATCGCAGTTATTTCCGACGATCTTAACGTAGGCCCTCACATTGTACGCCAAGGTAATGCAATGGGCGCAGAAATTATGGCTCATATCTCTTTCCCACGCCACTTAGGTATGGAAAATATTGCAGTACGCCGCGAGCGCATGATGGCAGAAGCAGAAGCCCTAGGTATGGAATGGCTAGAAGTTACCGCGCCAGACCCAACCACAGAAGGCCTAGCAACAACTCAAATGTTCATCCTTGAAGAAATTCCACGTATCATTGAAGAACACGGCGACCGCGTAGCATTCTTCTCTACAAACTGCGGCATGCAAGAGCCACTAATCACACAAATAATCAACTACGGCGGTTTCTATCCGCTACAATGCTGCCCAAGCCCATTCCACGCGCTACCAGCAGCACTTAACATCGACATGGGCGGCCGCGAAGGCGACGTTCAATTCGTACTAGAGCAAACTGCAGCAGCAGTAACAGCACAAGGCGGTTCAGGCCGTATTTCTACATGGCCAGTGCCAATCAACATGCTTCTTATTGAAGCAGGCGTGCTTTACTCTATCGAATACCTTGAAGGTAACCTGTCTGGCCGTCACGACCGCGCAGCGCTTACACGCATCTTCAACAACGTTGCTCAAGGCTTCGGCGGCGGCGGCGTAGAGCTTGCAAACTGGATAGATGACCAAGGCACAATCGACAACTTCTATCTGTTGATGTCAAGCTTCGTAACTTTCTAAGAACCTAATAATAAAGACCTCCCATTATTAAAGTTTTAGAAGATGGGGGCTTGGGGGAAGGAAACTTTTTAACAAGAGTTTTCTTCCCCCAAGGTTTTTTAAAATACATCACTATAGCGAAATAAATAAGAAACGGTTCCGCCAGAGCGGCACCCGAAACGCCGGGATAAGGCGTTTTAGGCGTGATAGGCGAGACATGTTTTGAATTATTTCACTATACATAGGAGTGACAATGTGGAATATGTACTAGAACTAAACGGCATACACAAGGAATACGGGGAGAACGTGGTGCTGGACGAGGTATCGCTAAACATTAAGCCGGGCGAAATTTATGCCTTGCTTGGGGAAAATGGCGCAGGTAAGTCCACTTTGATGAATATTCTCTTTGGCATGACGGTAATCCACGAAACTGGCGGCTACCAGGGCGAAATAAAAGTAGCCGGCGAAGAAGTGCATTTTACCAAGCCAAACGACGCCCTTAAGGCTGGCATTGGCATGGTGCATCAGGAGTTTATGCTAATCCCCGGCTTCGATATTGTAGAAAATATCAAGCTAGGGCGCGAAGACACAACCCCCACGATTTTAAGCCGGATTTTTGGCAAAAACCTAGAACGCCTCAACCGCGAAAAAATGGTAGAAGATTCACGTAAATCCCTAGACGCAATTGGCCTAAGCATAGAAGAGCATGTGCGGGTGGCTGGGCTGCCGGTAGGTTACATGCAATTTGTAGAAATAGCCCGTGAAATTGACAAAGAAAACATCAAGCTGCTGGTTTTCGACGAGCCAACCGCCGTGCTTACAGAAAGCGAAGCAGACCAGCTTCTTAGCATAATGAAAACGATTGCCTCTAAAGGCATTGCCATAATATTTATCACCCACCGCCTGCTGGAAGTAATGGAAGTTGCAGACCGCATGACAGTGCTGCGGGATGGGCAGGTTGTGGCCTCTAAGGCCATTGCAGACACGTCCGTGACAGAAATAGCAGAGATGATGGTAGGCCGCAAAGTGGCCGATATTGCAGTAGTGGAAGGCGAAGCCGCCGCTCGTGACAGCGCGCCCGTGGTAGTTAAAGTAGACAACCTTCGGGTAGAAATGCCAGGCGAACGTGTGCGGGGCGCAAGCTTCGACATACATGAAGGCGAAATATTTGGTATTGGCGGGCTTGCGGGCCAGGGTAAAGTTGGCATAGCCAACGGCTTTGCGGGGCTTTATTCCTCCAGCGGCGAAGTTGAAATATTTGGAGAAAAGCTTAACCTGTCAAAACTGGGCGATGCCCTGCGCAAGGGCGTAGCCTTTGTATCTGAAGACAGGCGTGGCGTTGGGTTACTGCTGGAAGAAAGCATATCCCATAATATAATGTTCCGGGCAATGACGGTAAAAAGATCCTTCTTGCGAAGGTACGGCCCGTTGCGGATGCTACATTCCAAACGGATGCGCCGCCATGCCAAGGAAATGATAAAAACACTGGACATTCGCTGCTATAGCCGCCGCCAAAAAGTGGGCACATTAAGCGGCGGTAACCAGCAAAAAGTCTGCCTGGCCGCAGCCCTAACTATGAACCCGCGGCTGCTAATAGTATCCGAGCCCACCAGGGGCATAGATATAGGCGCAAAAGAGCTAATACTAAACTATCTAACAAAATTGCGCAAAGAAGAAGGCCTAACCATAATAATGATATCCAGCGAACTAGCAGAACTACGCAGCATCTGCGACCGCATAGCAATAATATCTGAAGGCAAAGTATCGGATATCCTATTGCCAAACGCCCCCGACGCAGATTTTGGGCTGGCAATGAGCGCTGTTGTTAAAAAAGGATAATACCGTCAGGGGCGCGCCCCTGCACCCCCTTGTTTTCTGAAAAAAGAAGCAGAAACTCTAGCTTTTCAGGAAGAATTCGGGATTTGATATAAAACGGAGGGAATATATGTCTACTGTGGGCAAGTTTAAAAGAACCTTGCTGGACTTTGGCCTCACTAGGATTATTATTATATTTACGCTTTTAATCCTGCTGTCGCTGGCAAGTTTTTATGATATGAATATTCCAAGGTTTCTTAGCGATATTTTAACGCGCTGGGGGACATTTGGTATATTGATTTTGGCTATGGTGCCGGGTATACAAAGCGGTATAGGGCCTAACTTTGGTATTACCGTTGGTATCACTAGCGGGCTGCTGGGCGCAGTGCTTAGTTTGGAATTGCGGTTTAGAGGATTTTTCGATGCCTTTATTGTAGAGCCGTATCATTATTTTGTTACTGTTACAGAGCCTTTGGGGGCAATTATGGAGGCCAGGGTTTACACAGAGGCTGGCAGGTGGATTACGCCAGTTGTCACATTTGTGGAGGGCCATTGGATGCGGCGTGTAGTTGGCCGAGCCGTGCAAGAGGGTTATGATTTTATAGTGCCAGAGGGCTATAGGTATATATTGCAAGAGGGCTATAGATTTCTAATTCCCGATGGTTATGAACATATAATGCATGAGGGTTATAACTTTATTTTGCAGCCATTCGAGGTGCAATTCCCTTCTGCACCTATGTTTAACTTGGTTGGGCTGGCCACTATTTTTATGGCATTGATTATGGGTATTTTATTCTCTACCGTGGCTGGTATCCTTTACGGTATGCTGCTTAACAGGGTTAAAGGTAGCGAAATGGCTATTTCTGCATATGTAGGGTTCTCCGTTGTGGCTTTGTTTAATATCGTATGGTTCACTTTACCAGTGAGCAGCGGTATTCTTATCTTGCCGGCCAGGGGCAGCGGTATGCGGCAGATGATTAACTTGCAAGACGATTTTGGGGATGTATTTAATCGCATTTTCCAATTTGATATACCCCTTGCTGGCAGCAATTTAACAATACCTACTGGACTTTTGCTGGTGTTGTTCTTGTTGTGCTGGGTGGTATGGCTGTTTACACGAAGCCGCCTTGGCATGATGATGAGCGCCGCCGGCAGCAACCCGGAATACGCGAAGGCAAGCGGTATCAATGTAAACAAAATGCGTATCATCGGCACTATGCTCTCTACTGTGCTGGGTGCCGTAGGTATTATTGTATACGCTTCAAGCTTTGGGTTCATACAATTGTATAATGCGCCTTTGATGATGGGCTTTGCCACTGTTGCGGCGGTGCTTATTGGTGGCGCTACTGTAAGGAGGGCTAGGGTTTCGGATGCGCTTATTGGTGCGCTTTTATTTCATAGTATGTTGGCCATTGCACTGCCGCTGGCTAACCGTATGCTGCCTGGTGTGGCTGCATTGCCAGAGATTTTCCGTGTTATTATAACCAACGGCATAATATTATTCGCCCTAAGTAGGGCAAAGGGGGCATAGTCATGGCGGATAAAATAATGCAATATAAAATTTCTATCCTGCTTGTGGTGGTTTCGTTGATTTTCTTTGCCTTGGGCTTTGCTACGGCTAGTACGATGTCGCGCCTTTTGTGGCATATGATTTTGCTGGCGGGGCTTGTTGCCGGGCTGGCAGCGGCTTTGACCGGCCCTGAAAGCACTAAGGATTTTGTGCGCCGCAATAAAGTTGTTATTCTTTTTGCGGCCATAACGGTGTTTGCATTCTTGAATGCCAATACATCGCCAGAGCTGTTCTTTAGTGAACTATTTACGCGCTTTGGGCGCAATACATTTATTGTGTTAAGTTTGCTTATCCCGGTGGTTGCTGGGCTTGGGCTTAACTTTGGTATTGTTATTGGCGCAATGAGTGCCCAGGTGGCTATTTTCCTCGCCATTGTTTTTGGTGGCGTTGGGTTCTGGGGGCTTATGCTTGCGGTGATTATCGCTACGCCGCTGGCTATGCTGCTTGGCTACAGTGTTGGGCGGCTTTTCAACGGTATGAAGGGTAGCGAAATGATTGGCGGTATGATTGCCGGTATTTTCTACGATGGGTTTTACCAGTTCCTTTTCCTTTGGGTATTTGGTGGGCTTATTCCCCTTGCCATGTTATTTCCCAACACCGCGCCGCGCATGATGGTGGGTGATGGAGGCGTAGGCGTAGTTAGCACAATCGACCTTGGGCAAACACCAAACTATTTCCGCCAGGCTTTTGATAATGTGCCTATGCTTAGCATATTGCAGGTGATGTTCTTTGCTATGCTGGCCTTTGTTGTAATAGGGATAATAATCAACCTTGCCAAGAAGCAGGATTTCAAGCAGGGCTTGCTTAAGCCTATGGTGGTTCTGGCTGTATTGGCCGTGGGTTTTGGTTTAAGCTTTATCCCAGATATAAACACATTCCTTAACCAGCCAAGGCTTGCAGGCATTTACGCTCTTAGGCTTGTGTTTATCGTGACAGTTTTGATGGTGGTGTACCGCTATGTAATGGCGCGCCGCGAGGGCAAGCCTTTTAACATACCCAAACATGTTTTTTATCTTGTTTTGGCTACGGCGGTTTTGGCCTTCACCCTTCCTGCCGACTATAGTTTAGTTCTGCGCCGCGTGCAAATTGCCGTACTGCCATATATGATGGTGGGCGGGCTTTGCTTTGGTATAACATGGTTCTTAAAAACAAAACTTGGCCAAAACATGCGTACAGTTGGCCACAACCGGGCAGTTGCCACTGCCGCCGGCATAAATGTAAACCGCACCCGCATTATCGCCATGATGATGTCTACTGTGCTGGCCAGCTGGGGGCAAATCATTTTCATGCAAAATATCGGCTTGATGACCACTTATGGCGGCCACCAGCAGGTTGGATTTTATGCTATTGCGGCGCTGCTCGTGGGTGGCGCTACGGTAAGTAAGGCTTCTGTAAAACACGCGATACTGGGCGTCTTCTTGTTCCATGCGATGTTTATCTTGGCACCGCCGGCTAGTATTCAGCTTACTGGCAGCGCCGGAATTGGCGAATACTCACGGGTTATCGCGGGTAATGCGGTAATTGCCCTGGCGTTAATAATGCATGTATGGACTCGTGTAAAAAAGACCAAAAAAGACAAGGCCAAACCCCCAGAAGCCCCACCAGCCGCAGCTTCAGAACCAGCAGCAGAACCAGCCAGCTAAAAATAAAAAGGGGAATCTCCCCCAGAAAGGGACAAAACTATGATAGTAGTAACTACAGACCACATCCACGGTAAAAACCTTGAAACAATCGGCCACGTAAAAGGCAGCATGGTACGCGCAAAACACATAGGCAAAGACATAATGGCCGGCCTAAAATCCATAGTGGGCGGCGAACTTCGTCCCTACACAGACATGCTGCTAGAAGCCCATTCTATAGCAGACGACCGCATGGTAGAGGCCGCCCGCGAGCTGGGCGCAGACGCCATAGTAAACGTGCGCTACTCGATAGCCTCTGGCGGAACAAGCGAGGCGATGGTAGTGTTGGTGGCGGGTACTGCTGTGCGGTTTGTGTGATGCACTAAAACCGCCAGATGTTTTGCTGGCCGCAATCCCCAAAGCCTTTGAACAGGTCCGCTTTGCGAACTAGGCACAACCTGCTGCCCGATTTCTTTTGGGTTGCATTTGAGGAAATGTTTTGCAGAAAGCTTAATGTCTTAATTTTTGATTTTGAAAAAGCCCGTGTTTACGGGCTTTTTTTGTTTTCATGCTGAAAAAGTGATGCAAAAATAAGCCGTTTTGGCTGAAAAATGGTACCATACGGTACCATTTTTTATATAAAACGGGCAAAATGAATAAACTTATAGCTGCCGTATCAAATGACTATACAGGCAGCATTCTGGTGTGCTTGTCAATATATCCGCACAAAAAACAATTCAACTTATAGCCGCTCCACCTAAAAACCCTCACATAGAGCTTGTAAATTTCCCACAAGCCTTCGTCGCTAAAAACCTTGCGCACCGCTAGTGCGCGGCGGTTTTCAGCTCCTCGCCTTGCGAAAAA
>Ga0123355_10001252_pt1 | contig 35438 bp, 32 predicted proteins | sample TergutEmb28metaG_3_FD_89872 | JGI IMG/M metagenome (GOLD analysis project Ga0123355, IMG submission 89872) | Embiratermes neotenicus P1 segment gut microbial communities from Petit-Saut dam, French Guiana - Emb289 P1 | ecosystem: Host-associated > Arthropoda: Insects > Digestive system > Gut ...
AACAAAGAACGACGTCCCACCAGAGAATTCCACATCCAAGTTAAACCAGCCATCACCTCTAACGGAGTTAAAAATCATAAAAAATACGCCCAGCGCGATAATACCGGCAGAGAACGCAAAGTACATCTTCCGCTTTTCGATTATAGGCTGAGTCTCGGGTTTTTCGGACTTAAATACAGCCAAAAGTGATTTTATTTTTCCTTCTGTGGCAAGGTCGTCTGACTCCTTTTTGCGTGGCAAGATATGAGCGGACTTAACAATACCCATGTCTATAAAGCAGGTGGTTATTAGCCTGGTAACAAACAAACATGTAAACATAGAAACCAAAATACCGATAATCAGCATCTGAGCAAAGCCCATAATCGGCCCTGTACCCAGCCAAAACAGCACACCACCGGCTATAAGCGTAGTAACATTGCTATCTATAATAGCCGGCCAAGCACGTCTGTACCCGGTACGAATGGCCCCGCGCAGGGTTTTGCCCGCCACGACTTCTTCACGTATCCGTTCAAAAATAACAATATTGGCGTCTACTGCCATACCTATCGATAAAATTATCCCGGCAATACCCGGCAAGCTAAGAGTAATTGTAAACCCACTTAGCATTACAAGCACGAGGGCTACATAAATAACAAGCGCAAGATTAGCGCACAGGCCCATAGTGCGGTATACCAACGCCATAAATACCAATACAAGAGCCAAACCGATAATACCGGCGATTATGCTTGTCCGAAGCGCTTCGGCCCCAAGCCTTGCGCCAATAAGGCTGTCGCTTATTACATCAAGGCTAAAAGGCAATGAGCCCGCGCGGATTTGAGACGCCAGCAAGTCCGCGCTTTCCCTGGAAAAATTGCCTGTAATTGTGGCAACACCTGTATTTATCACGGCTTGGACAACCGGCGCGCTTATTTGTACATCATCCATGTATATGAAAATAGGGCGCCCCAAGTTGGCCTGTGTAGCTGCCGCAAACAAGGCGGTGCCTTCGCTGGTAAATTCCAGGGAGACTATCCTTTCGGTTGGGCCACCCTGATGTTGCTGGACTAGCTCACTGCGGGCGTTGGCTACCTGGTGACCGGTTAGCAATTCCTGGCCATCTACGTCTTTAAACATTAATTGCGCTGTCTGACCAATTTCTGCAACCGCCGCGGCAGGGTCATCTACGCCGGGTATTTCTACCCTTATCTGGCGGGAGCCTTCTAGTACAGAGGTCGCCTCTGTGTAGCCTCTTCTATCCAGCCGGTCTCTTAGCATGTTGTTGGCTGCGTTCATATCCTCTGTGCTTGGGTTTAGGTCGGGGGGATATACTTCGTAAAGTATGCTTACGCCACCCCTTAAATCCAGCCCTTGCCGTATATTGGCTATGCCCATTGTGTTGTTTGGGCCGATGCCAAATACTATAAGGGCGTAGAGCCCAACCGTACACAGTATGACTAGTGCGAAAATCAACCTGCTGTCTAACTTCATTAAGAATTTCCTCCTTTTAATGGGGGCGCTGCCCCCAAACCTTTCATTTGAATGGGGGCGCTGCCCCCATACCCCCGCCGCTCCGGCGGGCAAAGCCCGCCTTCGCTTCCTCGCTTCGCTGCGGGGCCGCGCTGTTTGCGCGGCTTTTCGCCTGCGGCTTTGGGGTTGCTTGTTTGCTTATTATAGAATTTGACGGCATTTTTCTACAAATGCTGTGATGTGGTCGCGTGTGGTGTCTTTTTTGGCTGTCTCTATGCTGTTGGCCATCCTATTTGTGCAGTGTGCGTAGTCTTTTGTTATCTTTTGCATTTCTTTCCACATCAATCTCATTTCGAAATCATACAGCAATAATAAGTTCAGATTGTTGTCTAAGATTTGGGCGTTATGGACTTGGTGCGGCGCTTTATCCCATGCAATTAGGTGAGGCGGTAAATAGGCCGCATTGCCAAAGTCAATTACGTGAAGAGCGTCTATGCCATTTTTTGTGTGCCCCCATATCATGTTGTGCCAACCTAAGTCCCCGTGATTAAATGTTGGTAGATATGTCTGAGATGACTCTAGGGGTTTGTTTGCGGCGGCTTTTATTATTGACAGTTCCTCATTGGTAAATAAGTCGATGCTTACACTATCATTGATTAATAGGTTAAACCAAGTTTTGTAAGTCTCAGCCCATGTCTTATGCCAGCCCAATGGGCCGGACGGTGTAAGACTGCCAAAGTGCGTGTTTGTAATTGTAGCCATTTGGGTGCATATTTCATTTGATTGGCGTTTGACTTCGGCTTTTGTTGCATCGTCCATCTGCCCCATGTCTATTAATACAATGTCGCCGCTTACACGCTCCGTAAAAATATACCGCACACCAATATCATTGCCTGTGAAATCATGCGCTAAAATCTTAGGACACGGTATGCCTGCTTGCGTAAACAGACGGTTACCTTCTACTTCATTTTCTATTTGCCCTTTACGGGTAGATGGGAATATCGTTTCGCATTCTATTTTCAACATAAAACAACCCTCGGATGTGTGCACATAAAAGACTTTATTATACAAGCCTCCTGCTGACCATTCGACAGATTGAAGTTTGGCTTGTGTTCCAAGAACTGTTTTAACAATTGATCTTGCATAGCCCTGTATCTCGGGCGCAACATAGTTATCCAAAATATTTTCCTCCTGTATTCGAAGGGTTAAGAAGCTGTATCCCAAAATGCATATGCAAAAGCTCATGATAAGCGGCTTCGGTTGCAGGGGTCAGGACTTTTACACCATCAGGCGAAAACAGCCGCACTTCTCTGCCGGCCACAGATTTGCGCCCGTCAGATGTAAAAATATGAACCATATCCTGAGTCCGGAAAAACGATTCTGGATGTTTTTCGCAATAAAATGATATGCCTATGAAATCCGCTTCCAACTGCGGCTCGTCTGTAAAAGAATATAACTTACGCCAGGTATCATGCCGCCATTCGTAAAGCACATAACCCAGGAAATCATCTTTTTCGAGCACATATTTCTCACCGTTTTGCTCGCTTACCTTGCCGGTGATAATAGGTAGCGGCGTTCTTGGCACTATACCCCCTACCCCAACATCACATAAATACTCGCCTTCACCGCAAGCGACTTTAAGCACTCTATGCCGCCGCATGGGTATCGTAGTTTCGTCTCGTAGGAAGCGGGCCATGCAGTCTGTTACGCTGTAGCCCAAGTTTTTTAGTAGCCAGGCAAACAGCGCGTTTAATTCGAAACAATAGCCGCCCCGGTTACGCAGTATTATTTTTTTGTAAATGTCATCTGTTTCCAAAGAAAGAGGTATGTCTCGCATGATATCTAGGTTTTCGTATGGTATGGCTTGCAAATGTAGCCGCTGCAAATCCTGAAGGGTATTATAGTCTGCCCGTGGCGTACCTGTGTAGCCTATGCGCTGCAAATATTTAGTTATTCTGTCCATGTCCATGCTCAGTCCCCTTTCATTTAAATGGGGGGCGATGTCTCCCGCCCGCCCACATGGCGGTAAAAAGGCTCGTGACTACCATCGTTATGGCAGTCACGAGCCTTTGTCGCGCACGTTTTATCAGTCACTTAAATTAATAATAACGGTGCGGGTTTCGGGCTCCCAGCCTAATTCGTATCCTAGGGCTTCTACAAATACACGCAGTGGTACAAAAATATATTCGCGTATTATCACCGCTGTTGGCATTGCGAAGTCGACTCTTACGCCGTTAACCATTATAAATAAGTCTCCGGCTTGGTGGGTAATGGAGGTATTGCCGTATTGCATCGCAATCGCCCCGGTGGGGGTTAGGCCATAATCGATATCAAAACCAAAGATAGTTTCCAATTCTTGGATCGTAACCATTATCCTATTATGCATGCTTATAGGGGTGACACTGAAATCGTGCAGTTCACCATTAAAAGATACCTGTATCGGCGAGGTACTTGCCTGATATTCTACCAACGCCCACATAGGATCATAGTCTACCAATCTCCCGTTTAGGAAATCGTCCAACCAATTAGCACGGGTTTCGAGCCAATTTAACAGGTGCTCTACATGGCCCATGAAGTAGTCAATTTCCAACAGCTCCGGCGGCGAAGGCATTTGCGCCCTGCCAAATACATCAGGGTGACGCTCGAAGTTACGCTCAAACTCATCTTGGTAGCTGGTGGCAACATAGCGTACGCGCTCAATGGTTTGGGCCACTTCATTTTCTCTAATCTCGTTCCATCTGGTTTGAACAGCATCGAAAAACTCCGGCCTGTTCATCAAGTACCTATACCAATAATTAAATACCGCAACATATAAACCTTCCGGCCCGGGCCCCATTGGCTGATGGCCAGCATTGCCTGCCGCAAGGTCGAAATCCCAAATAGGCCCTTTATAAAGCCGTCTTTCGTCGCCTGTTCCCGTGATATACATAAATATGCTTAAATCCCTTGCATCTACATCCTTAAAGAACTCTTGCACAATGTAAAAATCCACAAATGAGTCCAGGTCTATAAGCGCCAAAATGTCATCAAAACTTTGGCGGCGTATCGCATAACTCACCCTATATAGGTAGTCTTTTATATAATCTACATGCTCTGGGCTTAAGTTCCCCGGCCAACGCAAATCATATAACAAGCCATTTATATCAATAAAATCCTCATCTAATTCGGCGTCCACATAGGCCCTAGCGTCAAGCTCCAGGAAATAGCAGCTAATGGCCGGGTCTTCGTCCCATCGTAACTGCATACGGCCGGGGTTTACATCCCGTTCATCTGTAAGCAGGTATACTCCCATATACTCTCCGTTAACATATAGGTGTACATGATGGGGCACCGGTGTAAATTTTAGGCCTTCCAATGTATTGCCAAAGTACAGCGCGGCATAATTACGTAAAAGCGAACGGTCGAAGTGGTTGGCCAAAAGTATCCAGTCCCTTGCAACAGATTCGGAGCCAAGCATGGGCTGGGCGCCGTTAAACCTTATGCGAAGCGGTCTTTTGTCTGGCCCGTTCCACCAAGTGGAGTTACCCCGCCCTCGTATCCTAGCCGGCACGTCATTAAAGACAAATTCTGCTGGCATTCCGGTTAAGCTTACAGTCCCTTCATGCCAAAACTCCCGTTCCTGGACAAAGGGATCCAGTTCGGTCGTGATGTGAAGGTTTGGAAAAGTCCTCTGGTATTCCTCGTCATAATCCTGTGATGCCGCTTGTAACCCTACGTGTGCGGTAAAAAATAATACGATTGTTACAGAAAATATAGCCGTCATCCATCGTATTTTCACAAGAATCCTCCTGTCGCCCTTTTCGGGCAAATTGAATTCAAAGCAAAATCCCATTTAATTTGCTCGCATCGACATTTTATCATAAATTATCCATGTATCCTACGCCGCAGAGAAATTTATCAAGGATTTTATCCCATATCCATACTATACCACTACAAGGGACAACATATGCAAAATCCTACCCCTGCCGAATACGCCTTTACCATTAGGGCCAAAACCGCGTCAAGCCCGTAGCTAAGCCATTCTCTATGCAAAAAAAAGCCAACTACTTGACGTGACGTAGGATAGAGAACTTTATTGCAGCTACACAAAGTGCGGCCCCGCAGCAGCGCCCCCATTTAAAGGAGGTATCTAATGGACACAATTAAAACTTAGGTTGTGAGCTGTGAAGGGCGGAAATAACGCAGTATAAGTTAGGCTAGTTACGCACATCCATTGTTATACCTTGGTATTACGGGTATAATCTAATATGTGAAAGCAGGTGATATTTATGGAAAATGAAAACAGTTTGCAAAATATACTGGCCGAGGTTGCGCAGGCCATTAAGGGCTTGTACCCGGAAAGCACAATTATGCTGTTTGGCTCATATGCTCGCGGCGAGGCTACAGAAGATTCAGACATAGATATTTGTGTGTTAGTACCCGACTTAATCGGGCGCAAAGTTGATATGCAAGTGGAAGCTTATGGGATAGCAAAACATAAATCGCAATTACCACTGGACTTGCTGGTATATACGCATGATGAGTTCGAAGAAAACGCAAGATGGCCTTCACGTATACAGCACTGGATAAAACAAGAAGGAATTATAATTAATGCATGACCTTTTAATGGCAAAATAATGGCTAGAATGGGCAAGGAAAGACTTGCTTTCGGCGGAACACTTGCTGACAAATTTGCATCCCCTGCCTATTGAAGTCGTATGTTATCTTTCCTCGCAAGCTGCTGAAAAATCATTAAAGGCTGTACTCGCCTATCACACGTTTCGCATTCCAAAAACCCACAATTTTGAAGAAATCATAAAAAGCCTTGCACTTGCTACGGATGTGATATTTATTGAGGAAAAAACAGCTGACACAATGACCATTTACGCATTAAATACGCGCTATGTAGATGATTCACGCGACTTCACCGAGGATGACGCACGTTTTGCTGTGAAACAGTCGGCAAAAATAATGGGACTGGTTGATAATTACCCCTCAAGCAAAGAAGCAACAAAATAGCGCTTTTAGAAGCTGCATTCAACTCCACCAACGCCGCCTTTACGGTCGATTTCCCGCAGCTTTTCGTCGGCATTTCCTTGCTTGCCTTTGGGCAAGCCGCATCAATACCTCCTCAATCAGCGTAAAATCGCCGCAAAAGCTGTCTATTGTCGCTAGTGGGAACAGCCCCTAGTTTAGTAGCGTTCCACCCTTCACAGCTTGTATCCTACAAGTAGCCCGCATCATGATTTTATCCCATGTCCATACTATACCACTACAAGGGACAACATATACAAAATCCTACCCCTGCCGAATACGCCTTTACCATTAGGGCCAAAACCGCGTCAAGCCCGTAGCTAAGCCATTCTCTATGCAAAAAAAGCCAACTACTTGACGTGACGTAGTAGTCTCATTATAATGACTACAACGTCACACGTAGTAGAAAGGAGGCCCGCCACTTGGACAATACCGCAATCAGCAGCGATGTACTGCGCGGCTATATTGACCTGATGATTCTCAGGGTATTGGTGGATGATGACTCCTACGGCTATGAGATATCAAAAAAAATTACGGAATATTCGCAAAATACCTTTACGATGAAGGAAACAACCCTATACTCCGCGTTTGCCAGGCTGGAAAAGCTGGGCCACCTAGAGTCCTACCCCGGTATAATATCAGGTGGGCGGGAAAGGACATACTACTACCTGACCCCTTCCGGGCAAGCATACTACCGCCACAAATGCGCCGAGTGGGAGCTGACGAAAAAATTGATAGAGAATTTTATTGCAGCTACACAAAGTGCGGCCCCGCAGTAGCGCCCCCATTTAAAGGAGGTATCTAATGGACACAATTAAAACTTACTTAGACAATGTATTCGCCGCATTTAAGCAGACCGAGCAATCAATAGCCCTAAAGCGTGACATGCTGGCAGGCATGGAGGAAAAATACGTTTCTCTTAGGCAACAAGGCAGCAATGAACATGAGGCCATAGGCATCATAATCGCAAATTTTGGCAGTATATACGAAATTGCGGCTGCCCTTGGGGAAAAGCCGGAGGGGGGTATCGCCATGCCCGCCCAATTTGGCCAGGTTAGCATAAGCCGGTCATCCACAACCGGCACATGGAGTGACGCCGTCGATACCCCCTCTGACGATTGGGTAAACACATCATACGAAGACGCCCGGGACTACTTGGCCCACCACAAAAGACACAGCTACTACATGGGGTTTGGAATATGGCTGGCACTTATAGGCGGAGGTGCGATTAATTGGTTTGGCGGCGCAACAGGTACCGTTTTGCTTACTATATTCCTTACGGCCGCAACCGGCATAATAGTTTCTTCAATTATAAAAATGTATTACTATGGGCCGTTTCTTAATAAGAACGCCCGGCTTGATAACAGCGCATATGATGAACTGGCGCAGGATCACACCAATTTTATGCCTCACTATGTTATCAAAGCCGTTTTAACATGCGTAGTGATTATTCTAGGAATCTGGACAGCAAACGGCCATGAAATGGCCAATGTCATTCTAATGCCTGCTATTGGTTTTGCGATATTTCTATATGTGCCTATGCTTGTCACAAAGGCCGTATATGACTATTTCCTATGTTTAGGAGCTTTTTATTATAAATCGGGCGGACTCGCTATATATGACAAGAAAAAATTAATTACTCTTATAGCAATGTTTTTCGCATATGTGATTGCAGCAAGTTGGATTTTCGCCTTATGGGGTTACATCAGCAACAATATGTCAATCAGCTGGGTTGTATGGCCTATATCATATATTTTATTTTGCTTTGTAGGTGATTCTATAAACTGGTCTTCATCTGAAAGACGCAGCAACCCGTCACAGCAGGCTTGATTCCAGCCATTTTGCCACCCCGTCATCATCGTTGGCGGCGCATATAAAATCGGCGGCGGCTTTTGCTTCATCTATCGCGTTATCCACGGCTACGCCAACTCCGCAGCTTTTTAGCATCGTTATATCGTTATAATCGTCACCAAAGGCAACGGTCTGTGAAATTGATATGCCAAAGTGCCTGCACACATTCTCTATCCCTGCCATCTTGGTTGCGTTTTTATGCATGATTAAGCCCAGCCTGCCGTCACACATTTGTATGTATAAATCATCTGGCAAATATGCGGCAAATTTGGCTATTTCGTCATGGGAGGACACACCTACGGCAATTTTATCGGCAGGCTTATCCGGCAGGTCAGTAAAATCGGTTATCACACCTTCGTCATAAGCCCATTCCAGTTTCATATCAAAATTAGAGAAATTTAAATCATCAATTTCTACAGATATAGTGGCGCTTGGGTAATCCCGGCTAATGGCTTGCAATATACGGGTTTTTGTCTCTATAGCTATACCATTACGGTCAAGCACTTTATCTCCCGCCTGTATAACCGCGCCATTGTGTACAATTAGGGCATCGGTTTCGATATTGCCCAAGAAACGTACAACAGTACGCTTTGGCCGCGCCGTGGCAAACACAAGCTTTAACCCTTTATCACGGCAGCGGCGTAAAATATCTGCCGTATAATCAGATATGGTCTTGTCTGATCTTAACAATGTACTGTCAAGGTCTGTGATAATCATTTTTATATCCATTAACGTATCCTTTTCGGGAAATATCATCGGCCATTCCGCGATTGGCGCGCCTTATCGCGCAAGCAGCTCGCTTACATACTCCTCAAGTACAATCCCGCGCTCAAACATCTCCGTTGCCGCGTACACACCTACATATCTAAAATGCCATGGCTCGAAGATAATATTCGTTATATGTTGGTGATAATAAGGGTAGCGCAATACAAACCCATATCTGTAACTGTTCTCTGCAAGCCATATGCCCTCGGGCGTCTCGGCCTGGCGAGCCGTAAGCCCATGATAGCTATTGGAAACAATATCAACCGCAAGCCCAAGATTATGCTCGCTTGTACCGGGGTACGCAACAACACGCCTGGCGGCTTCAAAGGCATCATCAGCATTATAACCCGCATCGACATGCCGCTGCACTTGTCTGTTAAAAAGATAAGTCTGACGCGAAACCGACCTAAACGATGATACGACTATTGGCGATAATCCCTCCGACTGGGCAGACTCCAGCATATTCAAAAGCGCCCGGTAAGCCCGCGAGTCAAATTGATGCCCGCCACCCACAGGCATAAGCTGAGGCATAAAATAATAATCTAGGTAATTATAGCGGTTAACCAGTTTTAGATACCATGGCAATAGGGAGTTATCCACCTCTGTTAGCAAGGTAATGTTATTAGCCGTTCCTCCGTTATAAACCGTGCTATCTCCATTGTTGTAAGGATCGGCATCTTGCCCATCATCTGTGGCAGTATAATCACCAGCGCCGGCATCATCCTGTGTGTCGCCCCCGCTGACATTGCTCTCTACAACATTTAGCCCTGGCTCATATCCATCACTGCCGGCCCCATTATCATATCCCGCAGGCGGCCTTATAGACGCGATGCTTAACCCGCCGTCACCGCTTATAACCAAGTATAAAACAACACCACAGCCTATAAGCATAATTACCAGCAAAAAAGCTGTAAATCCACCGGAAAAAACCGGCTCACGATATCTTTTTCTTCTCATGACGTAAGTTATTCCCCCCAAAAATATCTTTGTGTTTCTGGCAAGGCTGGTACTGCCCCGCCCACAAACCACTCATCAAAAAAGTCCGCGAGACTCCCCCCATAGACTTCTTCGGCCAAGTATATAAAATCTTCCCCTGTAGCTATCCGGAAGTAAAATGTCTGAAAATATTGGCGTATGAGCTCCCAAAACATATCATCGCCCATACGGTCACTAAGGGCGTTAAACATCAGCATACCCTTGATATGGTGGGTCTGATAATAATCCTGCCAATTATCAAAAGCCCATAGCCCGTTGGTAAGATACAAATCATCACGGGCAGCAATGGCATTGTATGCGCTGCTCATATAGGGCCAAAGCATCACTGGCCGGCTATAATTAAACCTCGTAATCAAGTATCTGATTAGCCCCTTGTCCAGCCAAGACTCAGTTATAGGGTCGCTTCCTACTACATTAAAGAACCACTGATGCCCCAGCGCACGGGCCATCACCATGCTATCGGGTTGCTTCAAGGACTCAGTATCAATAAAAATTACATTGGAAAAATGCATGGCTTCGCGAAATAAATCTGTTTCTACTATACGAATATGGTCAAAAGGATAATGCCCCACCCGATACGAGAAGTAATCCATATTTATTCTTGCGATTTCTAAGATCATGTCTACAGGCAAGTCTTCGGTGAAATAATAGAGATGTATATCTCCGCTGTCGGTACTAACCCACTCCTGCATAAAATACGGCGAAATAGCAAAAGCAAAATCCCTTGTATTGTTGGCAACAAAGGTGGTAACACGAGTATCTGCGTCTTCTACGGGTATCTCCCCGGTTTTGACTCCTGTGCCGGCTACGGTATAATCTGCTGGAGTAATTATTTCCACAACGAAGTTTGCCATCTCCAGCACAAACGGGTCCCCAGCCGGATAGTAGCCGGGTGTAAACCAGTCATCCCCTGCATGTACCGCTAGCATAGGCAAGAACATCCCAAACCACATGGCTTGCTCGTTTGCGCCAGTGCGGTGGGCAATCATAGGTATACGGGCGTTGTACTGCAATATCAGTTGTACAGTCATATCTGGGGCCATAGGCATATCCAGGCTAAGGGACAGCACTGTACCGTCCAAATCAAAGTCCATGTCCTCGTTATCTATTGTCACATACTGGATATGCATGTAGCCAAAGTCACGCCCATAGCGGAAAATACTCTGCTCAAATTCTATAAAGGAGTGCCAAGCGCCCTCTTCAAAGGCATTCAAAGGGACCCTCAGCACAATTTCATACAAGTAATCACCTGTGCGGTTGGTAAAAGTTATGCGTGACATGCCGCTTGTAACGGTACGCGTAGAAGGGTCAATGGTAAGACTTATATCGTAGTGGTCAAAACCGGGCACCTCTATAATTGCTATCATCGGCTCCGGCGTAACATAGTCGTTTTCCTCGTATGTAGGGTCAGGTGTCGGCTCTGGATATTCCTCGACAGGACGGCTTCGCCCACAAGATGTCACAAATAATAGGAGTAAAAAACAGATAAATAATTTTCTCATAGGTCAAGATACCTTTGCTTGCCAAAATGAATAATTATAGTTGATAATAAAATTGCTATAATTATAACAGGCCAACGGCAAATGTATAATAAAAACACAAAAAGGGTGAAAAATGAAAAAAATTATTCTCACTGGCGGGGGAACAGCCGGACATGTTACTCCCAACCTTGCGTTAATACCAGCTTTAGTGGCCGACGGGTTCGAGGTTATCTATGTAGGAAGCAAAGACGGCCTGGAACGCGACCTGGTAAAAACCGCAGGCATACCTTATCATAGTATATCCGCCGGAAAATTACGGCGATACATGTCAGCACGAAACATAACAGATATTTTTAGAGTAATAAAAGGCCTAGGCGATGCAATAGGTGTACTTAGGCGCATCAAACCGGACATAGTTTTCTCTAAGGGTGGGTTTGTTACAGTACCGGTACTTGCGGCAGCCAAGATACTTAGGATAAAAAGCGTAACACATGAATCTGACATAACGCCAGGGCTTGCCAACAGGCTATCCCAGCCATTTGTGAGCAAAATCTGTGTCAGCTTCCCGGAAACACTGGCCCATATACCCAAACATAAGGGCGTACTCACAGGCTCGCCTATCCGGGCAGAGCTGCTTACGGGTGATAAGTCAGAAGGCCTAAAACTATGCAACTGGACCGGACATAAGCCCGTAATTCTAGTAACAGGTGGAAGCCAGGGTGCCGCAGCTATTAACGCCTGTATACGCGAAACCCTACCCCAACTCACAAAGCAGTTTAGAGTAATCCACTTATGCGGAAAAGGTAACCTCTCGGGTATTAACCTCACAGATTATGTAGAATTTGAATATGTACAAAGCGGCCTAGAGCATTTGTTTGCGCTCTCAGACATAGTAGTCTCCAGAGCCGGCGCCAATACCCTCTTTGAGCTACTCGCATTAAAAATGCCAAACCTGCTAATCCCACTAACCAAAGAAGCCAGCCGGGGCGACCAGCTGCTTAATGCCGAATCCTTTTCGCGCCAAGGCTTCTCAAAAGTATTGCCCGAAAGCGAAATGACCCCCGCAAGATTGCTAAATGACGTACAATTGCTTTATAATGAGCGGGAAATATATGCAACCAACATGATCGCCCACAAACAAGCAGACGGAGTAGCCCAAGTCATGGCTGTCCTGCACAAAAACCTCCGGTAAAAGGATGTGTTCTTACTAATGATATATGTGATAGCCTTTATAATGGCCTTTGCGTCAGTTCTTGTTCTGATGCCACTGTTTTCAAAGTTGGCCGCACGTTTAGATTTTACAGACAAACCCACCGAACGTAAGAAGCATACATCCCCTGTACCACTCGCGGGGGGAGCTGTAATGTTTATTGCTTTCGCAGTGGGTTTTATTATTTTTGTGGCTGTCGGGCCTATGATTATGCCCAATATGGTACGCGGCACCATGGACACAGCTGGGTTGTGGGCTCTAATCCCGGGTGCTACGATGATTACAGGGATCGGGCTTTTGGATGATTACTCCAAAACACGAGGACGGGAATTTCCGGTTTGGCCCAGGCTCTTGGTACACGCATGCGCGGCGATACTGGCTTTTGCAGCCGGGATACGCTTCACAGGCTTCATGAACCCGTTTACAGATACTTATGTGTATTTTCATTTTTGGCTGCAATTTGACCTTACTGTGCTCTGGTTTGTGGGCTTGGTTACTGTGTTTAACTTTATGGATGGGCTGGACGGGCTTGCGGGTTCTCTTGCAATGCTTTCCGGCTGCACTTTGTTTATTGTGGCAATGGCCATGAACCAATCTGAGTCGGCCTTTATGGCGGTGCTGTTTGTTGGTGTTATTACAGGGTTTTTGCGTCATAACCTACCACCGGCCAAGATATATATGGGGGACTCGGGCGCGTACTTATTGGGGTATTTGCTTGCGGTGATATCCCTTCACGGGGCTTTTAAGCAGGCAACTGTTTTTTCGGTGTTTATACCAATTTTAGCTATGGGCGTACCCATCTTCGAAAGCGTACGTGTGTTTGTGCGGAGGCTTATGGCACGCCAATCGGTAACCGAGGCTGATTCCTCCAGCGAAACGACGTATTTTCATCATAGGTTGGTTAAAGCCGGGCTTAAGCCACCTTACGCTATGGCGCTTATTGTATTGGTTAGCGCCTGCTTGAATCTGGCCGCGATTATTTTGATGTTAGTACTTTAAGAAGCTGTGAATTTGACAAGGAGAAATTTATGGAAAAAATCAGAGAGCAGGCTAGTGCCTTAGTAAAAAACATCGAAACGGTTGTGCTTGGAAAAACAAAAGAAATTGAGTTAATTATCGCGGCATTTCTTGCCGGCGGCCATGTACTTCTGGAAGATGTGCCCGGCACAGGCAAGACTATGCTGGCCAAGGCTCTAGCAAAGTCCTTCGACTTTAGTTTTGGCCGTGTTCAGTTTACACCTGATTTGCTACCCTCTGAGCTTTGCGGGATTAATTACTACAACCCCAAAGAAGGGGAGTTTACTTTCAGGCAGGGTAGTTTGTTTGCTAATATCATATTAGCCGATGAAATTAACCGCGCAACACCCAGGACGCAATCAGGCCTTCTGGAATCTATGGAAGAGCATCAAATCACGGTAGACGGCAATACATACCCTCTTCCGGCGCCTTACTTCGTAATCGCTACTCAAAACCCTATAGAAACACAGGGAACATTCCCGCTACCGGAAGCGCAACTAGACCGCTTCTTGCTGCAGCTAAACTTAGGATATCCCCAAAAGCAGCAAAGTATGGAAATACTAAAAAATTTCATATCAAATGAGCCCCTCGCGGAGCTGAAGGCCATATGTACCAAAGAAACCTTTTTAGCTATGAAGGAATCTGTCGAAAAAGTCTTTATTCACGACGATATTTACAGCTATATCATGGACTTAACCGAGGCCACGAGGCAGCATAGCGCCGTAGCACTGGGGATTAGCACCCGCGGGGCGTTGGCTTTGGCGCGCATGGCACGGGCATATTGTGCGGTACAGGGCGCGGATTTTGTTACCCCCAAGGACATTTTGTTGCTGCTTCCCTATGTTTTCTCACACAGGATTGTATTAAAGGGCGGAGTACGCAACCGCCATGTTGCTGTACTTTCTATGTTAGACGAGATTATAGAAAGCGTTACAGCCCCAGTAGAAGATTGGAAATAGGCCACACAGGGAGGGACAATTTGTTCTGCCGACGAAGGAGGCATGAAATATAAATGACCATTATCTTCATGGGCCTGTTTATTGTGGCGATAATAGCCTTGCAAAATTACTTATATCGGCGATATTGGGATAAAGGGCTAAGTGTTAATATAAAATTTTCGGCGAAGGAAGCCTTTGAGGGAGATAAACTCTATTTATCGGAAGAGTTAACTAATCGTAAGTTCCTGCCGCTACCATGGTTGTTTCTTAGTTTTAGAATGTCCGGTAACTTAGTGTTTTTGGATGAGAATAACCCCGATATGATATCTTCTGACAACGAAGCCACTGATATAGTAAATCAAAACGAACTTTTTTCTATAATGATGTATCAAAGATTGCGCAGGCAGGTAGCTTTTATATGTAACAAAAGAGGTATATATCGCTTCGAAAGGGTAAACTTGGCGGCGTACAACCTTATGTATACAAAGCAGTTTACAAAAGACGTTAATGCAACAAATCAATTAGTGGTTTTTCCTAAAATAATCGAAACACCAGAGTTAGAAATCCTATATAAAAAAATGGACGCCGAATTACTCTCCCATCAGCTGATAAACCCAGATCCTTTTGAATTTAGGGGTATCAGGGAGTACCAACCAACCGACCCCGCTCATACAGTTAACTTCAAAGCCACAGCGGTTTCCCAGCAGTTGATGGTAAATATCCATGCGCCTATATCCTCAAAGCGGCTAAATATCCTCCTTAATTTAGAGCCCTACTCCACCTATCCCGACTACGAACTTTATGAACATGCAATCCGGTTATGCGCATCCATTGCCGGGCATTATATACATGATAATGTTAACGTGGCCTTCGCAACCAACGGGCGAGATATTGCGTCAAGGGAAGTTATTAGTTTACGCGGAGGTGCGTCTACAGCACATTTATACAATATTTACGAAGCTCTCGCACGTATCGATCTTACATTAAGCGCCGCTCCATTTTCTATAAATGTAGACAAAATCATGGATTATGAAGCAGTTTATCTAATTATCTCTGTTTATCATCAAGAAAATTTACTGGACTCCTTTGAAGGTTTGCGAAACAGAGGCGGGACGGCTTTCATGGTTATCCCGGTCTTTGACAAAGCTGATATCAAATGCAAAGAAACCGAGTATGTAAGCGTTTGGGAGGTGGAAGTTTGATTAGATCACGTGTAGTAATTAAAAGTCTCCTTGCCGATTTTGTTGTTTTTTTGCTTATTTTTGCGTCTTTCGCGTTTGTCTACCAGTCAATGTTTGGTGATATAATTATCTTTTACTTGTTGCTGGCTGTACCATTCTTTATGATGTCGTTTTTTCGCTTAGTTATCACCCAATATAAGCTGCTTTTTTTCCTGCTTCATCTGGTGCTTATATTCATCCCATTTTTGCTCCCTTTTGATAATAATTTACGCTTATTTTTTGCTGGGTTTATGCTGGCTTCGGTCACCTATTCTATTTCTGTAAGATTTAAAGAGAAGCGGTCTTTAAGCTTTGAAACTGCTACTCATAGTGTAATTTTTATTGCGGCACTTTTTGCTTTGCTAAGTTTTTTTGATAACGGAAGCACAACTGTTTTTGCGGTTTTATATATCTCAGCTTTGCTAATTGTAGTAACTGCTATTTCCTATGTCCATATCCAGAACTTAGATTTTAATCTGATGATGCATAATAATTACCATAAACGTCACGAGCAACATGGTATAGGTGTAATTACCGCTAACAATAAACTCGTTCTTGCTTTTGCCGCAATATTAATAATAGGCGGTGCCGTCTCCTTTTTCGTACCGTTAGGTGCGGCAGTAGCGCTGGTAGCGGCAGGGGGACACTGGGTTTTTTCCCGGTTTCTACTATTTATATTTGAAAGACTAGTAGCTTTAATCATGTTTCTTTTTCCAAATATCGGCGAGTTGGCCTATTTTGAACCGGTTCCAGTAAATTTGCCGGAGATGGATATGTTTGCCCCCGAAGAGGATGTCACAAGTTGGTGGACCGCTGAAGTATTTATTATAATAATAATCATCATAGTTTTCTGCCTCTTTTTGTATAGTAAGTACCGCTTAAAATTTAAGTTTAACAAAAAGAAGCTCAAACCTCGGGCAGCAGAGGATTACACAACAAGCAGAGTTAGCATTTTTGAAAAAGGCTTTAGCAGACTCTTTCCGAGTTTTAGGAGTTTTGTTAAGCATCCCCTAAGACGAGCTTACATCAAAAAGATTAAAAGCCATATGAAACATGGCGTAACAGTTACACAACATGATACCCCCGATAAAATCGCGGATAAAATCCTCCATCGTGAGGATATTGGAGAGCTTACTACTATGTATGAGAAGGTACGGTACGGTAGGGAGTAGATTGTGTGTATACAATGATTAACACAAAGAGGAGCAAACAATAAGGGAATATCTTGTCAAACAAAACGTTGAATAAATACGCAAGCCGCCATCATTGCGAGCGTAGCAATCCTCAAAAGCTTTGATTGCTTCGCTCGCAATGACGAGGCGGCGCATTATTATATCCTACCGGCCAACAATCTGACCGGGCTGGCTTGGCTCGTTTGTATTTCTGCGATTCTGCCACCATTCTACTACCCTAAAACGTACTTCCATGGTTGCGCCGGCGTTTTGGTCTTGGTGGGTTAAGAGCCCAAAGGATTCGTCACTTACTGTGTCGGCAAGTTGATTTCGCCCGGTTTCTGTGCTGGTCATATCCACAAAACACAGCGGTGGGAACATTAAGCACCACCAGTTTCGGCCTGTTCCGTCACCTATTGTTATTTGCAGCGCCTCATATATACCTGGCGGGAAGGCTAAATCACCATAAAACTGGGTTGGGAAGAAGGCTTCGTCTATCCGCACTTCTATGGGGTAGCCAAAGCCCAGCTTGCGCACTACGGCCTCGGCATGGGCTTGGATTTGCGGCAGTTCTTTTTTAAGCAGCTGGCGTGTTTCTTTTATATTGTCGGTTAATGAGAGCAGGTCTTCAAACTCGGCCAGTACTTCTTTTCGCACTATATCTTTAATAACTTGGTCTGCGTGGTTGTCGCTATGGGCCACCACATGAAAACGGATGACGTTTTCTGCAATATCGCGCTGGGTTGTCGCGGAGTATACATAGGTGTAAGCCGCTATGCTTACCGCAAGTGCTAGGCCTATTGTAAGGCTTACTGCAAGGATTTTCGCTTCTTTAAAAATACGTAGTTTGTTCATAATTTCGCCTCCTGTGGCAAGTCATACCGATTCCAAATTAAAACCTGTCTGACAGAGCGGCGGCTTGAAACGCGGAGTAAGCGTTTCAAGCGGTTTTGCCGCGATAGGCAGATGGGATTTTAATTGGAATCTGTATCACAATTTACCAAGATTCTTGCCCAGTCAGCGTGTGTATATACATGAGATAAGCAAATCCAAGCATATCTGACTATTATGCTCTCCTTTTCAAATCGCTTGATAATGCTCGATAATCACAACGCAAGAAAACCTCATCCTTGGTTTTCCATTGTAAATCACGCTGTGCGACTGCCATAATTTTCAACCCTATAAGCACATACGGGTTATCAGGGTATGAGGCTTCGATGAGCACTTCGTTTGCCAGGCGAGATTTTGGCATATCAATGTCTATGCCTTCAAAATACATACCACAGTCACTCAAAAATCTAATGCAGTTCATTAATTTGGGAGTAGAAATTTTCGTCATTGCTTCCATGCCCTCGCAACAGATGATAGTAGCAAGTGTTTTTAGCCCACAAAATGACAACACATTGCTATTTGGTATGCCGTGGTATCCAATATTGAGCAATACGCTTTTTACATGATAGATAAACGGGAAATCTACAGCAATACTTGGGTTTTTACCCAATCTACTTGCAGATTTAGGCTTATCATATTGTTCACTGTTCTCGGCAAGCATATCGTAGAACAATCTCATAAAATCCAACAACGCAATGATACCTTTTTGTATATTTTCTTCGCTTTCGATGTTTGTAAACATGGGCCTGATGAGATAATCCGCAGGAATCTCAGCTGGTAATTGGCTTCGTAAATATTGCGCCATGTCTCTAAGTGTTTTGACATTAGATAAGCTATCATTTATGTTTGGAGTATATTCACTCATAAACGCACCCACCTTATCGCCTAAAGTTTAGGCCTTGGTATCCCTCCTTATGATATACCATTCGAAATAAGTTGGCGAGCGATGAACTCAATATTATGTACGTCAAAACATAAATTAAAAAAAGCACGAAAACAAAAGCATACTGCATTCGCTTCTGTTTTCGTGCTTTCTGTGCTCATTTTTTTAATGGGCGCTCTCCATTTGCTCCGCAATGGCCTTCGTAGCGTGAACCGTACCATGGGGATGATGAGGTGGAGCATAAATAGTATACACCCTCATTGGTGTGCGACCAATATTGGTAATGTTATGCCATGTCCCGGCCGGTACAAATACGGCAAAATCGTCAAATACCGGCTGGCGGAAGTCAAGGTTCCTCCTGGATGGGCCCATTTGTACAATGCCTTGGCCTTCTTCTATACGTATGAACTGGTCTGTATCGGGGTGTACTTCAAGGCCTATATCCTCACCCGGCTGTATGCACATCACGGTTAGTTGCAAGTGCTGGCCGGTCCAGAGTGCCGTACGATAAGTGTTGTTTTGCAATGTCGCTCTTTTGATATCAATCACATGGGGCCGTGGGCCGTGATCCCGGGGCCTTACCGGCCTAACTGGCTGCGGGGCCGGGCGCGGGGGATGCGGTGGGCGTGGCTGAGGTTGTGGCATTGGGTGCGGCTGCGGCATCGGGTGTGGGTGTGGCCGCCTATGCGGATGCCGGGGGTTAAGTCGGTTTCTAAACATGATTGCCTCCTATGATATATGAGCATTATAGGGCGTGTTTCATGCCCTTTTTTGCATCATATGTGGCATGGCCCACTGTGTTGCATGACAATCCTGGTTCATAAACATGACATTTAATTCACAATAATACCAATTCCAAATTAAAACCTGTCTTGGACAAAAAAAGCCCGTCTTTGGCCTGGGCCTGACGGGCATGGAGGATCATGTAAGTGAAATAGAGGCAGCTAGCAGCCTAAGAAGTAGCAACAGCACCACGTTCATGTATCAAAATTTCTCTGAGTTGCTGCACTCGCTCTTGGTATCTGGCATCATTTATCCCGTCATGTAACTCTGTTGGGTCATTTTCTAGGTCGAAGTACTGCTCCCGCCCCGTTTGCGAAAACCAGACGTATTTATCCTGTTTAGTAACGATATAATGGTTGCTCATCTCGCCATACTCATGCTGGCCATGGAGATAATCCCGCCAGCCATCACTTGCCCCCTGTAAAAGCGGCAATACACTCATACCGTCTACAGATTGAGGGATTTCCGCTCCTGCAGCGTCTAAAAGAGTCGGCATAACATCTCGTAATTCTACAACTTGGTCTACACAAATACCTGGCTCAAATTTCATATGATTGCCTGGGTCATACACTATAAACGGTACCCCGGCACTCCCTTCATATGGCAGCGCTTTGCGGTAAAGATTATGATCACCCAGCAAATCTCCGTGGTCTGCAGTAAAGATTACCACCGTATCGTTTAGCACCTTATATTCATCCATAGCCTGTATAAACCGGCCTATTTGATGGTCGATATGCGTTATTAACCCGTAGTATGCGGCCCTTGCCCGCTTTAGTGCTATAGGGTTAACTATGCCTTGCGTAGCAGAGAAGTGCATCCCCTTACGCATAGGGTCTTCTGTCTCGGCCCAATCGCCATTTATAGGTGGCGGGATTTCCCGATCCTTGTACATATCATAATAGAAAGGCGGTGGATCCAACGGCGAATGAGGCCGCACAAAGGACATCATCAGAAAAAACGGCCGTGTTGTATCCCGCCTACGCAAGAAATCTATGGACTGATCCACAAGCCAATTGGTAGGGTGCAAGTGCTCCGGGTATATCCATGGGCGCGCCACCCAAGAATTGCAATCTAAGCCCGTGTCTATCAAATCCGCACATGCGTGCTGCCGATCCTTAAGCCACTGCACATAATCGTCCACTACAACCTGGTGCTCCCCCGCAGGGCCGTCGAACTTGCGATAGTTTTGTAAATAGCCGTCATGTAATACAACATTATGGAAGCCCACCAGAGATCTAGGGGGATGCACATGCATCTTGCCTACACTTTGCGTGTGATAACCGTTATCGGCAAGTACACCTGCAAGATAATTTTCATAGTCCCAATTTTGTTTATCTTTATAATAGGTACGTCCATGTTTTTTTTGAGACATACCCGTAAGAAGTGCCGCACGGGCGGCAATGCAAGTCGGCGTTGCACTATATGCATTAGAAAAATAAGCCCCTCGCGAGGCCATATGATCCAAATGAGGAGTCTCAACCACAGGATGACCTGCCACACCCAAGCAATCGGAGCGATGTTGGTCAGTCGTGATTAGCAAAATGTTTGGTTTCAATCTAAGCCCTCCCTACATTATAAGGCTGAAATCATCGCAATGATTTTAAGGAGAGGCCGGAGCACGTTGTTAAGATGCGCCCCGGCCTCTCTTGTTTTTTTGCATAAATCCGTCACATGAAAAACTTACAGTTTTATTACCTTACCGCCATTGTGCCGGGATTCTTCAGCCTTAAAACATAGCCTATGGTTTTGGGCAGAAATACTGGCCTCGGAAACGTCCGCGCTGCCTATCTCTCCTCTTAGATACCGGCAAAAAGCGGACATTACGCCGCTGTCGCCGCCGCCATGGCCACCTTTGGCCTTTTCTACAGAAACTTCCCTGTCTGTACGGGTGATAAAATCTGTAACCAATACGATATCTGATTTGGTGTGAGCCTTAATCTGGCCCTTTGTACCCATAATCTTAAGCGAACGGCTCGTATCAGGTGTCAAAGATGACATTGAAAACATAGCTGTTATGCCATCTTCGAATTCCATATTAACAACTTGATGATCTACCACATCGTTGTCACACTGGTAAACGCATCTGCCGTAAGGACCGTTTTTGAGAGCGGCTTCCACCTCTTCGTCAGAAGAATTAACGCGGCCTGTGGCTACAGAGCGGAACCAATCACTCTTGCTTTCCAAGTACAGCTTTCTAGCATCGTATACACAATCGCTAACGGTACAACCATCTGTACAGCGTGGCGGCGCTTCTGGGGGACAATAGTCCTTACAAAAATACTTCAATGACCCAAATGAAGAAAGTGACAGACATTTCTTACCTATCAACCACTGCATGATATCCATGTCGTGACAAGATTTTTGCAAAATCATTGGGCTGCTTCTTTCTGTATTGCCCCAATTACCACGTGTAAAACTATGCGAGTGATGTATGTTACCAACATTTTCGTTGTGCACAAATGTAACTATATCGCCGATCTCACCGCTATCAATAATTCTCTTTAATAAAGAGAAGAACGGTGTATATCGCAATACATGACAAACAACAATTTTTACACCGGCTTCTTCGGCGGCACGGGCAATCTCCAGGCATTCTTCTTCTGACGGGGAGATAGGTTTTTCTAATAAAATATCATAACCCTGTTTGATAGCCTCCATCGCAGGGCCATAATGCATATCGTCCAATGTGCATATCATAACCGCATCTGCCCATTTTTCCCGCTTAAAGACATCTTCCCAGGTATATAAGCAGTTTTCTTCAGCTATCCCATATTTGTCACGATAAGTTTCACGCCGTACTTGTACGGGTTCGGCTACGCCAACTATCTTAAGCTCATCTGGGTGAGTCAGGGCATGTTCCGAGTATGCGTTACCTCTTTGCCCAGCTCCAATCATAATAATTTCTATTGGTTTCAAGTAGCAACCTCCTCTTTAACAACCGATTATGGCGAACGCCATCAGAATACGCGATTTGACACACAGGCAAATGCCTGTTGGGGCATTTTTATCATGTCTCATATCAACTTCCAATGGCGTTCGCAATACCACTTCGTTATAACAAAACTAATTTATATTTTCATTCATCCATTCCGTAACATCTATGATTGCTTGCCTAAAGCCTAATGCCATTGCCTCTTCAACCATGGCTTCCCACATATCTTCTACAGGGGCTGTACCCATGACGATATCAATCGTAGCCCTACCAAAGGGGAACGAGTCAGCTTCAAGCTTAGCCGGTGTAACAATAAGCCTTGGGGCCATTGCCGGGATCATAGCATAAGGGTTACGCGCCGTACGCGCCTCATAATTGATTTGACGTACTCTGTCCGCGTGTACACCATAACGCTGGTTGGGCCAGGTGAAGTCTGCATGCAGTTCGAAACCCCAGGTTACCATTGTCAGCAAACGCGCACTTGGATACAACTCCATAATATTGGGGAATAATCCGTCAGGGGTCAGGATTGCTTCAATACGCCCGTCAGCGGCAAACTCCCAATCTCTGCCTTCGATACCCAAAGTCATGCGCCTTCCTTCCGGAGATAGCGCCCAGTTATAAAACTCAAGGAAACGATCCATCGCTTCGGGGCTGATATTGGCGTTAAATTGGTTGGATGTCATATCAAGCAGATACCCTGGTGCAATAGGGTCGGTGTTTGCGTCAAGCGCCAAAAGAGGTATCAAGCCAACAACCTCATACTGGTCTAAATCTGGGTTGGCCGCGCCAAATTGCTCGTTAAAAACGGCATGTATCCAGTCAGTATCGGCATTACGTGTGATTGCGCCAACGGTATGTGAGGCAAACTTCGTCATAACATCTACGTGGTTAAGCTGACCAAACTCTGGGTCAAGAATACCATCGTCCCATAACCTACGGAAAAATCTCAATGGCTCAATCATCTCTGGCACTAGCATCCCATGAGTCCATGTGCCATCCGGTAGCTCTACCCAGTTAAACGGATCTACATCCCATTGATAGAAGAACCAGCGCATTTCCCCGCCGCCTGGCGTGGATAGGCCCCAGGTATTTTCTCTGCCATCTGGGTTGCTAAAGGTAAAATGCCAAAGCATGTCATAAAACTCTTCTACAGTCCGGGGAGTTTCATAGATACCAAACTGTGCGGCCCAGTCTCTACGATAGAATATACCGCGGCGATCTGCTACAAATAAATCGCGGTCTAAGCTATCAGGTTTTGGTAAAGTATAATGACCGCCAAAAATCCTATACGTGTAATGGGCAAGATTGGATGTTTCTACAACTTGCCTAACATTTGGATAACGGTCTAGCATTTCTTGTGGAATAGGGGCAAAGAACCCTTGAGATAGCAACTGAAGATAATCCGCAACCTGGTGAAGAGGCTGCAAATAAAAAACATCAGGCAAATCATCAGCGGCAGCTAATATCGGCACCATACCAATAAAGCCATCTATATTGGTAAATTCGACGTTAAGCCCAAACCGCTCTAGGATATATGCGGCTATTTCATCGTCTTGCGGATTAAAATGGCCAAAGTCTACGGCGTTAAATGTGACGTTAATAACTTCCCTGTCTCCTCCCGAGACAACATCACTACCTCCGTCACCATCACGGCCACAACTTGTAAGCGCGACGGCAGCCACTAAAAGAGCCAGCAACATCAGTATCGTTAACTTACTGCCCTTTACATTGTTGGTTTTCATAACCAAGCTCCTCTCATATATGATTATATTTAGCCCTTTACTGAGCCAAGCATAGCACCCTTTTCAAAATACTTCTGCAAGAAGGGATAAATCATCAACATAGGTACAACCGAAACTACAACAGCGGCCATCTCACGCCCTTTTAGGAAAATAGGTAGCCTGTTGCCAAAGGCGTCTATAGGTTGGCCATAGGCCTCTATCAGCTCCATCGGCATGCCTGCATTAAGCATACGCCTTAGCAGCAGTTGTAATGGGATAAGATTCGCGTTTGCTATATATAATTGTGCCGAAAACCAAGCATTCCAATGCCCTACAGCCACAAATAGCGAAAGCGTAGCAAGTACAGGGATAGATAGCGGATAGATAATCCTAAACAATATCGTAAGATCGCTCGCGCCGTCCATTTTTGCGGATTCTTCCAATGACTCCGGCAGCTGCATAAAGAATGCACGCATAATTATGAAGTTCCAGACACTTACCGCACTTGGCACAATAAGGGCCAAGAGATTATTGCGCCATCCTAATGTCTGGGTTATCAAAAGGAATGTGGGGATTAGACCGCCAGAAAAGAACATAGTTATAAGCAGATATACCGTGAAGACTTTACGGCCCATTAACCGTTTTTTCGAAAGCGGATATGCTATCATGGATGTAAAAAGCGTACTAAGTGCTGTCCCCGTGACAGTAACAATAACTGATATTAGGAACGCCCGGGGTAAGGTTGGAGCCGCGAACAAAAACCTATAAGCCTCCAGGTTAAAACCACGAGGTATCAGGTTTAGCATCCGGCTAAAAAACTCACCTTGTGACATAAACGAGATAACTATAACATTATAAAACGGAAGAATCATAAGCAACGACAATATGACAAAAAACACCACGTTGCATATATCAAAGATACGCGAACCAAGGCTTCTTCTTATTCTATTTCTGCTTTTTTGAACTAATTTCACAGGTTTGACCACATATACCCCTCCTTTCTATAAAAATCCTTCTCCGCCCATAAACTTAACAACTCTGTTAGCAATAAGCAAAAGCGCAAAATTTATTACCTGCTGGAACAAGCCCACTGCTGTTGTAAACGAATAAGCCATACGATTAACGCCCTGGTCAAACACAAAGATGTCAATCGTTTGCCCAACACCCCAAGTAGGCCCGTGCAGGAGGTTCATGATTTGGTCGAAGTTAGAGCTCATGATGCCGCCAACATTGAGGATAAATAATGTGATTATCGTAAAGCTCATAGACGGCAATGTTATATTCCACATTCTTCTAAGGCGCCCGGCGCCGTCTATTTCTGCCGCTTCATATAGTTGAGGGTCTATGCCGGCTATTGCGGCCATGTAGATAATTGTACCCCAACCTGCGCCCCTCCATATTGCCGTGAGGTAAAGCAGCCTCCTGAATGTATCCGGGTTGGAAAGGAAGTTAATTGGGTCACGCCCCATTTGCATGAGAAACACGTTGACCATACCGCTGGTCATGGAGAAGAAGCCCATAAGCAAGCCGCTTATAACAACCCATGAAATAAAATGCGGCAGATATAAAACCGACTGCACGCCCCGCTTAAAGCGCCTATGACGAAGCTCGTTGAGCAGCAAGGCAAGGATTATTGGAGCCGGAAACTGCCATACAAGCTGATTAAAACTAATGATAATGGTGTTTACGACAGCCTGCCTTGCAACGGGATGCTCAATAAACCGGCGAAAATGAAATAACCCTACCCACTCGCTACCTGTTATGCCTCCGCGGAGAGTAAAATCCCTAAAAGCAATTTGCACACCGTACATGGGCATATATGAAAAAACAAATACAACCACAAAGCCCGGAATAAGCATCAAGTAGAGCCAGCGGTCAGCCCAAAGTCGCCGCTTTACACGATCCCAGTTGGAACGCTTTGCGTGGGCAGGTAGACTTTCAGATGCCATCAAATGCACCCCCTTATAGTAGTAATTTTTAAATATATTGGCTTGAGAATCCGTAGAATCGCTATAAATTAGATAAACATATTAGCATCATACATATAGCTATATAATGCCTAATGCCAATTGGTTAGTTATCTTACCCAACCGGACATTAACATTAATTAATCCTTATGTCAATATAGCCAATACGTCACAAATTGAAAACAATTTACAAGAGATACATAAGTGTTTAGATTTGCGCTCTATTGTACAGCTCATAAAAATGCTGCTCATTTTTCAGCAAATCGTCAAACCGGCCCTGCTCCGCGATACATCCGTCTTTAAATACAATTATATTGTCAAAGGCTTTAACAGAATCCAGCCTATGGGCAATGGCAATAACGGTTTTCCCCTCAAGCTTTGCCATTATATTTTTGATAACGGCTTCTTCTGTCAGGTTATCTATTGCCGATGTCGCTTCATCTAGGATGACAACCTGAGCCTTGGAAAACCACAATCTGGCAAGAGCAAGCTGCTGACGCTCGCCGCCCGACAAGCTAACACCTCGTTCTCCTAGCTGGGTATCAAGCCCGTTTTCTAGCTTGGAATATAGGTCATCCAGCTCCACTTCCTTGATGGCTTTCATCAATAGAGATGGATCCACATCTTCGTCAAAAACAAGATTTTCGCGCAATGTACCGTTAAATATAGACGGCTCTTGAGGAAGATACGCTATATGCCTATAATAACTGTTAAGATTTACCTGCGCAAGATTATGGTCATCTACGGTAATATTACCGCATACTGGATGCAATAGCCCTGCTATTAGCTTAACGGCTGTAGATTTCCCAGAGCCGCTTTCGCCTACAAGAGCTACTGCCCTACCCTGCCCTATTTCAAGGTTTAAATCCTTGAATATTTCACGCTCGTTATACATAAAGCCAACATTTTCAAATGACACCCGGCCTTTAAGTGCGGATACATGCCTGCCTTGAGTGAGCCGTATATCATCTTGGGTGTCTAAAAAATCTGTATATCTTCCAAAGGCAATCCTATCCAGCTTATACTGTATATAGACCACATTAAAAATAGCAATTGGTTGATAAGCATTGTCTACCAGCATAACCAACGCTACAATTTGCCCAATAGTTAAAGCACCCGCAATCCAGCCATAAACAATTATCCCTATTTTTGCAAACCCGATAAGGATCGCAAAAATAGTAAAGAAGGCCTCATGTACCATTCTCACCTTTACAGTAGAAGATACTATTTCTTTCGAGGCGGATTCTGTCTTTTGAATCTCCCGGGCAAAACGGCGGTTTACGCGAAAAACGACCATTTCCATAAAGCCTCGTACAAGAAAATGATTAAATCTTTCCTCGTTAACAAGGATATTCTCCTTGACCTTATATAAAGCTTTTAACAGCAAGTTCGAAATAATAAACACAACGATATAGCCTAGTAGTATCGCAACCATTACCGTCCGGTTGATAGTAAAAACAAAAATAATACTAAAAAGCATAGCCGGAAGAGAATCCGCAGCAAGCTGCACATAAAAAATCAGAATACTTTTGCCTGCCGATGACCCGTTTTCTACCCGCTGGATAAGCGTACCGGTGCCAAGCTTTGTGTAGGAAAGATAATCCACTGTAGAAACTTTGCGCAACGCGGCAAGTTTTAGACTTTGTACCAAACTTTGCTCAAGTTTACGCTCTGGATAGTTATACACATAGCCCATGATATAAAGCACAATCAAAGCTATGCCATAAATGGCAATATTGGCTATCGTTAAAGTACCATTTGTAAAATTGTCTACAATAGTTTGAAAATAAAAGGGGACAAAATTTTGAATAAAAAACCATGTAATCCCCGTCAAAATAAAGAAAACTATTAATTTCCTGTGTTGATTTGCTACCAATTTCAAATGTTTCACAACCATTCTCCTTTTTTGTCTATAATTTATCGAATTATGTGGAGAGTATGGTTGGCCTATCCGCATTTCAGTTATATACTCAGCATGACTGCGGAAGGTTTTTCAACCATACTGAGTAGAATCTTCGCATGACCTTCATAAATGAATTCACCATCTTTCATGAAAAATTTAAACTCATATATATTTCATAATATCGTATCAGTTGGCTTATGAGGTGTCTAGTATTTATCAATTAATTTCCCGCATGGTGTAAAAATACACTTAGCCATTACACAATAAGAGTACTGGTATTTTTCCAACATTATGTTAGAATTGGCATATGAAAGGAGGGATTCTTATTAAACGCTTGGAAGATTTGTACAAAAAGGCCTCTGTGAGTGATATGGCTACCGTTTGCATAGCCTGCGCAGAGGATGCCAATGTATTGGAAGCAGTAGAATCGGCCAAAAACATTGCTAAGTTTATCCTAGTTGGTGATACAGAAAAAATCCGCCGGGAGGCAGACGCAGCAAAGGCGGATATCTCACGCATGGAGATAGTAAACGAGCCCAACCCTGTAGCGGCCTGCAATACCGCCGTGCAACTGGTTTCTTATGGTATGGCTCAGGCTCTGATGAAGGGACACGTAGACACTTCTATTATAATGAAGGCTGTGCTAGACAAGGAAGCCGGAATGCGCACAGGTCGGAAGCTTAGCCACTTAGCTGTTTTTGAGTTGCCTACGTATCATAAGCTACTATTTGTAACAGATGCTGCTATCAACATAGCCCCTGACTTGGACGCAATGATTGAAATAATTAACAACTCAGTAGAGGCGGTCTTGTCTCTTGGGATTGAGATGCCAAAGGTAGCCCTGCTGGCAGCCAAAGAAAAATCGGATCCTAAGATGCCCGTCACAGAGTTTGTTGAGAATATAGCCGCCCGTCATAGCATATACAATCAGTTCTGGTCGGAGCGGGGTACAGGCTCGCTTGCTTCCCAGCTTGACATTGATCCCGAAGAGGCAGCTTTTACTGCGCGTTTCCATTTAGACGGCCCCCTGGCCTTAGACAACGCAATATGCCGCGAGTCTGTAAAAATAAAAGGTATCGACAGCCCTGTCGGCGGCGATGCCGATATTTTGGTATGCCCAGATATCGAAGCGGGCAATATCTTGTACAAGGCCTTGGCTTTCCTGGCAAACGCAAAAAACGGTGGTGTCGTGCTTGGCGCAAAGCGGCCTATAATACTAACTTCACGAGCAGATTCTGCCGAGAGCAAGCTTATTTCTATAGCACTAGGAATTCTTTCATAAAAGGACTGTGACCAATGAAACTACTAATAATAAACCCAGGCTCTACCTCAACCAAAGTAGCCATTTTTGAAAACGAAACCCCTATTCTGGACAAGACCATCCGTCACGAGATATCTGACCTAGCCAAGTTTGACAAATTAACCGACCAATACGACTTCCGTAAACAAATTATTATGCAGCAGGTAGAAGCGTCTGGCATAGCCTTAACAGAGCTTGACGCGGTTGTTGGCCGTGGCGGCCTTATAAAGCCACTATCTGGCGGCACATACAATGTCAACGATGCAATGCTTCGCGACCTGCACGCAGGCGTACAAGGGGAGCATGCCTCTAATCTAGGCGGTCTAATCGCAAACGAAATCGCAAAGCATATTGGCAAGCCCGCCTTTATAGTAGACCCAGAAATAACAGATGAGTTTATGGAAATCTCACGCCTAAGCGGTCATCCTTGGCTTAAGCGCCGCTCTATATTCCACGCATTAAACCAGAAAGCCACTGCCCGGCGTTTTTGCGCCGATACGGGCAAGGGCTATTTTAATGTCAACATGATAATAGCGCATATGGGCGGTGGTATCTCTGTGGGGATACATGCCAAGGGGCAGGTACTTGACGCTAACAATGCCTTGGACGGCGACGGTCCTTTCAGCCCCGAAAGAAGCGGCACTTTGCCTGTAGGCGACTTGGTGGATTTATGCTTTTCCGGCAAGTACACCCACAAGGAAGTAAGGGCGGCTATAACCGGCAACGGCGGTATGGTTGCGTATTTTGGAACCAATAATATGATGGAAATCGAAGAGCGCTCCAAAACCGAGCCGGAGGTAAAACTGGCTATAGACGCGATGATTTACCAGATTGCCAAGGAAATTGGTGCTGTTTCTACCGCTGTTAACGGCGATGTAGACGCTATTTTGTTAACCGGCGGGCTTGCGCATTGGGGATATCTTACTCAGGAGATAACCAAGCGGGTGGAGTTTATTGGCAAAGTGTATGTCTACCCCGGCGAGGATGAGTTGCTGGCTTTGGCCCTTGGGGCGCTTAGGGTGCTACGCGGGGAAGAAGTAGCCAAGGTCTATCATTAAAATGGTTTACATGTGTAGTCTAGGTTTTGTCATTTTTGCCGAAAGCGATCTTTGATTTTTTGCGGTTTTTTATTCTTTTATTGCGGCATACCACTCTATATTGGCGTTTTTTGCGAGTTAGCACATGGGCTGATAAGGAGGAATGAATGCAAAGACTCTTTCATGTAAGCGAAGAATCGTCAATCGTGAAGTTTATCCCTCGTATACCATACCGTGATGATATGGCTAAATCAAAAGGCCTGGTTTGGGCCCTAACCGAGTTACAGCTCTTAAAATTCCTAACCCCACGAGATTGTCCACGCATAACTTATCGCACTACAGAAACATCAACGCAAGAAGACATCGAAAGATTCTTCTCATCTTCTTCCCGTTATTGTATAGCTATCGAACATGGCTGGTACGAAAGAATGGCAAGTACTACACTATATTCATACGAATTTGATACCTCTCATTTTTATTTTGACGATAAAGCGGGCTTTTACGTAAGCGAGGAAACAGAAACACCTATCGCCGTAACCAAATATGATGATTTGTTTGAGGAATTAATAAAAAGAGACATAGAAATTAGAATATTAAACAACCTGTGGGGCTTAGTTGAAGCAGTAAAGAAATCAAGTTTGCACCTGTCATTGTGCCGCATAAAAAACGCGCAGCCACCAATAAAAAACTTGTGAGCAACGTGATTATCCGCATAACCGCGAGTATATCATCGCTCACTTAAATAAGGAGGATATACAATGGACAAATTCGGTTACATGGAAAAGTACGGCTTCGAGCAGCTATGCTTCTTCCATGACAAAAGCACAGGCCTAAAGGCCATAACCAGCATCCACAATACGGTGCTTGGCCCATCGTTGGGCGGCACTCGCTTCTGGAACTACAAAGACGAAGAAGAAGCGGTGGAAGACGTACTGCGCCTTGCCCGTGGCATGACCTACAAAAGCGCATTGGCCGGCTTAGCTCTTGGCGGCGGCAAAAGCGTTATAATAGGTGACCCAAAAATACTGCGTAAAGACCCTATCAAGCGCGAAGCTTTCTGGCGGGCCTTTGGCCGCTATATCGAGGGGCTAAGCGGCCGCTATATTACCGCCGAGGATGTGGGCACCTCCACTCAAGATATGGTATATGTAAATATGGAAACCAGCCATGTAGTGGGCCTGCCCGGCCGCTCCGGCGACCCGTCTCCTTTCACGGCACTTGGTGTTTACAAGTCTATGAAGGCCTGTTGCCAACATATATATGGTGACAATAGTCTCACAGGTAAAACCGTAGCAGTACAAGGTGTGGGCAATGTCGGCTACTACCTATGCGAACTGCTCCACAAAGAAGGCGCGAATATCATGGTCTCGGACGTAAGTGACGAGCGCATTCAAAAATGCGTAGACGAGTTTGGTGTAAAAGTAGTAGGTATCGATGATATCTATCGTGTGGATTGCGATATCTACGCACCTTGTGCCCTTGGCGCAACGGTCAACGACGCGACAATCCCACAGTTTAAATGCCAAATTATATGTGGTGGCGCAAATAACCAGCTAAAAGACCCCACCGTTCACGGGTTGGCCTTACAGTCACAGGGGATATGTTATGCCCCAGATTATCTTGCCAATGCCGGCGGGGTTATTAATGTATCATACGAGCTAGCAGAAGGCGGCTACAACCAGGAAGCGTCCCTGCGCGATGTAGAATTTATATATACCCGCATGCTGGATATCTTGCGCATTTCTGCCGAAACCGGCCAGCTTACGTTCCAGACAGCAGACGCTATGGCGGAAGGCCGCCTTGAGGCCGTGAGAAATATCAAAAGCATTCTCACAAAAAGGTAATCACCGACGAAGGAGGCATAAAATTAGTGAATACAGTAATCTTCAATGAGGCTTTATGCAAAGGTTGCGTACTATGTGTAGACGTATGTCCCAAGAAAATTTTGACCCCTGATACAGGGCGTGTTAATGCTAAAGGATATAACCCAATAATTTGTGATGATATGGCCGCTTGCACAGCCTGCGCAATATGCGCCAGGATATGCCCAGACTCCGTAATATCCGTAGAAAGAGGGTGACGCATATGAAAGTCCTGATGAAAGGCAACGACGCCATATCGGAAGCCGCAATCCAAGCAGGTTGCACGGCTTTCTTTGGCTACCCGATAACGCCCCAAAACGAAATCCCCGAGTACATGTCAAGGAGAATGGTGGCGTCGGGCGGCGTTTTTATACAGGCCGAATCTGAAGTGGGGGCCATCAACATGGTGTACGGCGCAGCGGCGGCAGGCGCACGTACTATGACCACATCCTCCTCCCCTGGGATTGCGCTAAAACAAGAAGGAATATCATACCTCTGCGGCGCTAACCTGCCATGTGTGATTGTAAACGTATCCCGTTGCGGACCCGGCCTTGGGGGCATTCTCCCCGGCCAAAGCGACTATTTCCAGGCCACTCGTGGGGGCGGCAATGGCGACTATTATACGCCAGTGTACGCGCCAAGCACCGTGCAAGAAGCTTGGGATATGGTTTTTAAAGCCTTTGATATAGCGGATAAGTATAATACGCCTGTACAAATTCTACTTGACGGGATGTTGGGCCAGATGATGGAGCCTGTGGAAACCCGTGTCCACCCACGCTTAAATGTAGATAAACCTTGGGCCACAAACGGCAATGCAGACAAGCGTCCCAAAAACATGATCACATCCCTAAGCCTGTTTGGCGAAGTGCTAGAGGCCATGAACATTGAGCGTTTTAAGGTCTATGACGAAATTATTAAAAATGAAACCGCCGTAGAAAGCGATATTAAAGAAGGCAACACCGTAGCAATAGTTGCTTACGGTACCCCTTCACGTATAGTGCAAAACGCCATTGAAGAGTTGCGGGCTGAAGGCATAAGCGTCGGGTTAATACGCCCAATAACCCTATGGCCATACCCATATGACATCTTCCAAAACCTGCCTAAGTCTGTAAAACATATCTTGGTTTGTGAGCTTTCTATGGGCCAGATGATAGAAGATGTGCGCCTTGGTGTAAATGGTAAGTACCCTGTACATTTCTATGGGCGCGCAGGCGGGGTAATTTTTGAGCCGGGCGAGATTGCCAACAAAGTACGAGAAATCATGGGGCAATCCCAAAAAGCCTCTGCATCCAATGAAAAGCAAGCACCGGACAACAACTTGAAAGGGGGGATCTAGATGGCCAAGATTATGTATGAGAAAAGCAGAGGGCTGACCGATACCCCTTTGACATATTGCCCCGGCTGCTCTCACGGCACAATTAATAAATTAATTGCCGAAGCGCTAGTGGAGCTGGATATATTAGAAAAATCCATTGCGATAGCCCCAGTAGGTTGTTCTGTTTTAGCATACGAGTTTTTCAACTGCGACGGGGTTCAAGCCGCCCATGGCCGGGCACCGGCGGTTGCTACAGGCATTAAGCGTGTAGAGCCCGATAAAATCGTGTTCACTTACCAAGGCGACGGCGACCTTGCCTCTATTGGCACATCTGAAATAATCCACGCGGCCCATCGCGGCGAAAATATCACCGTTATCTTTGTAAACAACGCTATATACGGCATGACCGGTGGACAAATGGCCCCAACGACCTTGATTAATCAAAAAACCGGAACGAGCCCCTTTGGCCGGGAAGAAGCCACAACCGGCAAGCCAATCTTGGTAAGCGAGATGATGGCCACGATACCAAGTGCCACGTATATCGAGCGGGTTAGCATCCACGATATCCAGCATCTAACTAAGGCCAAGCGGGCAATAAAAAAAGCCTTCGAATACCAGATTCAAGGCAAGGGCTTCTCGATGATAGAAGTGCTAGCTGGCTGCCCCGTAGGCTGGAACCTCTCCGCGGTTGACTCAATGAAATTTATCGCGGATACGATGATACCGTATTTTCCGCTGGGCTTGTTTAAAGACGAGGGGGTGGCAAAATGACCAAAATGGTGTTTTCTGGGTATGGCGGCCAGGGTGTACTGGTACTTGGCGAAATCGTAGCAACAATTGCCATGCACAAAGGCAAAGAGGTCACATGGATGCCATCATACGGGCCAGAGATGCGCGGCGGCACTGCCAATTGTACGGTTATAGTGTCTGATACGATTATCGGCAGCCCTATTGTGCAGTCTGATATCGATATCTTGTGTGCCATGAATATCGCGTCTATTTATAAGTTTTTGCCTCGGGTTAAACCCGGCGGGCTGGTACTGGTTAACTCCTCAATTGTAATGGAGAAAATCAGCCGCGATGATGTGGATGTACTAGAGATTGACGCAACCAATATCGCCGGCAAAGTCGGCAACTTGCGCGTAGCTAATATGGTTATGCTGTCAGGTTTCCTTAAAAAGACCGATATGTTTACGTTGGATGATATAACAGAAGTGCTTAAACAGCGCTTTGCAGGAGCCAGGAGCCAGGACTTGATACCGCTTAATATCAAGGCTATCGAGATTGGGATGGGTGAGTAGGGGCAGATTGTATTAACCTGCTTAACACAATGCTATGAACACAGCTTCTTAATCGTTAAAACACATTCAAAAAACACCTATCCCCACAGCGGCAGTGGATGATAAGTGTTTTTTTGTATGCGAAAATTAATTATGCAAATATGTATTGACCTGTATTCACCCGCACGATATTGTGCATTTGCGCACATTCGTAAAATCATAATATCAATATGAGACAAACAAAACCTATTTAGGTACAAAAGTGAAAACCAGAAAAGTAACGCTGTTTTCATACTTGACTAAGAAGCTGTGTTCATAGGCGACAACGTGCTTTGGCGGTCAATTATACGCCACTTTTCGTTGGCATTTCCTTGCTTGCCTCTTGGCAAGCTGCGTCAATACCTCCTCAATTGGCGCATAATTGCCGCGCCAAACCGCCATCGCCGCCTATG
>Ga0123355_10001253_pt1 | contig 35434 bp, 34 predicted proteins | sample TergutEmb28metaG_3_FD_89872 | JGI IMG/M metagenome (GOLD analysis project Ga0123355, IMG submission 89872) | Embiratermes neotenicus P1 segment gut microbial communities from Petit-Saut dam, French Guiana - Emb289 P1 | ecosystem: Host-associated > Arthropoda: Insects > Digestive system > Gut ...
GACCGCACACGTCAAGCGCGCCTACGGCGACTGGACCGCGCCGAACCTCAAGGGCTGGAAGGATCAGCTCCTCGCCCAGTCCATCCACCCGATCCAGCAGTTCGCCTACACGACCGGGAAGAACGCAACCGATGCCGCCATGGTCATCGACGCCATGGACCTGCTGTATTCGGGGCGGTTCGACGGGTTCTGCATCGTGTCGAGCGACAGCGACTTCACCCGGCTCGCGCAGCGGCTGCGCGAATCGGGGCTCACCGTGTATGGCTTCGGCGAGGCGAAAACGCCACAGCCCTTCGTGCGTGCCTGCGACAAGTTCATCTACGTCGAGAACCTCCGGTTCGCCGACGATGCGCACGACGGTGACTCCGCCGACACTGAGAGCACCGAGCCCAAGCCCGCGCGCCGCGGCCGGATGACGACTGCCAAACTCAAGGCTGACAGGGACCTGGTCAAGCTGCTGCGCGGCGCGGTGGACGCGGCCTCCGACGAGGACGGCTGGGCACCGCTCGGGACGGTTGGTTCCATCCTGCTCAACCAGCGGCCGGACTTCGACTCGCGCAGCTACGGCTACGGCAAGCTGAGCGACCTGGTCACCGCCACCACGCTGTTCGAGATCGAGGGCCGGCGCCCGGGCGACGGCAAGCAGGCGGTCGTGTACGCGCGCGAGAAGCGGGGCACTCCCGCGAAGCGAAGCACACCAAGGAAGACCACCGCGTCCCGGAAAACGGCGGCCAGTCCCGCGGTATAACGCGGGCGCGTCAAGAACTGGCCAGGCCCTCCCACGTCCAGTGCGGCACGGCCAGGCCGGGCGGGACGTCCAAGTCGTCGGGGTGGGACAGGGCCACGTTGCCGACCGCCCAGTGGATGTAGGCACCGATGGCCGACCTGAACTCCTTGTCGTCCGGCCAGCCGGCGTCGTCGGCGGCCAGCATGAAGCAGTCGGCGAACCTGCGGCCAAGGTCGGACATGTCGCCTTCGCCCGCGTGCAGCAGTACCACGCTGGTCTGGTCGCCCAGTTCGGCCGAGTACGTGGCCGGCCCGCCGAAGGCCTCGGCCAGGTAGGCGGCGAGCCGCTGGATGTGCTGCGGATGCTGGTCCGGATGCGAGAACGGGTGGTTGAGCTCCGGGTCGGCAAGGCAGCGCGCGTGCAACGCCTGGCAGAACGGCTCGAACGCCGCCTCGCCCCCGGCGAACTCATAGAGTGTTGGCCGCATTCGGGTCGGTGGCATACAAGCGAGCCTAGATCACCGCGGGCCTGGCTGGCCCGGCCTAGATCACCTCGTTCAGGGTGCCCGTGGCGACGTCGAAGACGAAACCTCGCACCTGATTCTTGTGCGGGATGAACGGGCTGGCCTTGATCCGGCCGATCGACTGCCGGACGTCGGCCGCGGCGTCGGCGAAGGCTTCCACAGCCCAGGCCGGCCTGATCCCGGTCTCCGCCTCGAGCGCGGCCTTGAAGTCATCCTCCGTGGTCTTCTGCATCCCGCAGTCGGTGTGGTGGATCAGGATGATCTCGGTCGTGCCGAGCAGCCGCTGGCTGATCGACAGCGACCGGATCATGTCGTCGGTGACCGTGCCGCCGGCGTTGCGGATCACGTGCGCCTCGCCATCGTTCATGCCGAGCAGCCCGGAGATCTGCAACCTGGCGTCCATGCAGGCGACGACCGCGACCTGCCGCGATGGCCGGTGAGACGGCGGTCCTCCGTACGCGCGCGCGTAGGCAGCGTTGTTCATCAGGTACTCGTCGGCGACGCTCATGCGATTGCCTCCCGGCTGGCTCAGTCTGGCCGGGAGGCTACACGAAACGCGCGCCGGTTAGGAGACCTCATTTAGCTTGCCGGTCGCCACGTCGAAGACGAAGCCGCGGACCGAGTCCTTGTGCGGGATGAAGGGGCTGGCCTTGATCCGGGCGATGGACTGGCGCACGTCCTCGTCCAGGTCCGAGAAGGCCTCGGCGGCCCACTCAGGCTTGATTCCCGTTTCGTCCTGGATGGATCGCTTGAAGGCGTCGTCGGTGAATGTGAGCATGCCGCAGTCGGTGTGGTGGATCAGGATGATCTCCGTCGTGCCGAGCAGTCGCTGGCTGATCGCGAGCGAGCGGATCTCGTCTTCGGTGATTACGCCGCCCGCATTGCGGATGACGTGTGCCTCGCCCTCCTTCAGGCCGAGGATCCCGTACACGTTGAGCCTGGCGTCCATGCAGGCGACCACGGCGATGTGGCTGGCAGGAGGCATTGGCAGCGGCCCGCTGAACCGTGCGGCGTACGCTTCGTTGTTCTTCAGGTACTCGTCGGTGACACTCATCGTTGTGCTCCTCCGGTATCTCGCGCGATTTATCTACTGACCCGGTCGTAATTATATTGTTTTTCTCGCAGCAATCGGCGTGTGTATACCCGCCTGGAGCCGGGGAGCGATGAAAGTGGCGGTGACCGAACGTCTAATCCGCAGTGAGCGGTGAAGCGGGAGGGTTCCATGTCTAGCGGGTTCACGGACGAGGGCCTGGCTGCACTTGACCGGGCGCTCAACGAGCACGTCGCCCGGGGAGCCGTGCCAGGCTTGGTTGCGCTTGTGGCGCGGGCCGGGCAGGTGCACGTATGCGCCGCGGGTCACAAGGCCCTGGGGGACAGCGAGCCGATCGGGCGCGACGCGATCTTCAGGATCGCATCGGTGACCAAGCCGGTCGTGGGCGCGGCGGCGATGCTGTTGATCGAGGAAGGCGCCATGACGCTCGCCGACCCGGTGGAACGCTGGCTGCCCGAGCTGGCCGACCGCCGGGTGCTGCGGTCCTACGGGGCGGACCTCTCCGACACCGTGCCCGCGGCGCGACCGATCACGGTCGAGGACGCGCTCTCCTTCCGGCTCGGGTTCGGATGCATTTTTACCCCGGAGTCCCTGCCGGTCGTCCAGGAGGAAGCGAAGCTAAGGCTCAACACCCTGGGGCCCCCGTGGCCGCCGACGCCGCTCACCCCCGATGAGTGGATCGCGGCCCTCGGGTCGCTCCCCTTGCTCGACCAGCCGGGCGAGCTCTGGCGCTACGGCACCGGCGCGACCGTGACGGGCATCCTCATCGAACGGGTTACCGGGGCCCCGCTCGCTGAGGTGCTGCGCACGCGCGTGTTTCAGCCGCTAGGCATGACCGACACCGCGTTCTTCGTGCCGCGAGCCAAGCTCGGCCGGTTCACCAGCATGTACGCGCCCAGCGAAGGCGCGGGCATGTACGGCGCGGCTCCCGGGGACGGTGCGGAACTTGCCCGGGTGGACGCGCCGGACGGCTGGTACTCCGCCCCGCCGGCGCTGCCCGACGGGGCCGCCTCCCTGGTTTCCACCGTCGACGACCTGTGGGCGTTCGCCGCGATGCTGGCCGCCGACGGTGGCAGCCTGCTATCCCCGGAATCGGTCCGGTCGATGCGCGGTGACCGAACGACCGCGCGGGACCACACGGAGATGCCGTGGTTCTTCGGGGACAAGGCAGGCTGGGGCCTGATGATGTCGGTGCCCCGCTCCGGCGCTACACCGCCATCGGGCGCGCCCAAAGACGGCAGGCCCTACGGCTACGGCTGGAACGGCGGCAGCGGCACCGCCTGGAACACCGACCCGGCAACCGGCCTGACCGGCATCCTGCTGACCCAGCGCATGATGACCTCCCCGGAACCACCCGAGGTGATGCGGGACTTCTGGTCAGCCGCCTACGCCGCGATCGCCTAGAGCTGGAAGTTCGCGATCCACTCGGCGGTTGTCTTGAAGCCGCCGAAGGTATAGAAGTGCAGCTTCACCTCGCCGTGCTTGCCCGGGTCGAGGCCCGCCTGCAGGTCGCGGATGAACTTGTCGGGGCCCGCCTTGCTGAGCAGGTTGGTAACCGACAGGCCGTACTTCTTCGCGATTGTGGTCGAAGTGGAAATGCCGAGCCGGGAGGCGAAGCCGAGCAGCAGCTTGACGCTAGCCGGGCCGGGGGCACCGACGCGGATCGGCAGCTCGATACCGCGCTCGCGCGCCTCCGCCAGCCACTGGAGAACCCGGTCCACGTCGAAATCGACCTGGGTGATGATCGTGCCCGGGATCTGCAGCCTGGCGAGTGCGGCCGACTTCTTCTCAAGCGCCGCCCACGCCACGTCGGTGGGGATGTTCGGGTCGCCTGAGGGGTGGCCGCCCATCGAGATGTGCTTGACTCCGTACTGCTGGAGCAGGCCGGAGTCGATCACGGCCAGGGACTCCTCGTACGGGCCGAGCGGGGTTGTCGGGTCGCCGCCGATGACGAGGACGTTCTCCGTCGCGCCGACGTCCCGCAGCGCCCCCAGGAATTCTTCAAGCATCCCCTGGGACGTGATCCGGCGTGCGGAGATGTGCGGCACCGGGGTAAAGCCGAGGCGCTTGACGGCCGTCGCGGCGGTGACCCGCATAGCCAGGTCCTCGTTGTCCAGGAACGTGACGTTGATCCGGGTGCCTGGCGGGATCACGCGCGCCGCGTTCTCCACCTTCTCGACATCCTTGCCGGTCATCTCCATGGAGAAATCGTCTAGCACAGTGCCCACGTGACGCCCATTTCCGAAATCTCGTATGTCCTTGTGACTTCATGATAGAGCGCCACGTGCGCAAACTTAATGCCAGCGGGTAACCACTGGAGAACGCCACAAATGAAAAAGAAGCGGTTAGTGGCGCCGGTAGAGCGTCCGAGCGTGCGCCTCATATGGCGCGGGAGCGACCGGTTAGTCCTCGCCGTAGTCGTGGTCGGGGTGGTTCTGCTCACCGGTGCGCCAGTAGCCGCGGGTTACCAGCCGGCCGACCGGGATGCCGCGCTCCCGGGTGAAGTAGCGGCGGATGTCGCGCATCGCCCCGGCCTCGCAGGCGACCCAGATCCGGGCATCATCCGGGATCGCTGCCGCCCGGGCGGCTTCGGCCAGTTCGGCGCCGAACCCGTCCGCGGTGCGCCGGTGGTGCCAGCTGACCGTGGTCTTGGCGGGACCGCCGAGGTCGATCTCGTCGTCGGCGTCGGCCACTTCGATGTGCACCTCAACCGTCGCCGACTCCGGCAGCGCCTCCAGCAGCGTGCCGACGGCCGGGATCGCGGACTCGTCGGCGGCCAGCCACCAGTGGCCGGCGGCCGGCTCGAGAGAGAACCGGCCGCCGGGTCCCGCGACCGCTAGCCTGTCGCCCGGTTTGACGCGCTGCGCCCACTCCGACGCCGGACCCTCGCCGTGCAGCAGGAACTGGATCTCCAGCGTCCTGGTCTGCGGGTCGTAGCGCCGCGGGGTGTAGGTGCGCACCACCGGGGGCTGGTCGTCCGCGGGCACGGTGCCGTCCGGAGTGAACTCGGGCAGGACCGGTTCGCTCTGGCCCTCAGCCGGCAGGAAGACCTTGAGGTGCGAGGTGGGGGCGGCGTCCGCGAAACCGTCGAGGTCGTCGCCGGTAACGAGCACCGACACTAGCCGGGGCGAAACGGGCGATACGGACACTACTTCGGCGCGCCGTGGCGGCTTGCGCCGCCGGGGACCCCCGCCGGAACCGGGTGCTGATGCTGGAGTGGTCACGTACTTCCTTTGCTAGAACTTCTCGATCGCCGGGATGACCCGCTCTGCGAGCAGGTCGAGCTGGCCCGGCTTGCTGACGTTGACCATCGAGCCGTGCACGACCGAGAAGCCGGACTCGGCGATCTGCTGTGCTCGCTCGATGGTCTGGTTCACGTTCTCGCCGTTCTCGCCGAGGTCGAAGCGGGTCTGCGCGGTCTTCTCGATCTCGTCGTAATCCCGGCCCTCGTTGGCGCAGTGCTCGCGGAGCACGCCAAGCTTGCGTGCCGCCTCGGGGATGTCGTAGGCCATGATGTTGCACGAGTCCGCGTACCTGGCCACCAGCCGGAGCGTCTTCTTCTCCCCCGACCCGCCGATGAGGATCGGCGGATGCGGACGGGACAGTACCTGCGGCGAGTTCAGCGTCCGGGCAAGGTGGTAATGCTCGCCGTTGAACGACCCCTCGTCATCGCTCCACATCTGCTTGCAGATGAGCAGCGCCTCTTCAAGTCGCTCGTACCGTTCCTTGAGCGGCGGGAAGAAAAGGCCGAGCCCACGCGATTCATCCTCGTTCCATGCCGCGCCGATGCCGAGGATCGCGCGACCGCCGGAGAGCACGTCAAGGGTCGTGACCGCCTTCGCGAGCAGGCCGGGCTCGCGATAGACGACTGCGGTCACCATGGTGAGCAGCTTGACCCGCTCGGTCCTCGCCGCCAGCCAGCCGAGCGCGGTGTATGCCTCGAGCATCGCTTCCTCAGGCTGCCCGTTGGTGGCGATCTGCCAGACATGGTCCATCACGCTGATGCGGTCCACGCCTGCCTCTTCGGCGCGGTGGGCGATCTCGCCCAGCTTGAACCTCAGCTGGGCGGCACCGCCATCCCAAGTGAAGTTCGAGATGTGCAGACCCAGTTTCATGGCTCAACCCTATCCACGGACGGTGGCCTGGAGGCGAGCGGCACGGATCGCAAAGGTCCGGCGGGAGCAGCAGGAATGCGGACGATCAGTGATGCGGCGACTGCCTCGCGCCACGTGGGTGACGCAGCGTAAGGTTCGGTGCATGACAACGATCCCTGAATCGCACAAGGACTTGCTGAGCGGGCAGGTTGGCGTGCTCGGCACCATCGGGGCTAGCGGGCGACCGCAGCTATCTGGCGTCTGGTTCCTCGCCGAGGGCGACACGGTGAAGCTCTCGCTGAGCACCACCCGGCAGAAGGTGAAGAACCTGCAGGCGAACCCCAAGGTCAGCCTGCTGATCTTCGGTGAATCGCCGTACAAGTACCTGGAGCTCCGCGGCGACGCCGAGATCTCCCCCGACCCGGACTACGAGTTCGCTGACAAAGTGGGCGCTAAGTACGGCGGTGCCGACCTGCGCACGATGGACAAGCCCGGCGATACCCGTGTGGTCGTTACCATCCACCCGCAGCGGGTCATCACCTGGGGCGGCAACTAGCACCGGGGATGAATCAGTACCGGCTCTTACCTGCGGCGAAGTACTCGGAGGACGTGCGCTGCCAGAGCAGGATGACGGCAAATAGACCGATGAGCCAGACGACAATCGCGAAGATCCTGCCGACCGGGCCTGCCCCCGCCCCTAGGCCGACGAACTGGGAGATCGTGTCGATCGCGAAGAACACGGTCGACACGATCCGCGCCCAGCTTTTGCCCGCGCCGTTGGCGCGCGCCATCCACAGCCATAGCGCGCAGGCGATGAGCCCGCCGACGATGAAGCCGACGACCAGCACGTGCTCGGAGTTGGTGACCTGGGCGGGGGTCAGGTTGTGGTTGGCGTTCTCGATCCGGGTCCGCAGGTTGCCTATCCCGATGAAGTCGATGCCGATGCCGATCAGGCTGGCGATGGCGCCGGCGTACATGACCCGGACCGCCCGGTCGATGGACGGCGGCGCGGGCGAGCTGGGTGCCGGAGACGGCTCGGGCGCCTCGGCGCCGCCCGGGTAAGGCTGGTACATGACGGCCCCTTCAGCCGGTGACATCAATGCTGGATCGCGACATTACTCCTGCCGCAGTCCGTCGTCAGCAGTGGCCGCGCCAGCAAAAGGAATCATTAGCGGTGAATCGTGCGCTGTCATCCGGGACGTCGCCGGACGGAGGCGACAAGCGGGCGGCCGTCCGCGCCGGGAGCCACGGTGACCTGGGCCGCGTAGACCGCGCCGATCAGGTCGGCGGTCAGCACCGCCGAAGGCGGGCCGGACGCTACCACCCGGCCCTCGCTGAGCAGGACAAGCTCGTCGGCGTACTGTCCGGCCGCAGTGAGGTCGTGCAATGTCGACAGGACTGTCAGGCCGACGTCCCTGCGCAGCTGGTCGACCAGCTCCAGCACCTGCTGCTGGTGACCGATGTCGAGCATCGTCGTCGGCTCGTCGAGCAGCAGCACCTTGGGATCGGCGGCCAGCGCCCGCGCGAGCACAACGCGCTGGCGCTCCCCGCCGGACAGCCGGCTGAGCCGGCGGTGAGCGAACCGCGCGATGTCAAGCGTCTCCATGGCCGCCTTGGCTCGCGCCCGGTCCTGCTGCCCTGGCGCGGCCAGGTAACCAAGGTGCGGGGTGCGGCCGAGCATGACGTACTGGGCAACCGTCATGTCCGGAGGCAGCACGGGCTCCTGCGGGACATAGGCCATGAGCCGCGCCCGTTCCCGCGCCTTGAGCGTCCTGATCTCGCTGCCGTCGGCCGCGATCGTCCCTTCGTACGGCACGAGACCGGCGACGGCGCGCAGCAGGGTGGACTTCCCGGCGCCGTTCGGGCCGATCAGGGACAGCCAGCGGCCGCTCGGCGCGGCCCAGGTGACCTCCCGGACAACTGGAGTGGCATCCAGCGTCACCGTCAGCCCGCTGGCGGCGAGCGCGGTCATGTCCGCGCCTCCTTGGTTGTGCGCAGCACCCAGACGAACGCAGGCGCGCCGACGACGGCCGTCACCACGCCGATCGGCAGCTCCGCCGGGGACAGCACGGTGCGGGCCACGGTGTCCGCGAGCACAAGGAAGGCGGCGCCGCCGATCAGGGACAAGGGCAGCACGGAGGTGTAGGACGGGCCGGCCAGCCGGCGCACCACATGCGGGACGATGATGCCGACGAAGCCGATCAGGCCGCTCACCGCGACCGCGCTCGCGGCGGCGAGCGCGCTGGCCGCGACGACGAGACCGCGAACCTGGCCGGGGCGCGTGCCGAGCGATCTGGCCTCCTCGTCGCCAATTGCGAGCACATCGAGCTGCCTGCCGTGCACCAGGATGATCGCCGAGCTGACCACTGCGTAGGGCAGGATCGAGGTCACCTGCTGCCAGGTCGCGGCCGACAGCGAGCCGAGCAGCCAGCTGTAGACCGTCTGAATGTCCGACGCCGAGTGCTGCAGCACTACTGTCTGCACGGCGGTGAGGAAGCTGCCGACCGCGATCCCGGCAAGCAGCAGGGTCGCCACACCGTCGCTGAGGGCGGTGCGCCTGGTAGCGGCCACGCCGGTGGCGTAGGCCACGGCGACGCCAGCCAGCGAGCCGACGAAAGCGGCGACCGGCACGGCGGACGGACCCGCGCCGCCGAAGTAGACGATCACGATGGTCGCCCCGAGCCCGGCGCCGGCCGACGCGCCGAGCAGGCCTGAATCGACGAGCGGGTTGCGGAACACCCCCTGATACCCCGCGCCGGCCAGCGCGAGCAAGCCGCCAACCAGCGCGGCGAGCACCACCCGCGGCAGCCTGATCTGGAACAGGACCGCCTTGTCGAGCGGTGAGAGGCTGGACGGCAGGCTGACGAACGGGATCTTGTCCAGCAGTGCCGCCGCGGTAGCGAGCGGGTTCAAGTCGGCCGCTCCGACGAACGCGCCAACCAGCATCGCGGCGACCAGGAAGGCCGCCGCGATGCCGAGCGCGGTGAGTTTCCTCAACGGCGGTGCTCTCCCAACCCGGGCGTTCTCAACCCGTGCGGCTTTCTCAACCCTGCGGCGCGCGTTCGACCGCCGCGGCGATCTCCGCGACCAGCTGTGGCAGGCGGGGTCCCCAGCGGGAGGCGATGTCGTCGTTCAGCGCGATCACCTCACCGGCCTTGACCGCCGGGATGCCCGACCAGCCGGGCCGCTTGTCCACGATGGCCACCGTCTGGCCGCCGTCGGCCGGCTCGTTGTCGGCCAGGAAGATGATCTGCGGCTTCGCTGTGACGATGTACTCCTCCGATAGCTCCGGGTACCCGCCGTCGGCAGGCTTGCTAGCCGGGTCCGCGACGTTCTTCAGCCCGAACAGGCCGACGATCTGACCGATGAAGGTGGCCGAGGTCACCGAGTAGTACGGGTTCGCGCTGAGCTCCCAGTAATAGGTGTCACCCCGGTGGCTGCTGCCTGCCTTGCTCACCGTCGCGGCGATCTGCTGCTTCATCGATGCGACGACGCCGACCGCCTGCGCCGCGTGCCCGGTCGCCTCGCCGATCTGCTCGATCTGCGCGTACACGCCGTTCAGCGTGGAAACCGCGGGCTCGATCAGCACCGGGATGCCGAGCTTGGTCATCCCGGACACCAGCCCGCCCACATTCTGGTACGCCACCACGAGTGACGGGTTGTACCTGGCGATCGCCTCAATATTCGGGGTGAGGCCGGACAGGCCGGTAACCGGCGCCCCCTTCGGATAGTTGGAGTCGGAATCTACGGCCACGACCTGGCTTCCCGCGCCGACAGCGTAGAGGTCCTCGGTTGACGTCGGACTGAGCGAGACGATCCGCGTCGGCTTGGACGCGATCGTCACTTTGCCGTTGGAGGAGCTGAGAGTCACCGGGAAGTCCGCGCCCGTGCTTGTCGTCGGGCTCGCGGTCGCGGACGTAGTCGCAGTGCCAGGGCTTGACGTGCTCGGATTTGACGTTGCGATTGAGCCCAAGCTTGAGCTCGATGAGGAGCAGGCGGCCAGCGCGGCGACCGCGAAGGTGGCGGTCACCACGGCGACCGTGCGCCGCGTAAGGGTCTTCATTGGGGGCTACTTCCTCCCGGTAGGCGGGAAGGAAGGCGAGACCGCCGGCGCGCCGCGGGCTTCTCCTCTCGCCAAGACGGCCGGGACGGATCGCCCTTCCCACGAGGGTCGATGTCGTCCGGCGCGGCAGAAGGCGACCTGGCTTGGACCCCGCGCGCGGGGTCGTCACAGTTGCGGGACAGCGCCGGAATGGCCCACGACGTGGACTTCACCGGCTTCGCTACCTGCGCGCCGTCAGCCTGCAGGCGGATGACCACCCTGGCTGGCGCCTGTAATCTAACACGCGGTTTACAAGGCACGCTGCATCCGCCGGAATGGCCGGCAAGAAACGGCGGCGGCGGGTGCGGGCAAGCGGAGGAGCAGGATGCGGGAGCGAATCAGGCGGCGGCTGTTCCCGCTGATCGGCTCGGCTGCCTTCATCCTTGTCGGGATGCTCACGACCACCTGGGGGCCAACGCACCTGCTGTCGCGGACGGAGTGGGCGCTTCCGTACGACCTGTGGGGCACGCTGGTCGCCACCGGCAGGCTCGCGCACGGCAACATCGGCGGCATCTACGCTGCGGGCACCGGCCTTATCTCCCTGCCGGGCGCCGCGGTCATCCTGCTGCCGTGCGCCGCCCTGATCTCGGCGCTGGGGCTGTCGCTGCAGATCCCTGGCCCGCACAACCTGCACCCGGCGCTCTGGCTGGTGGCCGGCCCGTACCAGATGGCGATTTCGTGCGTCACGCTGTTCGCCGCCGATGCGCTGGCCGAGCGGCTCGGGGTATCGCGCTGGAAGCGGGCGCTGCTCACCGGTGCAAGCCTCGGCATCCTGTGGTCGGTCTCGCCGCGCTGGGGCCATCCGGAGGACGCGGTCGCCGTCGGCCTGCTGCTGTACGCGGTCCTCGCGCAGAGCAACGGCCGTGTCGCACTTGCCGGCTGGCTGGCCGGCTGCGCGGTCTGCGTGCAGCCGCTCGTCCTGCTCGCCCTCCCGGTCCTGCTCGCGCTGCTGCCCTGGCGGCGGATGGTCCCGTTCCTGGTCAGGTCCGCGGTCCCGTCGGCCGTGCTGCTGGCCGGCGCGGCGATCGCCAACTGGCATGACACCTATACGTCGGTCACCAGCCAGCCCGACTCCCCGGTCATCAACCACCCGACCATCTGGACCTCGCTGGCCCCGCAGATGGCCAACCAGAACGTCGCCGCCGGACCGTTCAGGCTCGCCACGATCGTCCTCGCCTGCCTGTGCGCGCTGGCGATCCGCCGCCGTTGGCAAGTCCAGCTGACCGACGGCAGCGCCACGTCGCCGCATCGCGGCAGTGCCAGCTCGCCGCTTGGCGGTAGTGCCAGCCCGCCGCTTCGCGGTAGTGCCGTCTGGCCGGCGGCGCTGCTGGCGGAGGTGCTCTGGTGGGTGGCCTTTACCCTGGCGCTCCGCTCGTTCTTCGAGCCCGTCATGGTCTCCTACTACCCCTGGCCGCCGATGGCCGTCGCCCTGATCCCGGCGGCCACGCTGAGCTGGCCACGGATGTGGGTCACGGGCATCCTGGCGGGCGGGCTGACGGCGGCAGCGCAGGGCCCCTCACACGACGCCTGGATCTGGTGGGCCCCGATCGTCGCTGGCTTGATCGTGCTGCTCGCCCTGTGCTACCCGGTTCGCAGCCAGCCGCGGCTCGCGAGCGCCGTTCCCGTGGGCGAGAGCGGCGGCCTTCCCCTGACGTATTCTTAGCGCAGGTAAGCGGCCTCGGGGCCCGGTCACGTCACGATCGGCGGAGTCACGGTCTCGAGCACCGGCCGCTTGGCCGGCAGGCCGTCGCCGGACGAGGTTCCGTGCAGGCGGCGGTTGATCCAGGCGGAGCGATCTGGGTGCCCGACGGCGACGGCATCCTGTTCGAGCCGGACCCGGCGAACGGCGCAGTTTGGTCCCAGGTGTCGCTCGGTGCCGGCCTGCCGCGGTTCTCTTCCGTTTCGCTGGCGGGCGACGAGGCCCTCGTGGGGGCCGTGGACGGGGTCGCCGCAGTCAGCGGTGCATGAGAAACGTGACGGGACGGGCGGAGCACGGGACCGTTCGGGATGCTGATGTTGACTCTTGATACTGACGGTAATCAACCTGAGGCGAAAGTGTAACATTTTAGTGATGTTTTGTTAGGGTCCCGCAAGGAACAGACTCGGTAGGCGCAGGGCGCGGTTGGATGGGACAAAGAGCGCACTGGAGTCAGGAGGCGATGCATCGTGGCCACGATGCGTCGGATCGTGGTCGGGGTACACGGGTCGCTAGGCAGCCTGCAGGCGTTGCGCTGGGCTGCTGAGGAGGCGCGCGCCAAAGGGGTGCCGCTGATCCCGGTGATCGCGTGGGTGCCTCCGGGCGGCGACCTCGCCGAGCGCTCCCATCCCAGTCCCTACCTGCGGCAGATCTGGCGGGACGCAGCCGTGAAGCGGCTTGAAGATGCGTTCGCCGACGGGCTCGGCGGCGTGCCGGACGACCTGCTGGTGCAGGGGCGGGTCGAGCGCGGGGAAACCGGGCCGGTTCTCGTCGACGTCGCCGACCAGCCTGATGACCTGCTCGTGATCGGTACCGGGCGGCGGTCGCTCATCGCCCGCTCGCTGCGCAGGTCCGTGGGGCGGTACTGCCTGTCACACGCCAAGTGCCCGGTGCTCGCCGTGCCGCCGTCGGCGCTAATGGAAGAGGTCGGGGACGGCTTCCGGCCGTGGCCACTGCGGCGCCGTCACGTGCTCATTCCGGATATTTCGGATCTACCGGAACTCTAGGCACGTTAACCCATTGCACTGGGCGCGAAGGCCTGCCCGCTTAGGTCCTGTTAGGAACCCGGGCGGCCCCGCATGGATGGTGTCAGGACGGCAATTTCCGCTGGTGAACGGGGCTTTGATTATGCCGTTCGGGACCGCCGCCGCTAATCACGCCTGCGGTCCCGGGGGAACCTGCGGTTAGCCAGGCACCGACAGCAGACACTGGGTGCCGACTCCGCGCGGTAACAGCTAGGAGCTGCCATGAACGACCTGCTGATGGTCGGCCTAACCATCGTGATCTTCGCCGTCTTCATCCTCATCGTGAAGGCGGTCGAGCACCTTGAGCGCTGAGATGTGGGTCGGCCTGATCGCCGCGATCATCATCACCGTTTACCTTGTCTACGCCCTCGTGCGGCCGGAGCGCTTCTAATGAGCAGTTCACTGGCGGGATTCCTGCAGATCGTGCTGCTCGTCGCAGCCCTCGCGATCTGCTACAGACCGCTTGGCGACTACATCGCCCGCATTTTCACGACCGAGAAGCACTGGCGGGTCGAGAAGGCCTGGTACCGGGTGATCGGCGTCGACCCGGACGCCGACCAGCGCTGGGGCACTTACGCCCGCTCGATGCTGGCCTTCTCCGCGGTCTCGGTCCTGTTCCTGTACCTGCTTGAGCGGATCCAGAGCCACCTCCCGTACTCCAACGGGATGCCCGCTGTCCCGTCGTTCCTGGCCTGGAACACGGCCGCGTCGTTCGTCACGAACACGAACTGGCAGAACTACTCCGGCGAATCCACGATGGGCTACGTCGTGCAGATGGCCGGCCTCGCGGTGCAGAACTTCGTGTCCGCAGGCGTCGGCATCGTCGTGGTCATCGCGCTGATCCGCGGCTTCACGCGGTCCAAGACTGACCGCCTCGGTAACTTCTGGGTCGACACGACCCGGGTTGTCGTCCGGCTGCTGCTCCCGCTGGCGGTGATCGGCGCCATCGTCTTGATGGCCACCGGCGTGATCGACAACTTCAACCTCACGCACGTGATCACCACCCTGACCGGCGGCCAGCAGACGATGGTCGGCGGCCCGGTGGCCTCGCAAGAGGTCATCAAGGAGATGGGCAACAACGGCGGCGGGTTCTTCAACGCGAACTCGGCGCATCCGTTCGAGAACCCGAACGCGGTCTCCAACTGGTTCGAGATCTTCCTGATCCTGGTCATCCCGTTCGCGCTGCCGCGCGCCTTCGGCAAGATGGTCGGCGACAACCGGCAGGGCTACCTGCTGGCCGGCGTGATGGTCTTCCTCTGGCTGGTCTCGGTCGCTGGCATCAGCTTCTTCGAGGCGCAGCACGCCGGCACCGCACTGCAGGCGGCGGGCGGCGCGATGGAGGGCAAGGAGGTCAGGTTCGGCATCCCTGGCTCCTCCCTGTTCGCCGGATCGACCACCGTGACGTCGACGGGGGCGGTCAACTCCTTCCACGACTCGTTCACGCCGTTCGGCGGCGCCATCGTGCTGTTCAACATGATGCTCGGCGAGGTCGTCCCCGGTGGAGTCGGCGCGGGCCTGTACGGCATGCTCATGCTCGCCGTGCTAACGGTGTTCATCGGCGGCCTGATGGTCGGCCGCACGCCGGAGTACCTCGGCAAGAAGATCCGCCCCACCGAGATGAAATGGGTGGCGACCTACATCCTGGCCACGCCGTTCGCAGCGCTGATCGGTGCGGCGATGTCGCTGGGCTTCGGCGTGCCGCAGCGCTCCATACTCAACCCCGGGCCGCACGGCCTCACCGAGATCGTGTACGCGTTCACCTCGATGGCCAACAACAACGGGTCGGCGTTCGCCGGGCTGGGCACCAATACCGGCTGGTACAACCTGGCAGGCGGCGTGGTGATGCTGATCGCCCGGTTCGTGCCGATGATCTTCGTGCTCGCGCTCGGCGGCTCGCTCGCCAGGCAGCAGCCGGTGCCGGCCTCTGTCGGCACGCTGAAGACGCACGGGCCGCTGTTCGCCGGGATGCTTGTCGGCGTGATCGTCATCCTCGTCGGACTGACCTACTTCCCCGCGCTCGCGCTCGGGCCGTTCGCTGAAGGACTGCACTGATGGCTGACATCCAGTCAAAATCAAAGTCGAATTCGCGGGAACCCGCGACCGGCGGTGGCGGCCTCATCGCCGGCACCGGCACCGCGGCGCCCGGCGCGTCCGCGCGGCGGGTCGGCGGCGGCCTGCTCGACCCGCACATGCTCTGGAAGTCCCTTCCGGACGCGTTCAAGAAGCTGGACCCACGGATCCAGCTCAGGAACCCGGTCATGTTCGTCGTCGAGGTCGGTTCGGTCCTGACCACCTACTCGGCGATCATCCACAGCACCACCTTCGCGTGGACAATCACCGTTTGGCTCTGGCTGACCGTGGTCTTCGCCAATCTGGCCGAAGCTGTGGCAGAGGGGCGCGGCAAGGCGCAAGCGGAAACACTGCGGCGGACCAAGCAGGACACCGTGGCGCGTCGGCTGATCAACTGGCACGCCGGTGACACGGCCATCCGCGCCGAGGATGTACCCGGCACTCAGCTGACGGTCGGTGACTATGTCATCGTCGAGGCGGGTGAGATCATCCCCGGCGACGGCGACGTCGTCGAGGGGGTCGCCTCGGTCGACGAGTCGGCCATCACCGGCGAGTCCGCCCCTGTCATCCGCGAGTCCGGCGGTGACAGGTCCGCGGTCACCGGCGGCACCAAGGTGCTCTCCGACCGGATCGTGGTGCACATCACCTCCAAGCCCGGCGAGACCTTCATCGACCGGATGATCGCCCTCGTCGAGGGCGCGTCACGGCAGAAGACGCCGAACGAGGTCGCGCTGAACGTGCTGCTCGCGTCGCTAACGCTGATCTTCGTGATGGCGGTCGTGACGCTGGAGCCGATGGCGTATTTCTCGAAGGCACCGCAGAACCTGGTCATCATGGTGGCCCTGCTCGTGGCGCTGATCCCGACGACTATCGGGGCGCTGCTGTCCGCGATCGGCATCGCCGGCATGGACCGCCTGGTCCAGCGAAACGTCCTGGCCATGTCCGGACGTGCCGTCGAGGCGGCCGGTGACGTGAACACCCTGCTGCTCGATAAGACCGGCACCATCACCATCGGCAACCGGCAGGCGTCGGAGTTCCTGCCGGTCGACGGCGTCACCGTGGAACAGGTGGCCGACGCCGCTCAGCTCTCCTCGCTTGCCGACGAAACGCCGGAGGGCCGCTCGATCGTGGTGCTGGCGAAGAAGCAGTTCAATATCCGTGAGCGGGCCGTCGGCGAACTCCCCGGGGCGATGTTCGTGCCCTTCACCGCGCAAACCCGGATGAGCGGCGTCAACCTGGCTGACGGCCGGGAGGTCCGCAAGGGGGCGGCGAGCGCCGTGCGGAACTGGATCCGCGAATCGGGCGGGGAGCCCGCCGACGAGCTCGGCCAGATGGTGGACGCGATCTCCGCGGCGGGCGGCACTCCGCTCGTCGTCGCGGAGCGCGCCGCCAACGACGGGCCGGCGAGCGCCCTCGGCGTCATCCACCTCAAGGACGTCGTTAAGGAAGGCATTCGCGAGCGGTTCGACGAAATGCGGGCGATGGGCATCCGCACCGTCATGATCACCGGTGACAACCCGCTGACCGCACGAGCGATCGCCGAAGAGTCCGGCGTGGACGACTTCCTCGCCGAGGCGACACCGGAAGACAAGATGGCGCTGATCAAGAAGGAGCAGGCCGGCGGCAAGCTGGTTGCGATGACCGGTGATGGTACCAACGACGCGCCAGCTCTGGCCCAGGCTGACGTCGGTGTCGCGATGAACACCGGCACGATGGCCGCCAAGGAAGCCGGCAACATGGTCGACCTCGACTCCAACCCGACGAAGCTCATCGAGATCGTGGAGATCGGCAAGCAGATGCTGATCACCCGCGGTGCGCTAACGACCTTCTCCATCGCCAACGACGTCGCGAAGTACTTCGCGATGCTGCCGGCGATGTTCGCCGGGGTGTTCCCTGGCCTGAACAAACTCAACATCATGCACCTGCACAGCCCGCAGTCCGCGATCACCTCAGCGATCATCTTCAACGCACTGATCATCGTCGCGCTGATCCCGCTCGCGCTGCGCGGTGTCCGGTACAAGCCGTCGTCCGCCTCGGCGATGCTGTCGCGGAACCTGTTGATCTACGGCGTCGGCGGCCTGATCATCCCCTTCATCTGCATCAAGGGGATCGACCTCATCGTCATGAACATCCCTGGATTCCGGTGATCTCTGCCATGAACCGTCTTCCATCGCTGGTGCGGCAGCACATCGCCGCGCTCCGGCTGCTGCTCGCCTTCACCGTGCTCTGCGGCATCGTGTACCCAGTGGTCATGTGGGGCGTCGCGCAGGTCGCTTTCAAGGGCCAGGCCAACGGCTCACTGGTCACCTACAACGGCAAGGTTGTCGGCTCCGGCCTGCTGTGCCAGGAGTTCGTTAACTCGAAGGGCCAGCCGCTCCCGCAGTACTTCCAGCCCCGCCCGTCGAACGCCAAGAGCGGCGCGGCGAACGACTACGGCTGCGACCCTGGTTACTCTGGCGCGACCAACCTCGGTCCGAACAACCCGACCCTGCTCACCAATGTCAAGCAATATCAGGCGGAGATCAGCAAGCTCGACGGCGTGCCGGTTTCGCAGATCCCGCCGGATGCGGTCACAGCCTCCGGCTCGGGCCTCGACCCCGACATCTCGCCCGCGTACGCGGCAATTCAGGTGAAGCGCGTCGCGGCGGCACGGCACCTGCCGGTGGCCACCGTACAGGGACTGGTCACAAAGTTCACCACCGGCCGCTCCCTCGGTTTCCTCGGCGAACCTGCGGTCAACGTGCTCGACCTGAACATCGCCCTTGACGAGCAGCCCGGCCAGGCGGCCTACGCCAAGTAGCCACTCCCGGAAACGTCGTCCCGCCGGGCCGGGCCCGATTCGATAGCGACTCCGCGATCGGGCCTGACCGGCGGGACATCGGGGTACAAGGGATCGTCCTCCCGGAAGACAACTGCCCGCAAGGCCAACGTCCGGCGGGCAATCCGGGTAATCTCTGCGTGCCGCCTGGGCGGCAGGGGCGCGTACGCCAGGTACGCACACATACGCCTGACGCGTCAGGTACGCCAGGTACGCAGGGGAGCAAGGATGGAACCGCTATCCGCGAACGACCCGCGCGCGGTGGGAGATTTCGTGCTGCGCGCCCGCCTCGGCGCGGGCGGTATGGGTCAGGTCTACCTCGGCTCCTCCCCCGCCGGGCGGGCTGTCGCGGTCAAGGTGGTACATCAGCAACTCGCCCGCGATCCGGAGTTCCGGCGGCGGTTCGGCCGCGAAGTCGCCGCGGCCCGCGCGGTGAGCGGCATGTACACCGCGCCGGTCGTCGCCACCGGACTCGATGACGACCCGCCATGGTTCGCCACCGCGTACGTGCCGGGCCCGTCGCTCGCCGACGTAGTGAACTCCCGCGGCGCACTGCCAGAGGCGGCGGTCTGGCGGCTCGCCGCCGGCCTGGCCGAGGCGCTGCGGGCGGTGCACGGCAGCGGCCTGGTCCATCGCGACCTCAAGCCGGCGAACGTGCTGCTTGCCGCCGACGGCCCGCACGTGATCGACTTCGGCATCTCGCGCGCGCTCGAGGGGACGGCGCTGACCTCGACGGGGATGGTCGTCGGCACCCCCGGCTACATGTCGCCCGAGCAGGCGGAAGGCGCGACGGCGGGCCCGGCGAGCGATGTCTTCTCGCTTGGCTGCGTGCTCGCCTACGCCGCGACAGGCAACCCCCCCTTCGGTACCGGCAGCGCCGCCTCCGTTCTCTATAAGATCGTCACCGCCGAACCGGACCTGTCCGGGGTTTCCCCGCAGCTGAGGCAGGTCATCGAGCCCTGCCTTAAAAAGAGTGCCGCGGAACGAACCGCGCTGAGCCAGCTCAGCACCGCGATCTCCGCAGCTAGCCCGGCCGTCCCGGTAGCGTTCGGCTCGTTCTGGCCAGAGCCGCTGAACACCATCATCGTGAGCAGCCAGGCATATCCCGCACCTCCCCAGACCGGCAGCGCCGGGCCGGGGAAGCCCGGAGCGGCAGGGCCGCAGCGCCGGGCGGCGGGACAGGCCCACCCGGCGTCGCCGCAGAGCCCCGCACCCGGAACTGTCAGCCCGCTGCCCTCGGGCTTCCAGCCGATGGCAAGCGCGCAGGCGGCTGGGCCCATGCTGCCCGACGGCTACCTTTCGGCGGCAACCCGGGGGATGACCGGAGGCCAGCCGGGCGGGCTGCAGCCTGGCACCGGCCAGCCGGGCGCGGGCCAGCCGCAGATCCCCGGATTCCCCTCAGCCCAGCAGGGCGCGCGGCACGGGCCGGCCACTTCCGCTCTCGCTCCCGGGTGGCAGTCGGCCGCCGCCACGCAGTACCCGGCACCCTCCTGGCAGCAGCCCGGGGGTACGCCGACGACGCCCTGGCCGCAGCCCGGGTCCCCAGGCGCGGGGACCCCGGTCCCGTACGCGCCGGGACGGCGGCGGCCGATGAAGATCGAGGTTCCGCCCGCCGTGCAAGCGGCCGCCGGCCTGATGTGGACGGGGCTGGGCGCCACCGTGTGCCAGCTGATCGCCAGTCTCCTGGTGTGGGGCCGCTACTCGCACGACGCCAAGCACGACCTCCTGCTCATCAACCGGGAGCACGCGAACGCGATGGCTGGCCACATCGCCGTCGCCATCTTCGCCGATTTGCTCGGCCTCATCGCCTGGATCTGGCTAGCGACGGCCACTCGTCGCGGCCGTGGCTGGACCAGCATCGTCGGATCAGTGCTGGCCGGGCTGTACTCCATCATCGCCCTGACCATCCTGCTCGCCACCCACAACGACCCCGGGGTCAAGGTATTCACCCTTATCGTCTGGGTCTTCGCACTGGCTTCGGTCTTCCTGCTGTGGAGCCAGCAGACCCGCCAGTTCTTCACCGCCTGGCGGCGCTGACGGCATGGTCCGGCATTGACCGCGAATTGCCTCACCTGGTGACGAAGGCGGCCACCTGACTCACGAAGTCCTCGAGGTCGCCGAGCGCCTTGAGCCGGTCGATGACGACGTCGTCGTTGACCTTGATGTACTCGTGGACTAGGACATTGCGAAAGCCGACGGCCTGACGGACGGAGCGGGCGAGCTGGGGAGTACAGACCCCGTGGTCACCGAGCAGCCGGACGGCGTCGCCATTGTCCGCAGGCGGTCCCCAGCCCTCGGCCGCGCAGATGTGCTGTGCGACATCCATGCAGGCTTCGATCGCGGTGACGAACGTGTACTTGACACCTCGCAGCCAGATCGGATCCTCACGCCGGCGATCGTCGGCTTCCGATTCGCTCTTGAGCACAGAGATGTCGTCGGTAATGCTACGCAGCAGGCGCAGGACCCGGTCCTCGTCCACCATGGGCTTACCTGCCTCTGGCCGTGACGGCGGCGGCGAACTCACGGTGAGCTCGGGTGATGCGCGGCAGTTCGTCAAAGTAGATCTTCCGGGTCATCGCCTCCCAGCGGACCCGGCCGACCGGATCGTCGTCGAACAGCAGCCGCCCGCCGACTGCCACCCGGCCGGCTAGCTCAAGCGGCGCGTCGTCCAGGACGAGCAGGTCAATCCTTGGGGGAAGCAGGATCTCGAAAGAGTTCGGCGCCCGGCCGGCAAAGTGCGCAGCGATGTCGATATCGGAGTCCGCCCGCTCGCGGCCACTGGCCCGGCTCCCATGAAGGTACGCGAAGCGCGCACCTGCCTGCCTGAGCACGGCGATTGCCTCTGCGGTCACGGCCGCCAGCGACTCGTCCACACCTCCAGTCTTGCAGATCTCGCGCCTGCCCGTGCCGACGCAAGGCCGGTGGCGTTCGGGCCTGCACGCTCACGGTGTCAGTCGCGGCCGGCTCTCGCCGCTAGACCTCGCAGATCAGGCAGCCGGCGTGGGAGGTGATCTTGTAGCGGCCGTCCGGGGTGCGCGGGAGGGCGGACAGGACCGCGGTGACAAGGCCGTCGCGGTCCGCGCTGTGCATGGTGCCCGACATGGAGCGCACGTAGGCCACGAGCGGTTCGGCATCGGGGACGCGGAGTTCGGCGATGAAGTCGTGCCTGGTCACCAGCGTGAAGATGGCTGTCGCCAGGCGCTCGGCGGTGTCCAGGTCCGCCCGCTCCTTCAGGCTGGCGCGGTCGAATCCGCGCACCGCCGCGATGACATCGCGCAACTCCGTCAGGTGGTCCCTGCCGTTCAGCCCGATGACGACCCGGCCGCCAGGCTTGGTGACCCGGTGCAACTCGCGGACCGCCACCGGCCAGTCAGGGACGTGGTACAGCATGTGCATCGCGAGCGTGAGGTCCACCGAGCCGCCGGGGAACGGCAGCGCGGTTACGTCCGCGTTGGCGAGGCCGAGCGCCCAGCCGGCCGGCCCGAGTTCCGTGACCGCACCCACCAGCTGCCTGGCCGCGGAAAGCATCCCGATCGACAAGTCAGCGCCGACGACCCGCCCGGCGAAGCCCCGCCTGGCAAGCTCGGCCAGGTACAGCCCGTTCCCGCAGCCGACGTCAACCACAGTCACCGCGGACTCCGGTCCGGCGACGTCGGACAGCGCCGTGCCGGACACAGCCAAGTCGAGCACCCGTGCCGGGAGGTCGATGCGCGGGTGCTGGTAGGCGTAGATCGACTGGCGGGCAGCCAGATTGCCGTCTGTTTTGTACTGTACGTTCCGCAGGAAACTCCGGTCGGCCCACGGGTCAGTCGCTTCCGTCACTGGACCACCGTAGGGGAGCTCGCAGGGCGAAGCCAGCAGACCCGGACATCACGGAACAGCCCCGGCATGGAAGTTCTGTTAGTTTTCTCAGCCCCCGCGCATGGATGGCGTTAGCAACGCGCAGGTGAACGCGGCGGGTGCCGCAAAATTGAGGTATGGCAGGGCAGCGTGACCGCGCGACACCCCGGGGGCAGCTCCGGATCTACCTAGGTGCCGCCGCAGGCGTGGGGAAGACGTTCGCGCTGCTGTCGGAAGGGCACCGGCGAGCCGAACGGGGGGCTGACGTCGTCGTCGGCTTCGCCGAACCGCATAGCAGGCCGCACACCATTGAGCTGCTCGAAGGGCTTGAGGTCGTTCCCCGGAAGAAGCTGCCCTACCGGGGCGGAGTGTTCGAGGAAATGGACCTCGACGCGGTGCTTGCCCGCCGTCCGCAAATCGCGCTCGTCGACGAGCTCGCGCACACGAACGTGCCGGGGTCCCGGCACGAGAAGCGCTGGCAGGACGTCGCTGAGCTGCTTGACGCCGGGATCGACGTGATCTCCGCGGTCAACATCCAGCACCTGGAGTCCGTGACCGACGTCGTGGAGCAGATCACCGGCGTGGTGCAGCGGGAGACGGTGCCTGACGCCGTCGTCCGGGCCGCCGAACAGGTCGAGCTCGTCGACATGACCGCCGAGGCGCTGCGCCGCCGGATGGCGCACGGGAACATCTACCCGCCGGAGAAGATCGACGCGGCGCTCACCAACTACTTCCGCGCGGGGAACCTGACCGCGCTTCGCGAGCTCGCCCTGCTCTGGCTCGCGGACAAGGTCGACGAAGGACTGCAGAAGTACCGCGCCGAGCACGACATCACGTCCACCTGGGAGGCCAGGGAGCGGGTCGTCGTGGCGCTCACCGGCGGCCCCGAGGGTGACACGCTGATCAGGAGGGCCGCGCGGGTCGCCGCCCGGGCATCGGGCGGTGACCTGCTCGCCCTGCACGTCACCAAGTCCGACGGGCTCACCGGCGCGAACCCTGCCAACCTGGCCAGGCAGCGGCAGCTCGTCGAATCGCTCGGCGGCACCTATCACCAGGTGGTCGGCGACAACATCTCGGATGCGCTGCTCACCTTCGCCCGGGCGGAGAACGCCACCCAGCTCGTGCTGGGCGCGAGTCGCCGGTCGTGGCTACTCGCGTTGCTCACCGGGCCGGGGATCGGCGCGCGGACCGTCCGCGACTCCGGCGCGATCGACGTGCACATCGTCACCCACTCGCACGCGGGCAGCCGGTGGGGGCTGCTCCCCCGGCACCGCGGCGGGATCACGGCACGCCGCCAGGCGGCCGGCTACATTCTCGCGGCCGCACTCGCGCCAGTGCTGACGCTCGCGCTCGCCAGCGACCGGGCCGGCCTCAACCTCACCAGCAACGTCCTGGTCTACCTGATGGCCGTCATCATCGTCGCCCTCGTCGGCGGGATCGTGCCGGCCCTGCTCGAAGCGATAGCGGCGTCGCTGCTGCTCAACTACTACTTCACCCCGCCCATCCACGCCTTCACGATCTCGCAGGTGAACAACGCCCTGGCGCTCAGTGTGTTCATCTTTGTCGGGGTCGCCGTCAGCTGGGTTGTCGACCTCGCCGCCCGGCGGACCCATCAGGCAGCACGGGCGGGCGCCGAGTCGGAGTTGCTGCGGACGACGGCGGCCTCCATCCTGCGCGGCCAGGGGTCGCTCGACGCGCTGATCGAGCGGACGCGGGAGGCGTTCGGGATGCGCTCGGCCAGCCTGCTCGAGCGCCGGGACGTGCCCGGCAGCCCGGCGCGCGGCCCGGCCGCCGAGTGGACCGTAGTGGCGGCGTCGGGAGAGCGTCCGGCCGCCCGGCCGGACGAGGCGGACGTGCACGTCCCGGTCACCGATACGCTCTCGCTGGCGCTGGCCGGCCGGCCGCTGCCCGCCGGCGACCGCCGGGTACTCGGCGCCTTCGCCGCTTACGCGGCCGTCGCGCTCGAGCAGCAGCGGCTGACCGCGGAGGCGGAAGCGGCCAGGCCTATCGCGGCCGCCGACCGGATGCGGACCGCGCTGCTCGCCGCGGTCAGCCACGACCTGCGGACACCGCTGGCCTCGGCGAAGGCGGCGGTCACCTCACTGCGCTCCCCTGACGTGCTGTGGGACGCCGCTGACACCGACGAACTGCTCGCCACCGCCGATGAGTCGCTTGACCGGCTCGCCCGGCTCGTCGAGAACCTGCTCGACATGTCCAGGCTGCAGGCCGGCGCGCTCGCGGTGCACCCGCGCCCGGCAGGGCTCGACGAGGTCGTTGCCCTGGTGCTCGACGACCTCGGCCCGGCCGGCCTTGACATCACCGTGGATATCCCCGACTCCCTGCCGGCGGTGCGCGCCGATCCGGCCATCCTCGAGCGGGTCGTGGTGAACCTCACGGAGAACGCGCTGCGCTACTCGCCCGCGGGCAAGCCGCCGCTGCTAGCCGCCAGCGCACTCGGCGACCGGGTGGAACTGCGGGTCGTTGACCGTGGTCCCGGCATCCCGGAGTCCGACCGGGAGCAGATGTTCGTGCCGTTCCAGCGGCTCGGCGACACCGACAACACAACCGGCGTCGGCCTCGGCCTGGCGCTATCCCGAGGGCTCACCGAGGCCATGGACGGGACCCTCACGGCCGAGGACACCCCAGGCGGGGGCCTGACCATGACCGTCAGCCTGCCGGCGGCGCCAGGAGACTAGGCCGGCTGGCATGACTACTGCGCCCGGGGGCGGCGAGCGGAGCGACGGGGAAGTGAGGAAGAGGCATGACGCGGGTGCTTGTTGTCGACGATGAGCCGCAGATCCTGCGGGCGCTGCGGATCAACCTGCGAGCCAGGCAGTATGAGGTTGCCACCGCCGCCACCGGCGCGGGCGCGCTCGACGAGGCCGCCGCCCACCCACCCGACCTGGTCATTCTCGACCTCGGGCTGCCGGATATGGACGGGGTGGACGTAATCGGCGGGCTTCGCGGCTGGACCGCCGTGCCGATCATCGTGCTGTCCGGGCGGGCCGATTCCACCGACAAGGTGGACGCACTCGACGCGGGGGCCGATGACTACGTCACCAAGCCGTTCGGCATGGACGAGCTGCTCGCCCGGATGCGAGCCGCCGTGCGGCGGACTCCGGCGGCCGAGGCACCGCCGCGGATCCGGCTCGGCGACCTGGTCGTCGACCTCGCGGCAAAGCGGGTAACCCGGCAGGCGGACGGCGCCCAGATCGGCGAAACGGCGATAGGGGCGCGGGGCGGGCCGGGTGAAACACCGGAGCGTTCGGATGAAAAGACGGCGGAGAGCCGGGCAGAACCGCAGCGGGAGTCCGACATCAGGCTCACGCCGACCGAATGGCACCTGCTGGAAGCACTGCTCCGCAACCCCGGCAAGCTGCTCAGCCAGCGGCAGCTGCTGAACGACGTGTGGGGGCCAGGTTACGACAATGCGGCGGGAAACCTGCGACTTTACATGGCGCAGCTGCGCCGCAAACTTGAGCCGGATCCGGCGCGGCCGCGCTGGCTGATCACAGAGCCCGGGATGGGTTACCGGTATCAGCCGCCTGAGCCTGAGGCTAAAACCACGGAACGCAGCGGAACTTAGCCATTCGCTCAGACAACGTCGGGCAATTGCACGGCGTTGCGGGGTTTTCAGGGAGAGCGGTTGCCGGACGGGAGCCGTACCCCCATTACCAGGGCAGTTCGCGTCCGTCTCTGGTGAAGGTGCCGGTGGGGCCACCGTTAGGCAGGGTAACCGCCCACACCACGCTGGCGGCGCCCTGGGCTGCGGACCTTCCGCCGCCGCGGGGGCCGTCCGTCGTGCTGGGCCCTGGGCACACCGCGTTGACCAGCACGCCGTCCCGGTACAGCTCACCCGCGAGCATCTTGGTCAGCGCGTTAAGCGCCGCCTTGGAAACGCTGTACGCAGGCCTGCCGCCGCTCATCAGCGCTATTGAGCCGCTCTCGCTCGACACGTTCACGACCCGGGGGCGGGGCGAGGACCGGAGCATCGGCAGCAGCGCCTGAATCAGCCGCCAGGCCCCGAACAGGTTCACGTCGAGCGCCTCGGCCACCGGTGACAGATCGGTGGTCCCGGCGAGGGCCCACTGGTCTGGCGCGGTCGAGGCGTTGTTGACGATGGCGTCCACCCGGCCGTACCGGTCGCGGATCCACTCCGCGAGCTGGTCGATATTCACCGAGTTGTCGACTTCGATGTGCGCGGGCGTGATCCGCTCTCCGTCTGCGTCGAGTTCCTTGGCCGCGAGTTCCGCCTGGCGCAGGTCCCGGGAACCGAGCACGACCGCGTAGCCGAGTGCGGCCAGCTGCCTGCACACCTCCATGCCGATGCCGCGGCTCGCGCCGGTGACCACGGCAACCGGCATCTGTGTGCGCGCCTGCATGGTCACCGCCTCGCTGCCGCGAAAAGACTCATATGGCCTATCTTGCCACCCGTTCGTGCGGCGGGGTGGCCTCACTTGCGAGGGTAGCGAGCCGGTAGCGGAGCCGGCAGAGCACGACGTTGGACGTCCCGTTCCTGATTGCCCGGTCAAGAATGATGCCGCGCTGGTTGTGCATCAGCCACTGCCACCACTTGGCCGGCTGCACCTCGGGGATCAGCACCACGAGCCGGTGGTACTTGTCCTCCTCTTCAATCGAACGCAGATACGATACAATGGGCTCAGTGATCGACCGGTGCGAAGACTTGAGCTTAATCAGCGGAACTTCCGGTCGCCAGCTGTTCCATTCCGCGCGGAACGCCGCGGCACTGTCAGCGTCGTCGGCATCATCCGAGTCAGTGAAGACGACGGTCACTGCCTGTACGTCATCGCCAAGGGACAGCGCGCAGGAGATCCCCTCGGCGGTCAGCCTCGACATGCTCGCCACCGGCACGACCACCAGCGAGGCACGTTTCTCCGGGCGAGCGGGCACCTGACCGATCTGCAACTGGGCACCGATGCGCGCGTACGTCCGGTGGATCCACAGGAACATCCACACCAAGAGCGGGATGACGAGCGCGACGAGCCACGCTCCCTCGAGGAACTTGCTGACCAGTTCGATCACCGTGGCGGCGAACGTCAGAACCGCGCCGACACCGTTGATAACCGCCTTGCGCCGGAAACCCGGGGACCGCTCCGACAGCCAGTGCCGCACCATCCCGACCTGGGACAGCGTGAAACCGACGAACACCCCGACGGCGAACAACGGCACCAGCGCCTGGGTGTTGCCGTCGGCCACCACCAGCAGAAGGGCCGCGGCCACCGTCAGCACTCCGACGCCGTAGCGGAACACCCGGCGGTCTGCCCGCAGCCCGAAAAAGTGCGGGAGGAAGTTGTCGTGCGCGAGCAGCCCGGCGAGCACCGGCAGCCCGCCGAATGAGGTGTTGGCGGCGAGCGAGAGCAGCACCAGCGTGATCAGCTGGATGACGAAGTAAATGGCATTGTGCCCGACCGCGCCCTGGGTCAGCTGCGCCAGTACCGTCGTCCCGGGCTGCGGCACGACGTCCCACCGCCGGATCAGCGCCCCGAGGCCGATGAGCATCGCGCCGAGCAGGACGCCGAGCGCCATCTCGGTATGCTGCGCCCGGCGCGCCCTCGGCAACCGGAACTGCGGCACCGAGTTGGCGATCGCCTCAACACCGGTCAGCGCCGAGCATCCGGACGCGAACGACTTGAGTATCAGCAGCGTCCCGACCGTGTCGGTGACGGGCGGAAGCGTGTGCGACAGGGTGACCGCGGGGTGCGCCCGGGCCAGCCCGGTGGCGATCACCACGAAGATCGCCACGCAGAAAGCGATCGTCGGCACCATGAAGACCCGCGCCGATTCCGCGACCCCCCACAGGTTCACCCCGGTGATCAGTGCGAGCACCAGCAGGCAGAGCAGGACCCGCGCGCCGTAGAGCGCGGGGAAGGCGGCGGTCAGCGCCTCCACGCCCGCCGACACGCCGACGGCGGCGTTCAGTACGTAGTCCACGATCAGCGAGGCCGCCGCCACCAGCGAAGGCACCGTGCCGAGATGGCGCTGGGAGACCGCGTAGGCACCGCCGCCGTTCGGGAACGCCTCGATGACCTGACGGTAGGAGATCACGAGCGCGGCGAGCAGGACAACGATCGCCCCAGTTACCGGCAGGCTGTAACGCAAGGCAGACGCCCCCGCCGTGACGAGCACGACGAGGATCGCCTCCGGCCCGTAGGCCACGCTTGATAGCGCGTCAAGCGACAGAGCAGCGAGCCCGCCAAGAGCGGTGAGCCGCTCCTTCTCCCGCTCTGCGCTCCCGGTGGTCACGGTCTCGATTATCCAGAACGAACCGCGGCGGACGTCAGCCGCACGGCTGTGCCCTAACGGGATTCTTGCGGTCCCGGCGAGGGCGGCAATTTCCCGTCCGGCCGGAGGTGTCCCGGAGACCGGCGCGGAGCACACTGGTAATTGGGGGGAGCAATGAGTAATCAGCTACATGTCGTGACCGGTGATGCCACCGGCGGGAAAACTACCGCCGGCCTGCGCGCCGGGGGGATGGGGACGCTCCGCGGCACCGGACGGCCGACTATGAAGGACGTGGCTTCCAGGGCCGGCGTCGCGCTCAAGACGGTATCCCGGGTGGTGAACGGCGAGCCGGGCGTGACGCCAGAAACAGCGCAACGGGTGCTCGGCGCAATCGAGGACCTGGGCTTCCGGCGGAACGAATCCGCCCGGCTGCTGCGCACCGGGCGGACCGCCACCCTCGGCTTCATCGCCGACACATGGGCGGACCCGGACCTCACCGGCGTGTACCGAGGGCTCGAGGATGTCATAAGGCAGCACGGCTACCTGCTCTATTCCGGGTCGACGGACAGCGACCCGGCGCGCGAGGAGCGGCTGGCGCTCGCGATGTGCGCGCGGCGCGTGGACGGGCTGATCATCGCCCCGACCCCCGGCTCGCACGATTACCTGGTCTCGGAGATCGAGGCGGGCGTGGCGGCGGTGTTCGTGCTGCGGCCGCCGGAGCTGGTGCGCAGTGACGCGGTGCTACCCGACGAGCGGGCCGGAGGACGGGCCGCGATCGCGCACCTCATCGAGCACGGCCACCGGCGGATCGGGCTGCTCGGCGGCGCTCCCGCCAATTCGCCCGGCGGCTCATCCCGCTTCCGCGAGCTCCTCGCCGGGTACATGGAGGCGATGACATCGGCGAGACTTCCCACCGATCCGGCCTGGACGGCGCTGTCGGCGGGGGACCTGCCGCATGCGCCGGTCACCGCGGTCTGCTGCGCGCACCCTGCGCAGACCCGGGCGGCGCTGCGCGCGCTCGCTGGCGCCGGGCTTACCGGAGCAGGGGTAACCGGGTCCGGGCTGCCCGCGTCCGGGCCACAGCGGATGGCCATCATCGGGTTCGGGGACTTCGAGTCGGCGGACCTTCTCGCGCCGCCGGTCACCGTGGTGAGCTACGACCCGGTGCTGATCGGGCGCACTGCCGGCGAACTGCTCATCCGCCGGATGGCGGGCGAGCAGGGGCCGCCGCGCCGGGTGGAGGTTCCGGTCCGGCTGATCGTCCGCGGTTCGGCGGAGTTCCCGCCCGAGAGGTAGGCCGTCGTGCTCAGCCGATGAGCAGGAAGCCGAGCACGACCGCAAGAATCGCGGCAACGATTACGATGCCGACCAGCATCCAGATCTTGTTGCCCGGGGCGCGCATCTGCCATGCTGACGGCAGGTCGTCGTACCGCCCTGCCGCGAACGCCTGGAACCGCGCGGTATCCGCGCTCGCGTCACTCTCAGTTTCTGGCATGATGCCGACTTTAGCCGGTTACGCACCCACAGGCGGGGCAAACGAGTCGGCTCGTTCGACAAGCCTTGAGAGCACGATCACGCTCCGCGTCCGCTGCACGAAGGGTTCGGCGCCGATCCGCTCCATCACCTGCTCGAAATGCTTGACGTTGGCGGCCCTGATGTGGACCAGCGCGTCCGCCTCGCCAGTAACCGTGCAGGCGTCGGCGACCTCCGGGTACCTGCGGACGGCCGCCGCGATCTCCTCTGGTGAGGTGCGCCCGCCGCAGAACAGCTCCACGTACGCCTCGGTGGTCCAGCCCAGCGCTGCCGGGTCGACCCGGGCGGAGAAACCGGTGATCGCGCCGGACGCGCGGAGCCGGTCAACCCGCCGCTTGACGGCAGGCGCGGACAGGCCCACCTCGTCGCCGATCGTCGCGTAGCTCACGCGAGCATCCCTGATCAGCGCGGTGATGATCAGCGCGTCAATGTCATCCATCAGGCCCTAACCTAAGCCACCACACGCGGGCGCCGCGGCAATCTGCGGAGCTCCCTGGCAGGGGGCTGTGGCGGGCCGGGTAGCCGCTGTGCCGGGGGAACCAGGGGGTCGTCCCCCCGGCAACAAAAATGAGGCCCGGTGTCCCGCTTTCACCGAGCCTCACAAGTAAGACGCCGGTCACCCCGATCCGGTTTACACAGAACCGGAAAAAATTACCGAACGCCGCCTAAAGGCTAGAACGAGGCTGTGACCTGGGACGATTGGTCCTATATACCCCTCTGGGCGAACCGATCAACACCGTCTATAGTCAGGGCATGCTGGACGTTACGAGACTCCGCGTGCTGGTCGCTGTTGCCCGGCACGGCTCGGTGACCGCCGCGGCGCACGCATTGAACTACGCGCAGCCCTCGGTCAGCCACCATCTAGCCCGGCTCGAGGCGGAGACCGGAACGAAGCTGGTCCAGCGGGCCGGGCGCGGAATCCGGCTGACCGACGCGGGCCGGCTGCTCGCCGAGCGGGCCGTCGAGGTGATCGGCAGGCTCGACGCGGCGGAGAACGAGCTCGCGGTCTTCGCCGGGCTGCGGGCCGGTCGGCTGCGGCTGGCGGCGTTCCCGTCCGCGCTGGGCACGATCGTGCCCGCCGCCGCGGCGATACTGCACGAGCGGCATCCCGGCGTCGACCTCCGGCTTACCGAGGCTGAGCCGCCCGAAGCGGTGCGGATGCTGCGCGCCGGTTACGTGGACGTCGCGCTGGTCTTCCGGCACGAGCCGGACGAGGGCGGACGGGCTAAGCGGGACACGCCGGCGTCCGCGCCCTACTCCGCGGCGGGCGGCGCGGGCGAGGACTCAGTGGCCGCCGACCTCGAAGACCTCCGCGAGCAGGTGCTGCTGTCGGAGCCCGTGCACCTGATCATGCCGGACACGGCAGTGTGCGGCGGCGAGCCGCCGCTTGCTCCGGCGGTGACCGAACTGTGGCCTGCCGACCTCGCACGGCTGTCGGAGCAGCGCTGGATCGCCGGCTGCGACCGGTGCCGCGAGCACCTGCTCGGCCAGTGCGCGGCGGCCGGGTTCACGCCGCGGATCGCTTTCATGACGGACGACTTCGTCGCGGCGCAGGCGCTGGTGACTGCGGGCCTCGGCGTGACGCTGCTGCCCGACCTAGCGCTCCGCGCCGCCCGCAATCCGGGGGTTCGCACCGCGCGGCTGCGCGGAACGCGGCGCTGTGTAGTCGCCGTCCGCTACGGTGAGGCGCCCGATCCGCCCGCCACCGCGCTGCTGCTCGACGCGCTGCGCGCTGCCGCGTCGGCTGCTCCGTCCCGGGTCGAGGTACCGTCCCGCTCGGAGGCGGTGTCCGGCACGGTGGCACCGTCGGCCGCCGATGCGCCACCGCCGTCGGTCCCGGCTCCAGCGCCCGCCACCGTGGCATAAGGCGCGGGCGGAACGGACAGCGAGGTAGCGGGGGCGGCAGCTGGGAAGCGCGTCGCCACCTGGCGGCCGAGGCGCTGCATCGGCTTCTCGACGAGGTAATAGGTGACCGCGCTCAGCGCGATGATCACCCCGACCAGGCCGGCGAATAGCAGGACCTGGACGCCGATCGAATGCGAGTGGCGGAAGAACGGCACCGGGCCGTAGGCCGCGCGGTAGGCGTTGAACACCAGCGGATGCAGCAGGTAGACCGAATAGCTGATCAGCCCGAGCCAGGCGAACCAGCGGGGCACCCGCCGGTGCCTGGCGGCGAATCCGATGCCGAACACCACGAAGGCACCTGCCACCGAGGTCACCCACTGGACCTGCCAGACGTGACTCTGATGCTGCTGCTGCCCGTGCCAGACCCCGGCGTACACGGTGAGCGCGAGCACCGCGACGACCACGATCGCCGCCTGGACAGGCGGCGTGACCAGGTCCCGGAGGCGTCCGCTTGCCCGTGACAGGCCCGATACACTGGCGGCTTCTGCCATCGGCCCTGTTGCGGGCAAGCCTCGGGGGCTACGGGGGGTCGCCCCCCCGGATGAAAACTGCTCGGCCCGGTAGATGACAGTGCCGGTGAACATCAGCGCCAGGATCGTGGTCGCCGACCACGGGTAAGGGTAGGTCTGGTCAAACGTCGCGAGGACAAGCACCGTGAGGGCGGCGACGGATGCACCGACGCGGATGGCCCAGGTCCCGCGGGCGAACACCGAAAGCGCGACCCCGCCGAGGATCAGCACGTCCACGGTCACGTTGAGGATGAACGCCCCGTGCCCGGACGGCCCCGCCCAGCGGACGAAGACGGCCATCGGCAGTACCCCGCCGAGCACGACGGCGCCGGCCGCGCAGGCGAAGGCGTACGTGACGCTGCGCTTGTGCACCCCGTAGCTGAACAGCCCGGCGAGCAGCAGGTAGAAGAGCATCTCGTAGGAGAGGGTCCACGTCACGTTGGGGACGTTGTAGCCGGGGAGCAGGTTCTGCAGCATGAGCACCCAGGCGGCGAGCGCCGACTGCGGGTCGTGCTCGGCTCCCCCGAGCGTGCCGTACCTGGTCACATAGCCGACCATGGCGAGCACGAGCGCCACGGCGAACATCGGGTAGAGCCGGAAGCCGCGCCCGATCCAGAACTTGCGCAGCGACCCGCGGCGTTCCAGCGAGGCTGGCACGATGTACCCGCTGACCAGGAAGAACACGAAGACGCCGAACTGCCCGAAGTTGAACCAGCGGTAAAGATAGTCACGGACCGGCATGAGGACCAGGGTGGAGCCGTGGTCGAACACCACGCACAGCGCCGCGAACCCGCGCAGCGCATCAAGCCACGCCAGCCGGTCTTCTCGCCTGGTACTGGGCGACGGCGCCGTGGGCAACACTTGACCTGGGGTCTGCGACATCTCGCCCGACGTTACCGCACCGCCCTCGGTCCTCGTCACGCCACCGTGGTGCCAGCACAGCGCAGGCGTGTCAGTGGCCGACACGGTGCGCGACGGGTAGGTTACGTGCTATGCCGACAGAGCACCTTGCTGACGGTGCCACGCGAACCAGCCCCCCTCGCTGGCTCACCGATGACGAACAGCGCGCCTGGCGCGCTTATATCCGGCTGGCACAGCTCCTGATGCGCCAGCTCGATAGGGACCTGCATCCCTTTGGCCTGTCCATGCATGACTACGAGATCCTCGTCGAGCTCTCCGAAGCGCCGTCACGCCGGCTCCGGATGACCGAGCTCGCTGACCGCACCGCCCAGTCCCGCAGCAGACTCTCGCACCAGATCAACCGGATGGAGGCCAAGGGCCTAGTCAGCAGGGAGGGCTGCGAGGGCGACAAGCGCGGCACGTTCGCCGTACTCACTCCCCGCGGTGCGGAGACCATCACCGCGGTCGCGCCAAGCCACGTGACGAGCGTCCGTCAGCACTTCGTGGACCAGCTCGGACCGCGGGATCTCAACGCGCTGACCGACGCCTACGAACCGGTACTCCATCGCCTTCGCGAGTCCCGCGAGCGCGATTAGCACAGCGAGTCCCGCGAGGGCGATCAGAACAGGACGGACATGAACTCGCCGACTTCGATGAACCCGGTGCGCTTGTAGGTAGCGCGGCCCGGCGTGTTGAAGTCGTTGACGTAGAGCGAGACCACGGGGGAGATCGAGGCGCGGGCGAGTTCGACCACGGTGGCCATGCCAGGGGCGGCCAGGCCGCGGCCGCGGCTCTCCGGGCGCACCCAGACCCCCTGGACCTGGCACACCCGGGCGGTCGCGGCGCCGACCTCCGCCTTGAAGATGACCTTTCCGTCCTCAATCCGCGCGAACGCCCGGCCGGCCCGGACGAGTTCGCTTACCCGGGCGCGATAGGAGGCACCGCCATCGCCCGCCAGCGGGGAAACGCCCACCTCTTCGGTGAACATGGCGATCGACGCGGGTAGCAGGATGTCGAGCTCGTCGAGGCGGACCCTGCGGACCGCAGGGTCCGGCGCAACGAGCGGCGTGGTGTCGATGGCCATCAGCGGCTGCGAGGCCCGCACGTCCCGGGCCGGACCCCAGTAGGGGCGAAGTATCCCCCACAGCTCGCGGACCGCCAGCGACGGGCCCACCAGCGACGAGCAGCGCCGCCCCTGGCGCAGCGCGCGGTCCGCGAACGCGGCGACCGCCTCCGACGTGGCCTGCACCGGGACCAGGTTCGCACCCGCGTAGCACAGTGAGACCAGGCGGCCAGCCTGCTCGAATCCCCAGAGCTGTGCGCCGAGACGCCCGGGATCGACACCGAATGCCCGGATCCGGGACTCGACGAAAACATTAGCGACGGGATCCTGAGCGCAGATCTCAAGCGCCGCCGCCCGGTCGCGGTCGACCAACGGCCTAGCCTGCTCCGAGCGCTGCCAAACGCGCAACATAGTGCAAGCGTAACCGGAGACGCACTGCTACGTACCAGGAGTCGGGGCCGGCATCGCCGGGCAGGTCGCGTTCACCATGCCGGGCTTTTCCGGCAGCGCACCGGTGGCCAGGTAGGAGTTCAGGTAGCCCTGCACGCACGGGTCGAGCGGGTCCGCCATCGACTGGCCGTGGATGCCGCTGCCCTCGACGACGACCATGCGGGCGCTGGGCAGGAGCCGGTGCGCGTCCTGTGCTCCGGCATACGGGGTCGCGGCGTCCAGGGTGCCTTGGAGCATCAGGATCGGCGGCAGCGCGGCCCCGTCCACCTTGAACGGCGTCGCGGGCCCCTTGACCGGCCAGAAGGCGCATGCCGCGTTGTACCAGGCGTTGCTCCACGCCTCGTACGGGGCGGTCCGGTACACCTTCTCGGTGTCCGACTGCCACTTCGACCAGCTCCTTGGCCAGTTCACGTCATCGCACTGAATCGCGTTGTAGACCGCGAACGTGTTCTCGTTCTGCACGCCGAACTGCTGGTACATGCTGATGAGCGCCCTTGTGCTCCCGCTGTTCAGGTACTGCGAGAAAGCCTGTGCGAGACCCGGCCAGACGAAATCGGCGTAGCCGCCGATCAGGAACGTGTCGTCGAACTCGTCCGGGCCGATCATCGGGCCATTGGGGCCGTCGACCGGGGTCTGGGTGAGCCGCTGGCGGGCCCGGTAGTACGCCGCCTGGACCTCCGCGGTCGTAGTCCCCAGGTGATAGACCGAGTTGTACTTCGCGACCCACCCGAGGAATGCCTCGAACCGGTTCTGGAAGGCGTAGTCCTGGTCGATGTTGTCCGCGTACCACACGCCGGTGGGGTCCACGGTGCTGTCCAGCACCATCCGCCTGATCCGGCTGGGGAACATCGTGGCGTAGACCTGGCCGAGGTACGTGCCGTAGGA
>Ga0123355_10001254_pt1 | contig 35417 bp, 25 predicted proteins | sample TergutEmb28metaG_3_FD_89872 | JGI IMG/M metagenome (GOLD analysis project Ga0123355, IMG submission 89872) | Embiratermes neotenicus P1 segment gut microbial communities from Petit-Saut dam, French Guiana - Emb289 P1 | ecosystem: Host-associated > Arthropoda: Insects > Digestive system > Gut ...
GCCACACGCTCTAAAAAACTTTTATAGCGTTCTCCATCGTTGCGTAAAAACGCCTTGCGATATTTCATCATCGCTTTAGACGGCTGCTTTTCATAATCGAAAGTATAATTTCTTTCACGGAGATTGTTTTCAATAATAGTGATTTGGGCACGCAATTTGGTCAGCGTTTTACGGTAAGCTGCTTCAGACATTCCCAATTCTTTTGCAATCAACTTCCCATAGCGGATAGTATCCATATTATTTGCGTTTATGGAAGGTAACCATTTACCAAGCAAAGAAACAGCGTCATTGCCTTCAAGTGCTTTGATATCAGCATTTAACTGTGTCCTTATGTAATGAATGACATCCTTCCGCAATGGACTGTCGAGTAAAACAAGCAAATCATCATATCGCCCGTATTCCGGCACCGCCCATAGATTGTTTAGTACTGTGGCAGGCATAGTGCTTGCCATATGACGAAGTATCGTACGGAACACTTTACGCTCGCCAAGGCCGCCACGGATATCACGGGCAAAGAAAAACATTTTGATTGCATAGTTTGGGTTTTCTGTCCATGCACGGTTAAAGCGTGTGATAATTTCTATATCGGATTCGCTACGGAGCGCACCAATGGTGGAAAACAAGTCAAGACAGTCGGAACCTGTGGTGATGTTAGTGACCGCACTGTTTTCCGTCAATGTCCGGTTAACTTGCTTCTTTAAAAATTGCAACATGATTTTCTTCCTCCCAGATCGCAAACAAGGTGCGGAACCCTTGCGGGTTCTTGTCGATTTACAGTCGTTATTGATTTGCTGTACGCACCTTTTTTAAATTGCCAAGACACCATTTTTTGCCGAGGCCTTTTAGCCAAGGGCTGGATTCGAACCAGCAGTAACCAATTTAAATTTGCTGTTAGTGTCTTTTTCAAAGCACTTTCGGGTATTGAAACCCGATTGACCAATTTTTCTGCTGGAAGTGCTTTACGGCCTAATCATAATAGAGGAGAGGTAGAAAATCATGGAAAAAAAGTTGCGAGGTTAACTTGGCATCAAAGTTTGTTGTCTGAAAATCCGCTCCTTTATTAGTTTTACAAAGCTATCCGGCGCAATGACCTGGATCATTGGCCCAAATGATAAAATTCGGATTAATATTTCGGTTTCATCTTGAGGGTCATACCAAAGCATGACATGATATTGTGTGTCACTTAACCGTTGTGTGTTTTTACGGCAATCGGAAAAATGAAGCATCACCCTTTCCAAGGCATTGCGTTCGTCTGTCAATTCAAATGCAATGAATGCCTCCTGCTCCAATTTTTCTATTACTTCGTTTGCATTATAGGTCTCTAACCATTCGCATTGTATAATCCGGGCAAGGTTAATTATACTGTGATGAGAACCGCCGATAGAAATCAATCGAAATTTATCGTCTTTATCGGAGTATTCTATCCTATGCGGGATAAATGTCCCAGAAACTTGCCTGCCACGACGGTTCCTGTATTTGATTTTCAGCTTGCGACGTTTTTTTATAGCACTCAGTATTAGTTGAAAATTGCTGATATAATTATCTTTAGTAAATGGATCGCCGTCTGCATACCGGTCAAAATAAACAAAATCATTTACATTAAATAGAGGCGCTACATCATCCAAGCCCAATAAATCCGGCGAGAATAAAGCAATACGCACATCAGAAAGCAGCGACTTCAACCATCGCTTTTGTATGAGCGTAAGCGGCATTTGCGGCGGCTTCTGGATTGGTGTTTGACCCTTACGATTTAACAACAGCCACTCTTCATTTTTTAGTGCAGGAATAATTGAAAGGATACTTTCAGCAAATGCTTTTTGATTAATAATATCTACCATACGTTTTTCAGTCATTTCGTTTTGGACAGCTTCCCGTAAAATGGCGGCCACAGTATTAAAATAAGTACCATATACTTCACTAAACATCATCGCCGCCACCTCCGTACATTTTGACCATTGTAAAAATATCAGATTGAAAGCGTTCTTCTACCACTTTGTTTGAACAAGAGATGGAAACAATACGCCCGATAAACGTACGTAACCACGGCAGCATTTCCTGTGTATCATAAACATCGGCAGTAAAGCGCCAAAGCGTATCGTTTAACTGTTCCACTTTTCCGCAACGTTTTTCCCTTTCTAACCGCTGGACGATATGGCGTTCGTCCGCTTCTATTTTCAGCGTCATTGCGATATGTTCCAGTTGCCCATCATTCCCAGATGCAACACCCCACAAATGGTTGCAGTATTCCTTAAACACAGTGGAATATATACAGTAGTCGGATACAACCTCCATATGTTTCACCTTTTGGATCGTATCTAATCTAAAGAACATAATCCGCCGAGTACGGATGTTGCAGCCCGCAACATACTGCCGCCCGCCTTGTGTACTTATGAAAATTTTCAATGGCAGCACTGTCCGGCGTTTATTTGGATATATCTCAAGTTCCACACGCTTCCGGTCATTTATTGCCGTTAGCAAATCAAGTAAAATGCTGGTATCTGGGGCAAAGAGTAAATAACTGTGTTTATATGAAAAGCAACCGGATAAATCACTAAACTTATCCATTAAAAATGAACCGACAATGCCTACTGGGTTTGCTTCAGCAAAAAAAGCGATGGCATCATACCAACTATGTAAATTGATCTCATCGGCGGGCAATTTATACAAAAGTTGTTTGCCATGCTTTTCTGCAATTATCAACCCTAAATTCGTGTATTCTTTCAATTTCTTACGTAATGTTGATTCATCCATTGGATCAGCATTTTGAAACATCGGCAGATAGTCATTATCGATGGTATTAATGATATCAACCAAGGATTTTGAGCTATCCACAGATAAAATATCAAGTAGCCAAAAATGAAGTGTTATGTCGTTTTTAGTAAAACTCTTTGTTTTCCACATCTGATATAATGGGTTTTGAGGTACACGCCGACTGTCGACAGAGATAAATACATTTTTACCGCTTGCGTCCTGACGAAATGACATATAATCACCCAGCCAGCTTTCAATCCGGCGGCGTTCATTATCATAACTGCGGGCACTTTTTATGCCAATCTCCTCACGGCTTTTAAAACCATAAACAAAAAATTCCCGCATATAATCACGAATACGGGAAATGTCTTTTATTAACTCATTGTATGCCATGCGGGTCACCTCTATTTCTGTTTTATTACCTGGATAGGATACCAACTAAGAATTATTTGTCAACAGAAAGTGTCAAAAAAAGCGCCTTATACGGATTTGATCCGTACAAGGCGCAATTGGTTTGCCGCTTTACTGTGGAAAACCTCCTACGATGATATTGTATTAGTGAAATTCAGGAGTGCACGTAACACAATAGCGTATTTATGGCGTTTGATCGGGTTTTACCATATCATCAAAGGTTAAATTATCAGAGCTGTATTCCTCTTCTAACTCAATGTCTGGTACGTAAAAGGGAATATCTACATCCATATCATCATCAACATCTGTACGTTCTTCTTCATTATATTCTACATCGCTTTCTTCTTGTAGCGTATCTGCCTGAGGGGCAAAGGCCTGGAACGGCCTCCAAATACTGAAACCTACATCATAGTTGTTAAGGCCTTGGGTAAACGGCTGCGTCCATTGAGTTGCATGGATGTGCTGATAGTATGCTGCTTCATACGCCGGATTACGTACTTGGGAAGTACCGGCTGAGTTATTTGCGAATACTGCACTTGCGCCTATATTAAGCTGGCTTTGTGTTAGGGTATTTATATTTGATATCAAGATGCCGCCGCCATTATTTTGCGCACTATTGCCGGAGATTTCGCCACTATTCATGGTGAAGCTACCCAAATTATTTATCCCGCCGCCAGACGCTACCGTAGTATTTCCACTTATAATGCCGTTATGCATGATAAAAGCCCCTGCATTATGTACACCTCCACCATCCGTAACTGTTGCCACGTTATCTTTTATGACCCCGCCAAACATGGTAAATGTGTTACCATTATTATTTACTACTCCGCCACCCCAGGCGCCTTCGTTGCCGCTAATAATACCATCATGCATAGTAAATGTAGGGCTCCAATTGGTCAAGATAACCCCGCCGCCGCTGCCTACAGCGACATTGTCGGAAATCTCGCCACCTTCCATAATAAAATCACCCCATCCTTTCATTACGCCACCGCCGCCGCCATTGGTGGTGTTATTGCGGATAGTTCCATTCCGCATAATAAAGATACCTTGGCAGTTAACACCGCCTCCGCTACCACGAATAAGGTTTGCACTATTGCCGGAAATCTCGCCGCCTTCCATAACAAATGTTGACCCCATCCTGTTTAATACACCGCCGCCATCACTGGCAGTGTTATTTTCTATGCTTCCGCCGTACATAATAAAATCTCCTAGACTAGCGTTTTTAACACCTCCCCCACCAAGGGTTAGCGGAGCAACAGTGTTTCTACTAATTACGCCGCCATACATATAAAAATTTCCGGTTCTTAAACTGCTTGTTCCGTTGGATACACCTCCGCCTCCATCTGGAGCAAAGTTATTTGATATTTGTCCGCCTTTCATTACAAAGTCGGCTCTGTTTAACACACCGCCACCAACTCCGGCTGATGTGTTGCCCGTTATATATCCGCCCTCCATTATGATGCTACCTAAGTTAAGTATCCCCGCACCGCCTGAGTTATTGTTATGCACCATATCTGTTGTATTGCCACTGATTGTACCACCTTGCATGACGATAGTTCCGGCCTGGTCATTGTGTATACCAGCACCTCGGAAAAAGTGGATATGGTCAGTAATAGTAGTGCCCTCCAATATAGTCAGATGACCAAGATTTGAAATACCACTGCCACGGGTGCCGGGCATACGGGTGATTATGATGTTTTGTAGGCTTAAGTCTCCCACAACAGTTATAACTTCCTGATTATCACTTGCGGTTGCAGTAATGCTATGTATGGCATTTTCTGCACTGCGTAAAGTGATGGTGGAGTTATGTGGGATAACTAACGAGATAGGTATGTTTAGAGTGATATCTGCTGCAAGCTCGATTATTGTTGGTGTGGTTCCGGCATTGATTATGGCTTGTCGCAGTTCTTGTTCGGTTCTGACTGTAAAGCGTGCAACAAATATTTCTGTCCACCCAGCATACAGTGTAATATTTCCTGCCGGCATTACAGTTGTTTCATTTAATGGTATTGTAAAGTTGGCATCCAAATACCATCCGTCAAAAGTATATCCATCCCGCTCAGGATCATTATTTGGAAATCTTGGGGCTCCTGTTATAGGCGTGTTTTCTATTACTCTTATTGAATCAATGGTTAATGGACTAGTTGGGGTTTCCGATGCGCCGTTGAGTTCGAAGCTTAGTTGCCGGACGGTTATTATTGATCCTACAGTATAACCTATGTCAAAGTTATTGAAACCTTGAGTAAATGGATCAGTCCATCTGGTGCCCTGAATGTTTTCATAATAAATAATGTCATCTCCGGGAAGGCGACTATGGGCAATGTTTGCTCTGTTATTTTCAAATATTGCATTTTCACCAATTTGAAGACGTCCAGCACGTAAGTTATCCACGCTGATTCCAATACCGCCTCCATTAGCGATTACAGCATTTCCTGAAATTTCTCCACCTTCCATATTAAAAACACCATTATTTTGTACGCCGCCGCCAAAAGTAGCATTATTATCACTAATGATGCCTCCATGCATAATAAAACTGGCGACAGGAGTAGCAGTAATTACTCCGCCACCTTGACTTGCTTGGTTATTAGAAATCTCACCACCCATCATGATGAAAGTTCCTTGTTCTGCGATATGTATTCCACCACCTGAACCAGATACCCTATGTCCGCTGATAACGCCATCAAACATTGTTAATCGCCCAAAGTTAACTATACCACGTCCATTGGTTTCAGCTACACGTGTCAATGCTATACCACCATCCAAGGTCAATTGGGCACCTGGATAATTTCGGACAACATCAAAATCACCTCCTGCTTTAAGTGTTCTCACAGCCTCGCCACCGCTCCTCAATGTGATTTGTGCACCACCAGGAATAATTAAAGGCAACATAACTTCAATTAATGTAATGTCTTCCATAAGTTCAATAACTGTAGGTATACCACTTGTATTAGCTACCGCCGACCTAAGAGCTGCTTCGGAAGAAACTTGGACATTTCTCTGACCCACAACTACAGCAGCAAAAGGCAACCGTGCTACAACTGTTGCACCTTCACTGACCGACACATAACCTTGATAATATCCAGCAGGCGCATTACTTCCAATAACCATGGTTACATTAAAGTTACCTGTAGCACCAGCCGCTACAGTTACAGATGTATTGCTTATATTTAAATTCGCTGCATAACTAAGATTATTAACAAACCTATGACTAATTGTATATGTACGAGAAGTTGTCCCTCTGTTTGAGATACGCACCGGAAGTGTCTTATTCATACTCTCATTATTAATTCTGTTAATGCCACCAAAGCTTAAGGAGGCCATTGTTTCCGGCACAAAAGGTGTAAGCCGATTACTGGTCAAAGGCACATAATGCTCTACTGTCACAAGAGTCTGGCTAGTTAATGCTTCAATCGGCTGAACAAAACCCGCACCTACTGTAAAAGCCCTATTAGGTACATTTTCATTGACATTAGCTCTTCTCAGCGGGCGAGCTGTGTTCATCATCATTGCTTTAATTTCTTGCGGCGTAGCATCTGGAAACGCTTCTAATAACAATGCTGCTACACCTGCAATCATTGGTGAGGCAATAGAAGTACCCCTTGAACGACTGTAACTGCTATTGAGCTCAGTAGTATAAATCCCTACACCAGGAGCAATAATATCAGGCTTGATGTGAGATGTTTCTGCTACCGGCCCCTCAGATGAATTAATATCGACAATATCACCCCATATTCCATACTGCCCTCCTCCTGCTGCTCCCATCCCTACAGTTATAGCTAGAGGCGCAGTACCTGGGCTAGAAATCGAATGTGAAGAAAGCCAACCACCCCAATTGCCTGCACCAGCTACTGCAATTATACCATCTAAAACAGCCATGTTTACGGTAGAAACGTTGGGGCAAAATGGATGCCGAACGCTTGAATTTCCAAAGCTCATATTTATAATATCCATATTATCTTCTCGCGCAGCATGAATAGCCCCAATTACAGTACCTCCACCACCGTCATTTAAATTGACTCTATAGTGCCATAATTCTATATTGGGAGCTATTCCTACTACTACTCCTGATACAGCAGTGCCATGAGAATTAGCAGGCGGATACCCAGGATAGAACTCCCATCCAGGTATCCTGCCTGTATTATCTACAAATCTTGAAAATTCAGGGTGACTATGTTGAATGCCATTATCCAGTACAGCGACACGAACTCCTTCACCTGTAAACCCCATCTGATTGTGGATGTAATCGGTATTGAAAAGTTCTCTAGCTTCCCGTAACATATCGGAATTAATTATAGATGATGGGTGCATATCCATAGTGTCATGTAGCGGCTCAAAAGTCACACTAGGAAACACACCATAAACTTCTGGCAATCCTGCAATAAGCTGAACCATACTCCCCGGAACACGCATAAATACGCCATTAAACAATTCATGGTATTCTTCAAATGTTTCAAGTTGCCCCCCTGCGCCAAAAGGCATAGGTATCTGGTTTAATTGCTGACTAAATGCAGCATGGGCAGATAATGCCTGCATCTCAAATGAACCTCTAGGTAATGCCCTACCTACAGGTATTTGCCTTTCCTCCATAATTTGCAAAGCCACAGATGGCGGTGTTGCAAACTGCACAATAATCTCAACAATTTCATTAGGATCGCCTAATGCATAAGGGCCTTCAAAGCCCTGCATACCAACTGGCAAATCCAGAGTGCTTGTTAGAATGCTTTCCTCTTCAAGCCATATGTCCTCTAATCCTAGGATATCGTCTGGTATTGTAAAAGCGTCATCTAGAGACTCAACTGCTGGCAATACCTCTGTAAACTCATAATCCTCGCTTGAATAACTTCCATCAAACCCATAAACAACTGTACTCATTAGCATAGCCATAACAATAACGGCCGCCATAAATTGCCTCATCCAAGCACTAAGCTTCCCACTACGTCCAACTCTACATCTTTTGTACATGTACCTCGTCTCCTTTCAAAGACAACATCTTACGCCACATTTCAAGCGCACTAAATTTTTTGTAGAATATCAGAAAAAATAATAAAAGTCTGTAGCATTTCGTGCACAAAAAAAATAAAAATGTGCGCGAAATGCTACACCCCTTTGCTATCACAGCGGTAGCAGCGCCTTATTTCAAATCAAGAAATTAAAAGTTGTTGGCATCTATATTCAAATACAAAAAAGCCGCAGACAAAATGCCCACGGCTTTTAACTTGCTCGTCTCTATTCATTATAGATATCGCACACCTACAGCCTTATCTGTCGCTGTTATCGGAAATACATCATCTACCATGCACACAACGCAGCCTTCCCCACGCTTCATATCGGGTATTTTATCAAGTTGCTTAAATGCGTTTATATCGTTTTTATCACAGTTTATGTGTTTTTTCATTTCAATTGGGTAAAGTGTATCACCTCGCTTAATAAGCAAATCAATCTCATTACCGTCCTTGTCACGGAAAAAGAAGAAGTTCATATTTGGTGTTACACCTTCTCTATTAGTCCATGACTTGATTATTTCGCCAATAACAAAGGTTTCAAAAAAAGCACCTGACATTATGCCATTTTGTAAGACTTGAGCATTGTCCCAACCGATCAGATAACTGGCAAGCCCTGTGTCCAGGAAATATATTTTTGGTGTTTTAATCAACCTTTTCAGCACATTATTATGATATGGTTTTAGTACAAATACTATATTTGTGGCAATCAAAATGGATAGCCATTTTTCAGCAGTTTGCTGGCTGATGCCTGTATCTTTTGCAACATCGGCAATGTTAAGCAGCTGGCCTGTTCGTGCAGCAATGGCAATCATAAATTTTTCAAACTGAAGCAAGTTGCCGACTTGTCCCAGTTTAGATACATCACGATCCAGATATGTTCTTACATAGCTTGAATAGAAACGGAACCAGTTTGTACCGTCTGCTACAATTTCGGGGAAAAATCCACGCCATATATTTTCCCAAATTTCACTGTACTTGACAGGCTTGGGTTTACGCTGTTTTAAAAACGCCTGTGTTGGCATAAACTCCTCTCGGAAGTCGTCACCAAGGATTTCACGCAAAGATAGCCCGTAGAGGTCTATCAAATTTATCCGGCCGGCCAAACTCTCAGTCATATTGGACATCATTTCATATCGTTGCGAGCCGGAGAGTAAAAATGCGCCCTTCTCACCAGTCTTATCAATATGAATTTTAATGTATGGGAAAAGTGAAGGGGCATATTGAATTTCGTCAATAAAAGCAGGCGGCTCAAATTGCGCAAAAAATGCTTCCGGCTGCTCTAATGCGAGCCGAAGCAACCTTGTTTCATCCAAAATTAGTTCCTTGTGGCCTGTGAATAAGGTTTTAAGGACAGTCGATTTGCCAACTTGCCTGGCACCCGTTACGCAAAGCGCACCTTTTTCTTTTATCGCTATTTTTAATACTTCTTCTATATGTCGTTTAATATACATAAGCAACTGCCTTTCGACTATAATGCAACTGTTGTTATATTATAGCCAAATCAAGATGAGTTTACAACGGGTTTTCTTTTGAATATTGAAAAAGCCGTGGAAAAAATGCTCACGGCTTTTAACTCAAATTATGTTACGCCTCTACGAGGCTTTTGAACAACAAGATTTGAGCCAAAATTCGTACATCCAAAAAAAGTCCCAACTCTATCAGCGTTAAGGCTTAGAGAGGGCTTGTTTATATTTTTCAAAAGCTTCCATCGTAAAATATTTTGAAGCCATAGAATGCTGATTAGGATGAGTATATTTTTCTATGATATCAAAAAGCTCACTTTTCGTGCTAATATCAAGTGCTTTCATAAGAAAAACGCTATCGGCCATATCATTAGTTGCATCCCTGGCAGATATCAGTTTCATTGCTAGCAAACCTTCGGCATCTACGCTGGATACAGATAAATTAGAGTAGGATAGAACTTCATGGAAATTCATTTTTTCTGTCATAAATCCTTTAACACCATCATTGAGCCAATCCTGATTTAAATTATAATCATCTGCCATACTTTTTATTATTTTTCTCAAATCTTCTGAAGGCTGAAATATTGCATCAATATCTCTAGTAGATTCTCTTGCATTAAATACTAAAGCAAGAGCTGCTCCTCCCGCTATCACTATCTCACCAAATTTACCTTCTAACGCAAGACGACGGTTCATCTCTTCAAAATATCTGAGCATATCATTCCTGCTTATTTCCATTTATCATTACACCCTTTCAATAGCACGGGAACTATAAAAAATATTCTTACTCGAAAACTCCGTTGGAGCATCGTTAATTAAGAAATCTTGATAATCTTTATTAGTTGTGTTGTGAGCAAATACAGGATACGGCATTATATAAAAAGGATCACTAACCCAACTAGGTACATCCATCTTGTGGTCGTTCGCTAATTTATGAGTTACTGCTGCTAAAATGCAGAGGTTTACTCTTTCAGCATCTTCTGATGAGGGAGGATTTTCTATAAGGCTGTATTTGTCTGAGCTTCTTTTAAATTCATCTAAAAAAGAGCAAAGCCCTAGGGTAAAATCTTTGTGATTAATAACGTATGATAAATTCATTTCGCTTATGGTTTGCATACTTAGCTCCTCACTTTTTGTGATAATCCGCAATTTTTCTTTGTTAGAGTATATTTAAAGTTTATATGAAAAATATGTAAAAATCAAGAATCAACAGGCCGGGATCGCCATGTTGGATATGTAACAGCTTCTGAAATGAGAACAAATACTTGCAGTGAGGGGCGGCATTACTATTTTCGCCCCGTTTTTTATTATATTGACCCGTTATACAAAATACACTAACATGTAAGCGGCACAGCCACAATCCGGAGTTAGAAATGTAAAAGGAGTGCTGCCCTACGAATACTTTAACCCTTACAAAATTAAAATTCACCCTGCAATTCACAAAAAACATCTGGCTTTCTCAATTTGTCGGGAATACAGTGCGGGGTGCTTTTGGCCATTCTCTTCACGATAACTATCCATACATTTATGATACTGTGTTAAAAATTGGAGAGCAAGGCTCCACCCCCACCCCGCTTGTGATCTCTGTACCCTATCCATCCAAAGGCGAGTATAAAGCCGGAGAAGCGCTGACTTTTTATATCACACTGCTGGGTACCGCATGTGTTTATGAGGCGGAAATTATTGATGCAGCAAAATATATGTGCAAGGGAAAATTTGATCATGCTCAGCTGGTAGACTATCAGCAAGTCTACAGCCATCACTGGAGTGATGAGGGGGCAGCGCATATTCCGCATTGTGATACGCTTACTGTAAACTTTCTGACGCCAGCAGAAATATTTGTCCAGGGGAAGACAACAACCCAACTGGATTTTGCTTTATTTATTGATCGATTATTTGGAAGGATAAGTGGTATCATTGATAGCTTTGGCGAAAGTGAATTTGTGCTGCCTTATCATTTGATTGTAAATAAGCCATATGTCACGGCCAGATATGATCTGCGCACAGTAAAGTTTCAAACAAACAATCAGCCGGTTATTGGTATTTACGGAAGCGTACAGTATTTTGGAGATGTGACACGGTACTTGCCTTATGTAGATTTAGGAAGCCAGATACATATCGGGAAAAAGACCAGCCGTGCTTGCGGGGAGTATTGTTTTGAAATAGGGATATAATGTTCCGATAATATTAATAAGGCCTCATGTCATTTGATTATTGATATCATTCGACGTGAGGCCTTTCTTATTGCTTTGGTTCAATGCCATCTCTGGGCTTAAGGCTGTACAACAATATCACCGGAGAAGAACAGTAGTAATTAGTTAGGTTTCAATCCCCTCTCGGGGCTTATGGCTGTACAACTTCAAGGGTCTTAAAGCCCTCAGCGTTGATAGCAGAGTTTCAATCCCCTCTCGGGGCTTAAGGCTGTACAACTTTTTCCCAACTATAGGGATTCCCAGACCGGATTCTGTTTCAATCCCCTCTCGGGGCTTAAGGCTGTACAACGTCTTAGACGAGGGGTCAGAAATCTGGTTCACTCAAGTTTCAATCCCCTCTCGGGGCTTAAGGCTGTACAACTGCGCCAGAGTGTGCAGAAGAAGAATGGGAAAGCATTCGTTTCAATCCCCTCTCGGGGCTTAAGGCTGTACAACAATTACACGCAACAAAGAAGTTGATGCTTTAATGTTGGTTTCAATCCCCTCTCGGGGCTTAAGGCTGTACAACTTGAAGGCGACGGATTTGTCATTAAAGAGGATCGTGTTTCAATCCCCTCTCGGGGCTTAAGGCTGTACAACTATATTGCATCATTGATTACAGGAGGAATATTTATGCGTTTCAATCCCCTCTCGGGGCTTAAGGCTGTACAACAACTTTACCTGGTGTGGAGATGACCGAGTGGCTGACTGTTTCAATCCCCTCTCGGGGCTTAAGGCTGTACAACGCAAACACACCCGCATTCGGCGCAAACAATAATGCGTTTCAATCCCCTCTCGGGGCTTAAGGCTGTACAACGAAGGACTGAAGCCTTACTAGCCGTTCTACTCTACGTTTCAATCCCCTCTCGGGGCTTAAGGCTGTACAACCCTACAAATTTTTAACCCGCATAAACACTGGCTTTCAAGGCTGCGTTTTCGGGAAGATTATTTTTTAACCTGAAAACACTAAAATCCATGTAACATATTTGTAACATTAGGTTGCATCAATCTCCTTTCGCACCCTCAAACCCCGCATAAATACTGATGTTTTGCACATGTAAAAAATTAACTTCAAAAATTCGGGAAGATGGGCTTTTTCGAGCTTAAAAATCTTCCCGAATTTGCATAATCAATTTATTGATACAATAATGCACTCAGGTTAAAAAGTCAACTAAACACTTTATACAATCAAAAACGGTGACATATTATGCCTCATACTTTTCCCAAGTAAACAGTCCATACTCTCTTTACTAAACCGCTCAAAGATTATTAAGCTATCGCTAGGTTCTTCTTCATCAGCAAAATTTTCAAGTATATTTTGTAATCTTACACGGCACCGCTCCACACCATCTGCATCCAACTTGCAAAGAAAAACTGAATACTGGATTCTAACCCCAAAATCTTTCATACACTTATCAATCCTACGACGCAACCTATTGCTTGTGATGTCGTAACAGACGATTGTAATACTATTCGCAATATGGCTCATAGCTTTTTCCTTCCATCAATGAAGCTTTCAACTTACCGGCCTGTTCGCTAAATTTATTTCTCCAAAAGGGTACTCTCTCATGGTACAATCCGCAAAATTTACGGAAGCCCTCATCCGTTAACCGCCAATCCTCATTGGCTACATGAAAGTGTTCATCTTTAAGCTGATTTTTGTTAAGCATCGCACGGATCCATACATCTATAAACGGCGCACGAAACTCTTCCATTATATCAAGTGCTAACGAATTTCTCCCATAGTGTATGCTGTGTAGGAAACCAATTTCCGTATCAAAATGCTTTGCAATCAAACAAGTAGTTATCTCGTTGCTTAAAAATGCATAGCCAAGGTTAAGCAGCGCATTGACATAGTCCGGTGACGGCCTATACTCTCGGCGTGTAAAAACAGGATTTTTTAGTGAGTGCCTGAAAGTATCCCAATAGTACCTTGCCGAAATACCCTCGACACCTATAGCCTCTTCAATATTGACTGCATTATCTAACCGCTCCAAAAACCTATTGAGCGTAGATATATGATCGTCATACTTATGCAGGGTATTGTTGTACTGATACTTACGGACCACTGTCATTTGATTATTAATTTTTCCTGCAACAATCGCTTTCGCCAGCTCCAGCCGCCTGTCTGTATTGGTAAAAGTAGCATACTGCGCAAGCCTGACCACAGCCCCACCAGACTTGGCAGACATCACCCGTCCTTTAACCTTACCCCACTTGGACTGGTAAATGATATCTATACCATTATAAAGCAACAAATCCATCGCCGGTACAGTCAGGTTGATGCTGTCAAAAATCACAAGGGTTTTTAAACCGACAATAGGTATGGTAGATAGCATTTTACCGCTTTGGGTTAATTTAAGATGCTCGCCCTCACGATGTATGCGGCAATTTTCCTGCAACACATAAAAAGTTTCCATCATCAGCCTACCTTTATAAATATCCCGTCATCTGTTTTGACCAGTAATCCCTGAGGTGTTTGAAACTCACGTATATTTGTCCTTTCAAATAAACTCTCTATCTGCCCTTTAAAAATATTCTGCTGTTCCTGTATTTCATAAGCTTTTTTATTTAATGTAAGCAGCGAAGATAGTGCATCCTCGGCTTTATGCTGTGGGGTCTTACCTTTAAAATGTCCGACAGCATCTTTAGGTGCACTGGGTACAAAACAATCCTTTTTGATCCGTAGTGCATGGATAATCGGGGTGGGGTAGATTTTTTCCTGAGAAAAATTACATATGCATCTGCCCTTCCCATGGCCTTGGTCTTGGCCATCATATCGCTCGGCCAGCTTTTTACAGCCTACAGGGCCAGGTGCAGGATATCGCTTGATGTGACGCTGAGTTTCCGCATAGTCATAATCGGAGCAGAAACTCAAGATATGATGGATATATGCTGCACCATCTTTACCAAGGCAGTGGAATAGTTGCAACAGGGTTGTTTTATCGGGATAACCAAGATACTTCTCCATCTTTGCCTTATTTATAATGGTTGATACAATATGACATTGCTTCTCTATATTTTCTATATGCACTGGAGCCTCATACTCAGGAAACTGAGTTTTTTCGGGTTCACTCTTTGAGGGAACCGACTCAGCATCAGCATTAACATCACATGCTTGCACCTCGTACATTTTTTCCGCCAGTGCAAAATCTCCGCTTTGTATTGCGCCATCAATTGTATGTTTTATGTCAAAGCCCAAATATTTAAATCCCTCTACTGCGCTGACCGCCTTACTCTTTTCGATATTCACTTCCAGCCCTATTTCAGATAACTTATCACTAACCAACTCAATTTTGCTTGAGCATTGTACTTTTATCAATGCTATTATAGAACTGCTTAATATCCATTTTAGCCAAATCAGAAACGCCTTCCAGCAGCGCAATATCAAGCGACTTTTTTGCCGTAAATACCGAACGCTTTTTGATAAACCCATGGACATGATGCGGCGGGACATATGCCGACATAATAATCTCCGCAAGGGCTGTCTGGATTATCCTGTCATCTACACAGGAGATGCATATCTCCCGGTTTTTGTGGTTAAATACTTTCTCGGTATATGGCTTATAGTTACCGGAAGATACAGCCGCTTGCAGCGAGCGGAGATTGCGCTTTAGGTCTGATCGGTAAAATGATAAATCTATATTATCTATACCCACGCAATTGCCTTTGGCAGAGACCTTTTGCCACGAGTACTTCAACATCTCCATATTACAGACCCGATCCATTTCAAACATACTGTCCCCACCTTTCTGCTTTATAAAATTGGGGCGGCGTTGTGCCGCCGCCCCTGCGAAAATTTAGCGTGGTAAACGATTGTTATTTATTACGTAAACCGGATTAAAAAAAGTTACCCCGCCATGCGTTGCCCTGTTTCCATTGACTTGAGCTACCCATCCAACAAAATCCCCATTATTCACTAACCTATCTGTAATACTAAAGTGCAAATGTCCGCTAGAAGTTCGTTCAGCCCCGGTATTGCCCATGATACCTATTTGTTGTCCTCTATTTACATTTTGCCCTGCTCTAACTGAAAAAGAGGCTAAGTGTCCGTAAAACGAGTATACGTTTGTGTTACCCATGCGATGGCGGATGACTACTATATTGCCGTTGGCACCGTGCGTATTTCTTGCGACAACAACCTCGCCTGCTGCGGCAGCATTTACATTTCTGTTACTGCCAGCCATATCTATGCCTGCATGAAAGGGCCTATCTATTCGGCTGGAGGAACGTCCTCCCCAATTTCCGTTATTTGCTAAAGAGTTGCCCCATGTACTCCATGCCCCAGCCATTGGAAATTGCCAGCTCCCGGCTACATGTCCAGCAGCAACACCAGCGGCACTACCTGTTCCACCACCGCTTGTTGCCACTCCACCGGCATTACCTCCGCTCTGCCATCCTCCATTACGCCATACGGCATCATCACTGCGTCTCGTAGCATTTTCCATTGCACTACGGTTAATCCAACCAATACGTCCGCCACCGGTATCGATTATATGCACAATCATTACTGCATTGCCACGTTCTGCCAACACAACAGAGTAGTTAGCACCCCGGTCTCTCGCACGCTGGCCACCCCAGACAGTCCCCGCCTGCCGTGCAAGATTTGATCTTTCAAATACACGGGTATCCTGTGCGAGAATGACATCTGTCCAAGTGTTATTTCGTATCAGGTCTTGTCTTCGAACAAATCTTCGTTCAGCTCTTCCACCAGAGAAGGTATTGAAGCTAACACGCCACCACTCGTTATTATTTCCATCTCGGTATCCCCAATTATCAATCCGCAATCCAGTGGTTCTTTCGTCAAAGAAGCCGTTTACTTGCCCGCCTGGTCGATCGTAAGTATTAACTCGAAATTCCGGAAATACAGCCGCTGGTAGCCTCCGGTCCTGCGCATAAACATCAATAGCAGGTACAATTGAAAACAGCATCAATACAACCAATACCATAGATAAAACCTTACATCCTTTTTTTCTGTTTTCCTTTTTCACAGCTTTCGCCTCCTCTAGATTAGTTGGGGTTCTTTCGTCGTATCCAGTTTTCAAAATATTAATCACGGCAATCTTTCCTTTCTTTTAGATACATACACTACATCTTTAGGTAAAATACTTATCACACCTGCAGGCATGCCTCCTTTCTGGCCTGCGCTTGGTATATTCCCTTACAAAATATATTAAGTGGGTTATCCCCGACTTTTTAACAGCAAATTTAATAAAAAAATTATGATGCCAACTCAAATTCAAAATACTCATGAACTATTTGCAAAATCCGTTTAGCATAATGAAACTTTTTCTGTGATATGGCGCTAGACCCGGGTTTAACTCTGGTAAGCTCACCAATGGTTTTGCCATCCCGCAGCCATTCATAAATAATGCCATTTGATTTTCGTGAGTAGAGGTAGTGCCTGCTTCCGGAGATATCCAAGTACACATCAAGGCCAGCCTTGCCATTTACCACGTAAACTCTGGCATTTTTATTTTTCATTGTCATAGCCAATCCTCCTTTATCAAATGCGATATGTCTTACACTACTTAATTAAGTTGGTTTATTTCGGAATTTAACAGGAAACGGTAAAATATTTTTTACGGGCTTTAAAACACCAAAACAAAAAAGAACCGCCTGCCTACATTAATAAGTTGTAGGTGGCGGTTCTTTGGTTTTTTTGACAGGGGCCTCTGGGCTTAAGGCTGTACAACGTGGTGGAATGAATTGACATTTGTAATGAAAATTATTGGTTTCAATCCCCTCTCGGGGCTTAAGGCTGTACAACTGCAATACAGAAACTAATTGATTTTCGGCAATAATAGTTTCAATCCCCTCTCGGGGCTTAAGGCTGTACAACGAAGTCGACCTTCCGCCTGATGCGGAAATTTTATCAGTTTCAATCCCCTCTCGGGGCTTAAGGCTGTACAACGAAAATTTACAGTAATTTATACCTTTTAAGGTGTAAAAGGTTTCAATCCCCTCTCGGGGCTTAAGGCTGTACAACGCGCTTTGAGCGCAAGGGTCGTGACAAGAAGAAGTTTTCAATCCCCTCTCGGGGCTTAAGGCTGTACAACAAATACTGCCAAACGAGGTCTTTCAGGCGTACCGGAGGTTTTCAATCCCCTCTCGGGGCTTAAGGCTGTACAACTTGTAGCGATTCCATTGTCAGAAAATGTTATCTTTTTTTCAATCCCCTCTCGGGGCTTAAGGCTGTACAACCCTACAAATTTTTAGCCCGCATAAACACTGGCTTCCGATGGTGTGTTTTCGGGAAGACTGTTTTTTATCTCAAAAAATTCAAAACCAATGTAACATATTTGTAACATTCGACTTCATTCATCTCCTTCCACACCCTCAAACCCCGCATAAATACTGGAGTTTTACGTATGTAAAAAATTAACTTTACAAATTCGGGAAGAATGCCTTTTTTCTGAGTACAAATCATCCCGAAAACTTCTACTTATATGTTAGGATATTTTGTATAACAGGTCAACACTTTTTCTTACAAAAAACCATCTTTGGTTATATTGATAAAGGCAACCAAATGCCATATTAATCTCATTCCAAGCCTAAACCTATAAAACACAAGACCCAACTGGTCGGAAAATCCGACCAGTTGAGTTCCATTCTATCAATATTCACGAAACCGCACAAACTTAAACTCAGCCACTTTCTTACTAATCCCATCTTCCACATACTCACGAATGCACCGCTCGGAACATGCTGCAAACACCCGCACTCCAATCTTTTTCAGCTCAATAACTACCGCAAATACAAATGTAAACTCTCCCTGGCATAGTACAGCATTTGGCGACATGGCAGCAATGCGCTGCGCATAGTCAGTTGCCATGGTTAAAACATTGTCCCTGCTTGCACTTGGGTCAATTGAGGGAAAAGGCATGTCAACTATCTCACCATACTGTTGTGCGGCTGCAAGCTGATCTTTACTCCATTTTTCTGATGGATGGTTAGTAAAATTTATAAACATACTCAAATCCTTTTCCGAATTCTTGATAATGCAGAATTTACTACACCCTTTATATTGTTAAGGTTGGAGTTATTACCCTCATTAGGATCGTTCAACAATTTGTCAACTTTATCTATAACTTCTTTGCGCATGGATGCTGGGATTGCTTCATATTTATCTTCAACTGCCTTACCTTCAGCATGATTAATACTATTTCGCAAGTGTCTAATTACATGAAAGTCAAATTTGTCACTTTTAACGTTCATTCTATACGGAAAATACAATTTATCTTTCAGCAGTTTTTCGCGCAATATGGTAACTGCCTGCTGCAAATGCCAATTATCCACACACCACTGCGCTACCTCTACAAGTGGATGATCAGCCTTAATAAAGGACATTTTATTCTCTATCGTTTCCAATAAAATATGCTTAAAAACAACGCCATTTGCAGTAGTGACAAGGGCAGTATCGGCTTTCATATTTTCAAAAGCATTGCGTAAAACCGTAATGTTATCTTCAAGTGTACGAATATTGCAGGTAAGAATGGAGCTGCGAAACTGCCTTATAGCCTTAAAAAGATATCCGGCCTCCGTGATACCCAGTTGATTACGTATGGCGTTTAATTCTCTTTCATTACCCGTATCAACAAATGCACTGGTCGCCTCAAGCAATCCGTACATCTGATAATCCTGCGTAACCCCAACATTTTTTGTACTGTTGTTTGCATATGTAGAAAACTCAACTTTAATCCCTTTTACGTATAAAAAACGTGATAGCAAAGTAAGTGCAGTAATAGCGGATCTAAATCCTCCCGTGGTCTCGATAATCACTGATGTGGGCTCATCCTCCTGCAGTTTGTCAATTACCTTGTTTAAGATTTCCGCCTGAGTGCTGCTGTCTTCTACGGTTATAGGCACGATTTCAGGAGGTGTAATCATGTTTTCAGGATTATTGCAGTAAGCTATTACCTCTTTCTCATAACCATCAAAATTTGATCCCCCATCTCCGTCTGTTTTAATAGCTAAAATGCGATCTAACACCGGGGAAGCGGCGGCTGGAGTGCCGCTACTTCCCTTTTTATTTTTCAGCCTTTCAATGGCATAGCAGGTTGGTGCCACATTGGTTTGCCTTCCATTGAAGGTACCAAAGTCAGATGTGTAAGATGCTTCTGGTGCTGATGGGTTTGTATAGCTGACAAAGCAGATTAGCGTGTGTTTGTTGTTCATTGAGCACCTCCAAATTTATGCATCTTCGTCAATTGACATATTTAACTCTCTCAACATTTCCGCTGCAAAGGGCATTTTAGTACTGCCTCCATGAGATGGCCGATGCTTATCAACCTCCGTTAGCTGTGTACGTGGAACAGGGTTTCTAGTTTGATTTCTGTTTCGGTTATTTGTCTGATGTGAAGCATGGCGAGGCGGATTAGTGTTTGTGCGCTGATTATTAGATTCAGGACTTGGTTCCAACGGCAAATTTTGATCATTCTCTTTATCACTCAAGTCAGGTAATGTTTTGATAAACCTTAAATTGAAGCTGTCCGGTATGCCTCTATCAGTCAGGCATCCTTTGCGGTTGGCTTGAAACCAGGCAAAGACATCACCTTCCGGGCCATTTTGGGGGTACATCACATTATCATGCTTCTTCTCCCAATCCGTTACACGCAAAAATTCTGTAGTATGACTTAGGGTTTCAAAAATATCAGGTAGTTTCGGTAATGGGGTATGACGAATATTAAAGTCGCCATCCATTTCAAATACACTACTTTTAGCTTCATTAATTGAAATGCCTACACTGCCAAAGCCGATAGGCTTGCCATGCCCAAGCTTATGCCCATGCGTGGGATTATCGCCGGAAGCTTTGCCGCCAATGGTAAGTACATAAATAAGTTTAGCCAGTTCTTGTCGGCTTATATTTTCAAATGCAACCTCAAACTTAAAACTACATTCCTTTTTCACCGGCCTGGCTATTATAGTCAGGTCTGGCCTATCTGCATCTTTTGCATATCGTGTTTTATCGTCATCACTATGCCAGTAGAACTTGCGGCCCCTTATACTTGCAGTTTCCAGTGCGGTTTTTTTATTTTTATCTTCTCGTCTTTTGCCGTGGGTAACTTTGTAATCGTAGTTCCAATAATCGCCATCTTCAAGCGGGGTCATATAAAACTCAGTTGCACTGGGGCGGGGCTGGCCGAGTATTGCAAGCCTTTTTGGCTCGTCATACCAATCCTCTTTATCCAAAGAAACAGCGTCACGGAAAGATATACGTGAGGCTACGGCGTTAACAGTTTTTTTATCTGTATTTGCTTTACGCCCTTCCTCCTTGCCAACCATGCCAAATAGATAGCAGGCATCACATAATTGCCTGTTATCTTTGCAAGGGTCAAAATCGCCAATCATATCACTCACTTTGCGTGCAAATATCTCTTGGCTTATGCATGCAGGGGAGATGTAGTAAATGTCTTTTAGCTTATTACCATGTTGTACTTTGTCCCCTTTTACCGTTTCATAGTACACAGGAAATGGCTTGCCTAAATCAAAATTAGCCCACCCATCATATGGAACAGGTTTTTTTGTATTCTCACTTTCACCCTTAGCATTTTCCTTGTATAGAGATGAAATTAGTTTAATCCGTGATATATCGTCTTCACTTAGGTCATATGATTCTGAATTTTTGTAATTATATACAATGGTATCAAAATGTTTATTCCACCTATCTCCAAACTGAACCCCTGGTAGATGATACGCTGGTATTTTATCTTCGCCTTTTTGGCTTTTACTGAAGCTTGACACTACTTTATATCCACGAGATGTACCTTTAAATGATATAAAGATTTCATTTCCCCAACTGAGTAGCTTATCTCTATAAAATCGAAAAAACTCTCTCCCTGTTTCATTGTTTGTTTTACCGCTAAAACCTTTAACACCTTTTATTGGGAGTAGTGCTTTTTCTCCTTTTTTTAAGATCCATTTACCGTTAACATTCTCCAAAATCCCTACACCCATGTTCTCGCTATTGTGGTCTCTATCATAAGGTATAATGCTACGCTTATTAAGTATCATCTCCTCATCAATAGCAGACAAGCAGCTATCAGTAAGTGCCTCATAAGCACTGCGGATCATACCTCGTATACTTGAGCCTGGGATTACCGGGGATGGCAGTTGATTTTTTTCTACCTTCCCCATATCTCCTTCTGGATTTTCGTATGAGTAAAAATCGTAGGAGCGAACATTTTTTCTATCAACTTTTTTATCAGGAAAGTCACTGTTCCATTTTGTGACAAGATTATCTGCTATTTTTATGAATGTATCTTCATTTGCTGCATTAGGGATAGCCATAGGAGTAAGCGTTTTTAAAGTGCAGCTTAACACACCAGTATGTCTATCATCATCTTCACTTTTAGCTTTACTAACCCTATCCCCAAGCCCAATAAACGTATAAGGATTTACAAATGTATTATTAGCCATTAACCTTCACCTCCTGCTTGCCAAGGCCCTTCTTAAACCCCATAAAAGCATAATCACAAACTTCAAGCCTCAAGTCCTCTGTAAATCGCAGATAATTGCGGATACCAAGCCACATTACAATACTTTCATCCTTCTTAAAATCTAAAGCTTTGGGGAAGTAAACACTGCCTCCACGGTCTTCAGTTAATATTGTCCATCCATCTTCACCATCAGTTGCATCTGTACCGTACATCAAATAGTGAGTATCTTGAACTAAATACTCAGCAGTATCGCCTGTTTTATATTCCTCGTAATCTACATTGTTATTATATTTATCGCTATCCCGGGAAAGCAGCTCCCCATCCTCATTGCGCACAAAACGCAACTCTTTATGTATCCCATCAGTGGTATCAAACACTCTTAGTTCCAAAACATCATCCCAGCAAAAGTCAGCTTCATTACAAAAGTCTAATTTTTGCTCGCTGGCACGCCATGTCCCAATGGCAACGCCATGATACATCACAGTATAGGCCCATGCATTACTAAAAAAAGTAGCTTTAATTAATGCTTTACATTCATCCATGAGTTGCACCTCCCTCTGGCTCTGGGGATAACTTTAATTTAAGTTGTGGCTTTTCCTCTTTAAACAATGCTTTCTTATCCTTACCTTCGCCGTTAATGCATATTTCTTTTACTTTAAACTTACCACGCCCTATAGAGGTTTCCCCTCCAACGGTTATGATCCCCAAGTCAATTGCCTGCAAACTAAGGATAAATAGCTGTCGGATTGCATCATCACCTGCCGGATAGTGGATATTCAACTTAACTGTCCCGCCAAACTGCGGACATGTTGTAAATAAAGCCCTCTTAGTTGCCCCGCCTGTCCAGCGGTCAATTTTTACACGAGTGAAACTATGCCTTTTGTCACTTTCAAAATATGAGGCATCAATTCTAATCATGGATGCTTTGGTATCGTCATCTTTACTGCAGCCAAACACCTCATCCAAATAAGCCTCACACCGATTATACTTGTGTGTTTTCAAAAACCGTGCTAAACCACTGCGTATGGCCCCGGCCCATGAGGTCCCATAGATGACTGGGAGGCCGTCACTGGTGATATGGGCAGCATCCTCATCCCCGATAACGCTGTAGTCATCTCGGATAAGCAAGGTGCCATCCAGTTCAAGGGTGGCACAAATTGTCCCATTATTATCAGGTAATTTTGGGGGGATAATTTTAAAGGATTTTAGGCCTAGCTTCTCTTCATCATGCCAATCAAAGCCTATCCAATTTTCAAGCCATTCAGGAGTATTTTCAAATACTTTTTTGTATATTTCGCTGCACTCAAGCTTTCCAAAGCCTCGTGATGTTTTACCACCAACATACAGGACATTAAGCTTTTCTAATAAAGAGTCGAAGACTTTTTCCAGCAGATATATAGGCATTTGACCGTCTTTGCATTTTGTATCATTTTTACGGATAATCAGTTGCAATCGCAAATCAAAGCACGAGCCACGCTCTACAGCCTGAAAATCAAATTTGCCGCCGCTTACAGCAACTTTATGCATGTGGTCAAGCTCAGGGGATTGCGTCCTCTTATGCTCTGGAACATTCCGTTGATTCTCATCAAGGGAGACGTTATCAATGGTGATGATCTCTGCATTTTCTTTTGTTTCCCCTCGCCAAAGGGGTGCATCAAAAACCCAAAGAGGGCTTGTTTTATTGACTTTGCTATCTTCGCTGCTGTTGATCAATTTACCAAACAACACATCGGCATCTACAGAGCTCAGAGTGTTGCGAAGCACCCCGGCTAAGGTTGTCCCCGGGATAATGGGATTGCCTTCAAAATCCACATATACATCTCGGTCAGTATATTCATCTTCACCACTGCCTATAAGTGCAGGGGAACATAAACTCATTTTACACAACACAGCAATACGTTTAACAATTGGGTTTTCGTTTTCGTTGAGTAAACTCACTGGTTAGCCCTCCTTTCCAGCTGCACCTTGCTGATGGCCGCTAACAGCCAAACCTTGTATAGCTCCCATTCAGATATTCCATTTGTGGGATTATCATTATCGTCGGCCAATCGGCAAAACGCTTTCATCTTAGCCAACTTTTCAGTATCCTTCCATTTTTCGTTTAATTTTTTACGTAACGCTAGGGGAGAATCGATGACACTGCGCTTGCCACGTAGCAGGCCAAGTAATCTGCCCAGCTGAGCAGATGATGGAGCATTACCACTATTGATTTTTGTATCATTTAGGGCTTCTTGCTCACAACGCCGTTTTTCTAATTTAACCTCTATACGTTCGGTCAAGCTTTTGCCGTTTATGTTTGAATTTAAATCTATGATATCGCTGATGGTATTAGGTTTTAATAATCCGCCTGTATCTGGAATCTTCTCAATATATATATGGCCAAATCCCTCGCCTTTGCGCAGCCCAATAAACTGTTCCCTTTCAATATTAATGCATTTTCCAGTATTATTTTTCAAAACGATAACGCTTCCGGCCTGGATGGCACTCATTTGCTGGCGTGGCAACAACCACTTTGCGTTATAGCCTGCCACCAAAGTTTCGGAAACAAAGGCTTGATCCAAATCTAGTCCGATTTTATCTGCCAACAACTGAGGACAGGGAATAATAGTACCATCATCATTACATAAAATAAGGGGAGAGCGAATGATTACACGGATATTATCCTCAGATTTTATGGAAATGTAGCGATCTGCCTCTTCTCCTATATGTGTATACCAGTGAAATTTTGCATTACCATATTGTGCTGAGCGGGAGCGTCCTAAGCGGATCACAGATTCTGACTCTGGCAACAATACTTTGAGGATGGCCAAATCATTTTCTGTGCCGATAATATTGCCGCAAAAAAGCTGTGCTGGTGCCAAAGCAGTATAGGTAAAAAAAGCACCATCTCTGGCATTTTTGCCTTCTTCTGCATGTCCGACAGAACGATCGTAAGGCCTGGCATGATGTAGAGCAACAGTAAACGCAGGGGTGATTGAGTTTAAGCGTTTGCCACTTTTGTGAATGTAACCACCTAATTTGGTAGTTGCATCTTTATTTTTTCCGGCCTCTTCACTAGCAGCAGCATTGATATCGTCATGTACAATATCACGTGTTTTATTTGTTTTGATGGTTATAGGAGCCGGATAATATAGATTTTCTGCATCTGATGGATAGGCGCTACTGAATATGACACTACCTTCAAGGAACAGACGCCTAAACTCAGGATTTCTATGTGGTGGATTATCAGGGTCGCTAGAATTTGCTTTAACCCAGAGGCCTGCAAAATAACCCAGTAACATGCTGCCGGGTAAATATCCTTCACAGCCAACCCCGCCAGAAAGTAAAGAAGATATAACTGGTTCAGTAAGCAAAATTTGATACGAAGCACTTTTTGTATCGCTGTTAAATGGCTGAAGGGCAAATGTACCAAATGTACTTTTAAAGTCATATGGGATGCTCGCTTCAGCTATGGGATAATCTTCCTTTCTTTCAAAAACACATTTGACCTCGCCCCAACCACGGGTACGATTGCTACCCATATTTCGTAATATGACACAACATACCTCAAGAAAATCCAAATGATCGTCTGTGCAGTCATGACATTGTACTCTGGAAAAAAGGATTTCTCCTCTATTTAACACACGGACTACACGGAGCGATTGATCCTCAGCTTTTAGGATCGGAAAGCTCAGTCTGCTTTTTGCACATGTCTCATTGCGGCCTTTCATACGTGTACCGGAACGTAGCGTTGTCAACTCATCAAGCACGAGGTGCTTGTTTTCACCCTCGATGATGTTATAGTTGAGAAGCCCATCTGAAATTTTTAACTTGCCACTGTCTTCCTTGCCTCTTTCTCCAAATAGGTGGTGGAACAATGCTTTTTTAGCTTTTTCTGAATCTGGACAGCCGGAGTATGCAGAAATGATGTCAAGCCCGGCTTCCCTAAGGCATCCCTTGATTCGTTTGGATGGTACATAGGGTAAGCCTGTTTTATCATCATAGTTTATGTCAGTGTCTATAGAACCGGCATAGCCGGTACCAGAAGATGCGCATATATCCGATAGCAGTGTGATTTGTATGTACATTTATCTGGCCTCCTTATCTGTTATGTCTTCATAAGTATCAGCAAGGTCAAGCACATCAAAAAGCAATGCAGCATCATTTTTTAATTCATTATCGCTCCGGTCTTCTCTTGTATTAATGGCTTTGATGGCATTTTCTTCTCTAAAATCAAATCCCTTTGGCAAATCATATCCACGAGATTTGCACCATTTTAGTATTTCGTCAGCCTTATCATTATCACCTATTACCGCCCGCAAGGCTTTAAGCCTGGAGCGTGGCCAGGGATTAGTATTTGATTGGTTATTTGGCGGTGCTTTTATCCAATTTTTTATGAGCTGCTTAAATTCGCAGTATAAAGGGTACTTACCTTTAAAAGCCTTTTTCTCAAATACGCAAGATACACAGTATGGGCGGTTAAGCAAATATCCATTGTCAGCGGTATACTGTCCTCTACGGTATTGCTTTAAATTAGTTACAGCCCCCGATTGATGCAAATGGAAATCTATAAACGAGCCAACTATATTCGTTTTCCGTGTATATCGTTTAGCATTAGCGCAGCATTCTTCTGCCATTTTGTATGCTGCAGAAAATGGGTAATGGCTATGAAATAGTACAACACCGGCACAGGCAGTAATTTTGGGGTTTTTATCCCAGCCTAAGAAGGGATAAAAAGCCTTGTCATTATTGAGATTTTCAACTATACGCAAAAATTCTGCTGCAAAGCTGATACCGTACTGGCCGGAAACTACGCAGGTGACATCATCTCCATCCAAGATTATTTTGATAAGGGGCAGTTCGGGGGCTAATTTATAATGGGAAGTATGCTTGTAAGCATCCAAAAACATTGACTTGGTTCTGGCATAGGCTTCCTTATAAAGTGTTGCTATGCGCTTAGACATTTCACGTATTTTGGGTACAATTTCTCCCCAATTTTCACCTGAAGCATATTCTTCAATTAACTTCCCCATATTATTGCCATCCACATGGATAACCGCAAGATAGCTTTTACTCCCACGCACGATATCGCTAAATTCTTCAAAACTTGATTTCATCTGATCTCGCGCTTTTCGCTTTTGCACCTGCTCTGTACTAATGGGCGTAAAATTATCAACTTCCACTACGGGTAGGCCTGTGAGTAGTGAAGCCCTGGTTATCGGCTGATTGCCTGCCGGTATTGGACGGTTTATCTTACCTTTTGCCTGTAAAAGCTGCTCCATCAAATCTTTATGCTGTTGGGCATAGCCTTGTTCAAAATCTGTTTTTATAAAAGCAGAAGCTATGCCTATACTGGTAGTTTCTTTATACACTTGCAGTAGGAAGTGCTTTGTTGTGTCTTTGTATGCTTCTTCGTCTACAAAGGCAACAAAGGCGTTACCTCCCCCTACGTAGACAACTTCTGCAAGCAAACCACCATTGCGGTCAAATTTTCTTAGGCATTTGTCACAATTATCATCCCAATCCACAGCAACATTATCGGGCCCCAGCACTTCTTTAAGAGATTGCTTCAGGTAATTTTTGAGTACCTCTCTTACCAGTACAGATGCACCCATGTTTTCCCTTAGCTTGGTTGAGGAAAATATGTAGGATTGTATGCCGGTGGTGTCGTATACAGCGTAGATGTTGGTCATGCTAATGCCTCCTCTTTTGCCCAAGATATTTTTTTCAAATACATCCTCTTTGCTGCTTCAAAAACATTAGCTACATATGCTTTAGTCACTTCGTCTTTCACTTGCCTAGTCCCTACATTAATACCATGCTTTTTAGAAATTCCACGCACTTCCCTTTCACCAGGAATCTCTCCCATAGCAAACAATTCACAGCTTATGGCAGGCACAAATAATGATAGAGCATCACACCAATCATAGACATGATGAATTTCTAAATCGTACAAGCGCTCATTTTTGTTTGTCCCAAAAGGCAGTTGCTTAATCAATTTTAAATCGGAATTATAAGTGTAATCCGCCATTTTATTTCGTGTAGATTCATAATTAGTGATGAAATAATAATCTTTAAAACCGATTTTTTCTAAGCGAAAATATTCTTTGGTTGCTATAAGTTGCTCAACTGCTAATAGCGTATAAATTAATCTAATCTTATTATTATTCATTCCCGTTTTCGCTCGTTGAGTTGCTGTTTCTGTCATTTTTACATACATTCTATATTCACTGTAGGAATTTGCGAATCCATCAACTATCTCATTGAGAATAGGTTCTTGATCTATACTAATATTTGTATCTATTGATTGCAGGTTAAATTCTTTAATCAAAGTTAGAATATTTTGTACAGTTTCTTCTTCAATCCCTGTTATTCTAGCTAACTGTCCATTTTTCAGACGGTTAAAAGCATCCCTTACCACTCTCTCTTCAAAGCCTATTACTTTAGATAACTGCGCTACGCTCAATCGTTTGAGGCAGCAATTTTCCCTTCCAATGGAAATGCTGTTGCTCCTACAAGTCCTGCAAAACTCAAGAATTCTTGCCTTGGTTTTAAGATTATCAATATATGACTTTATCGCTGCATCAGTAGTAGATAAAATATCTTCATATGTAATGATTTCAACTAGGGAGCCACTATCATCACTATCTTCGCTACCAAAAGGCGCATCCAATGACATGGGTATTTTAGCATTAACTTGTCCAATCAAGTACATCAGTAATTTTTTGTCTCTTACATCAGCTATGTCAGCAAGATCATCGAAACGATTGTCGTACATCCTTCGGAGATACTTGCCTTCTTCTCCTGGTTGGATTTCTGCGTCTAGACAAAATTCCTTAAGCCTCTTTATCTTGCTCAAATGATCACGAGTAGTCCCCTCAGCCTGTTTATCCCTATATCTCGCATCATTATCAATAGGCCTATCCTTTCTTCTATATGTCAGCTCTCTTGTAAGGTAAACCCAAAAATTATCCCATAATTCACTGTCTTCTGGGGACAGTTTAACAAAATCATTAAGTTTTTTGTCAAACTGATCGTAGAAAATGAAGGGATCACAATCCTTAGGCGATTCATCTTTTTTTTGATACACATACACGGTGGAGCTAGTAAATTTAACAAGAGGACTTTGGTCCCTCATTTCCATTATTTTTAGGTATGCTATATTTTTGTTGCTCACATTATTAAGTTTTCGATACTCTAGCGCATAATCATTTATTCTGTCTCTCGCTTCCTCCCACGTCATCACTGCTCATCCTCCCCGATCATATTATCCAATAAAAGATCAACAAATTGACCAGATTGTGGTACGTCAGCCATATTATTCATAGTATTGTTGAACAGAAAAAACTCCGTCAAATTGTATAAATGATCTTCCATAGGCCCATAATGACTTCCATACGACATTGCACCAATTTCCACACCCTGACGTATTTTGTAGGCATATGTTAAAGCTAAAAATTGAGTAACCGACACCGTTTTAAAACCAAACGTGATATCCATATAAACAATATCGCTGTCATTAATTTTGCTTACAATTTCCTTCATCAATTTATGATGGCTGCTGTTCGAAAAACCCTTCATCTCAATTATTTCAAGCTTACAGTTAAATCCCCCTACTGCGCCTTTTATTTCTTCTAACTCTTCTTCGTAACATTGCTTGTGTATTTCCATTACTTTATCGGCGGAATAAGTTCCAACTTTCCCTTTAATTTTACCATCACCCACACACGCTATCAGGTATATTTCAATATTTTCGCCTGGTTCGACGTTAGATCGTATAAATGGCATAATTGGATTGCGAGTTTCAAAATCACTTATCATCTCCCCGCAAGAGTCGTCTAACTCGTAGGTTACAGCTTCGTTACCATTGGGGTTATTGTGTAAGCTTAGCGTACTAAAAAATTTCTTCACATTTTTCATGACTGTTTTACAGCTCCTTTTCTATTTGACTAATCTTGTTATGCGGAGGATATCTGCTTATGTAAATGCGTCCAAATCCTCCCTGTTTATCATTTCCAATATAATGCATCATTTCGTCGCAAAAATCAACAACTTTTTCAAGATATTTTACCCTTGAAATATATTTATATTAAGGCTGTTAATTTCAAAATTTAACAGGTGATTTGAAAGTATATCCAAGAAATTATAGAGTTGTTTCAAGTATAAAAAATGCAAAAAAGCCCTTGCAATGTAGCAAAGGCTGGAATAAACACAGCATATAACATGGGTGCGACCACATACTATATACCTGTCATATAATTGAGTTATGTTGTTTCTTCCTCTTTCCACCCATCTATACGCTGTACAGTTCGGATTCCCGTATAGATGAATGTTGGACAGACATTGTCTCATCTCCAAACCCAAACCGCTGCGCGCATGTTACTTGCGGTATGGCATCGCCTTTCTGAAAATAAGTGTATCTATCCTAATTAAGCCTCAAAGCAGCGATCAAAACAACCATACTATAAGAGCCGTATTATCGCAGGGACAGAGCTACTGTTTGTCGTAAGGGACGGGTTATTTTCTGGTTTATTAGAGGGGTGCTTCTCAACTTGGGGATAGTATACAATAGTAATGCCTGCAAATACCACATGAATACTTCTCTGAATTTTTCCTATGAAATTTTCCTCTGCATTTTTCCTAGGAAATTTGCAGTACATTTTTGCAGTGACTATAAATTAAACCGCACCTGCCATAACGACAAATGCGGTTTTAGATGATGCTTTACGGCATATAATATACCTCAAATTCTAATACCGCAATTGGAGTTACGCCAATGCTGTTTTCGCTAACCATCCTTATGTATTGAGCTCGGATCGTTGTTTGGGTTGTAAAGGCATAAGGAGGAAGCGTACTTGAGCCTGGCATCATGCGCCCACCATAATGGAACATGACCCATTGGCCCACATCGTTTAGATATTCAAAACGATAGTTTTCAATTCTATTACCAAGTTGATATACCCTGATGTTGTTAAAGTTTCTCTCTTCGCCAAAGTTGAGTTGCAAATACTCTACACCAGGAGAAGCAGCAATCCAGCTATTTGCGTTTAATTGTGCTTGCGCCACATTCGGATCCTTAAAGCCATTGATTGTATTGCTGGGAACTCGTACGCCTGCATTTCCACTGGATGCGGTCATTGTTGCCCCTTGGATATTTCGAGCAAGGTTTGTCTCTGCGCATGGGAGGTTGCCTGTTGCATATGATGTCCAGCTCCATACGGCAGTAAACATCTTTGAATGATGGATAGGAATTTCACTTAGCTCCCAAGTCTGATAAATCTGATCTGATCCGCCTTGCCAGCCCACAAAATCAAGTTGCCCCATTCCAACGTTATTTACTGCATTTTGGATATCATCGATATCCATCATCCATATGCTAATACCTAAATTGCTTGAATGTTGGGCATTAAAAATCCAACTACGAGTATGCCAGCCCCCATGAAATACCCAACTAGCCTCTGCCGGAAAAGAAGGCGTGTCAAGCCAAAATTCAACATAATGGACAGGTGTATCCACATCAGCAAACTCAGCATCTTCAGCAGCATATACCGCAGTCGCAAGCAGCAGAGACATTAGTAAAACTAAGCTTGTTAAAACCATTTTTCCAACTCTACATCTTTTGTACATGTACCTCGTCTCCTTTCAAAGACAACACCTTGCGCTCACGTTTTGAGCGCCCTAAATTTTTTGTAGAGTATCATAAAAATTTGCAAAGGTCTGTAGCATTTCACGCACAATTAAAATTTTTTTGTGCGCGAAATGCTACACTGCCTTGAGTTTACTGTGCTGGCGGCAAAAAATTTGGATATTTTGCCCCAATGCGGTATACTAATGTTAACCTAATTTAAACATAAAAATGGGAGGATTAATTATGAGCGCAAAACAATTTCCACGTACCACTGTTGATGGCATATCTCTGCCACGTATGCTAATCGGCTCCAACTGGCTGCTGGGCTGGGGGCATCGCACCCCTTCTGCCGACAACATGATTGCCAACCGCAATCGCAACCGTGAGGCTATTGCCGATGTAATTTGTAACTTTTTGGAGTATGACATTAATGCGGTTATGGCACCTGCATCCCAGCACACGGTGTTGGTAGAAGGCTGCAAACTGGCAGAAGACCGCACAGGCAAAAAAGTCATCATCATCGACACCCCTATCATTAATGTAGATGATAACGAAATTGGACGTAAGGATGCAGAGGCTTCCATCAAGGCCAGCCGGGATATTGGGGCTACCTTTTGCCTGCCTCATCACAGCTCTGTAGAGCAGTTGGTTAATAAAAACCTGGAGGCTATCCCACGCCTGCCGGATTATCTGAGCATGATACGGGATAATGGCATGATCCCCGGGTTGTCTGCACATATGCCGGAGTTGATTGTTTATTCCGATGCACAAAACTATGATGTGCAAACTTATGTCCAGATTTATAACTGCGCCGGATACATGATGCAGGTGGAAATTGAGTACATCCACTCAGTCATCTGGAATGCCAAAAAGCCGGTTATGACCATCAAATCCATGGCTGCCGGGCGGGTTACGCCATTTGTTGGCCTGTCCTATTCTTTTGCCACTATCCGGGATTGCGATATGGTCACCGTAGGCTGCTTTACACCGGAAGAAGTGCATGAAGATGTCGAAATAGGCTTTGCCGCCTTAGAACGCCGTGCGCCTAACATGGCAGGACGCAACAGCCCAAATAAAACATCGATCATGGCCGACAACGCCTAGTTTTGGCTGTTTAATGCTTCTATAATATCCACCGCCTTGGGCGGGCAGCCTTTGACATAAATATCAAAGCCATTGGTGCAGCTGCCTATACCTATCGCATCAGTATCCCGGCTTTGGCCTTTAAAGCCTTGGCCTATGCAGATTTTTTTGCTTTTGCTGCGTCCAGAACGATGCAAGGCAAATATCAATGCAGCATAGCATACGGAGCAGGCGGATTTTTCTTCAATATAATCACTATTGTTACTACGAAAGCGCTCGGATAGCCGGGCGCTTTTTTGCTGTCTGGCAGGCTTATCATCGGTATTTAACTCAACTATTTTTGTTTGCTGGGAATAAAACTTCCCTAGCCCATCTTCTCGTGCCTGCGCCAGGTATTCGATTGTCTCCGGTCTATAGCCAATCAACTCCGCACAGTACGAATCCATCAATACAGGATCACGCCCGGCTAAAATGCGGTTGGCCTCCACAGGGCTCCCACCTTCTTCAAAGGATAAATCCCCACAGATGCCATCTATCACACAATAATGCACAGGAAGCAGTGCAGATAATGCAGCAATGGGCTTGTGCAGCCCCAATGTATGGAACCGTCTCATTTCTTTTTCCGGGATGCAGCCTTTCAGGTTTTTCATACAGCAGGTTAGCCGGGTTTGGCAATGAGCCTTTAATACTGGTACGTTGATCAGAAAATCTGTGTTAAGGGCATCCTCAGCGATTTGAATATCAAGGCCATGGTGGCTGCGGGTGACTGTCGGGGAGCATTTCAGGTCTATCAGGGGTATTCCGTATTGCTTTTCAATATAAGTGTAGCCGCACACCTTATAGGAATGGCTGGTGCTATAACCAACGGCGGAGCTTTCCATTATGCGTATATCCTTCGTTTTGATGCCGAAGTTTTTAAGATATTGAATTATCCCTTCCACCACTTCCGGATGGGTGGTGGCGCCATCGTTTGGCGGGCTGGGCACCACCAAGTTGGGTTTGATTGCGACAGACATGCCCTGCTTAAGGCATAGGCCAATGTCCGATGCCGCTAATGTATCGTATGTCGTTTTTGTCCAGTCTTTGCCGTAGTTAATGGTTATCATTATTTGCCCCCTTATATTCAAACGTAATTTCTGTTTTCCTTTTTTGCAGTTTTGTCGAATTTTGTTTAAGCCATGTGCAAATGTCATATTCAAAGGTATGGATTGCTGTGGTTTTGCTTATCTGTTTTACATCATATTGATAGTAGCTGGATATCCAACTGGGGAATGTCCTGAGGTTTTCCTTTGTCAACATGTCGAATTTCAGCAATTCGCAAATTGTCATATTGTCTGATGGAAATTTTTTGATGCCAAATTCATATAAAATAGTATAAAGGGCTCCTTTTTTATGTGCTAGTTTGTGATAATCATTTGCTTCCCAAAACATTGCCAAGGAGTTGAAAAAATCAAAAGGTGTATTAAATTTTTGCAGCATAAATTTTATAAAGGATTTATATCCGCCTGTGTTATAGAACAGCTCTACCATGTGTTCGATTTTTTTTAGTTTATTTATTGTTTCAAAATTCATAAAATTATTTGTCAATATTTCATATGGCGGATGGTTTTTATACTGTACTCCGTACTTTTTTGCGTCTTTTTTTAGCTGGCTGCCTTTTAGTAATTTTAGGAAGCCTACTTGCAGCTGGTGAGGATTGCAGGCCATTACATCGTTAAAGGATTTGATAAAAGCATCGTAATCTTCGTATGGCAGGCCTACAATGAGGTCTAAGTGCAGATGGACATTGCCCAGAGATTTTAATTTTTTGATATTTTCGAATAATTTTTGCTGATTTTGGCTGTCCATTTTTCGGTTAATGGCTTCCAGTGTAGCGGGATTGGTTGATTGTACGCCTATTTCAAATTGAAACAGGCCTTTTCTGGCTTGTCCTATTAGGTTAATCATTTCGTCATCCAGCAGTGCGCCGCTGATTTCAAAATGAAAATTGGTGATGCCATTATCATTTTGGATCAGGTATGACCAGATATCCATGGCATGTTTTTTATTGCAATTGAAGGTTCTGTCAACAAATTTTATTTGACGAATTTTTGCATCATCAATTTTTGCAGTAAGAAATTTTGATAAATCCTCTTTTACACGATTGAGTGGCAAAAATTTTACGCCCTGGGTTGCGGACGAAAGGCAAAAACCACAGCTAAATGGGCAGCCTCTGGAGGATTCGTAATAAATGATGCGGTGTTTGAAGTCATGGAATCCGTTTTCGTAGGGGAATGGGATATGTTCTAACGGAAGCAGACCCAACTGGTCGATATTTTCGACCAGTTGGGTGCAGTTAGCAGGAACAGTTTCATTTGTCATCTCCTGTACTAAGGACTTGAAAGCCTGCTCCCCTTCGCCAGCTATCAAGATATCTATGGCATTTATAAAGTCATTGGCAAGCTCATCTTCATAAGAGACCTCGGGGC
>Ga0123355_10001255_pt1 | contig 35410 bp, 32 predicted proteins | sample TergutEmb28metaG_3_FD_89872 | JGI IMG/M metagenome (GOLD analysis project Ga0123355, IMG submission 89872) | Embiratermes neotenicus P1 segment gut microbial communities from Petit-Saut dam, French Guiana - Emb289 P1 | ecosystem: Host-associated > Arthropoda: Insects > Digestive system > Gut ...
GCGGGATATTTTTTATAACAGCGCGGAAAACATCCTCAATACCGATATTGGCCTTTGCAGAAATCTTTGGGCAATCCTCCGCCGGCAAACCGATAATTTCCTCAATCTCGTCAACCACGCGCGGTATATCCGCCGCTACAAGGTCAATTTTGTTGATAACGGGCACAACCTCAAGGTTGCCCTCAATCGCCAAATATACATTGGCAAGCGTCTGCGCCTCCACACCCTGCGCCGCATCCACTACAAGCACTGCTCCCTCGCACGCGGCAAGACTTCTTGAAACCTCGTAGTTAAAGTCGATATGGCCGGGCGTGTCGATCAAATTAAGCACATACTCCTGCCCATCGAGTGTATACACGAGGCGGACGGACTGCGCCTTGATAGTGATGCCGCGCTCACGCTCCAGATCCATATTATCAAGCACCTGATCCTGCATTTCGCGGCTCGTCAATAGGCCAGACGATTGGATAAGCCTGTCGGCCAGCGTGGACTTGCCGTGGTCTATATGTGCGATGATGCTGAAATTGCGTATAAATTGTTGGTTACTCATGTTTCCTGTTCCTCCAAACCCGGGCGGCCTAAGACCGCCCCTACAAAAATAAATAACCCGCCCTAAAATGAGTGGGTTATTTATATTGTACATTATTTATTGATGATTTGCAACCTAAAATATACTTACCTACATACTTTCAAAAATTTATTACTGCCTTATATAAGGATTGCCATTGATTTCAATAGTGTCGCTTGAGCGCAAGAATGAACGTGGAATTACCACGGGATTCTCAAAAACTCCACGTTCGCAGCGCGTACCGTCATAATGGACATTTTCAGTCCACATCCAAGAGAATTCAATCTCCGTGGAGGTGATTGTAAACGTGCCATGCTCTTCACGTGAATGTATAAGCTGGCCGCAAGTGAAACATTCATAACCATGGTCTTCTACAATCGTCCATGTCACGTTGTTTCCTTGGAAAGTATACGACGTGAAAGTGCCAACATTATTCACCCACGTGCCGTCAAGATTTGCGCGGCAAGCAGTCAATAGTAGCGCCGCAAAAACAGCAGCAAGCCCAAGCAATAAAACCTTAAATTCAAAATGTTTAATAATAAATCACCTTCCAGTTTATGTTTATTAATGATTGCTTTAAACCAAACAACTTCTTAATATCAACTTTGTTTGCTAGCCCGAAAAATATCATTATCAACAATGTTAGCAGAAATTTCATCAACAAAATATTTATTAATAAAAATTCACATACTCCTTTACCGAAAATTATAGAGGCCTGTTCGTAGAATAACAATTATGCAACTCGCGAGGTGCATCCGAATGCCTTCATGGCGAATTTACCCTGCAATCTAATACGTAGTTTTTAGATTACGGAGCAAGCAAGAGTACATTGCATTGTTTCTACTCCCGCTTGCCCCGGTTAAGGTTAGCAACGCAAATAATTAATTCCCAGTAACCTTCGCCACTTCCTCGGCAAAGTTTTCTTGCTTCTTTTCAATACCTTCACCGCGCTCAAAGCATACGAAGCGGTTTACGGATACCTTAAAGCCAAGCTCTTTGGACACGACGTCGAGATACTTCGCAACGGTCAAGCTGCCGTCCTTCACGTATTCTTGATCCATCAAGCAGATTTCCTTCATATATTTCGCGAAGCGGCCGGGGATGACGTTTTCCATCATAACCTTTTCCGGTCTTGGTTTTTCCATCGCCGCGTTCTCGTTCAAAGCTGTATTTGTGATGATTTCCATCTCAGCGGCCTTAAACTCTTCCGGCACATCGTCAACCTTGGTAAATCTGGGAAGAAGCGCCGCGATTTGAAGGCAGATGTTTTTGCCGGCTTCATGCACGCCTTCGTTTACTTGCTCCGCTTCCAAATCCACAAGCACGGCGATCTTGCCGCCGCCATGGATGTATGAGCAGAGAATACCTGGCGTTTTCTTTTCTATTTTCGTAAAGCGGCGGATGTTGATGTTCTCACCGATAACGGCGATTGCGCCTTTAACAGCTTCCTCAACCGAAAGGTTTGCGTCTTCCACCCATTTTTCGGCCATCAATGCCTCAACGGTATTTGCCGGGCCGTTAAGGATTTGGTTGCTTACCTTACCTACAAACTCGACAAACCTGTCCGCCTTTGCGGCGAAGTCCGTTTCGATATTCACTTCAACAACCATACCCGTATTGCCTGCGACGAGTACGTTACATACGCCCTCAGCAGCGATGCGTCCAGCTTTTTTAGCTGCTTGCGCAAGACCTTTCTCACGCAAAAACTTAATGGCTTCGTCTATATTATTATTGGTTTCGGCTAGGGCTTTCTTGCAGTCCGCCATGCCTGCGCCTGTGCGCTCACGTAATTCTTTTACTAATTCTAACATATATACATAAACCTCTCTTAATTTAAAATACAGTTATTCCTGCGTCGCTTCCCCATTAAAGCTCATCGCTTCTTGATCCAAATCAACGTCAGCCATGTCAGCGATCTCCGCCTGTTCCTTCGTACCGTCACCCATCGCACCTTGGCGTGCCTCTATTACAGCATCGGCGATTTTGCCGGCGATAAGCTTAACGGCGCGGATAGCGTCATCATTTCCGGGGATAACGTAGTCCACCTCGTCCGGGTCACAGTTCGTGTCAACAATACCGACGATTGGGATACCAAGGTTATGCGCTTCCAAAATCGCGATATGCTCTTTGCGCGGATCAACAACAAACAAGACATCCGGTATTTTGTTCATATCCTTTATACCGCCGAGGTTGCGTTGCAGTTTGTCCTTTTCGTGGCGGAGTTTGGCAACTTCCTTCTTCGTAAGCTGCTCCATAGAGCCGTCAAGCTCCATGCGCTCAAGCTCCTTAAGGCGGTTTACGCGGAGTTTGATCGTCTTAAAGTTCGTCAACATGCCGCCGAGCCAACGTTCGTTGATGTAGTGCATGTTGCAACGTTCAGCCTCTTCTTTTATCGAATCCTGCGCTTGCTTCTTCGTACCGACAAAAAGGATGGTTCCGCCCGCTCTCATGATTTCGCTGACGGCGTTGTAAGCCGTGTCAATCATCTTAACTGTCTTTTGAAGGTCGATGATGTAGATACCGTTACGCTCGGCAAAGATATACTCAGCCATTTTGGGGTTCCAGCGGCGTGTTTGGTGGCCGAAGTGTACGCCGGCTTCCAAAAGCTGCTTCATTGAGATTACGCTCATAATTTGTTCCTCCAGATTTTCCTCCCACGACCGTGATATTTATCATCCAGTATTCAGCCGTGTGCGATTTTTATGCTAGTGTATTATACCACATTATTTTCATAATGCAAGCATTTTTTGCAGTTAATCCTATTTTTTCTTATAAAATAACCCCTTTGCGTACATATCCTGCTCTTTTGAGATAAGACTTATCAAAAACCCCTCGCCGAAACCTATAAACGCTAAAACGCAACATACTATAAGCAACGGCACAAGCGGCACGCCAACCCAATATAGAATCGGAAATAGGAACACAACCCACGCCGCCGCTTTTATGCCGATTGTATGCAATAAGACAAACTTCTTGAACCTTATAACGCCAACAATCGGTTCCAACACCCTCAATGCCACGATGAAAATTGCCACCGGCGCACCCCATGACGGAAGATCCATAACCGGTATTATCCTAAACAAAACGATAATGCCAAGCGCTAAGTCCGCCACACTATCCAGGTTTGAGCCCAGCTTTGATGTTGCGCCAAGCCGCCGAGCCAGCGGCCCGTCAAACGCGTCTGTCAAACCGGCGACTATGTAAATCACCATAAATGGAATAGCATAAGGCACCAGAAATAATAGAAGCACCGCTAAGAGAAGCCTTGAACCTGACAAAATATTTGGAATATGCTTCATGTTTATACCCCTTTATTTACAGTTTTTACTACAACATTCTTATCCCCAAGCAACGCCTTAAGCGAAAGTATCAGTTTCACATCATCAGCGTTTGCATTGTACTCGACGGATATATTCAGCCGTTGCCGCGTCTTTTCATCATACGCGATGACCGGGTTCTTACCAGGGTGCTTTTGTAAGGTTTCAAGTATCTTGCTATACGGCACGGTCGTGTCCTTAGCCAGTTTTAGCCACAACTCGTCATAAGCCTTTTCTTCCGCGGTTGCTTGCATAATGCGGATATCGTTGCACACGACCTTGGCCGCCTCACCCTCGCGCACGCTGGCGCGGCCCATTGCAAGAATGGCCGTACCCGTTGCCAACTGCAGTTCATACTTCGCAAAGAGGTTTGGGAAAACGATCAACTCAACCTCGCCGTACATATCCTCAATGGTAACGAATGCCATCGCTTCGTTCTTTTTCGTGTATTTTGTAGTTTTCGAGGTTATAATCCCACCCACAGTACAGGAAGCATTGTCTTCAATCAATACACTTTCGCCTATTTCGTTCGGATCGCCGCCATCCTCGGCCTGGGCCATAAAATCCCGGCTTGTGGCGGTTATTTTAGAGGAATACAGCCCCTCGTACGTTAAGTATGGGTGCCCGCTCACATATATCCCAAGCATTTCTTTTTCATCACTGAGGCGCAGGCTGTCTGGGAACTCGGGGATATTGGGCAGATCGTCGGCAAGATTCTGCTCCTGTTCATCGCTGCTCATCAAGTCAAACAGGCTTACCTGCCCTTCCAGCACGTTCTTCTTCGTATCGGACGAGCTGTCCATAAGCGCAGCGAAGACAGAAATGTACTGGCTGCGCTTGCCGCCTAAACTGTCAAGCGCGCCGGCGCGGATAAGGCACTCCATCGCACGCTTATTAAGGTACTGGCTGTCCATCCTACTGATAAAATCCGATAAGCTCTTATACGGCCCTCGCTCACGCTCCTTTACGATTGCGTTGACCGTTTGCCGTCCTACGTTTTTAATAGCGTTAAGGCCGAAGATTATCGCATTTTTGTCCGCGGTGAAACGCCCAAAACTCCTGTTCACATCAGGTGGGCTGACCTGCAGATTCATTTTCTTACATTCGGAGATATACGCAGATACACTACTCGGACTGTCTAGTACGGAGGATAGCAAAGCCGACATATACTCAAGCGGATAATGATATTTCAGCCACGCTGTTTGATACACCAAATAAGCATATCCCGCCGAATGGCCTTTTGGAAAAGCGTAACGGGCGAAATCCTCCATCTCGTCCCATATACGCTCAGCTATCTCGCGGGGGATACCGTTTGCCACGCAGCCCGGCACGCTGTTCTCGTCATCATTGAGGCCGTTGATAAAGTAATTCTTCTCCATCGCCATAACGTCTGCTTTTTTCTTGCTCATAGCGCGGCGGATAAGGTCACCGCGGCCGTATGAATAGCCGGCTAAGTCACGCACGATTTGGATAACCTGCTCCTGGTATACGATACACCCATATGTTTCCCTCAATATCGGCTCCAACGACTTATGCGTATAGCGCACCGCGCCACCGTTTTTGTTGCGTACAAATTTCGGTATAAAATCCATGGGGCCAGGGCGGTACAGGGCAATGCCGGCACATATATCATCCAAGCTCGACGGCCGAAGCTCCTTCATAAAACTCTTCATCCCACCGCTTTCGAGCTGGAAAACGCCTTCCGTGTTCGCTTTGGATATGCTGTCGTAGACACGCTTATCACCATAATCCATAGTGGCCGGATCTACCACGACATTATGTCGTCGTTTCACCTCGTCTATGGTTTTTTTGATGACGGTTAGGGTACGCAAGCCAAGGAAATCAAATTTAAGAAGACCCAATTCTTCCAACGTGTTCATGGTAAATTGTGTCGTGATTAAGCCATCGTTCGTGTTGAGGGGTATGTAGTCGTCCACCGGCCTATCACACACCAAAACGCCAGCGGCGTGGGTTGATGCGTGGCGTGGTAGGCCCTCCAGTTTCATAGCCATGGTAATAAGGTGGCGGATAGGCGGCTCAGCATCATACCGCGCCTTCAAATCTTTGTTGATTTCAAGCGCAGACTTTAAATCCGCGCCGAACGGTATCATCTTCGCCAACCTGTCCACATCGCCGTACGGCATAGCAAGGGCCCGGCCAACGTCGCGCACAGAGGCTTTGGCGGCCATCGTGCCGAAAGTAATGATCTGAGCGACATGGTCTTCACCGTACGTACGGTTTACGTAGTCTATAACCTCGCCGCGCCGCTCATAGCATATGTCCAGATCGATATCCGGCATGGAGATGCGTTCCGGATTAAGAAACCTCTCGAAGATAATGTTAAACCTATATGGGTCAACAGTTGTGATATCCAGCAGATAGTTTACGACGCAGCCGTTGCCGCTGCCGCGTACACCGATGTTTATGTCGTTATCCCTGGCGAATTTAACGGCATCCCAAACAACCAGGAAATACATGGCGTAACCCATTTTCCCGATAACGCTGAGTTCGTGATCAAGCCTTGATGTAACCTCGTTGGCTTGTTCCCTGTATTTTACAGGCAAGGCCGCCTCACACAGTTGCCGTAAATATCCATCGGCCGTTAAATTGTCCGGCAGAGGAAACTTAGGCAGTTTATATTCGTTAAACCGTATCTCAACGTTACATCTGTCTGCAATTTCCGCCGTATTTTCAAGCGCAATTGGTATGTGCGCAAACTTTTTCCGCATCTCTTCGGGTGAAGTAAGGTAAAACCCGCCGCCGGGGTAAGACATGCGGTCAGGGTCATTCACCGTCTTGTTGGTTTGTATACAAAGCAAGATATCGTGGGATTCCGCATCGTCTTCGAAAATATAATGGACGTCGTTTGTAGCAACGAGGGGAATGCCCGTTTCTTCACTCATACGGATAAGCTCAGGGTTAAGCTGCGCCTGTTCGTCCATGCCGTGGTCCTGCAGTTCCAAATAAAAATTACCGCGGCCGAATATCTCGTCATAAACTAACGCCGTTTCCTTCGCGCGGTCGTAACCTTTGTCTAAGAAATCCTTTGCAACAGGGCCGCCAAGGCAAGCAGACAAAGCGATGAGCCCGGTTTTGTACTGCCTTAGCACAGCCAAGTCAATGCGAGGTCGGTAATAAAAGCCCTCTTTGAATCCGTAGGACACAAGTTTTACGAGATTATGGTACCCCTCGTTATTTTCTGCAAGTAAGACGAGGTGGTAATAAAAATTCTCCTTCGACGGCGTTTTATCCGTACAGCTGCCGGATGCGACGTAGACCTCGCAACCCAATATCGGCTTTACGCCTTCCGCGTGGCAAGCCTTATAGAAGTCGATAACTCCATACATCGCGCCATGGTCAGTGATGGCAAGTGACGTCATGCCAAGCTCCGCGGCCCGCTTGGGCAGCTCGGCGATCTTGGCCGACCCGTCCAGCAGGCTAAACTCCGTATGTACGTGGAGGTGAGAAAAGTTTTTATCTGTCATAGAAATTATCGCGAAACTAATCGGTTCGCACCGTCATTGCGGACTAGCGAGAGTTAGCCCGCGGTTTTTGCGGTCTTACTCTCGCTTGATCCGCAATCTCCGGGTTATAGTTGTTCAATTCTTTGTGCTTCCATATCCGCCTGCGCCGCGCAAAGTCTCGTCCCGGCTTATTCCTTCAACTTCTATCCATTCAACCCGCTCAAACTTATGTACGACCATCTGCGCTATCCTGTCACCGCGTTTTACGGTATAGCTTTCTTTTCCGTGATTAATGAGCAGGACGGAAACCTCGCCCCGATAGTCGGCGTCTATTGTGCCAGGCGCATTCAGCACGGTGATGCCGTGTTTTAACGCCAAACCGCTTCGTGGGCGTATCTGCGCCTCGCAATCCGGCGGCAGGGCTATAACAAGCCCCGTCGGGACAAGAACGCGCTCTCTTGGCGGTATAATCAGGTCGCCGTTTATAGCCGCGCAAATATCCATACCCGCCGCACCCGCGCTTTGGTAAGTTGGAAGCGGCAAACCAACGGCATTTTGTAGTATCGCTATCCTAAACATATATTTCTTTTCGATATATTCATCAATCAACTTTATGTCATCCCAGTCTTTTTGCCTGTCAAGCTCGACCTTCTGCTTTCGTATGCTCTGTATGGAAGCTACACACAAGCCGTCTATTTCCATTATATCATCCACGAGCCAGTTCTCAAACACTTCTATTAAGTCATTAATGACGATCTTACGTTCGCCCGTTTCCAGAACGCGATATTTAGCGCCGCTGCTTATTAGAAGCTCCGCCAATCGGGTTGTGCAGCCAATATCAATATCCCTAGTCTCGGTTTTTATACCATGCATAACCAAGCCCGCTCCGGCTGTAATCCAATAATCACCACCGGAGAGCTGTTGTTCCGTCATTATATTGATTATATCTTGTTTATTAAGCATTTGGATATCCTTTACATAACAGAGTTCAAAAAACCGCAATCCCGCCCGACGGCGGCTATACTTCTTTTCTCGGCATCAAAAATCATTTTTGCTAGGTTATAAATATTATCCAGGCTAATAGCCTCAATCTTCTCTAATTGCTCGTTCGGCGTGATTATACGCCCCATCAGCAGCTCAGCGCGGGCGTTAGCCGACATGCGCGACGACGTGCTTTCCAATCCCAATACAAGGTTGCTTTTAAGCTGCTCCTTCGTATTCTTCAAAATCTCCTCCGTAACAGGATTGGAAAAAAAACCGTTGATTTCGCTATTTATCAGCTCATACGCCTTACCCACAGAACTTGGGTTAAGCGCGGCGCAGATGATAAAAATACCGGAATCCCTATAACATATAGGCGTTGAATAGATGGAGTACACCAAGCCGTGCTTTTCACGTATGTTTTGAAATAGCCGGCTGCTCATCCCTCCGCCGAACATTGTATTCATAGCTGTTGCGGCGTACATCTCATCCCGCCCAAGCGGCACACCGGGGAAAGCCATGCAGATATGCAGCTGTTCTATATCCTTGTTACGCGAAACGATGCCGGGAGTGTAGGATGCAGCCTCATCTTCACGAGGCTTTGCGTCGCCGCCGCCAAAAACGGAAAATAGCCGCTCGACCTCAGCCAAGACCGTGGATTTATCAAACTTACCGGCGACGGATACCACGACGTTCTCCGCTCGGTAATTCCGCTTAATAAAGTCATCAAAATCGGCGCGTTTAAACGATAAAACCGTCTCCTCCGTACCAAGGATATTGCGCCCAAGCCCTGTATTCGGCCAAATGGTTTGGTGTAGGATTTCATGGCACAGATCCTCCGGCGTATCCTCGCACATGCTGATTTCCTCCAATATTACGTTCTTTTCCTTCTCAATCTCATCTTCGTCGAAAAGGGAATTAAAAAACATGTCGGAAAGGATGTCCAACGCGGTAAGGAGGTGATCGTCCAGCACGCGGGCGTAGTAGCAGGTAAGTTCTTTTGCGGTATAGGCGTTTATTTGGCCGCCTATACTGTCCATCTCGTAGGCTATGTCCGCCGCAGTGCGCTTCTCCGTGCCTTTAAAAAGCATATGCTCGGTAAAATGGGCAATACCGGAATCTCTATCCGCTTCGTGGCGCGAGCCGGCCAAAACCCAAACGCCGACGGACGCCGAGCGCAGGTATGGGATTTCTTCAGTAACGATACGCAATCCATTACTTATCTTCGTTATTTCTATCAAAATTAATTCAACTCCAAATGTAATTCTCTGGTTTCCCCGCACCAAGTAATGTCGCCGAAAACAGACAAGTCATCAAAATATATAAGCATATACCCGTCAAGCGAATAACTGCGTATTGGTATGGTTTGCTCGTCGCACACGATAAACGTTACGATATCCGTAAAGTAAAAGTTTTGCTTAAAGCTGCCGATAGGTGCGGTTGCTTCTACAAAGGCGATTGGATAAAAAACCGTATCGTAGACAGATATGGCAGAGCGGCTAATTTCCAAATGGCGTAATTGCTCCACCCAACTTACTTCAAAACCATAGTTATGCAGGTCTTCCGCCGCAACTAAAAGCCAACCATCGGAATTTATGCTTGAAGGAATAGCATACCCATTTATCCTCGCAATTATGTCCGAATGCAGAACCTCACCTATTACTTCACCAAGAGACGGCACCGCGAATGATTCGTTCGCGCTAAGCCTTTCTGCTATTTCGGCGTGGTCCGGGTCATTCATATTTAGGGTGGCGAAATAAAATCCAAAATATTCCATCAGCATAAATGGGTTAGGTGAAAAATAGTTGCGTACGCCGAATGCCATATTACCCGGTGATATTAAGGTGCTTCGTATATTTTCAGATCCTTCTATATCCATGACAATAAACTCCGCCCCTACGCCGCCGTGGACGAAGACGGCCAAGCTCATCCGCACAGAACCCCCCGGCTTGCGTATAGGTATCCATTCATAGCCTATAAACTCGGTTACATGAAAAGTACCGCGCGGGTCGTTTATAGTAAGTGTTTGTGGCTCCGCAGCTAAAGCGGTTTGCGCGGTGGTGTAAAGCATAATAATCATAACAAATGCAAACAAAAATTTCGCCTTCATATGTTCTCCGTAAATAATTCCTGTTTTGTATTATATAGCGTAATGAAGTTAAAACAGTTATTTAGAGAACGGACGGGCCCACTTGTTTGCTTCGCAAACGGTCGGGTGGCACTCCGCATTGCTGCGCAATTGGCAAACGAACTTGAGCGTCAGCGTATTTTGTCCGCGAACTTAGTAACTGTTTAATCTTCATTTAGCTACAAAATTGCATTCTTTCCAGTAGATAACAACAATAATCCTACCAATCCGCGTTGCAATAATAAAACTCCTTAACATTATCGCCAAAGCGCATTATAGGTATAAAAGATCAGGGGAAAGGGGTTTATATCAACCCATTTCCCCTGTATTATTTTATATTTATGAGACAACTACAGGTCACCCCTACGCTATCTCCTCGGCGGGCGCCTGTCCCTGTCGCCGCCTCGCCTATCGCCGCCTTCACGCGGCTTTTGCGGCGGGCGTTTTGCTAGGAACTCGTCGTCCTTTACCTCGTACCCATCAGGCACTGGCAACGCCGCTTTTGCAGAGAGGTTAATGCGCCCCTGATCATCTATCTCAACAAGCTTAACGGTGATCATGTCGCCTTCCTTCACAACATCCTCCACGGATTTAACCCGCTCGTACGCAAGCTGAGAGATGTGTACAAGCCCTTCCTTCTCCGGCGCGATTTCCACGAAACAGCCAAAAGTCATCAACCGTGTGACCTTACCGGTGTACATTGTACCCACTTCCGGGTCGGTTGCGATGGCAAGTATCATGTTTACGGCCTTTGTGATCTGTTCCGTCTCGGCCGCCGCGATGAAGATGCGTCCGTCGTCCATCGTATCTATCTTCAGAACGCCGGACTCGTCAATAATCCTATTGATTACCTTGCCCTTAGAACCAATAACTTCGGAGAGCTTGTCTGGGTTAATCGTGATCATTTGTATCTTTGGCGCGTATTTTGAAATTTCAGCCCTCGGTTCTGCGATTGCGTCCTTCATGACGCCCGCAAGCATACCAAGCCTTGACTTCTTCGCGTCGTCAAGGGAAAGCCTGATAATTTCAGGCGTAAGACCGTCCAACTTAATATCCAATTGGATGGCTGTGATACCCTCCGTCGTGCCGGCAACCTTAAAGTCCATATCGCCGAAGAAATCCTCAATACCCTGGATGTCCGTAAGCAGGACAAAATCGTCTATACTCTCGCCCGTAACGAGGCCTACCGATATACCCGCAACCGGGCGTTTAATCGGCACACCGGCCGCCATAAGAGCAAGGGTTGACGCACAAACCGCACCCTGGCTTGTTGAACCGTTTGAGCTTACAACCTCACTGACTAAACGGATAGCGTACGGGAACTCCTCTTCCGTTGGGATAACGGAAAGCAGCGCACGTTCCGCCAATGCGCCGTGGCCTATCTCGCGGCGTCCTGGGCCGCGGCTGGGGCGCGTCTCACCAACGGAGAAGCTGGGGAAGTTGTAATGGTGCATATAACGCTTGGTTTCCTCGAGAATGTCAAGCCCGTCTAATTTTTGAGCCTCACCCGCCGTACCAAGTGTAGCGACTGTTAAAACCTGCGTTTGCCCGCGGCGGAAAAGGCCGGATCCGTGTGTGCGCGGCAAGATATCCACTTCAGCCTCAAGGTGGCGTATCTCATCCAACCTACGCCCATCGGGGCGTTTATGGTCGCGAAGGATCATACGGCGCACGGTTTCTTTTTCATAACCATATATGGCTTCGCCGATAAGGGCTGGCAGATTATCTTTTGCTTCATCGGAGGCGTTGGACAAAAGGCTCTCAAAAACCTCTTCGTTGATCTTGCTGATAGCCTCATCCCGCGCCTGTTTTTGGTCATGGAAAACGGCCGCTTCCATACGGTCGGCAGAAATAAGCTCGCGTATGCGCGACGCAATCTCGTCCGGTACTCCAGCGTCCTCATACGAATGCTTAGCCTTGCCTTCAGCAGCGACGATTTTATCGATAAACTCAACGACCTGCACGTTCAGGTTATGGCCAAGCATGATCGCTTCAAACATGTCGTCTTCGGATATCTCGTTCGCTCCAGCCTCAATCATCATAACCTTTTCACGAGTCGATGCTACCGTAAGGACGAGTGAACTTTTTTCCCGCTCCTCAATCGTTGGGTTAAAAACAAACTTACCGTCAACCATGCCGACGTACGTTGCCGACGTAGGCCCCTGGAAAGGTATTTCAGAAATGGACAACGCGATGGACGCGCCTATCATGGCAGCGACGTCTGGGCTGCAGTCTTGCTCCACACTCATAACGGTGGCAACAACACCAACGTCATTACGGTAGTTTTTGGGGAATAATGGGCGGATAGGCCTATCTATAAGGCGTGATGTTAAGATTGCATGCTCCGTCGGGCGCCCTTCGCGTTTGTTCCAGCCGCCAGGCAGCTTGCCGGCGGCATAGTAACGTTCTTCATAATCAACGCTAAGTGGGAAATAGTCAATCCCGGCGCGTGGCTTGTCTGCCGCGGTGGCCGTTACGAGTACAACCGTTTCGCCATACCGGCAAAGCGCCGCTCCGCCGGCCAACTCCGCAACCTTACCGATTTCGACGGAAAACGGGCGACCGGCGAGGTCCATGGTATATGTTCTGCTTGGTATTTTGTTTTGCAAAATTTCACCTCAAAAGTTACTTTCTTAAGTTAAGCTCCGCAAGCAGACTGCGGTACTTTGTAATATCCGTTCTGCGGATGTAGTCTAAAAGCCCTCTTCTCTTACCAACCAGCATTAAAAGACCTCTGCGAGAATGGTGGTCTTTCTTGTGGATTTTAAGATGCTCCGTGAGCATGTTGATCCGTTCCGTAAGAAGTGCGATCTGCACCTCGGGCGAGCCTGTGTCAGCCTCATTGCGGCCAAATTTCGTGATAACTGCTTTTTTGTCGATCATTTTCATTTCTCCTATAATTTTACTACATACCTACGCCGGGGAAAGGTCGGAGCCTCCGAAGCCCCCGCGATAAAGATAGTGTTTTGATATAGTAACACAAGTTAAGCGAAAGTACAATAGTTAATTTAAAATTATTTTGCGTTCGCCTTGTCCTTCCCAAAAAGCTCCAACAACCCAACCGCTAACAAGAAAAACCCAAAAAGCCTGCGCAGAACGCCGCCGTCGATATGCGTCGCGATCCACGCACCCGCCACCGTGCCGACGATGCCGTAAAGAATCAGCCCCTTAACTAAGCTGCCGTTGATCTTTTTATTCCGCATATGCGTAATAACCGCAATGCCCGCCGTGGGTATAAAATAAAGCAGGTTTATACCCTGCGCGGCCTTTTGCTCCATCCCCATAAAAATCGTCAATATTGGTATTAAAATCGCCCCGCCGCCAACACCAAGCCCTGCGGCAACACCTGCGGCAAGCCCCGCCGCGCACAATAATAAAAGACTCCACCCCATAATCAACCTATAACCATCTTAATGGCCGCCGCGAGTATAAAGAAAGCGAAAACTTTCCTCAAAACCTTCGGAGGTAATTTTGGCAAGAGCCTTGCGCCGATATACCCGCCGGCCAAACCACCTAAAGAAACCATCAGCACCTGCCATAATACCGGGCGCGTCTGCACGACGTAAAAAACGCCGCTAACCACGCTCATCGGCAGCATTACGGCTATCGCGCTTGCATGCGCCTCGTGAACGCCTGCACCCAAAAACCTGCGCGATGCGGGTACTAAAAGCGCACCGCCGCCCGCGCCAAACAGCCCGTTTAGAAACCCGGCGGTCAAACCGATTATAATTTTCTTCATATTGAAGTCTACCCCCTTTGGATTTTATCAGCTGTAAATATTTCTTCCCATTTTACCGGAATTTATGATATAATAAAAATCCCTATCCACACCATCAAGCATATACAAAGCTGGGGAGTGCAAAAAATGCCAAAAACACTATACCTCTCCGACCTGGACGGAACGCTGCTGCGCCCGGACGCGCGCCTATCGAACTTCGCGATAAAAACGATCAACAACCTCGTAAAAAGCGGCGGGTATTTTTCCTACGCCACGGCGCGTTCGCTGGTTACCGCATCGGCCGTAACCATTGGCTTAGATGCAGACTTCCCCGTGATATGCTATAACGGTGCGTTCGTTTTCGGCAATAAATCAAAGAATATTTTACTGTCTCATTATTTCACCGGCGAAGAAATAACATTTGTCATGGATGTAATGGAGCAGAATAATTTTACTCCGATAGTCTATTCGTTCATAAATGGGGTTGAGCATTTTTCATTTATAAGCCGTAATAACAGCACTGGTGTACAGAAGTTTTTGAACGCGCGACAAAATGACCCGCGCCGACGCGAAGTTACGTCTGCGGATGAGCTGTTTAGTGGCAATGTATTTTACATAGCCTGTATAGACGATTATGACAGGCTTTTACCGATAAACGGCGTGCTTACGCCCGATGTCCGCATATACGGCATTTTTCACAAAGACGTTTATACAGGTGACTGGTGGGGCGAATATTTACCCGCAAAAGCTACGAAAGCTACGGCTGCGGCCAAATTGAAGAAGATGCTAGGTTGCGATAAGCTGATCGTCTTTGGTGACGGGCTTAACGACATACCGCTGTTTGAGGCGGCCGACGAGGCATATGCCATGGCAAACGCCGTTTCGGAATTAAAGGAGATCGCCACGGCCGTTATCGGCTCAAACGCGGACGACGGCGTGGCGAAATGGCTTATAAAGAATTTGGGGATACTATAAATGAGGCTGCTTTTCGTTCATTGGTTTTTATTATTCGCATTATATGGGTTTTGGGGATATATCCTAGACTCGGCGTACAGCTGTTTACGCCGCCAAAAACTTACAAACAACGGCCTGCTTGCCTTGCCTATAATGCCAATCCACGGCTTTACGGCTGTTATATCGGCGTTTTTTACTTCAATATACGTCGGCAATCCCGTGTTTGTTTTTCTATTCGCAATATTGATAAGCTGCGTTATGCGTGTCGTATCCGTATATTTGCCAGAAATTGCGTTTGGCATTATATTACATGACTATCAAAAATTCAAGTTCTCACTGCACGGCCGCGTCAACTTCTATGCGTCAACAATAGACGCCGCCGTGGTAACGGTTCTTATACTTTTCGTACATAACCCTGTAAGCAGCCAACTCGCCGCCGCGCCGCTGGCCGTGGTGCTGCCTGTGGCCGTTGCACTGTGTATCGCCATCGGGTACGATACCTTCATGGTATCGCGCCATCTGTCAAGGTTAAACTCTTTGCTTTCACTAATGGAAAACGCGAAAATGAATATCCGCGCCACATCTGTGCAGGCACCGCTACGCAGAGACGGTGCGAAATACCATCGGCTGTTCCACGCATTTCCTGCCATAGGGCATAAACACCACCCGGAAATGCTTATAAAAATCAAGGAGCAGCTTATAGAGAACGGAAAGCAGATTGATACTCCCGTATCCGCTCCACCGGATTTAGATGGTTAAATATATCCGTGCCGGCCACTATCATGTCCGCACCCGCACCCAATATCTGCGTAACATTGCTTATATTGACGCCGCCGTCCACTTCGATATTTAGGTTGATATCATTATCTTCCGCAAATCGGCGAAGCATCTGCACCTTCGGCAACGCGTTTTCCATAAACCTCTGCCCGCCGAAACCAGGGTATACAGACATAACCAAGACCATATCTAAACCACACCTTTTGATGTAAGGCAAAATTCGCTCCGCGTCTGTATCAGGGTTTATGGTTATAGCCGGTCTTTTACCAAACGATTTGATTTCTTCTATCACATCAGCGGCGTCATCGTCTGCCTCAATGTGAAACGAAATAACGTCCGCGCCGGCCTGTGCAAATGGGCTAATATAACGCAAGGGTTGCTTAAGCATTAAATGCACGTCAAAAACAAGTCCTGATACCGGGCGAAGCGCACGCACTACTGCTGGCCCGATTGTAATATTCGGCACGAAGTGGCCGTCCATTACATCAATGTGTACATGCGTAACACCAGCATTTTCAAGCATCTTCAGTTCTTCGCCAAGCTTAGAAAAATCCGCAGCAAGCATGGATGGAGCAAGTATTGGTTTCATTCTTATCATAAAATTATCACCGAAACCATTATAACAGAAAAATCTTCAAAAAAAAAGACTCTATTTGTTTTACAATGATAAAAAGACACAAAATATCCACACACTTTGGTTAATCGTATAAAATACCGGCCTTTATCGCCTCCAGCACCATATCGTACCCGTTAGCCAAGTCACGAAAGAGAATAGGTATATAGATATCCGGCATCAAAGTCGAGTATGGATAATTAGCCCAAAACTTTTGCATGTCAGTCGAAACCTGAATAGTAAGCCCTGGAAATAATCTATTTTCAATATACCCCCCGCCACCCCTGCCGCGTACCAACGATGGTGGGGTTGCGAAAAGATTTGGTGGCTGGCCGGCTGGTTCTCCAATAAGGGTTACATTACAAAGGATTGATCGTTTAAGTGCTGCCGTCGCAACACCTGCGGACGCCGTTGAACCGTCGATTACCACAAAGATATCACCAAACAGTTCTCGCTCCGCTTCCATATCATTAAAGAGGAACATGAATGTCAGTAGATTGCCACCACTATTGCCGCGTAAATCGAATACGAAAGTATCCACGCCGTCCAGTTCACGCAAAGCGATCATCACGTCATCCCTCATCGCGTTTCGCTCAGCTTGTAGCAAAGTATCTCCTGAACGTCGATAGCGGTAGAACAAGATATCGTACTCAGGCAAATATAAGAAGTAGTTCGCGCCGATACATTGTACGTCTGCATATCTAAACGCGATAAGTGCATCGCTATCAAAGGTGAAGCGCATACGATCATCCGCTCGCTCTTCATTCTCCGTCTGTGTGATCGCTGCCGTCTCAACAATATAGACCTCGCCGTCCTCTGTTTGCATCATCAAGATGATATTCTCCGGATCATCCACCACGCCAACAAAACGAAGGGCTTCCACGTTTGTGAATTGCGATCTCCGCATCTGCGTACGCACTAGACCGGGATTGTTGTTTTCGGCAGCAACAACAATCGCAAGGAGTTCAATAATTTCATCTACAGCAAAGCCATTGACATATATAAATTCAGCTCTCAGCAAGTGTTCATATTCCGCCGGGGCGGCCATAACAAAAACACCATCAGGGAAAAATGTAAATTCGAAATCCAACAGCTCCCGCGTTGGAATACGGAACCAAGTGTGGGCATCCCCTACCATGGCAACTATAGTTGCCAAACGGAACATGATTTCATAATCGCACAAATCTGGCAAGTCGCTAATTAATGCTTCCGTTTCGTAGATAAAGGCATCGCGCAGTTCCGTGTCTGTAAAATACAACTGTTGTATGTAAACTAAATTTTGGGGATATTGCGGGGACGTTCCTCGTATAAAGGATATGTTCAAATATGCTGTAATAACCCGCGTGGATTGCGTCCGCAAACTCGGATGCCCAAGGAAGTTAGGTATAACCGCTGTGTCAGCAACACCTAAGAAATTACCCGCCACCCAGATAACGAACTCCTCCCACTCCCGCTCGACGCTGCCTTCCGGCCAACGCAGCACATAACCAGCTTCTCCTGTAAAAACCACCACCGGTTTTATATAAGAGTAAGTACAAGCTACACTCTCTTCACTTTCCGATCCAAAAACCTCAGCAAGCACAAGCATATAAATTAGGACAAAAAACAGCGCAACTGCGCATAACTTTACAATTAATGCAGTTTGCCCCATTTTCGGCATACCTAATATCAAGGAATTTTTCATTACTTTTCTCCCATTTACGGATAATTTAAAATTTTTATTCAAATTCATTATACCATTCATTGTTTACAAATGCAAGGAAAATTAGAGGAGATGCGGACAAGCAGCGTCTATTGTGATATAATAAACGCATGAGAAAACAAACAGTAGACCCGAACTGCAAATGCCCAAAATGCAATTGCGATGATAACCTATTATTCCAGAGTTAGCGGCAGAGGTGTCGGACGATTAATGGGATTTAGCAAAGCAAATATTTATAACTGAATAAAAAAACCGAATCGAGTGTGGCTGACACCCCGCAGGGGCGAGCCGGAGTCGAAGGTATAAACGCCGATCCAAGGCATTACATTCCTGTTTTGGCAAGAAGAAGTCGATGCTTTTGTCGAAGCCTTAAAAACATTAGTTGCTGTATTTTCGGTATTTATTGATGCCTTTAATAAGTTTGACGAAGTAAAGTTAAAATACAGGCAAAAATGTTGACTTGATAAAAAAGCCGCGAACTACCGTTCGGCCTTGTTGATTTCTTTTAAAAGACGCACTTGTCCACACTTTTTGTTTTGAAAGGATATTAAATGTTTATTGATATAAAACCAAAAATATACGGAACGGAAATACGCAAAATTTTGGCAGAGTGCGTTTTTGACAGTTCATCATCCGGTTTAGACAAATTGACACTCGATTACGAAAGACATATGGGTTGGCAACTGTACGGATGGAGTGAAAATGACAGAATAATTGCTGTGTGCGGATTTGAGGCACACGATGACTGGGTTGAAATTTTGCATATCGCCGTCCGCGCCGACGCTCGCCACCGCGGCATCGGCGGCAAGATTGTCGCCGCGTTAAAAGACATGTATGGTATGAACATTGAGGCGGAAACGGACGACGATGCCGTCGATTTCTACCGCAAATGCGGCTTTGAGGCGACGCCAATAAAAAAATATGATATGCAACGATGGGCTTGCGTATTGTTTATATAAAGTAATACTTATAAAATATTTACATACGCTGCCATTTCAAAGGTATCTCTTCCATAAAAAATAGCATAAATTTACCTCTTATATTTCGCAATGATTTTCACATAATATGATTGAGCCGATAAAAACAGAAGCAAATATATAATCTGACAATCGGTTAACGTAAAGTACATTACAAATCTAGGAGGCAATACAAATGAACAACTGGAACAATTCTAATAGCAATACAAGCACAGGCAAAACAGCTGTACCGGAAGCACGCGAAGCTCTTAACCGCTTTAAGTATGAAGTGGCTAACGAAATCGGCGTACCGCTTAACCAAGGCTACAACGGCCATCTTACAAGCGCGCAAAACGGCAGCGTAGGCGGTTATATGGTTAAGAAAATGATCGAAGCGCAAGAGCGCAAAATGGCTGGCGGCAGCTTCTAAAGCATTGTAAATTAAATTAAATAAAATAAGAGTAAGAACCCCGGAGGTGAGTTTAACCCGCCGGGGTTTTTAATTCCCCTCATAGGAGGGGTGGCACGACTGCCGCCCGGTAGGGATGCGCAATATAACGCGTCGTAGACATCTTTAATAACGCGCAGGCGCAAAGTGCCAATCAGGGCAGTAAGCAAAGCGAACGAGATGGTATGGTTGGAACAACGGTGTTAATAATGATAGCAAAATATTTTTGTTGACGAACACCAGGCCGTATTATATAATGTTTGAATAGCTATAAAGGAGTTTAAGCAAAATGATAGACAAAACGGCATTATTTAAAATAAGCTACGGTTTATACCTGCTGTCAGCTACCGATAACGACAAGGACAATGCTTGCATCGTTGACGCTTTTATGCAGGTTACAGCCACCGAACCGGCCATATGCGCCTTATCCGTCAACAAGCAAAACTTTACGCACGATTTAATTTTTAAGACTGGCAAGTTTAATGTTAGTGTGCTTACGGTCGAAACGCCATACCAGGTATTTGAGCGTTTCGGCCTTCAATCCGGTAAATATGTTGATAAATTCGCGGGTTTTACCGAAAATATAGAAAGAAGTAAAAATGGTTTAATTTACCTCAAAGAGCATACGAACGCGTTTATGTCCTTTGAAGTATTGGATTGCGTTGATTTCGATACCCACACCGTTTTTAAAGCGAAAATTACAGAGAGCTCAATTTTGAGTATTGGTGAATGCGTTACGTATGATTACTACAGGAAACATATAAAAGCAAGCGTAGGCGGGGCAGCAAAAGGTTGGGTGTGCAATGTTTGCGGCTATGTACACAACGGCGTGGACTTGCCCAGTAGTTACAAATGCCCAGTCTGCACCGTCGACGCGACGAATTTTACCAAACTATCTTAAAGAAAAGGAATCTATATAATATGGATAAACAATATAACCCACACGAAATAGAGGGGCGTATATACAAAAAGTGGCTGGACGGCAAATATTTCCATGCCGAAATTGATAAAGACAAAGCGCCGTTCACGATTTCAATCGCGCCTCCTAATATTACCAGCCGCCTTCACATCGGCCATGCATTTGAAAACACTTTGAGCGACATCATCATCCGCTTTAAGCGTATGCAGGGTTACGCCGCAATGTGGCTGCCGGGAACGGACCACGCAAGCATCGCCACGGAAGTAAAGATAGTTGAGGCGATGGCGGATGAAGGCATCACGAAGGAAGGCATAGGCCGCGAGGCATTCTTGAAACGCGGCTGGGAATGGTACAACACTTACGGCTCCGCAATTGTTGAGCAGCTGCAGCGCATGGGTTTCTCCTGCGATTGGGATAGGCTGCGCTTCACGATGGACGACGGGCTTAACCGCGCAGTGAACGAGTTCTTTATACGCCTATACGAAAAAGGCTATATCTACAGGGGAGAAAAGCTGTGCAACTGGTGCTCTACCTGCGAGACGACGATTTCCGACGCCGAGGTTATGCATAACGAACAAGAAACGCTTTTATACCATATAAAGTATCCGATAAAGGAACTGCCTGGCGAATTTATCCAATTTGCCACGACGCGGCCGGAGACGATCCTGGCAGACACGGCCGTTGCGGTAAACCCGGACGACCCACGTTTTGCCGCTCTTATTGGCATGTACGTCACCGTACCCTTTGTAAACCGCGAGATACCTATAATCGCGGATGACTATGTAAGCATGGAGTTTGGCACCGGCGTAGTTAAAATAACCCCAGGACACGACCATAACGACTTTGAGGTAGGCACACGCCACAACCTGCCGCAGATTAACATCCTTAACGACGACGGCACGCTTAACCAAATTTGCGGTGTTTATGAGGGTAAAACAGTTAAAGCGGCGCGCGAATTGGTTTTAAGTGATTTAGAAACATCCGGACTATTCGTTAAGGCAGAAAAAATCCAAAATTCTATCGGTACGCATGACCGCTGCAAGGATATCGTTGAGCCGCGCCTTAAGACGCAATGGTTCGTTGCAATGAAAAAACTGGCCGAGCCTGCTTTGGATGCTTATAAAACGGGTAAACTGCGTATAATACCTGAAAGGTTTGGAAAAGTATATTCACATTGGCTGGAGGGCATACATGATTGGTGCATTTCACGCCAGCTATGGTGGGGGCATCGCATACCGGCATGGTTCTGTGCGTGCGGCGAGATTTCCGTTGCGAGGGATCTAACCGCGGAAAACGCGAAGTGCGCGAAATGCGGATCAACCAATCTCAAGCAGGAAGAGGATGTACTTGACACTTGGTTCAGTTCGGCGTTATGGCCGTTCTCCACGCTAGGCTGGCCGGATAAGACACCAGAGTTGGAATATTTCTACCCCACGCAAACGATGAACATGGGGCGCGATATCCTATTCTTTTGGGGAGTGCGTATGATGTTTTCCGCGATTGAGATGACAGGGGAACTGCCGTTTAAGGATTTGATCTTCCACGGGCTTGTGCGCGATAAGGACGGCAATAAGATGTCCAAATCCGCCGGCAACGGCATTGACCCGCTTGAAATGCTGGAACAATACGGCACGGATGCGCTGCGCCTTGCCCTCATTACCGGCAATGCCCCGGGTGAAGATTTCCGCTTCCGCGACGAAAAGATCACGTCGTGCCGCAACTTTACGAATAAACTGTGGAACGCCGCGCGGTTTTTGCAATCAAAAGCATCCACAGCCACGGATAACACGGATAGCACGGATTTAACAGACACCGATAAATGGCTCATATCATCATGCAATAACCTGATAAAGGACGTTACGAAACTACTTGAAGAATATGACCTTGGACTTGCAGCTGCAAAGGTGTTTGACTTTATATGGGATGAATTTTGCGATTGGGGTATTGAGATGGCCAAACCTCGATTCGCTGAAAACAATAACGCAGCCGCCGTCCTTACATCCGTTTTCCTGGATCTACTACGCCTTCTCCATCCGTTTATGCCGTTTATTACCGAGGAAATATTTGGATATCTACAAAATTCAGAAAAAACAATTATGCTATCTAATTGGCCTGTATATAAGGCGGAAAACAGCCACGCCGACGCGGAACGCGAGATTATCAACCTAAAGGATACAGTTACGGCGATCCGCTCCGCCAGAGCGGAGAAGAATGTGCCGCCTTCACGCAAGGTTGGCTTATACATCGTTGGCGACAACGACGGCGTACGCGGCTTGTACGAGCGAAATAGTGGTTGGCTGGCATCTATGGCTGGTGCGTCGGATGTTGTCGTTACCGGCAATAAGAGCGGCGTGCCCGATAATTCACTGTCGCTAATAGTCCCCGGCGCGGTTGTTTATATTCCTATATCCGATTTGGTGGATACCGAGCAGGAAATCACGCGCCTCGAGAAGGAAAAAGCACGGCTTGCGGGCGAAGTTGCGCGGTGCGAAAGCAAATTGGCAAACAAAGGCTTTACTGACAAAGCAAGGCCTGAATTAGTTGCGGCAGAACAGACGAAACTTACCGAATATAAAGATATGCTTTCGAAAGTTGCCGAAGAGTTAGCGGGGTATGTAAATTGAAGCTAACATACGAAGAAGCCGTACAGATAATAATAAAAAGCTACGGCAAAGGCCGCAAAGGTGGATTTGACGTTTGTAGGCGGATACTTAGCAAACTAGGCGACCCACACACAAACCAACGGTTTATCCATGTAGCAGGTACAAACGCCAAAGGTTCCACCTGCGCGTTTTTACAAAATATTTTATTGGAGGCGGGTTATACTGTTGGCATGTTCACATCGCCGCATTTAATCCGTTTTAATGAAAGGTTCAATATAAACGGCACGGATATCTCTGATGATGATTTTTCCGATATGGTATCCGCCGCCTGCTCGGCATACAAGGAAATCTTTGGCGTTGGCCTATACGAGAATGACGACGCGCCGACGATTTCGTACTTTGAACTTCTCACGATCATCGCATTTTATTACTTTAAACAACATAACGTGGATTTCGCGATAATTGAGGTCGGCATCGGCGGCAGGATTGATGCGACGAATATTTTGGAATCTCCGCTCCTATCCGTAATAACGAAAATCAGTTTTGACCACATGGACGTGCTTGGTAACACGATTGAAGCTATCGCAGGCGAAAAATGCGGCATAATAAAACCCGGATCACCCATTGTTTTATTCCATCAGAGCAAAGCCGATGATTGCCCAGTCCTATCTGTCGCGCAGGGTTTTTGCGACAACCTTGGCAGTCCGCTTTACTATCCGTCGGGGCTTGAGGTAGATATCCACGATGAAAATATTGACGGCATAACGTTTTCGGCTAAATTTAACCATGAAAAACATGAAAACATGGAACTGGACGCAATTGGAAGCTACCAGGCATACAATGCAGCCAATGCTGTTTACATTGTCCAGGCACTACGCAAACAAGGCGTGGCGATAACTGATGCTCAAATGCGCGCCGGTCTCAAAAAAACGCGTTGGCCAGGCAGGATGGAAATTTTATCAAGGAAGCCGCTTCTAATTGTGGACGGGGCGCACAACGCTGAAGGTGCGGCCGCCGTACGCAAATTTATAGACACTTATTTAAGCGGCAGAAAAATAATTTTAATAACCGGAGTACTTAGCGACAAGGATTTTATGGAAATTATAGCAAAAATGGCAGCCCCATGCTCGCATGTGATATTAACGTCACCAAAATACTCCGTTAAAGCACACACGCCAGAAACTTTGCAAGCCGCCTTGCCAAGCCAAGCTAAATTTAACGTTATTACGGATTGCGACGAAGCATTGGAGTACGCTCTCAAAATCGCGGAAGAAATTGGGGATGATGCGGCCATTATCGTTTCCGGTTCGCTATATTTAGTTGGGGACATAAAGAATTATGTTAACCTTAGTCGAGGTAAAAATGATTGACTTCACAAAAGAATTATTGAAATTTAAGCCAGCGAAAACTGCGGACGACGTTAAGCGAAGCGGGCAAACCGTTGCGGAGATGACTGATGTTATCGACTGCTTAAAATTTTTGTTGGAATCCGAAGCAGAAAAAAAGCCCGCGCAAACCCATGGGCAGAGCCGCGGCAATTAACATGCCACCAGATAATTTTACCGAAACTTTATCCCTGCGCGCCCTTACCCTCTCCGACATGCATTACGACCAAGGACTTGCGCACGCAAACGATGGGAATATCTCCGCCGCGGTATCAGCTTTACGTACTGCGGTTTATTTTGATAAATACAATATATCCGCACGCACGTTACTTGGCTTATGCCTATACCGTTTGGGCAGGCTTGGGTGCGCAATGGAAGAATGGCACATTTCCGCAGGTACAAAAGGCATCGGTAACCCGGCGGAAAGTTATATAGAATCTATCGTGGAAAACCCGCGCTACTCCGACAAGATAAACCAAAGCCTTGAAAACTACAATACCGCGCTGGACTTCTTTCGCAAGCGGTCTTTGGACATGGGTATTGTCCGGCTTAAAAAGGCTATCGAGCTAAACCCAACGTTTATAGATGCGCTCAACCTCCTTGCCCTTGGCTACATCCAAACAAATAAGGCGGATCATGCCTTGCCGTATCTCCAGAAAGCACTTGCGGTAGACGCTTCCAACAAAACGTCGCTTGCATATTACGCCGCCGCATCATCCGCCGCAGATAAAACCGCCGTGCGCGATGGCACGCTAGTCGATGCTGAAGGCTATGCAAAAAAGGAAAACAAACGCGTCGTCGCTCAAGATTTCTATATTTCAGAGATCGTAACATTTTTAATTACCGCGTTCCTCACGGCCGTTGTCTTTTTGGTGCTTATCGTTCCAGACAGAGAGTCCAACCTTCGTGGCGAACTTTCCGACTTAAGCAACCACCTAATCCAAACCAGGGAAGTAAACCAGGTGACTATACGCGACCGAGATACCACCATCCAAAACCTGGAGGAACAACTTGAGGTTTACGCCGAAAGGCTTGATTTATTAGAACGTATCGAAGAGCTAACGCACGCGCAAATCCTTTTGTCACAGGGTGAGCGTGGGCAGGCGCTTAGCCGCCTGCAAAACCTGCAGACCCACGGATTTTCTGACGAGCAGCTGGAGTTTTATTACTCTTTGATGACGGAGGCAGGTGCGTTTGAGTGATGTTAATTAATATTAATCTGCATCAAGTATAAAGCTATAATTCGAAAAATACGATATGACGTTAGCAACTTCTCTAACATAGATAAGTTGCGTAGTGTTGCATTAAAGCAATGCCCCACTTGTGTACTGCAGCGAATGTTAATTTATGTATTTGCACGGCACTATGCAAACGAGCGGAGAGGATAAATATTTTGATAGCATTAAAGAAAATTACACACCAAAATTTATGTGAGTGTATTTACGATATAGAAACCACAGAGGAACAAAAGGGTTTTGTTGACAGTAATGTAGAAAGTCTCGCCGAAGCCTATGCCAGTATTACGAATGGCGGCTTCGCTACCCCTTACGCTGTGTATAATGATGATATAATGATTGGCTTTGTGATGTATACGTTTTTTGATAGAGCTGATGCCGTTGATATATCTGACCCGCAAACAGCTCCTGAATCATATAAATCATCGCCTTGTTATTATATATGGAGAATACTTATTGACAGAAACCAACAAGGAAAAGGGTATGGGAAACAAGCAATTGCAAAAATTATTGATGAAATAAAGACTATGCCGTATGGTAAAGCTGACCGTATTTACACCTCGTGGGCACCAGATAACATTGCCTCTAAAATGTTGTTTGAATCGTTTGGATTTGTTGAAACCGGCGAAGTTGATGGATCTCTGGAAGAAGGTGATTACGAAATAGTCGTCAGATTGGACATTTGATCATTTATCAATAATAAAACATTCAATGTCGCTATTTGCACTCTCTTCAGCATGTACCATAAATAATTCATCTGTCTTGTTGTATATTGTTCACTGTTTGCGAGGGGTTGCAAGTAAGATCATAAAATGATTACAATATAATCATCAGCTACATTGCTTTCGCTTCTTAACAGCGTACATCTTATCTATTTTACATATTTTTCATTGTTAAATAATATACTGCTCTAACATCCCGCATACACTACCTTAAAAAGTTCCAACCCCGACGCCGGCATGGTGGGGCCTGCAAGTTCGCGGCGGCGCGACCTTATTATCGCGGGTATGCCTTCCGGCATGATTTTACCCAAACCAACATGCACAAGCGTCCCGGCTATTATCCTTACCATATTGTACAAAAACCCGTTGCCTGATATTTCTAAGGTAATAATTTCACCTTCTTTACTTATATTGCATGAATAAACCTCCCGCACCGTCGTCATGGCAGACGAACCAGCGGACGAGAAGCCAACAAAATCAAATTTCCCGACAAAAAATGACGCCGCCGTTTGCATTGCACCCACATTAAGCCGTCGGCGTTCATGCGCCGTGTACAACCTATGTTTTGGCGGTACGATTAGGGCATTATAAACCCTGTAAGCATAGGTTTTAATGCACGGCATACGTAGCGGATGAAAATCATCTACCACTAGCTCCGCACTCATCACGCGGATGTCCTGCGGCAAGAATGCGTTTATGGCGTGAGGGAGGTTTTGCAACGGAATATTATGCCTTTCGGGCGATAGAATCAAACATTTTTGATCTGATGCGTGCACACCTGCATCCGTCCTGCTCCCACCTATGGTTCTTACGGCTCCACGCGAAAAAAGGCGCGCGAGCGCCTCGTTTAAAATCTGCTGGACGGTAACGGCATTTTCCTGCACCTGCCAGCCAGCGTAATTAGTTCCATCATAAGACAGCGTGAGAAGCGTTTTCATACCACAAGCCTATGCAGACATGGAGCGCGTGAGCAAACACCAATGCACTCCGTATTTATCCGTTACCATGCCGTACATGTCAGCCCAAAACTGCTTTGAAAGCGGATCCGTTATTATCCCGCCGGCGGCGAGTTTATTGAAATTATCCACAACTTCAGCCGCCGTATCGAAGAAAACCGTAAACGCATGGTTGTTTTCCGTAGGTGGGTTCTCGCACCCGTCCGTCAGCGCGATTACCGTACCGAAAACCTTAATCTCCGAGTGCATAACGAAATTTGGCGGCATCTCTAAGGCAATATCCGGCGGCGCGTCCGTCCCTGCGTACGCTATTCGGATAACTTCCGCACCCAACGTATTTTTGTAAAACCCAATAACCTCATCGCAGTTACCCGCAAAATGTATTGTCGGAATAAGCATAATATCACTCCTTTTTTATAAAGTAAAAACCCTAAGCACCACAACAACACTGCTATAAAACAATATTACCAAAAGCGCAAGGTGGTCTCGCCTCGCCAATTTCAAAACCTTGAACTTCGTGCGTCCGTGGCTGCCGCGGTAACAACGAGCCTCCATCGCGACGGCCAACTCATCCGCTCTTCTAAAGGCCGATATAAACAGCGGCACAAGCATAGGCACAAGACTTTTTGCCTTTTTTATTATCCCACCCGTGTCAAAGTCCGCACCTCTGGCCATTTGCGCCTTCATTATCCTGTCAACCTCTTCCATAAGAGTAGGGATAAACCTAAGGGCTATGCTCATCATCATCGCGATCTCATGCGACGGCACTTTTATTATTTTTAACGGGGAAAGTACGTACTCTATCGCGTCCGTCAACTTTATCGGCGTCGTAGTAAGCGTTAGGATGGATGAGCCGACGATGAGCATAACCAGCCGCAAAACCATACGCCCAGCGTTCATCAAACCTTCCAGTGTAATTGTTATGCGCCAAAACTCCACGAGCACCGTGTCTCCCGCCGTAAAAAATATATTAAGCACGGATGTGAAGACAAAAATGAAAATAAGCGCACGCAAACCGCGCAACAAGTGCCTAATCGGTACTTTGGATATATAAATTATGGAAGCCAAAAACAAAAGCATAACACCGTACCCACCAAATGTACGTACGGTAAACAACCCCGCTATATATAAAACCAACCCCAATAGTTTAACACGCGGATCTAAATTGTGGATACGCGAATTACCGGGATAATATTGCCCGATCGTTACTTTCATTTATTGTTGCCTTTCTCGTTTCTTTCCTGTATAATAACGATATGAAAAAACTTATTGCGTTTATATTGATATTGTTAATTTCCCTGCCGGTTATGCATTCGTACGCCGCGCCGCTTTTGTGGCGCAAGACGCTTACCGCACATGAACAAATACTATATGACCGGATACTGCGTACAGCAAACAACCTAGGCAGCCGCGTATTGGTGGGCGGCCTGGTCGGTGCCTCGCGTATACTTAATGTACTGGAAGCCGTACGAATGGACAACCCTGCCGTTTTTTGGCTCAGCTATAGCGCGGAGATATCATTCATAGACCAAAACCGCGTACTTTTCATGTTCCCCACTTATATCGAAGACGAAGAGACACTTACAGCCATGTGGTTTGAGTTTACCGGAAATACGGAATACGTAATTAACATCGCCAAACAAGAGAAGAACATAACCGAACAAGCTCGCCTCGTGTTTATCCATATTATGGAAACAACTGAGTTTGATAGATACGCGCACTTCCACCAATCCGCCTTTAGCGCGGTTGCCTCGGCTTATTCCGTCTGCATGGGAAAGTCCCTTGCCTTTCTGCACTTCTGCCAAATCCTCGGCATCCCCGCCGCCGTCGTTTTCGGCACCATTGGCGGTTACCTGCACGCATGGAACGTTTTGCTAATAAACGGCAACTTATACCACGCCGACGCGACTTGGGGATACTTTATGAAGACGGATGAGGAACTGCGCGCGGCTTTTGCCAACCTACACATAACGCCGGAGAGCGAGGCCGTTATAAACCGCCTGCTACTCCTCGTTGATAACTAACGTGTAAGCAAGCTCTGACGGCAACGCGCCCGGCTCTATGTTTATGGTTGCTGTGAAATTCACCCCACGGTCTTTTCCGAGGGACGAAAATAGGTTTTTTATGTCAATAAGGTTATCGCTATCAAGGTTTGGTATTAAATTCGTCAACCCGTCGATGTATACGTCACTTACGTCGTTGTCCATAGACAAAACGCCGTGGATAAACGCCGCAAACTCACGGAAATTGGCCAATGGGAACTCCGTAGTGTCTATAAAGCGTATAATGTGGCTGATGTCATGGATATGGCGCCTATCGTCGTCAATAAAAACGACTTTGCCGTCGGCCTTTTCAGCCTTCTCGTTTGCCATCGCAATCAAACGCTTTGTTTTGCCTTCTCCCTTTAGCCCTGCTAATAACTGTATCATAGATATCACCTCTTAATTTTATTATCTTGATTATACACTATCCTTACCAAAATTACAAGCCTTAGTTTGAAAGGAATAATTTATGCCCAACTATGTTATTATGCTTAACCCCGGCCACAACCGCGTTTATTTCGATTCTGCCATCCAGATGGCGATTAAGGAGTTTACCTTAGCCGCCGGGTGCGGAAATTCCGCTCCCGAAATCATTAAGATAGGCGGCATAGACTATCTAAGATTCGACAGCGAAATATTGTCGCCTGAAGAGATAAACCGTTTGCATAACCTATCCTTTACGTACGCGATATTTGAAAAGCGCGGCGGTAGCGGAGATGTTGCCCTGCACCCCATCACCGGCACATTTGAGCCGTTCGTACCGGCATCATTCAGCCAAATACTTAAGTATACAGGTAAAACCAACGAATTGTTTACGCGTATGTGCATTAATATCGCTCAAAATACCATTCAGCATAAACATGACAGCATAAACCTATTAGATCCGATGATGGGCAAAGGCACAACGCTGTACGAAGGGTTCATCCGCGGATTTAACGTCTATGGCGTGGAGCTGGACGACGGGCTTGTTACGGAATCACATAACTTTGTAAAGCGTTTTATGGAAAAGGAACGGTATAAATTTGAGCAGAAAACGATAAAGATTTCCGGGCCTAACAAATCCTTTCGAGCCGAACGGCACAGCTTTACCGTTGCACGCAGCAAGGACGATGAAAAAGCCGGAAACACCCGCACGATTGAAATGATAGCCGGCAATACCATCCACTCCGATTCATATTTCAAAAAGGATTTCTTCGATATCATCATGTGCGACCTGCCATACGGCGTACAGCACGATTCGGCGGCACGCAAGGCCAAGGGCGGCTCTCGCAATCCGATAGAGCTGTTGAAACAAACTCTGCCGGTTTGGCGCGGCGTACTGAAGCCCGGCGGCGCAATAACCCTGGCGTGGAACACGTTTGTCTGCCCAAGGAACGAAATAGTGAAAACCTTGGAAGAATCCAGCTTTGCCGTACAAGCAACCGAGCCGCACATGCAGCTTCGCCACCGGGTGGACCAAGCGATCATGCGCGATATGGTTGTGGCAATAAAACTTTAAAATATTATATCTCTACTCCTGCTTGGTTTTTCATTAGATACTTATGATTTTCAAATATTAATTTCTTGATTTCGGCAAGATCATCCGCCGAAATGTTTGGAATCTCGAACGGAACCGCGCCGCAATGGTATTCATCTTCGTGTTTATATACGTGGCTTTCGGGTTCTCCTCCGCAATAATTACAATTTGCAAATATGCAGCCGGGTTTATTTTCAGCTATAACGAGAACATCCTTAACAATATCAGCAAACCGCTGGGAATAACCTCTGCAAGCAGAAAAGCGAAGGCTGAAGAATGGGGCTTTATCTTTATTAATTCGTATCCCGGTTTTTGCTATTTGCTTATTATGATCTGTGTGTTTGAAAACGATATAAGAGCGCTGTTTATGCGGGCTATAACCATGTTCGGACAGGCATTCAAATATCTCTCTATACAGCGGCTCTAGTGGTTGCCCAACCTGTGATAAGAACGTATTGATTAATTCTTTTTGCTTAGGTGTTTTCATTAGCATACCTCCGATTAACAGATTTTTATATTTTCAACTTAACGGACTAACAAGCAGGTTTTTATAAGTATCAACATTGTCACCTCGTATACCCTTAAATACTCCGCCGCATGTAATAAAATGCTGGCTGCGCTTTAAAGATACGCCGAGCTTTCTTAACGCATCATGTGTCAGCCTGCATTGCCTGCGCGCGCGGACAATCCGCTCCGCGTAGGTCGTGCCTATACCCGGCGTGCGCAGAAGCATCTCGTAATCCGCCGTATTTACCTCTATCGGGAACATGTGGATATTCCGCAATACCCACGCGGCCTTGGGGTCTAAGTCCTGCACCAAATCGGGTTCCGCGTCGGGCGCTATCTCTTCCGGCGTAAAGCCGTACAGCTGCATAAGCCTGTCCGCCTGGTACAGGCGTTTCATCCGCCACACGGGCGTAGCGGTGCGCGGAAGCTCACTATACCCCTTAGCTGACCAGGTATAGTGAAACGGCGTGTAATATACGCGTTTTAAATCATATTTTTTATATAGCGCGTTTGATAGTCGCAATATCTCAAAATCGCTCTCACCAGTACTTCCGGCCATAATCTGTGTCGCCTGCGACGTGGCCGCGTTAAACATACCGAATGCGCCGTACGAATATCGGTTTTTCGCCGCTGCTGATTTCCGCTCCTTATTGGCCTTAACAAGGCTGTGGATATGACCCATCGGCGACAAAATCTTATCCTTGCTTTTGTTTCGCGCAATTTGGGAATACCCCTCTGATTTAGCAACCTCTATGTTTATGCTCATACGGTTGGCGTAAAGGCTTGTTTGGCGGATAAGCTCATAATCCGTACCCGGCATAACCTTTGCGTGTATAAATCCTGTATAATGGTGAATGTTCCTGATAATCTTAACCGTCTCAAGGATAAGCTCACCCGTGTTATCGGCGTTTTTGCATACTGCGGAGGAAATGAAGATGCCTTGGCGGCTTTCCCTTGCCACTTTAACCGATATATCAGCCAGGTCTTTGGGTGTATGGGTATACCGGTCGTGGTTATCCTCACTTATACGCAGGCCGCAGTAGGCGCAGTTAAAAACACAGTCGTTTGACGCCATTATCTTAGGCAAAGCCGGTAAAGTGCCTTTAGAGCGCACATCGTCTCTTATAGCCAATAAATCTGGTCCATAATCCTCGTCACCATTACCGTCAGCCACGTCAAAAGCAGCGTCACGCTGCATCTGCCGTATTTTGTCAAGTGCGGTTATATTCGGTTTAATAATAACATTTGCCATATAAAAGCTCCAAACACAAAATTTTATATCGGTATTATATTTGAAATAGCAACAAAGTTTTAGCAAGCTAAATTTTGTTGCTATTTCAAAGTAATTCCTCTATATTATAAATCAAGTAGTTTCATTTGTCAACATTTTGTTGAAATTATTTCTCTTTAATTGTTTTTGCACATCATAATTTTTTTGATCCCGTTATTGCTTAAAAAACTTGCATTAATACGCATTCCATGCTATACTTAAATTCTTAAATACATTTATGGAGAAACGATAAAATGCACGATAATAACGCCGGAAATAATATTGTCAATAACGAGGAAATCAACTTCACCGAAAATACCGCGGCTGAATACAGCGCAGACCAGATCGAGGTGCTTGAGGGGCTTGACCCTGTTCGCAAACGCCCTGGTATGTACATCAGTTCCACCTCCATACGCGGCCTTCACCAGCTCGTACACGAAATCATGGACAACGCGGTAGACGAAGCGTTGGCCGGCATCTGCACGGATATCTTTATCACAATACATGCGGACAACTCCGTTACCGTGTCAGATAACGGCCGCGGCATACCAGTCGGCATGCACAAAACCAAGGGTGTGTCCGCGCTCCAACTCGTTTACTCTACGCTACACGCTGGCGGCAAGTTCGGCGGGGACAATTCTGGTTATAAGGTTTCCGGCGGCTTACACGGCGTAGGCGCAGCGGTCGTAAACGCGCTTTCCACGGAGTGTATCGTCACCGTTAAGCGTGAGGGTAAAATACATCAAATAAAGTTCTCCAGAGGGGATTTGGTCTCGCCCCTTGCCATTATCGGCGATTCGGACGAAACGGGCACGACCGTACATTTCAAGCCTGACCCCGAAGTTTTTGAGGATATCGTATTCGATTTCGATACCTTAAAACAGCGTGTACGCGAAACAGCGTTTTTGACTAAAGGCCTTAGCCTTACGCTAAAAGATGAGAGACAAGACCCGGAAATGGAGCGCACATACCTCTACAAGGGCGGAATATCCGAGTTCGTGGAGCATGTAAATAAAAACAAGACACCGATTTTCGACAAAATCTTCTACACCGAAGCCGTGCGTGAGGACATCCACGTCGAGGTGGCCCTCCAATACAACGAAAACTTCACCGAAACGACATACTCTTTCGTCAACAATATTAACACGATCGACGGCGGTACGCATATGGTTGGTTTCCGCGCCGCGCTGACGAAGACCATTAACGACTACGGACGCAAGTTCGGCCTACTCAAAGAGAATGACAAAAACCTAAGCGGGGACGATGTACGCGAGGGGTTAACGGCAGTTATCAGCATTAAAATACAGGAGCCTCAGTTCGAATCGCAAACAAAGGTTAAGCTAGGCAACTCCATAGCCCGCACCGCCGTTGAATCCGTGATGAACGAGTATTTTAAATATTTCCTTGAAGAAAACCCGGCTATCGGCAAGTCCATCATAGATAAAGCTCTTCTTGCATCCCGCGCTCGCGAGGCGGCTAAAAAGGCACGCGACCTCGTGCTTCGCAAATCTGCATTAGAAGGCAACCGCCTACCCGGCAAACTTGCAGACTGCACAGAAAAGGATCCGGCAAAATGCGAAATCTTCCTTGTTGAGGGTGATTCGGCCGGCGGTTCTGCCATCGGCGCAAGAACATCAAAGACGCAAGCCATTCTCGGGTTAAGGGGCAAACCGCTTAACGTGGAGAAAGCGCGGTTCGACAAAATCCTTGAAAACGAGGAAATCCGCGCGATGATAACGGCCATCGGTGTTGGCATTAAGGACGACTTTGATATAGCCAAGCTCCGCTACCACAAAATAATAATCATGGCTGACGCGGACGTGGACGGCGAACATATCCGCACACTCCTCCTCACTTTTATCTACCGCTTTATGCCGCAACTTATCGACGACGGCTATGTATACATCGCACAGCCGCCGTTGTTTAAGATTGAGCATCGCCGTCAAATTAAATATGCCTACTCTAACGATGAATATCAGCGCTTGATTAAGGAATATCCGCCAGATGCGCGCCCAACTGTGTCCAGGTATAAGGGTTTGGGCGAAATGAACAAGGAACAGTTGTGGGAAACAACAATGGACCCAGAGCGGCGTGTGCTGAAGAAAGTGACGATAGACAGCCATTTCGAGGCCGATGACATCTTCACCCGCCTTATGGGCGAAAAGGTCGAGCCGCGGCGCGAGTTTATCGAAGAGTATGCGGCAACAGTACGGGAGTTGGATTTTTAACACACGCCATACGCTCATGCACTGCTACCCGGCAACCCGCGCCAGCCACTTCGGGTTTAAAGGGGGACGACATCTTCACACGCCTTATGGGCGAAAAGGTTGAGCCGCGGCGCGAGTTTATCGAAGAGTATGCGGCAACGGTGCGGGAGTTGGATTTTTAACACACGCCATACACTCATGCACTGCTACCCGGCAACCCGTGCCAGCCACTTCGGGTTTAAAAGGGGACGACATCTTCACCCGTCTTAGGGGCGAAAAGGTCGAGCCGCGGCGCGAGTTTATCGAGGAATACGCGGCAACGGTGCAGGAGTTGGATTTTTAACACACGCCATACACTCATGCACTTCTACCCGGCAACCCGTGCCAGCCACTTCGGGTTTAAAGGGGGACGACATCTTCAC